>Ga0222713_10000433_pt1 | contig 46985 bp, 36 predicted proteins | sample C33_649DmetaG_FD_165061 | JGI IMG/M metagenome (GOLD analysis project Ga0222713, IMG submission 165061) | Estuarine water microbial communities from San Francisco Bay, California, United States - C33_649D | ecosystem: Environmental > Aquatic > Marine > Unclassified | place: USA: California... | reverse complement strand
CGTCATCAACGCCGAGGTTCAGACCGACCGAGCAGAAGTGACAGTTGGTTTTTTCAGGGGTGACCCAGTAGTCGCAGACCTTGGCCGGATACACACCGAGATACGTGCCCTGCAGCGTGCCGACACGCATCATCGGTTTGCCCGATGAGGTGACCTGGTCGTACCACGCGGGTCGTGGCGACAGGCTGACCGTGGTCACGAACTCGCCATCACGCATCAGGCGCAGTCCATCGCCGTCACCCTGGAACTCATACGGAGACCGCTGCGCGAAGGCCTCCAGCACCGGCACGTTGGTCCAGAGGCCGCCAGGCAGCACCACTTCCAGCCCGGACCCAAGTCCCGCCCGCGTCCGGACCAGCCCACGGCCCGTGCCGCCACCCCCCAGCGACGCCATATCCAGCCGGGCTCCCTTGCAGTACAGGTCCAGCTTCAACAGCGCGGGATTTTCGCGCACCGCAGCGACACTGATAGCCATCTCACCGGACAGAAGCACGTATCGTGCCGGGACCCAAGGGGTCCACAGGTCGGGGGGCAAGGGTCCAGGGTCCGGGTCCAGGGTCCGGGGGGCGGTTCGCGGGCGGGATTTCCCCGCGGTGGTGGGAAAATGGGCGCACATGTGGGAACTGGCGCGACTGTTCGGAACGCTGGGGACAATTGCCTTCGGAGGTCCGGCGGCCCACGTGGCCATGATGCGGACCGAGGTGGTCACCCGTCGGAAGTGGATGACCGACCAGCAGTTCCTTGACCTCGTGGCCGCCACTCAGCTGATTCCCGGCCCGAACTCCACCGAACTCGCGATCCATATCGGTCACAGGCGCGCCGGCTGGCCGGGCCTGCTCGTCGCGGGCGCCGCCTTCATTCTGCCGGCCGCGCTGATCGTGACGATGGTCGCCTGGGGCTACGTGACCTACGGCTCCCTGCCTGATGTGCGTGCCGTGATGGCCGGCATCGCGCCTGTTGTCATCGCCATCGTCGGCCACGGCCTGTTGGGCATGAGCCACTCGGCCGTGAAATCCCCCTGGCTCGCCGTACTGGGGTTGGGATCGCTCATCGCGGTGCTCGCCGGCGTTCACGAACTCGCGGTGCTCGGCGGTGCCACGGTGCTCGCGATCGTGGTGCACCTCGCGTCCACACGCGGCGTTGTCGCCACCCTCGCCGGCCTGCTGGCCGGCGGGAGCGCGGCGTCGGTCGGCGCACAGACCGTCGCCGCCGCAGCCGCACCATTCTCGATCGGCACGATGTTCGCGATGTTTCTCAAGACCGGCGCGGTGTTGTTTGGCAGCGGCTACGTGCTGCTCGCGTTTCTGCGCGCCGACTTTGTCGAACGCCTCGGATGGCTGACCGAAGGCCAACTGCTCGATGCGATCGCCGTCGGGCAGATCACGCCGGGCCCGGTATTCACCACCGCGACGTTTATCGGCTACGTGCTCGACGGTCCGCGCGGCGCGCTGCTCGCCACCGTCGGCATCTTCCTGCCGGCGTTTGTGTTTGTCGCACTCACGGCACCAATTGTCCCGAAGCTGCGCTCGTCTCCCCTGATGGGTGCCGTGCTTGATGGCGTCACGGTCGCGTCGCTCGGCCTCATGGCGGCCGTCACCTGGCAGCTCGGCCAGGCCGCTCTGTCCGGTGGGCTGACCCTCACCATCGCCATCGTCAGTCTGGCCGTGCTGCTGCGCACACGCGTGCATTCCGGGTGGCTCATCCTGGCCGGCGCCGCGCTCGGCTGGATCGCCCTGCGAACAAACGTCTGAGACCGGTGTCTTATGAGACAGGGAACACAGGAACACCGGAGAGGCCTCTCCTTCGACCGCTGCTGACGCTGTCGCGCCAGCTCCAGGTGATGCTCGCGTCCGCCACCGAACTGCCGGCTGAACCCGAGGTCGCCCGGTCGGCTGCCGAAACACCGCAGATCAGCGCTGATGCCGCGCCCGTTGTATCACCCGACACCGCGTCGCCTGAGGTCGAGCGGCCGACGGTGTGCGCCTCAACGGTCAGTCGGTTCCGGTCATCATGACGGTCACGGTGACCTTCAGTCTGCGGTGAGCCGTGACCGCCGGGCCCTGATTTTTCTGGCGAGGCGTTCGAGTTCTGCGGCTGACAGCACCTTTTCGTCCACCAGGCCGGCGAGGAATCGTTCAGCCGAACCGGCCCAAAAGCCGTCGATCATCCGCTTCACGGCCTTCGCCGCCACCCGGGCTGACGACGTTTCGGCGCGATAGAGGAAGACTTTGCCTTCCTGGATGTGACTGATGAGCCCGCGCGCTTCGAGACGACGCAGCAGGGTGCGGATACTGGAGTCCTTGAGCGGATGCGACTTGTAGAGGCCCTCACGGACCTGTTCCGACGTCACCGGCCCTTTGGCCGCCACAAAATCCACGATGGCGCGCTGGAGCGCCGTGAGCAGACCGGGGGCGCTGTTACGCAGTGTCATGTTACGCACAGTAACATGATGGTGGAAGGGGCGCAAGTTATTGAGGATTGAGGATTGAGGAGGGAGGATTGAGGATTGGCAATTGTTACATTGAAGATTCAGGATTAATTGAGGGATTGAAGGATTGAGGGATTGAGGGATTGGCGCCCAATCCCACAATCCGACAATTGAACAATTGCCAATCCTCAATCCTCCCTCCTCAATCCTCAATAACGCGCCTTTATACTGATCCCATGTTCGTCGTAACGGGCGCAGCCGGATTCCTGGGCAGTGCGGCGGTCTGGGCGCTGAATGCGCGCGGCGTCACGGAGATCGTGTGCGTCGATACCCGTCCGACGGCGGAAGGCACGGCGAATCTGGCGCCGCTGACGTATGCGGCCTATGTGCCCCACCACCAGTGGCTCGAGGAGGTGCGCCGGGGCGACTGGAAGACGCGCATGCGCGCGGTGATTCATCTCGGCGCGTGCAGCAGCACCACCGAACAGAACTGGGACTACCTGCGCGAGAACAATCTGGAGTATTCAAAGACCGTCTGCGAGGCCGCGCTCGACGCCGGCGCGCGCTTCATCGTGGCCAGCAGTGCCGCCACGTATGGCGACGGGGCCCAGGGGTACTCGGATGACCACGCGGGCCTGGGCGACCTGCGGCCGCTCAACCTGTACGGCCGGTCAAAACATGAGTTTGATCTGTGGGCGCGCGATACCGGCCGCCTCGATCAGATCGCCTCCCTGAAATATTTCAACGTGTACGGCCCGAACGAGTGGCACAAGGGCGACATGCGCTCGATGGTGTGCAAGGGCTACGAGCAGATCCGCGATACCGGCCGCGTGCGGTTGTTCCGCAGCGACCGGCCCGAATACCCCGATGGCGGCCAGCGCCGCGACTTCATCTATGTGAAAGACGCGATTGCGATGACGCTGTGGCTCCTCGACCATCCGGAACACAACGGCGTCTTCAACGTCGGCACCGGTGAGTCCACCGACTGGAACCGTCTGATGCGCGCGATCTTTGCTGCCATGAACCGCGACGCGCGCATCGAATACTTCGACATGCCCGCGGAGCTCGCGAAGGCATATCAGTACGACACACGCGCCGACATGACCAAACTCCGAGCCGCAGGGTACGAAGCACCGGTCCTGTCAGTGGAAAGCGCGGTGCGCGATTACGTGGTCAACTACCTGATGCCGCACGCGCACCTGAGGGGCTGACGCGGTTTCATGGTTCATGGTTCGTGGTTCTGGAGGCATACGAGTGGATTGGATGAGTGTGACTTGGTTGGTCATGGCATGGGCGCAGTCAGGAGTGACGCAGGCGGCTGCGCCGCCGCCTCCCCCACCGCCACCGATCGTCGCGGGCAGCGCGGAGTTGTCGTACGTAGGCACGAGCGGAAACTCGGACACACAAACGCTGGGCGCGGGCAGCACACTGACTTTCCGGCCGGGCGACTGGACAATCACCAACAAGGCCGCACTGGTGCGCAGTGAGGACCGTGGGCAGGTCCGCGCGCAGTCCACACTCATCGAGACGCAGGTCGGCCGGCACCTGGCGCCGACGCTGTCACTGGTCGGCAAACACGGCTACGCGCGCGACCGCTTTGCTGGTATCAACCACCGGAACACGGCCGAAATCGGCCTCAGCTTCGAGGCGCTCACGACCGCTCGGCAGCAGCTGACATTGGATGCAGGAGCCGGTTACGCCAGCGAGCGGCGCCGGACCGGTGCGAACCTGTCCACCGCCATCGCCACCATGGGCGTGTTCTACAAACTGGCCGTCTCGGCCACGGCCACGTTGGAGAACACCGCCCGAACGGTGTTCTCGTTGGAGGATGGTCGCGACCGGCGGGTGACAAACGTCGCGAGCCTGTCGGCCAGGCTGAACGCGCTCCTGTCGATGAAAGTGACGCACACCACCCGCTGGGTGAAGTCGCCCGTGCCCGGCTTCATGAAGACAGACACGATCACCGGCGTCGCGCTCGTCGCGAAGTTCTGAGCTACCGTCCGCGGCGCGGTCCAAACGACCGAGTACCCGAACCGGATCTTACGCCTGGACCTCTGGCCCCTGAACCGCCGCCGCCAGGTCTGCCGGACCCGGCCCCCTGGGCCCTGGACGCTGGACTCGCAGCACCGCCGCGTCGCGCGGCCTTCTCCGCCGCGCGCGCGCGTTCCTGCTGCTTGCGGGCGCGGATGTCGCGAATGCGGTCCGCAATCGGAATCTCAAGGCGCGCGGGCGGCTTCGCGTTGTAGTCGAAGTCCGGCACCGTGATGCGCGACAGGCGCTTCTTGATCGCCGCCTCAATCCGCCGCAAATCACTTTCCTCGTCGGGCGCCACAAAGGTGAACGCATCACCCGTGGCTTCCGCGCGCGCCGTGCGACCCACGCGGTGAATGTAGTCCTCAGGCACCAGCGGCACATCGAAGTTCACGACGTGGCCGAGCGCCGAGATGTCGATGCCGCGCGCCGCAATGTCGGTCGCGACGAGCACCTGGACCTTGCCCTCCTTGAACGCAGACAACGCCGCCGTCCGCTGCGCCTGCGACCGGTTGCCGTGAATGCGATCGGCCTTGATGTTGTGCTTCACGAGGAAGTCCGCCAGGCGATTCGCGCGATGTTTGGTGCGCGTGAACACCAGCGTGTCCTTCATCTCGTCGCCCTGCAGCAGCTTCAACAGCAGCACGGACTTGAGCTCCTGCGGCACGGGATACACGGCCTGCGTGATGCCCACCGCCGGACCGGCCTGCCGTTCCACGGCAATCCGCACGGGATCCTTCAACATCTCGCGCGTCAACTCCGCAATCGGCGGCGGCATCGTCGCACTGAAGAACATCGTCTGCTTGCGCGGCGGCAGCGCCTTGAGGATGCGGCGGATTTCCGGGAGGAAGCCCATGTCGAGCATGCGATCGGCTTCGTCGAGCACGAGGTATTCGAGCTTCGGCAACTTCGCGTACGGCTGCTTCATGTGATCCATGAGGCGGCCCGGGGTCGCAATGATGACGTCCACGCCGCGGCGGAACGCATGTTCCTGCGGGCCCATGCCCACACCACCGATGACAATCGCGCCGCTCACCGGCGTGTGCACGGCGAGGTCCTGGAGGTCTTCGAGAATCTGGGCCGCGAGCTCACGCGTCGGCGTGAGCACAAGCGCCTTGGTGGTGCCACGGGGCGCATCAATCAGGTGCTGAATCAGCGGAAGCAGAAAGGCCGCGGTCTTGCCGCTGCCGGTCATGGCGCACGCGAGGACGTCACGGCCCTCCAGCGCGGGAGGAATGGAATCAGCCTGAATGGCCGTCGGACGGGCAAAGCCCAGTTCCTTGATGGCCTTGAGCAGGTTGGGGTGGAGATTCAGTGTCGAAAAGGGCACGAACAGATCCTGACTTCCCTAAGGACTTCCATCAATGAATTCGAGGGAATCACTCACCAACCGGGGAACCGGCGGGAGCAGGGAGAGAAGCTTAGTGTAACAGAACCCTGTTATTGAGGATTTGGGATTGAGGATTGAGGATTGGCAATTGCGGGATTGCAGATTGTGGGATTTATTGAGGGATTGGAGGATTGAGGGATTGGAGGATTGAGGGATTGGAGGATTGAGGGATTGGAAGATTGAGGGATTGGAGGATTGGGGGATTGGAGGATTCAATCCCCCAATCCCCAATCCTACAATTGCCAATCCTCAATCCTAAATCCTCAATCCTCAATGACGAAGATGGGACTGTCGTTCACCGTGATGTTTACATCACGGTGAACGGCACGATCATCTTCGTCTTGTCCCAGGTCATGACGATCTGTCCGCCCTTGCCGGCGGGTTCGATGGCGATCGTGAACTGTTCCACCGCGGTGTCCAGCGTCTCGACCTTCATGTCCACGCGGCCGAGGTCGTTCTCCGCCTTGTAGGCCGTGCCCCACTGGCCGGTTTCCTTGTTGATGACGAACTTCCACGGAGCCTGCTCGGACGCGAGTGTCCAGAGGGTCACCGAACCGGCACTCACGTGCAGGTTGCCGAACATCAACATTTTGTCGGTGGTGAGGGTCGTGGCCTCGTCGGCACCGGTGCGCCAGACGCGGTCGTACGGAATCAGCCCGCCGACGACCTGACGCCCCTTCATATAGGGGCGGCCGTAGGTGATGCTGACCTTCGCACCCGCCACTTCGGCGGACACGGTTTCATGGGGACTGGCGCGCTGCTGCTGAGCTTCAGGAACCGCCACCAGGGCCAGACCGAGAACCACCGCAGAGACCACGCCACGACGAAGCAGGGAGAAATGTGCCATAGCCCCTGATTCTACTATTCGCGAAACCACCCGGCCAACGCGACCCGCGGCGCGGCTCCGACCACAGGTAGTACTTGATGTTCGAGGTCGTCCCCCAGGCCAAAAATGACCGCGTCCCCTGGACCGGTGTTCCTGACGTCGTTCAACAACGTCTCAGCGTCCCGATGCCTGATCTGCAGGTTGCCGCCGTCAAAATAGTCCTCGGACAGGTTGACGCTGAGTCCCAGCCGGCGTCCGTCAGAGTAATCGTCGTGCCAGTCATGCCGGTGCCCGGTGTTCGGGAGGAACCGGTAAACCCGGAGTTGGCACTTCCGGAGCGCCCGCACCCCGGTGATTGATTCTACGGCCCGCAGGACGTCGCCCGTGCCGATGAGAAACCTCAACAGCCAGATCACGTCCCGGTGCTCCATCACGTCCTCGACACCGGACGCCGGATGGACAAACTCGCTGAACTCCCCCCGGCGCACCTGCTCCTGCACCTGCTGCAACAGGGTCGGCGCCAGAAAGCCGCGCAGGACGACCGCCGAGGTCTTCGCAAATCGCCCGCGCGCCTCCGCCAGCACACGCGCATCGGTCGTAATGCGCGTCTGTTCCCGAGACAACACGATCACATCATCCAACGCCTGAGGGTCGCTGGGCATCGCCATGACTGAGGCATTATCGCGGATCCGGCGTATACAATTCCTGCATGTTGCAGCAGGCGCCGCCCGCGCCGCGGATCACCGGGCCCCGCAGCGGGGAGTTTGTGTTCGCGCGCGTGCGCTACGACTCGGGCGACTGGGACTACAACCCGAAGGTCGCTGCCAACGTCCTCAACAGCCTTGTCGAATACACGACCATGCCGGTCTACCCGCAGGAAGTCGTCATCACACTCGACTCCGAGGACCTGTTCGCATTCCCGTTCCTCTTCATGACCGGCCACAAACTCGTGCGCTTCAACGCTCGTGAACGCGCGAACCTCGCCCACTTCACACGCACCGGCGGCCTGCTCTTCTCCGACGACTGCAATCACGATGTTGACGGGCTGTATGCCAGGTCGTTTGAAGAGGAAATGCGGCGCACGTACGCGGATGTCTCGTCGGAAGCGGCGATGCCGAAAATTCCGAACACACACGCGCTCTATTCAGCGTTTTTCAGTTTCCCGGAAGGCCCGCCCCAGACCTCACACGAACTCAACGGCTGGGGCGACGACATGGTGCACGACTACCTGCGCGCCGTGGAACACGTCCCCGGCCCCGGCCGCCCAGGCCGCCTCGGTGTCGTCTACTCCAACAAGGACTACGGCTGCGAGTGGGACTACGACTGGCGCAATAAACGCTTTCGCAAGGAAGACAATACGCGCTTCGCCGTCAATATCGTCGTCTACGCGATGACAGCCTGAGGAACCTTCGCCTCAATCCCTCAATCCCTCAATCCCTCAATCCCTCAATCCCTCAATCAATCCCACAATCAGCAATCAAACAATTGCCAATCCTCAATCCTCATTCCTCAATCCTCAATAACAACGCCCTTTAGGAGAACGCTGCTCCAACCAGAATCTTGCTAATCCGCATCCACGGCGATCCGTGCGAGATCGAATTCGTCTGCGTCGGCTGGCCCTTGGCGTCACCGCCGGTGCCGAACATCTGCCAGGTGGACTGATTGCCCACCGCGTCGAGGTTGGCCCAGAAGTCGGTGGTGATTGCCTGATACGCGACGTTGGTCGCCATCCGGGTGACCTTCCCGTTCTTGATCTCCCAGAACGCGTTGCCGCCGAACTGGCCGTTGTACCGCTGCTGATCGATCGAGTAGCTGCCGCGGCCGTCGATCATGACCCCGTCCTTCGTGTCGGCGATGATCTCCTCGAGCGACGGCCCCTTCGGGTCGTAGTCCACGTGCACGTTGGGCATGCGGAGGAACGGGTAGTCGCGCCATGACAACGCGCCCGTGCACCCGCGGCTCTCGGTCTCGCCCATGTAGTGCGCCGTTTCCCGGTTGGTCTGCAGGCCAACGAGAATGCCGTCGCGCACGATTGGCCAGCTCTGCGTCTTCACGCCGTCATCGTCATACCCGACCGTGCCCATCGCGCCGGGCATGTTGCGATCGGCGGTCACGTTGAACAGTTTGGAGCCGTACTTCAGCTTGCCGACATCCCCGACCTTGATGAAGCTCGTGCCGGCGTAGTTGGCCTCGTAGCCCATCACGCGGTCGAGTTCCGTCGGATGGCCGATGATTTCGTGAATCGTCAGCATCGCGTGTGACGGCGAGAGGATCAGATCCTTCACGCCCATGCCCAACGGCTTCGCCGTGCAGTACTCCACCGCTTCATTGGCGATGCGCTCGGCGTTTTCGATCATGCCGGATTCTTCCGCCGTCTCCCACCCGGCCGTCTTCGGCACGGCGGTGAACTGGCGCGACCGGGTGACATCACCCACACGCGCGGTGACATTGAACTGGGGTTGCGTGTCGTAGATCTCCTGTTCGATGTACGACCCTTCCGACGAGGCGAAGTACCGCCAGTCGTAGCCCATGCTCACGCTCGAGTTGACGGAGACGACGTTGGGCACCTTCATCACGATGTCTACGACCCGCTGCACGTAGTTCTGCATGTCGGTCTGCGGCACCGTGGTCGGATCCTTGCGCATCGGCGACTTCCAGTGCGCAGTGAACGCCGGCACCGGAGCCAGGCGCACGTCGAATGTCTTGGCGATGGCACTCGCCTTCGCGACGTCGATGGCCACCGCCGTGACGCGCCGGATTTCGTCTTCGGTCACGATCGGGCTCGACGAGAAGCCCCACACGCCGCTGTGAATCACACGCACGCCGAAGCCGGCCGGTCCCTGCGTGCCAGGGCCGTTGCCGAATGCCGCGAAGCCCTGCGGCCCGCCGAGGTTGCCGCCGCCCCCGCGGCCACCACCCCCGCCGCGGCCGCCGCCCCCGCCGCCACGCCCGGCAAAGGCGCCAGCCAACTGCCCGTCGCGGCCGCTGCTGCCGTTGGCATTGATGTTCATGGACGCCGAACGCGTGAACCGGATGTCGGCATAGGTACAGCCGGCCGCCTTCGCCTGCGCCAGCACCTGATCGGCCAGCCCCTTGAATCTGGACTGCAGGGGGTTGCCGGCGGGCGTCTGCGCCAGCAGATCCGCGATGATGTCGTGGGACGCGAGCACAACGCCCGACGCGCCGACGGTCTTGATGAAGTTTCTGCGTGTGAAGTTCATGATCTGCTGTCCTTGACTAAACCGCCGGCGAAAGCGACGTCATGTAAAAGTCTTCCATCCGCACAGGGGGAATCAAGGCGGAGTTGCCGCCGTCGTACGACTCACCCATGTGCATCGGCACGGGTTTCCCGACCAGCGAGATGTTGTTGTAGCCGACCAGCGGCGACATGTTCCACCGGAAGTTCTGCACCGGCATCGTGATCTCCCCGTTCTCGATGAGAAAGAGACCGTCACGCGTCATGCCCGTGTTGAGCAGCGTGTCGTTGTCCACGCCGCGGATGTACCAGAAGAACGTGACCAGCAGTCCGCGCTTGGTCTGCTTGATCATGTCGGCTGTCGACAAGTCGGAACCTTCCATCACCAGGCTCTGGTTGATGCCCGCGCCGGGATTCGTATTGTTCGGCCCACCCGAGAGGCTGCGCAGCACGCCCTTGTCCAGCCAGGTCACCGGCGCCGCGGGCGTATTGTTGCCAAGGATGGTGGACTGGCGCAGGATGGGATTGCCGATGTCACTCTTGAGGGTGACCAGGTCGCTGAAGATCTTGTCCCCGGGCTTCTTCCCTTCCATAAACGCGCCGCCACCGCCGCCAAAAATGCCGGTCATCAGCGAGAGGAACCGGGCGTTTGCGCGGGGCTCAAGAATCACCGTGTACCGTCCGGGCTCCAGCGCACGGGCATTCCGGCTGTCGAGCGCCTTCTTTGATGCGACCTCGGTGATCTCCACCGGATCGATCATGCTGAGGTCCTTAATCCCGGTGGTGCCGGCCCACCCGGACCCGCTGCCATCGGGCATGCGGCACGTCAGGATGAAGCTGGCTTCGGCGACTTCGTAGAACGCAAACAGGCCCTTCGAGTTCGCCTGACACGTCGCCTGGTGCATCTTCGGGATGTACCCGGAGCCGACCGTCCCCATCTTCTTGCTGATGTCGATACTGGTCCGCACCATCCGCGCGCGCTCGGCCGGACCGAACGCCTTCATGTTCGGCAGCGCCGCATCCACGGGAATGTAATTCTGCGGTCCGAGCAGACTCGGCACATTCGGCCGGTCGGGACCGGCCTTCGCGGCGGTCTCCGTCTCGGCCACCAGCTGCTTCAGCGACGCATCGGAGAAGTCGCGCGTCGACTGACTCGCCGACTTCGACCCGAAATAGGTCGTCACCGTCAGCGACTGGTCGAACTGGACCAGATTCGCCGAGATCGACGAGTTCGCAAACCGGGTGCCCGACCGCTCGGACGAATTGAAGCTGACCTCCACCGCGTCGGCGGTGGCCATGTTGAAGATCTTGTCGGTGATGGCCTTGACTTGCTCGCGTGAGTGCATGGTGCCCGAAGGTTAGAAGCCGCAGCCAATCGTGTCAAGCATCTATCGTGCGCCACGATGCCGGCGCGACCACCACTCGACCGACAGCAGCCCGGCGAACGGCACGATCCACCATGGAGAGCGCATCGGATGTGTCGGAGTCGCCACTGGTGCCGCTGATACCGCGGTCGTGATACGAGCCGCCAACGTGCCGACATCCGCGATCGGGATCGCGTCGCCGCCGCGCGACGTGGCGAAAGCCGAGAGTAACGCGTGGTCGCCGGCTACGGGCCGATGGACACTGCCGGGATCCACGACGAGGAATTCCGCGACGTCGGGTTGCGGTGCAGGGCTGCCCGGGACGACCACGCTCAGCCGATACCTGCCAGGCACGTCAGGGGCGCGGAATTCGGCCCGGTAACGCCCGGCGCCATCCGGCCAGAGACGCACGGGTGTCACCGCACCTTCGGTGCTCTGCCACTCGGCCTGCGGAGTCGCGGTTTGCCCTGTCAGGTGCACACTCGCCGCGACGAACGTACCCGGCTCGACCAGACGATCGCTGAGCCCCACCTCCACCGGTCGCGGGGTCGCCGCCGCTTCATCGCCGATCACCGATCGCCAGAACGCCGCAAACGCCGATCCTTCGGCCGTGCGCGTGCGCCATCCGTCAATCGCGCTGTTCACCACCACACGACCGCCGCCCACCGGTGTCCGCCACACCGCACAGCGCCGTGCCGCGCCCATCGGCGAGAGACAACTGGTCATGGCCTCGGCGCCCGCCGGCCACCCGGCCGGCCAGAGGAACTCGCTCGCAGTCCATGAACCGACCGGCGACTCGATGCGCTCGAGGGCCGGACGCCGTTCGTCGGTCCACGCGGAGACGCCCGTGAGCCGTGACAACCATGGCGCCCCTCCGGCGTCCGGCAGCACAACAACCGCGCCTTCGCGTGCACGCAGGTACGCCTCAAGCGCCTCGGCGGCGCGATCACCGACTGCGTCGGGCGCCGATACCAGCACGACATCAAACCCCGACAGGTCGTCAGCCCGGTCAAGCGTCGCGGGTGGCACGCCCGCCTCCGTCGTCACCCCGCGCGAGGTCACCGAGCGGACGACGACCTCGAAGCGGGGGTCCTCCTCGAGGACGCGCCGCACAAACGTGGCCGACCACGACGGTCGCGCTTCGTACGACAGGATGCGCCGTGTGGTTCTGACCACCTCAGTGGCCGCCTCCGCAGACGCCTCAGGGCCGCCACCAATGCGGGCCGCGACCCGAATCCGCGCAAGGCCTTCACGCGAGGGCACAAACGTCAGGGCCGCCGTCGCCGTTCTCGCGCCGGCGGCGACTGTGACCTCCTGCGCATCCACCGGCACGTCGTCGGAAAACAAGGTGAACCGAACCGCCGCGGGCGCAGATGTCGCGCCCGGCGGCAGAGCGGCGTCAACCGTCAGGCGGCTGACCGCATCCAGCGGCACCCGGTCTCCGAGACGCAGGCGGCGAATTTCCGGCGCGTCTGCCGGCGCATCAGGGACCACGACGAACGTCAGACCGTCCGGGGGGCGCCCCGGCGCCCGGCGGCCCACCAGCACGCGGGCCGCCGTGGCCGGCACCTCGTCCGTGTCGATCGTGACATCCGGTGCCAGCGCGTCCCTCACGCGCGCGACATCTGCCGGCGTCGCCCCAGCCCCGCGCAATACGACCGCGCGTGCGGGGACGGGGTGGGCCACCATCCACGCGGGATCGATCACCGCGACGATGGCAATCACGAGGGCGGCCATGCGACAGACGCGATCGAGGATCACCGGCCACCTCCCCGTCGCTGCGCATCGGACAGTGCGCCCTTCAGCCGTTGCGCGTCCGCATCAGGTCCGGCAGACGATGACGGAGCGGCGATGCGCAGGATGGCGGTGATGCGCGCGGCGACGTCACCGAGCGCCGCGCGTCCGTCACGCTCACGCCGGCCGGTGATGGCTTCATTGGCCTGCGACAACAGCGCCACGATATCGACGACCGCGCGATCACCCGGGGCCGCTTTCAGCAGCGACTCGGTGACGGCCCCGATCGTCGCCGCGTCCGACTCGGCGAGCGTGGCCCTGGACGCCAGCCCGCCAAGCGCGGCCAATGCGCCCCGCAGGGCGACGACGTGCGGGGGCACCGCCGGATCCGCGACTGCGCGCCGTGACCGGGCCAGGTCGGACATCGTGCCTGTGAGGCGGCGGCTGTCGTCGATGGATTCCCGCTGTGTGAGGGTGCGCAGAATAAAGCGGCGGCGGGACAACGCACGCTGCATGGCCTCGAGCGCGGACTTCTCCGCTTCGAGGGCCGGCCTGAGGTTGCCGTCGGTGAGTTCCGCAGCGGCACGACTCATGTCGCGAATGGCCCGGCCGAGGTCCGCCCGACCGGAGTTGTCGAGCCGGCCGTCGGAGATCTCGTGTTCGTGCGCCGCTTCGACGAACTCGTCTTCGAAGTGCCCGCCGGTCATGAAGACCAGTTCGGCCCGCACGGATCGTTGTTCGGCCGCAAGCCTCAGCGACTCTTCATATATCGCCTCCGTCGATGGCGCAGGACGCGCGGCGGCCTTCGCGATCAGGCGCTCGGTCTTGAGGATCACCATCTGCTGGCTGAGCGCGTACTTGTCCTGGGTGTCGTCGATCGCAAACCCTTCGGCCATGGCCTCGCTGTTGGACACGATCTCGACGATGAACGCGTCCGACTCGACGGGAGTGCTGCCGGGACGATGGTCGGTGGCGACGGCGCGATAGACGACCATGTCACCGACCTCGAGTGTGAGCGCCGGAAGCGACAAGGTGCCGGTACCGCGCCACTGGCGGCCGTCGGGCCGGGTCAGCGTCAGCGGCACCTCGCCTTCGGTGAACGTGAACGACTCCCCGACGCCTGCGACTTTCGTGTAGGCGAGTTGCAGCGTGCGCAGGCCCAGATCGTCGGTGGCCTCGACGGTGAGATCGAGTGTGGTGGTCGCTTCGCGAAGAAAGATGTCCTTGCCGGGCACGGTCACCCGCGGCACCGGCGGACGGTCCTGGGTGGCCGTCACACCCATCAGCCGCCGCGGGCCCGCGGCGGCGTCTGCGCCGAAGGGCGTGACCGCGATGAATCCGTCTGCGGCGATCGTGACGGTGGACGCAAAATGCCCGTCGTCGGCGCGGGCGGCGTCAGTCGCGCCATCGGCGGTGTCGATCCGCATGCGTGCGGCGCTGCCCGAGACCACCACGTCGACGCGGCTGCCCGCCAGCGCGGTGATCCGCGCTGGATCGTTCATCGTCTGCGGCGGTTGCGCGGCGTAGGCGGGTGGTGTGATGGTGACGCGCACGCCGGAGACGACGGGCGTGGAGGAAGCCTCGGTCGCCAGATCAGGGAGCAGCCGTTCGACGGCGGGAACCGTGACGAGAAATGCCGCACCGCACACCGCGGCGGCGCCGACACACCGCGCGGCGGGACCTGCCCACGGCCAGAGTGAGGAGATGTTCACACGCTGCGCGGCCCGAGCGGCATCGTGTTGCACCACCCGACAAATCGTCACCGGCGTCGGGCCGGCGTCTTTCAGCAGTGCCGTAGCCGTCACCAGCAGGTTCCTGCACTCGGGGAATCGCGCTTCCACAGCGGCGGCCGAAGCCCGCTCTGATGCGTCGAATCGGAACATCGCAGTCAGTGCGCCGGTGAGTGCGAGGGTCACGGCCGCGAGCGCTGCGGTCATCGTCGCGACGCCGTTGAGCAGGAGCGCGAGTACGGCGAGGGTGGCGACGCCGAGCCCCACCGTCGCGCCGGCGATCAGCGCCTGCGCCCGACGCACGCGGGTCACGCGCGCGAGGAAGGCCACGACCGTCCGGGACTCAGGCCACTCGCGCATGAGGCCCTCCTGCGCTGTCTGCCGGCGCGGCCACCTGAACCGGTGGCCGCGCGCGCCTGACTCCTGTCTCGACGGCCAACAGGATCAGGACAAGCGCCCAGATCCAGCGACCGAGGGGCTGGGGTTGCCCGCTGCCAGGCGCCAGGTCAGCGCGCGGCTCGCGCTGCCAGGCATTTACGACTTCGTCGGGCAGGACGTCGGGCTCGCGTTCCGCGAGTGTGACGGCGGGCGCCGCCGCCGCGCGCAGCGCCCGCGCGATCAGCGCGGCGGCCTCAACGGAATCGGGGGGAAGGGTGGAGAGGACAAGGAGACCGGAAAAGACGTCGGGAGGCCTTTTTTCGTTGGACAAGAAGAAAAAGCCTCCCGACGCCTTTTCCGGGGTCATTTCATTCCCGACGATCTGGGCCGCAAGGTCGTACATCGCGGGCGTATCGATCGGTTGTGCGGTGTCCTTGAGCGCGGCGTATTCGGGGGCGCCTTCAAACGCGATCACGATCCCGGCGGCGATTTCCGGCGAAATCGCCGCCGCGCTCGTGTCGCCCACCACGGACCGCGCCGCGGCTTCCGCCGCGGCGGCGCCATGCACCCGCACCGTTCCCGCGCCTGCCGGCGCGGGCACGGCGCCCGTCACCCCCACGCGCACAAACCGCCGGCCTGCCGACGCCGGCAGCGTGTCCAGGTCGGCCTCCGACATCGCGCCGACCTGGAAGTCCGAGATCACGACGACGTCCCCGGCGCCTGGCTGCGTCCGCAGCCAGGCACCGGCCTGCGCGAGTCCCGCGCGCAGATCCCCCGCGCGGATGACGACGTGCGCGTCCACGTCGGCGTCCGCGCGCGCCGTCTCGACCGCCGCGTCGACGACGCCGGCGGACGCGCGCGCCATGCTCGCGGACGTGTCGACGACGACCGCCCGCGGCGGGCGACCGCCCGGCGCGGGCGGGGTCACGAGCGCCGGTTGCGCCAGCGCCGCCGCGGCCGCGGCGACGATGGCGCAGCGGAGCGCGAGCAGGGCGACATCGGTCAGGCGGTGACGCCGGACCGATGTCGGGGGGGTGCGCGGCAGGAAGCGGACCGTCGGGAACACCCGGCGGTCTGCTTCGTGCCGCGCGAGCCAGTGCACCAGCACGGGCAGCGCCACTGACACCCCACCGATGAGCGCCAGCGGCGCGAGCCACGTCACGACGGCTGCCCTCGCTTCAACAGATACGCGCGCAACGCGTCCGACGGCTTCTCATCGGTCGTCACCAAGGCGTAGTCGAGACCATCACGACGGGCACCCGTCCGCCAGCGCTCCAGAAACGCGGCCATGTGATCGCGATACGCGCCGCGCGCGGCCCGCGCATCCACCACGACGCGCGCCCCCGACTCCAGATCCTCGAACTCCACATCGGACGTAAACGGCAGGTCCACTTCATCACGCGACACCACCTGCAGCACCGCGACGTCATGTCCACGCCGCGCCACGCGACGCAGTTCCACACGCGTCGCGTCTTCCTCGTCATAAAAATCGGAGATGGCCAGGATGACTCCGCGCCGGCGCAACAAGTCAGCCGCGCGCGTGAGCACCCTGGCGGGATCCCACGTGGCCGACGGCGTCAGGCGTTCGAGCTGCGCCAGCAACAACCGCAAGTGCCCTCGCCCACCGCGCGCCGGCACCCACACCAGTTTCTCCCCCTGCATCGTCATCAACCCGACCGCGTCGCCGCCGCCGATGATCAGATGTGCGAGCGCGGCCGCCATCAGAACGGCATACCGAAACTTCGAGAGACCACTGCCGGATGCATAGTCCATCGACGCACTGGTATCCACCACGAGCACAACGGACATGTTGGTGGTCTCGCGGAACTGGCGCGTGTAGAGCCGGTCGGTGCGCGCGAGCACCTTCCAGTCGAGATACTTGAGGTCGTCGCCGGGCCGGTAGGCGCGGTACTGGCTGAACTCGTTGCTGAAGCCGTGGAACGGGCTGCGGTGTTGGCCGCTGCGTGCGCCTTCGACAATCAGGCGCGCGGCAAGTTCGAGGTCGTCGATCGCTGCAACGACGGCAGGATCGAGCAGGACGGTCACGGCCTGACAGATTCCAACAGGCGGCTGATGACCTGATCCGGATCAATGCCGTCAGCTTCAGCCTGGAAGTTCAGCAGCAGCCGATGACGCAGCACCGGGGCCGCCACCGCGCGAATGTCGTCGAGCGCCGGCACACTGCGCCCGTCGATCAATGCCAGCGCCTTCGCGCCCAGAAGTAGCGACTGCCCCGCGCGCGGACCTGCGCCCCACTTCACCCACTCGCGGATGACGGGTGGCGCGGTGTCATCGGCGGGCCGCGTCGCGCGCACCAGCCGCAGAGCGTATGACACGACGTTGTCTGCCGCCGGCAGGTCGCGCACCAGCGCACGCGTCGCTTCGAGTTCGGCACCCGTCGCCACGGGCGCGATAATCGCCGCCGCACCGCTCGTCGTTTCCGACAGAATGCGGCGCTCTTCGTCGAGGCCCGGGTAGTCGATCACAACATTAAACATGAAGCGATCGAGCTGGGCTTCAGGCAGTGGATGTGTGCCTTCCTGCTCGATCGGGTTCTGGGTCGCGAGCACGAACAGCGGGCGCGCGAGGGGATACCGGGTGCCGCCGACCGTGACCTGGAATTCCTGCATGGCTTCGAGCAAGGCGGCCTGGGTCTTGGGCGGTGTACGGTTGATTTCGTCGGCGAGGATGATGTTCGCGAAGATCGGGCCGGGGATGAACCGAATCTCCCGTTTGCCCGTGCTGACGTCTTCTTCGATCACGTCGGTGCCCAGAATGTCGGACGGCATCAGATCCGGCGTGAACTGGATGCGGCTGAACTTGAGGTCGACCGCCTGCGCCAGCGTCTTGATCAGCAGCGTCTTGGCAAGCCCCGGCACGCCCCGCAGCAGCACGTGACCGCCGGCGAGCAGGCAGATGAGCACTTCGCGCAGGACCTGCCGCTGGCCGATGATCACGCGCGAGACTTCCTGCTCCAGGCGCCCGACCAGCGCGGCGGACTCTTCAAACGGCTGACGTACGCTCGACATGCGACCACATTATCTCCGCATCGCCTTCTCCCCCATCGGCCCATCTGCCCATCTGCCCATCCGCCCATCCCCAGCCGCCCACCCTGTGTCCTTCCCTGTCAGACCCGCCGATAACACTGGGGCCATGGAGACTCGGACCAACGTCGTGGACTTCGCCACCTACCGATTTGCCCGGGATTTGCGTCTCGGCAAGGCCAAAGAGGCCAGCTTCGTCCCCTACCGGCCGCCCGTGGAGACGCTGACCCCATCGGCGGCCGCCCACCGTGAACGTATGCTGCGTCACCTGTCGGAGCGCACCCAGCATCCGCACTAAGCACCCGGCACTACTATTGGTGCATACCAGCGCCTGGTCATGTGGCGTACGCTCCACCTCAAATTGGTGGAGCGCGTCATCGGCGGCGGGGTGATCGGCACCCAGGGCACGCCGGTTGAGGTGCTCGGGCGCCGCCTGGACGTCCGGAACGGCCTGACGGCCGAAGCCGGCACCAGTCCACGGAACCCCTGAGGCTGCGCGCCGTCCAATCGGCCATGCCCCGATTCCGCACAACATCCGCCGCCCTCCTGCTTCTGGCCGCCGCGCTCTCGACCGCCTGCAACCTGCAGATTGGGACCGGTGTCGAGGCCAGGGACACCTGGACTCGCAGCTACCCCATCACCGCCACCGGGTCGTTCTCGATCATCAATGACAACGGGCGAATCACCATCGATGCGGCCGACATCCAGACCATCGAAGTCACCGCTGAGCGGATCGTCAAGGCCGGCACCGAGGAAGCGGCCAATGAACAGTTGAAGTTGTGGGAGATTCAGGAACAGGTCGGCGTCGACAGCGTCTCGCTCGACAGTTCGACACGCGGTCTCACCATCAACGTGTCGCGCAACGCCCACTACACCGTGCGGGTGCCCCGCGGTGTGGCGGTCACGCTGACGTCGTCAAACGGCGACATCGCCGTGACCGGACTCACCGGCGCGTTCAGCGCGTCGGCCTCCAACGGCAGAATCGTCGGCACTGAACTGCATGGCAGCGCGAAGGCGTCCACGACCAACGGCGTGATTCACCTCACGATGGCCGCGATTGGCGCTGACGGTGTGTCCGCCGAAACCACCAACGGGCAGGTGATCGTGACGTTGCCGCGCTCGGCCAACGCCAACCTCACGGCCCGCGTCACCAACGGCGCCATCTCACACGAAAATCTGGATGTGCAGATCGTCGAATCATCACGCCGGCGTCTCGACGGCCGCATCGGTACGGGTGGCCCCACCGTCCGCGTCGAAACCACCAACGGTGAGGTTCGGCTCATCGGACGTTAGCGTCGTCGTTTCTTGATCTGCGCGAGCAGCTTTGTCAGCACGGACCCGGGCCCGACTTCTTCGAACTCGGGCTCGGCCTGGTCCAGCAGGAACACCATCGACTCCAGCCAGCGCACGGAATTGCCGATCTGCTCCGACAACGTCTGCCGCACGAGATCGCCCTCGTAGGGCTTGCCGCTCACGTTTGAAATGACCGGAATCGCCGGCGCATTGAAGTCGATGTCCTTCAGGAACGCCGCAAACGTGGCCTGCGCGTCGCGCATGTAGCGCGAGTGGAAAGGCGCGCTCACGTTCAGCGGAATGTAGGCGCGCACACCGGCCGCCTCGAACTGCTCCTTGACGATGGCGAGGTCGTCCTTCGGGCCGGCAATGACGGTCTGGTCGTAGGAGTTGAAGTTGGCGACATCAATCCGGCGGCCGGCTTCGGTGCTGCTGAGCACTTCCTGGATTCTGATGGGTTCCAGTCCGATGACCGCGGCCATGCCGCCGCCAGTGACCTTCCCCATCATGTCGCCGCGGCGCTGCACCATCCGCAGGCCGGTCGCAAAGTCGAAGACCCCTGCCGCCTGAAGCGCGTTGTATTCGCCCAGACTGTGCCCGGCGACAAAATCAGGCGCGGAGGCGCCCCCGTCCTGCCGCGCGCGATACGTCAACGCGTTCACCGTATACAGCGCCGGCTGGGTGAACTGCGTCAGCCCAAGTTCTCCGCGCGGGTCGTCCACGCACAATTCACGAATCGAGTACCCCAGCACCGCGTCCGCCTGTGTCGTCCAATCGGCGTACCGATCGAACAAGTCCGCGCCCATGCCTTTTGACTGCGAGCCCTGACCGGGGAACAAACAGATCTTCGTCATGCACGACATGGTACTTACGCTGGTGGTCCAGGGTCCAGGGGTCCAGGAGTCCAGGGGTCCAGGAGTCGAGGGGCCTGACGGGATACCATGCTCTGGCGTGTTGCCTGCTCCCTCCTTCGGTCACCTCGTCATCGCCTGGACGGATGTCCGTCTGCTTCCGGGGGACACGGCAGCCGAGTGGGTGCGGTCGCTGCCTGACGATGAACAGGCGCGATTCGCGAAGTACCGGCATGCGCCAAGTGCACACGAGTTCCTTGTGGGCCGGTTGCTGGCGCGGCGATGGCTTGCCGCGCTGACCGGCACGGCTGCCGCCGGGATTGCGCTGGTGGAGGGGCCGCGCGGCCGGCCGGCGATTGCGGCGCCGGCCACGTCACTCCAGTTCAACCTCGCGCATTCAGGCGGCGTGGTGGCCTGCATCCTGTCCGACGGACGGGAGGCCGGCGTGGATGTCGAGTATCTCGACCGAAGGCCTGTGCCGGCCGACCTGTGGCACCGGTTCTGCGCCCCCTCCGAGATCGCGGATATCGAGGCGCAGCCCCTCGACGCGCGGCAGCATCGGTTCCTCACGTACTGGACATTAAAAGAGGCCTATCTGAAGGCCCGGGGCCTCGGCATCGCCGTCGAGTTGGCCGACGTGGCGTTTTCCGTGACCGGCCTTCATCCGACAGTGGCGTTTCGGGAGTCACTCGACGGCACTCCTGCCGACTGGGCATTCGGAATGTTCGAGGCCGGGCCCCGCCACCTCATCTCCTGGGCGACGCCACAGGCTCCGGGCACCCCGCGCCCGGCGGTAGACATCCACTTCGTCGCCGTGGACACCCTGGATCCAGCGTCCTGATGCGTCTCCTCGCAGTCAGCGACCTCCACCTCGGACACGCGCGCAATCGCGAGGCCCTGACCGGGATGCGGTCCCATCCGGACGACTGGCTCATTCTGGCAGGGGACATCGGCGAGAAGCCCGCGCATCTCGTGTTCGCGCTCGAACAACTCGCTCCGCGATTCGCACAACTCATCTGGGTCCCGGGCAACCACGACCTGTGGTGCCCACCCGATGCCGCCGATCGCACACGCGGCCAGGCACGCTACGAGGAACTCGTCGCCATCTGCCGCACCTTCGGCGCGCTCACGCCGGAGGATCCGTACGCACAGTTTGGCGCGATCAACCCCAGCGCGCCCTACGAGGGCGGCACCCATCCGGCCAGCCGCCCACCCGCCCCACCACCCATCTACGTGTGCCCGTTGTTCTGCCTCTACGACTACACGTTTCATCCGCGCGGCATCACCGATCCGGTCGCGTGGGCAAAAGAGACCGGCGTCGTGTGTGGTGACGAATGGATGTTGTCGCCCGCCCCGTGGCCGTCACGCACGGCGTGGTGTCACGCGCGCGTGGATGCGACCGAAGCGCGGCTCCGCGCGCTCCCGGGTGACGCGTCGACGATCCTGATCAGCCATTGGCCGCTTCGTTACGATCTCGCCCGGCCACCACGCGTCCCCCGCTTTTCTGTGTGGTGCGGCACGACACGCACCGAACACTGGCCCACGCAGTTTCGCGCGCGCGCCGTGGTCAGCGGCCATCTGCACATGCGCACGTCGTTGATGCGCGACGATGTGCCTCATCTTGAAGTGTCGCTGGGCTATCCGCGCGACTGGACACACCATCGCGGCGTTGATTTTTACCTGCGCGAGATCCTGCCGAACACGGACGCACGTTTTGTTCCTGCGCGGGATCCGTTTATGATTCCGTATTCATGAGGCGACTGCGCGTCCTACTCCTCATCCATCACTACCTGGTCCCGCCCGACGATGTGTCGGGAGTTGACACCTCCACACAAACGTGGCGGACCGAGTACGACGTGTTGAAAACGCTGCGTGACGACCTGAAGCACGACGTGCGGGTGCTCGGCGTCGCCGACGAACTCACGCCGATCAAACAGGCGGCCGAAGACTTCAAGCCGCACATCGTCTTCAATTTGCTGGAAGCCTTCCACGAAGTCGGCACGTACGACCAGAACGTCGTGTCCTACCTTGAGCTGTTGCGGCTGCCGTATACCGGCTGCAACCCCAGAGGCATGATCCTCGCGCGCGACAAGGCGCTGTCGAAAAAGCTGCTGCAGTACCACCGCATCTCGGTGCCGGAGTTCGCGGTCGCAAAACGCGGACGCAAATTCAAGCTCCCGAAACGCATGGACTACCCGCTGATCGTCAAGTCGCTCACCGAAGAGGCCTCGATTGGCATTTCGCAGGCATCCGTCGTCGAGGACGAACGGCGGCTGATGGAACGTATCCAGTTCATCCACGACTCCATCGCCACCGACGCCATCATCGAGCAGTACATCGAAGGCCGCGAGCTCTACTGCTGCATCGTCGGCAACGAACGTCTGCAGGTGTATCCGATCTGGGAAATGTTCTTCGAGAAAATGACGGACCGGCAGCACCGGATCGCCACCTCCCGCGTGAAGTGGAGCAGCAAGTATCAGGACAAGGCCGGCATCATGACCGGCGCAGCCGAACCGTTGCCGGACGGGGTCATGGAACGGCTGCCCGCGATGTGCAAACGCGTCTACCGGTCATTGATGCTCAGTGGATACGCCCGCATCGACATGCGTCTCGACGGTGCCGGCCGCGTGTGGGTGATCGAAGCCAATCCGAATCCCCAGATCGCCAACGGCGAAGACTTCGCCCGCGCCGCCGACATGGCGGACATCAGTTACCCGCAGCTCATTCAGCGGATTCTGACGGCAGGCCTTCGGTGGGAGCCGGAGCGAATGGGGCAATGATGATTTCCCAGTGCTTGGGCTGCAGCGACAGCGGCCAGTACTTCTTGCGCAGCAGCACCACCTCCACTTTGTAATCGACCCGTTCGAACTCGCCGTTGAGCAGACGCTGGCGCAGGCACCGGATCTCGTACCGATACAAGTCGTTGAGCGCATCGCGCACCAGTAAGGGGGGCGTGTGCGGTGTCGGCGCCAGGCCAAACGCCGGCAACGCGGCGAGGAACTCTGGCGGATAGGTCCACTTCTGGTCGGTCATGTACAATCCGGCTACTTCAAGGAGTTTGCCATGTTCCGCAGAACGCTACTTCCCCTTCTGATTCTGGGACTCGTCGTCGCCTACCCGATGGCGCAGGGTCAGCAGGACGCCATCGACAAGACTATCAACGCGCGCATCCGGGCTGAGGGCATGGACAACTCTCAGATCATGAAGACCATGCACTACCTGACGGATGTGTACGGGCCGCGCCTGACCGGATCCCCCAACCACGAGAACGCGGCCAAGTGGGCCGTGCAGCAGATGGAGAAGTGGGGCATGACCAACGGCAAGTTGGAGCCGTTTGAGTTTCGCACGACGGCCGGGATTGTCCCCAACGGCGGCTGGCTGAACGAGAAGGCCGCCGGCCACATCCTGGCGCCTGTCAAAGACAATCTGGTGTTCGAAGTGATGGCGTGGACGCCCTCCACGAAGGGCACGGTCACAGCCGAAGCGGTGCATTTGGTGACGCCACTGGGGCCAGTGGCCGAAGCGCCGGTCTCGGCCAATGTGCAGGGCGGCGGCGGCGCGGGACGCGGTTCCGCCGTGCAGCGCCTCGGGCCGACCGAAGATGAACTGAACGCCTACTTCAAGTCCATCGAAGCGAAGGTCCGCGGCGGCATCGTGCTTGTCGGCGCGCACACGCAGGTGCCGTTCCAGGAGACGCCGCCCGCCAAGCGGCGTGACGACGAACAGATCAAGGCGCAGTTTAATCCCGATCCGAACGCGGCCCCCGGCGCCGCCGGGCGTGGTGGCCGGGGCGGCGCGGCGGCGGGACGTGGCGGCGCAGCTCGTGGCGGTGCCCCTACGGCACCCGCAGGCCCGCCACGCCTCTCGGCGGGTGAAGTGACGGCGCGCGTGAACGACTTCCTGGTCGCGGCCGGCGCGGGCCTCCGCATCAACGATGCCGGCCGTATGCACGGCATCATCTCGACGTTTGCCTTCTCTGGCTACGACCACACCAAGACGGTGCCGACGGTGGTCCTCCGCAACGAAGACTACGGCCGCATCACGCGCATCATGGCCGACGGCACGCCCGTGCGCCTTGAGTTCAACATCGTCAACAACCACTATCCGGCCGGGAAGACGTCCTACAACGCCGTCGCAGAAATCCGCGGCACGGACAAGGCGGATGAAGTGATCATGCTGGGCGGCCACCTCGACTCATGGCACTCGGCCACGGGTGCCACGGACAACGCCATTGGCAGCGCGATCATGATGGAAGCCGCGCGCATTCTGCAGGCGCTCAATCTCAAGCCGCGTCGTACGATTCGAGTGGCACTCTGGGGTGGTGAGGAACAGGGCTTGATTGGTTCGCGCGCGTACGTCGCGCAGCACTTCGGCAGTTTCGAAGATCCGCTGCCGGAGTATGCGAAGTTCAACGGCTACTTCAACATCGACTCGGGCACCGGTCGCGTGCGCGGCATGTCGGTATTTGGATCACCCGAGACGGCGCGCATCCTCGCGCAGTACCTGAAGGAATTCGAGGACTACGGCATCTATGGCGCGACGCCGACGACGAGCCGCGCGACGGGAGGCACTGACAGCACGTCATTCAACGCGGCAGGCCTGCCCGGCATCGGCGCCAGCCAGGACCCCATTGAATACAACAGCCACACCTGGCACACCAACCTCGACACCTACGAACGGATCGTCGAGGACGATGTGAAGAAATCGGCAATCATCGTCGCCTCGGCGATGTATCACCTCGCCATGCGCGACCAGATGTTGCCGCGCCTCGACAAGGCCTCGATGCCCGCGCCACCCGGAGGCAGGGGCGGCGGCCAGTCGCAGCAATAACGCGGCTGGAAAACAGTTGGGTGAGAGTTAGGTTGGGTTAGGTTGGGTCAGGTTGGGTAGCACCCAACCCGACCCAACCCGACCCAACCGCCGGCTCAGCGAAGCCCCTCGGTTGCGCTGAGCAGTATTCCGTTGAACAGGAACTTGAAGGTGCCGTGTGGCTGGGACCGGAACGCGATCTCCGGTCCGAACACGTAGAGCTTGCCCTTCCCCACTTCGGCTTCAAACGCCGCGATCCCGTCCTTCAGATACCCCTGCCCCCAGGCCCAGCCGCTCCGGAGCGGCGTCGCCGAATCGAAGTAGGCGATTGTCTTTACTCCGCGTGACGCGGCCGTCGGACCGAACTTGAAGGTGGGGCTGTTGTCGAAGAACACGTTGATCTCGGCCGCCAGGCCGTGCGCGATCGCCGCCGTCGGATCGACGGCCGCACGCAGGACCGAGCCAGGCACGTAGAACTTGGTCCCCGGCAGCGGTGCATCCGCGCCGTCTTCCCCGCGCTCGACCAGGTGATTCTGCACCGGCAGATCAAAGTGCGCCGCGATGTTCGTGGACGCGCTGCCGATCGTCATGACCGTGCCGCCACCTTCCACAAACTCCTTGATCTTCGCCATCGTCGCCGCCGTGACCGAGCCCTGACGCGCGCGGAGTTCCGCGGGAATCTCCGGCTCGGCACCGGCGCCGGCCGAACCGCCGCCACCACCCCGGCCGCCGCCTCCGGCCCGGCCCGCTCCCGCACCGGCGCCCGTGGCCATCTGCGGAATACCGCCGTCGTTGAAGATCAGGATGTCGAACTTCTCACGCAGGTTGCCCGCGTCGAGCATCGGGGGATACACGACGGTGTAGGGAAACTCGAAGTTTTCGAAGACCAGCCGCGTCCAGCCGGACGGCATCATGCCGCCGTACTGGTCGAACAGGCCGATGCGTGGCGCCCGCAGCACCGTCATGCGGCCGGAGGGAGCCGACGTCGCCACCGTGAACGACACCCCGAGCTCGGCGGCCATCTTTTCGATCACCGCGCGGGTGGTCGGTTTGGCCTGGACGTAGAACGTGCCATGCCCGAGCGGGCCTTCCGCGAGCCAGGACACGGTGTCGCCATTTTTCAGCAGCCGATTCACGGCCATGTACGAATCGTTCGCCCCGTGATTGAAGTAGTAGCCTGCGGCCTGTTGGCCACCAATGATGCGACCGGCGGGATTTGTGGCCATGCCGACCACCTTTTCGAAGGGGCCCTTCACCGGTTCGAGCGACCGATCAAACTGCACACCCATCTGCATCGCGAGTGTGTAGCCGGCGCTGTCGTAAGGCCGATTCGGCGGTCCGCCCGGATACGGAAAATCGTCCGGATGATCCTGCGGTTCGAACATGTCGAGCACATGGGCGCGGAAGGCCTGCGACGCCTGCACGACGTACGAGTTCGCGGGGTACTGCTTGCCGTTCGCCGAGAACGGCGCCGTCGCTCGATGCACGGTGACACCGGTCTTGATCAGCGCGTTCATGAACTTGGTCGCGGTGCCGAAGTCGGGCTGATCCGCAGTGAGGATGAACGCCTTCGGATCGCGGAAGGCCGGATCCCGTAGTTCATTCCAGTAGGGGCTGGCGACGTCTGCGCCACCCGCCGCACCGCCACCGCGTCCCCCGCCGCCGGCGCCACCGCGCCCTGTGCCGCCGGCCGCCGCCATCTTCGCCTGCACGGCGCCGACACGACGCGGGCTCGGCGTCCACGTGTCCGTGGTGCCGTTGCGAATCTGATCGCGACCCATCTGGTAGATGTTGTAGAGGAACGTCTCGCGATACCGCGAGGCCAGATCGAGAATCGCGTAGTTCGCCGTCACCGAGTAGTCCACCGACTGCCGGAAATGCCACCGCTGCGGCGCAATCGGCGACCAGAGACTCGACGTCGGCAGCTGCCGGCCGATGACAAACGGAATGCTCGTCGGATTCGGCCCGCCAATGGTCTCGGTCAGGATGCCGATGATGTTGTGGAAGTAGGCGGTCGTGCGGAGGCCGCCGTTCCACCAGGTGGAGTAATTCGCGCCCTGCCGCGAGGTCACGCCCGGCTTGTTCTCCGCCAGGAAACGCGTCGCCATCGCCGAGCCCACCAGGTCGATACCGGCGGGAATCAGCGGATGAAAGTTGTAGTTGAACGGATCGCGGAACGGCGGCGCAAACATCACCGTGCCGGCGGGGCCGGTCTGATGATGGTTGTACATGATCTGCGGAATCCATTCCTTGTAGAGGATCCGGTTCATGTTGGTCGACTCATCGAGCGCGGACATGTAGAAGTCGCGGTTGTTGTCGTGGCCCGCGTACTTCTGGTAGAGCGACGGGATGCCGCCGGTGCTGCGCTGTTCCGGCACCGGATTCCGCATGTACCAGTTCGAGACCAGCTCCATGCCGTCCGGATTCGCGTGCGCGGCCAGAATCACCACGTCGTTCAGAATGCGGACCGTTTCATCGTCGGTGCGGCTCGCCAGCTGGTACACCGTTTCGAGGAGCTGCTGCGCGCCCAGCACCTCGGTCGCATGCAGGCCGCCGTCGATCCAGACGACCGCCTTCCCTTCCCTGGCCAGCGCGCGTGCCTGTTCGTCGGTCAGGCCCTCGGCGGTCGCCAGCCGCGTGGAGATCTCGCGGAAGCGTTCCAGCCGCCGGTGGTTCTCCGGCGATGTGATGATCATCATCAGCTGCGACCGGCCTTCGGCCGTCTTGCCGATTTCGGTGAGCTTCAGCCGCGGCGACTCTTTCTCAATCTTTCGCCAGTACGCCTCGAACTGCGTGTAGTTCGGCAGCACGTAGTCGGCGCCAATGTCGTGCCCAAAATGCGCCTTCGGCGTCGTCACCGCCCCGAGCGGCGCCGGTGCCTGCCGCTGCTGGGCGGCCAGCGGCGCGAGTTGTGACGTGGCGACCGCAAACACCAGCGCGGCGCCAAGAAGCATGGACTGTCGGAATCGATGATGCATGGAAGGTCCCTCCGGGGACGCGCCTACCTTACCAGATGTGCACGTGGGCAGATGAACTACGGAACTCCGGAACTCCGGAACTTCGAGACGCGCGCGACGAGGAGCGCCACGATACCCGCGGCGTCCGCCCAGAGCGCAGGATGAAACAACAGCAGGCCTCCAATGCCGAGCAGCACGCGCACAGGGGGGGCGCCGAATCCCCAGGCGCCGGTCAGCGCGGCCGCCAGCGCCGCCGTTCCGGCCAGTGCGGTCACCGAGCTCACCACGACGTCGTACGGACTGCCCTGGAACAGCAGCCCGAGGCCCGCGGGGTCCATGGTGAACGCCACCGGCACAAGGAAGGCCGGCAGCGCATACTTCCACGTGAGCATCATCGTGCGGAATGGCTGCCCGCCAGTCAGCGCGGCAGCGGCAAAGGGGGCCAGCGCCGTGGGTGGGCTCACCTCCGATAACACCGCGTAGTAGAAGACAAACATGTGGGCGGCAGCCGGCGCGACGCCCACCGATGTCAGCGCGGGCACCACCATCACCGCCGCGATGATGTACGACGCGGTCACCGGCACGGCGAGGCCCAGGATCCACACCGCAATCGCACTCCACAGCACCGTGAGCACCAGCGACCCGCCAGCCATCGCCACAATCAGTCCCGCCGCCTTCAACCCCAGCCCCGTCAGGGTCACGATGCCGACGATGATGCCGGCAACGGCCGTGGTTGACAGCACCGACAACGCATCAGTGCCACCGGCGCTGAACGCCCCCGCCAACCGCCGCGGCCCCAGCGGCTGTCGCACCACAACACTGACCCCCACGGCCGCCACAATCGCCCAGAACACCGCACGGAACGGCGTGAAGCCAAGGGCCATCAGGGCGGCGACGAGGATCAGGGAGGAGAAGTGGAGATAATTCGTTCTTGAGGATTGAGGATTGAGGATTGAGGATTGGCGATTGTCGGATTGCGGAGTGCCAGATTGCAGACCACGAGATTCAGATTGCCGATTCCCCGATTCCCCGCTTACCGATGACCGATTACCGCTTTCCGCTTCCCGATTCCCCGATTCACGAATCGCCTCCGCATCTCCCTCGATCATCAGCGTAATCGACGCGTAGTACAGCATCGTCGGGATCGTGGCCATGACGAGCACCTGCAGATACGAGATGCGCAGGTATTCGGCGATGAGAAACGCGGCGGCACCGAGAGTGGGCGGTGACAGGAGCGCGCCGATGCCGGACGCCGCGAGCATCGCGCCGGCGGTGTTGGCCGCGAACCCTGCGCGCCTGAGGAGCGGCCACGCCATCGACCCGAGCGTGACCGTGGTGGCGACACCGGATCCGGAGACCGTGCCCAGCAAGAAGCCTGCAAGCGAAACCGAGCGCCCGGTGGACGCCGCCGATCGCGCGCCGCCGGCCATCGCCAGCGACCAGCTGAGAAAAAACGTTCCGGCGCCGGACGCCTCCAGCACCGCACCATACAGGCTGAACAGCGTGATGTACGTGACCGCCACATCAAGCGGCACGCCATAGATCCCTTCAAGCGACATGTACAGACTGCCGATGAGCCGCGACAGGTCGTAGCCCCGGTGCGCGATTCCCGTCAGCCCGAGTGAGACCAGTGACGGTCCCGCCACCGCATACAGCAGAAATCCCGCGGTGACGATCGGGAGCGCCCACCCGGTGGTGCGGCGTGTGGCTTCGATCACCACGAGCAGCGCGAAGACCCCGGCCAGCAGATCGCCACCGGTGGGCGTCGTGGCGCGATACCAGAACGCGTCGCCCTGCGCGAGCGGCCACCCCAGCCCGACCAACGCGGCGACGACCCACAGCAGGTCGAGCGCCCCACCCCATCGACCCGCCAGAGGCTTCGCCCGCAGGCTGGCCCACACGCCCACCAGCAACATCAGAGGACGGTAGGTCTGTGGACTGATGGTGATCAGCACCCACACGACGGAGAGTGCGGACAGCAGGCACGCGAGCCACGTCGCGGAGGAGATCGACCGCCAGCGGCCTGCGGCGGTCACGTCAGAAGGCAATCTTCAGGGCAAGGCCGACGCCGTTCTGGTAGTACGTCGCCGATCGATCGCTGGTCGAGTGAGTCCCGGTCACGCCGAGCGTGCCGCGGCCATACGTGCCGGAACGGAAAATGGTCTTCGACACTTCCCAGTCAAACACCGCGTGCGCAAAGGGCACCACGCCGCCGCGCGAGCGGCCGGCGCCGATCACGCGCAGGCGGCCGTCACCGGCCAGGCCCCAGAAGAGCGGCTTGGACATCGTGACCCCCAGCATGCCGACAGGAGCGGCCGTCTTGAGAATCAGCACGGGCTCGTCGTTGAGCGCGGTGCTGCCGACCCGGCCCGCCACCATGTTGCGGATGACCATCCGGCCCGCACCGACCTCCACCCCGTCAATCAGACCGAACCACTTGCGACGCGACGCGCGCGCAGACACCACGCCCAGCGACACGTATCGGCGATCGTGTCCCTCGAACTGGAAGCCCCCCGTGCGGTAGAGACGACGGGCCGACCACACATGGGAATGCTCCACATCTGCGGCCACCGTCCATGTCGCGGTCGATCGCAGGCGGAATCCGAGCGTGCCATGCATGAACCCCAGCGCCGTCGTTTCAGAGGGCTGGTACCGCAATCCGGCGCGATACGCCCCAGACCGGCCGACGCCGATCGCAATCCCCACATGCTGCGGATCGGTCGTCGTCATCGGCCCCGTCACCCGCATGGCGAGTTGCCAGCTCGCCCCGGCGTTCGCCTGTTCGGGCTGTGCGATGAGCGCCGGATCCGGCAGCACGACAGGCACCGGCAGCGACGGCACGAGGAACAGCGCGGCAGCCAAGGTCCAGCTCATGGTCTCACCTGAAGACGCCCAGGCCGTTGTTGAGCAGCCAGGTCAGCGACCCGACCTGGGTCTCCGGCAGGTTCTGCGCCGACGACCCAAGCCCGAGGCGATCGGACGACCAATCCTGAAACACGACGGAATGTGGACGGCCGATAATGCCGCTGACTTCGTAGGCCAGTGCCATCGCAGAGGCCACCGACGCGGCATCGGTGCGCCCGTCATACCCGGTCACGATGACTTCGAACTCAATCCGGCGCTCGGCCAGAAAATCGCGGAGCCGCCGGAGGTCGACCTTGGTGTTCGTGTCGGCGTTGTACCGATGGCGCACGTCGAAGTCCAGGCGGAAAAACGCGACATCGACGCCTTCGTTGTCTTCGAGGGCCCGGATGAACGTGGTGAGTTCGTCGATGGTGAAATAGGGATACGGCTCAATCAACCCAATGCGCACATCGGGATAGGTCGCGCGGAACGACCGCATGAAGGCGGCGACCTGCACAATCGTGTCGTCGATTGACAGATTGCAGCGGCCGAACGGACTGACGCCCCGCGCGGGCAGACCGGCGGTGAAGGGTTCATCCATGGCCACAAACGTCAGGTGCGCGCCTGTGGCATAAATCGGCTGCACATCTTCAATCAGCACGCGGGCATTTTCGCGGCCGTCACAGGTGTGCTCCTTGACGGAACCCGCCTCGACCCCAATCTGAATGTCGTGGTCTTGGAGGTACCGGAACGCCCCGCTGGGCACCGCATTGAGCAGACGCCCGACGGTGTTCGGTCCGCAGTTCATGCACACCGGACGAAGACTCTGCTGGTAGAACTGGAACCCCCGCAGCCGGGACCGGGCCTGGCTCCACTGCGACTGCCCGCCGGGCTCGAACATGGTGGCCAGATCGGTCGACGCTGACGCCGGGGCCAGAATCGCAAAACGGTCCGCCGGGGCGCCACCGGGACTCGTGGGGCGGCCACACCCGACGACCGTCGCGGCAACGAGCAGGATCAGGAACTGGGACTTCATCGGGCTCTCGCACTATCGGCCAATAGAGAACGGCCCATGAGTCTAATTCTTCCACCCCCGCGAGTGGTAGTAGCGCCGCGCTCCCTCATGGAAGGGCGCCGGAGCTGCCCCTGGGCCGGTTGGCACCGCCAGGTGGCGAGCCTCCGGATGGGCGGCTTCCAACCCGGCTTTCGACGCAAACATCGTCCGTGTCAGCATTTCGACCAGATCCGCGTCAAGACGACCGGAGGCCACAAGCACGTTTTCGACCCCGATCACGGGCACCGCGTGGTCGAGGCCCCGATAGCTGCCACCCGGAATGACGACCTCACGATACAGGCCCTGGCCATGAGTGGCGACCAGCGCGGACAGCAGGTCGGCCTGCGGCACAAACGTCAGCGCCATGCCGGGTGTGGCCACGAGGTCCTGGATCGCCGGCGTCGGCAGGCCCCCACTCCAGAACAAGGCGTCCAGCTTGCCGTCCTTGATCGCCCCGGCGCCTTCGCTCGCCCCCAGCGCATGGCGGGTGATATCCGCGCGCGGATCCAGGCCTGCGGCGCGCAGCAGGCGATCGGCGATGAGTTCCGTGCCGCTGCCGGGAGCCCCCGTGCCGACCACCTTGCCCTTGAGATCCGCGACACGCGAGATGCCGCTGCCCTGTCGCGCCACCAGATGCGTCACGTTCGTATACAGCAGCGCGACAGCCCGCACATCGACGGGCCCCGCTTCAGCAAAAGGCCCCGTACCGGCCACCGCCTCGGCCAGCGTGTCCGCGAGCGTGAACGCCAGATCCGCCCGCCCCTGCTGGATCAGCTTCAGGTTATCCACCGACGCGCCGGTGACTTCCGCCGTCACCTGCAGCCCGGGGACCTGCTCGGTGTAGATGCGCGCCAGCGCTCCGCCATACGGGTAATACACACCGCCCGTGCCACCCGTCGCAATCGACAGGAAGCGCACGTCACCGCTCTGGCCGCCGCAGGCGGCCGCCCCCAGTACCAGCCACACCGCACCGAGCACCCGCCTTCGCCAAGGCCTGGGCGGGCACGCTCCGCTCCGAACACGCAGCGCCATCAATCCAAATGTCCTTTTTCTGAATCGCCCATGCGAATGTCGCGCTCGGGGAAATACTCGCGCCAGCGGCGCGACACCGTGGCCGCGACTTCGGGACGACAGGTCACTTCCTTCGGATACCACGGCTTCATGCGCGCATCGATGCACACCGGGCCGCCGTAGGCGACATGGTTGCGAACGATCCGGGCGGAGGCCGCATGGATATCTGCCGCCGGCTCAAACCGCGTGAACGTCGTCCACAGGAAATTCATCGCGCTGCGGGTGGCGCGCTCCGCTTCATCACTGAGGACCACGAGCGGCCACCCGGCAAACGCCGGATGCGCGGCGATGCGCGACGGGGCGTCGCGGTCCTCCGCAAACGCGGGACCGGTGACGACGAGACAGCCGCCGCAGAACACGCGGACGTCGGTCACATCCGACGGGGGCGGCACCGGCGGCCGGAATTCGCGCGGCAGATCGCGCACCGGGTCGCCCAACCCGAGCCACACGCCCTTGGATCCTTCGTTGACCCTGGGCCCGCTGTAGTCGAGCGTGTCCATCGCCAGATTCGAGAACACGTAGAGATCGGTTTCGGGATTGGTGCGGGCCAGCACATGCTCGAGCGTGGCGCGGAAGTCGCGCAAATCCACCGGCTGATCCGTCACCAGCAGGAACTTCTGGAGCGACAGCTGCCCTTCACCAAGAATGCGGAACGCGCTGGCCATCGCTTCGCGCCGATACCGCTGCTTCACGATGGCACCGGCCAGCGAGTGATAACCCGTCTCGCCGTACGACCAGAGGTCCACCACGCCGGGCATCACGAGCGGGAACAGCGGCGACAGCAGGTCCTGCAGCAGGTCGCCGATAAAAAAGTCTTCCTGGCGCGGTTTGCCGACGACCGTCGCGGGATAGATGGCGTCGCGCCGATGCGCCAGTTGCGTCACCTGGAACACCGGATAGTCGTGTTTCAGCGAGTAGTAGCCGTAGTGGTCTCCGAAGGGGCCTTCCGGTCTGCGTACGTGCGGCGCGACCTGCCCCATCAGCGCGAACTCGGCATTGGCCACGAGCGGATGCGGGTGGCCATTCGGCCCAGGCACCTGCGTGATCTTCTCGCCGGCGACCAGTGAGGCGAGCAGCAGTTCAGGGATGTTCTCAGGCAGTGGCGCAATGGCAGACAGGATCAGTGCGGGCGGACCACCGAGAAACACGGTGGCCGGCAGCGCCTGGCCCTTCGCTTCCGCGATCTGATAGTGGAAGCCGCCGCCCTTGCCGATCTGCCAGTGCATGCCGGTCGACGCCGCGTCATGCACATGCAGGCGGTACATGCCGAGGTTCGGGCCGCCCTTCTCCGGATGCTGGGTGTAGACCAGCGGCAACGTGACAAAGGGACCGCCGTCTTCGGGCCAGCACGTGAGCGCCGGCAGCCGATCGAGACGCACGTCCCGCGTGACGACCTCGGTGACCGGGCCCTCGCTGCGGCGCTTCATCCCGATCTTCGCAGCGGCCAACGCGACGTCACGCGCCTCCCACAACTTCGCAGGCGTTGGCGGCAGCATCGTCTCCGCCAGATGGACGAGCCGTTTGATGAACGCGAGTGGCCGCTGGCCGAAGGCGAGTTCGGCACGGCGGGGTGTGCCGAACAAGTTCGTGACCAGTGGAAAGTCCGCGCCCTTCACGTTCGTGAAGAGGAGCGCAGGTCCACCGCCGGCGATCACCCGCCGATGAATCTCGGCCACCTCCTCGACCGGATCCACCTGCGTACGGACCTCGACCACATCGCGGTCCCGACGCAGGTGCTCGACGTAGGAGCGAAGGTCAGTAAACAACGCTCGCTCCTGAATGGGGCCATGAGGCACTGGGGCACTGAGGCAATGGAATTTCGGCAATTCTGGGAATGGCATTGCCCCATTGGCACATTGCCTCATTCCATTGCCTCGTTGCCTCAGTGCCCCAGTGCCTCATTTATCTCTATCTCGTCAGCTTTCGATACTTAATGCGATGTGGCTGGTCGGCATCCGCGCCGAGGCGGCGTTTTTTGTCGTCCTCGTATTCCTGGTAGTTCCCCTCGAACCACTCGACGCGGCTGTCGCCTTCGAAGGCGAGCATGTGCGTCGCGATGCGGTCGAGGAACCAGCGGTCGTGGGAGATGACAACCGCGCAGCCGGCGAACTCGTCGAGCGCCAGTTCGAGGGCACGCAACGTGTCGACGTCGAGGTCGTTGGTCGGTTCGTCGAGCAGCAGCAGGTTGCACCCCTTCTTGAGCAGCTTCGCGAGGTGCAGGCGGTTGCGTTCGCCGCCTGAGAGGCTGCCGACCTTGCGCTGCTGATCGCGGCCGCGGAAGTTGAACCACGAACAGTACGCACGGGAGTTGACCGTGCGTTTGCCCAGTTCCACTTCATCGTTGCCGTCGGAGATTTCGTCGTAGACCGTCTTGTCGGCCACAAGCGCGTCGCGCGACTGGTCGACGTAGCCGATCTGCACGGTCTCGCCGAGCCTGAGGATGCCGCTGTCCGGCTGTTCCTGGCCGACCAGCATCCTGAACAACGTGGTCTTGCCGGCCCCGTTCGGCCCAATGACGCCGACGATGCCGCCGCGAGGGAGCGTGAAGTTGACGCCGTCCATCAACAGGACGTCGCCGTACCCCTTCTTCAGATCGCGGGCCTCGACGACCACGTCGCCAAGGCGCGGCCCGGGCGGAATGTAGATTTCCACCCGTTCGAGCTTCTCGGTGGTGTCCTCGTTGAGCAACTGCTCATAGGCGTTGAGGCGCGCCTTGCCCTTCGCATGTCGGGCCTTCGGGGACATGCGAATCCAGTCGAGCTCGCGCTGGAGCGTCCGCTGCCGCTTGGATTCCTGCTTCTCCTCCTGGGCGAGCCGCTGCTGCTTCTGCTCAAGCCATCCCGAATAGTTGCCTTCCCACGGATACGCCTTGCCTCGATCGAGTTCGAGAATCCAGCCGGCCACGTTGTCGAGAAAATACCGGTCGTGTGTGATCGCGACGACCGTGCCTGGGTAGGTGTGCAGGAAATGCTCGAGCCACGCCACCGATTCGGCATCGAGGTGGTTCGTGGGTTCGTCGAGCAGCAGCAGGTCCGGCGCCTGCAGCAGCAGACGGCACAGCGCCACGCGGCGACGTTCGCCGCCGGAGAGTTTCGTGACGTCGGCGTCGGCGGGCGGCAACCGGAGCGCGTCCATCGCCTGTTCGACCCGCGCGTCGAGGTCCCACGCGTTGGCGGCCTCGATGGCATCCTGCACACGCGCCTGTTCCTCGAGCAACTTGTCCATCGCGTCGGCGGACATCTCCTCGCCGAACTTCGCATTGATCTCGTCGAAGCGCGTCAGGAGGGCCCGCGTCGGCGCCACGCCCTCCTCGACGTTGCCAAGCACCGTCTTGGACGCATCCAGCTGCGGTTCCTGCTGGAGGAACCCGACCGTCGTGCCTTCGGCGCGGAACGCCTCGCCCAGATAATGGGGATCGAGCCCCGCCATGATCTTGAGCAACGTGGACTTGCCGGACCCGTTTGTGCCGATGACGCCGATCTTCGCGCCAGGCAGAAACGACAGCCAGATGTCCTTGAACACCACCTGGTCGGGCGGATGAACCTTGCCCAACCCCTTCATCGTGTAGATAAACTGCGCCATATAAAAACGGTCTATTTTACTCTGCGCGGAATCCGCGCGACCGCGGGGGCGTCGGGATGGCGGCCTTGGGAGGTTCGGGCGTGAAATCCTCGCCAGGATTGATGAACCGGTCCTTTTCGAAGCCGTACTGCTTGTCGTACAGCTGCCGGTAGCGACCTCCCGTATCCAGGAGTTCGTGGTGGGTCCCCCGTTCGACGACCACGCCGCCCTCCAGCACCAGAATCTGATCGGCGGACTGGATGGTCGACAGCCGGTGGGCAATCACGAATGTGGTCCGCCCCTTGCGCAGGGCCCGGAGGCCGTCCTGAATCAGGGCCTCACTCTCGCTGTCGAGACTGGACGTCGCCTCATCAAGCAACAGGATCTTCGGATTCGCCAGAATCGCGCGGGCAATCGCGACACGCTGTCGCTGGCCACCCGACAACCGGACGCCGCGCTCACCAACCACCGTCTGGTACTTCTGCTCAAAGCCCTCGATGAATTCGTCTGCGTGCGCCACCTGGCTCGCCTTTTTGATGTCGTCGTCGGTGGCCTCAGGGATGCCATAGGCGATGTTGGCGCCGACGGGGCCATCAAACAGGAAGTTGTCCTGCAGCACCACACCGAGGTGGCGACGGTACTCGCCCAGCCGCAGCCCGGCGAGGTCGCAGCCGTCAACCAGCACGCGCCCGCGGGTCGGATGATTAAACGCCATCACCAGACTCAGCAACGTGCTCTTGCCCGATCCGGACGACCCCACCAGTGCCGTCGTGCTGCCTGCCGGCGCATGGAGCGACACGCCCTTGATGACCGGCGTGCCGGCGGTGTATTCGAACCACACGTCCTCAAACCTCACGTCGCCGCGGAGGTCGGCCACCGCGCTGTGTGACGCATCATCCGCATCTTCCCGCGCGGTATCGAGAATCTCGCGAATCCGGTCGAGACCGGCAAACGCCTCCGTGATCTGTGTGCCGACCGACGCGATCGACACGATCGGCGCCGCCATCAGGCCCGTGAAGAAGATGTAGCTGATCAGGTCGCCGAGCGTCATCGTGCCGGCCGAGATCGCATTCCCGCCGATGGTGATGATCACGACCCCGATGGCGCCGACCACCACGGAGGAGAACGCGGTCGTCACGGACACGCCGGTCATCGACTTGGAGACGTTGCGGAACAGCTTGTGTACGCCGCGCGTGAACACCAGGTCCTCGCGCCGCTCTGCGGTGTAGGTCTTGACGACCCGAATGCCGCCAAGGGCCTCGTTGAGCCGGCCCGTGACGTCGGCGGAAATCTTGCCGCGCTCCCGGAACAGCGGGCGCAGGGACTTGAACGCATAGCCGAGTGCCCCGCCGAACAGCGCGAGCACGGTCAGCGTCACCGCCGTCAGGAACCAGTTCACATAAAAGAGATAGCCCAGCGCGATCACGGCGGTCACCAGGCTGCCGGTCAACTGCGCCAGTCCCGTGCCCACAAGATTGCGGATCCCTTCCGCGTCGTTCATCACGCGCGCCAGCACCTGCCCTGTCTGGTTCTTGTCGAAGTAACTCACCGGCAGCCGCATGACGTGTTCTTCCACACGACGCCGCATTTCGGTGATGGCATATTGCGCGGCGACGCCCAGCACCTGCGACAGGGCAAACGACGTCATCGCCTGCACCACGGTCGCGGCGCCCACGATCCACGCCAGGGTCGGGAGCATCTCCACCTTGCCCTGCGTCAACACGTCGTCGATCAGATACTTCGAGAGGTACGGCAGAACCATACCCGCCAGCCGGCTGATCAGCATGAGCCCGAGGCCCAGCAGCAAGCGGCCGCGGCGGGCCCATATCAGGTCCCGGGCTTCACTCCAGGCGGCGGGCCAGCGGATTTGCTTTTTCTTGGGAGGTTCGGACACGGCCCGACAAGCTTACCGCGCTCGGGCGGTTGGGCGCGGCGTGTTATTGAGGATTGAGGATTTGGGATTGAGGATTGGCAATTGCTGGATTTCGGATTGAGGGATTGACTCTAATCCCTCAATCCCTCAATCCCTCAATCCCTCAATCCCTCAATCCCTCAATCAATCCCACAATCGGCAATTGGACAATTGCCAATCCTCAATCCTCGATCCTCAATCCTCAATAACGCAGCTCTATTTAAGATTGACTCTCAGTTCACCGACGACCTGTCGGCGCATCACGTCGCCGAAGACGTGCGACTGATACTGCTTGTCGGTCAGATTGACGACCTTGACCGTCCCCGTGTACCGCCCCCCGCCCCACTTCACGCCGAGGCTGGCATTGGTCGTCAGGTAGGAGTCCGTCCGGCCGTTGTAACGGGCGTCCAGGATGTCCTGCCAGAACGCATCGTCGGTGTAGCTCATCGACGCGCTGCCGAAGAACCGCGCGCCGGAGTAGTTCAGACCGGTGCTGAAGCGGTTGGTCGGCGGCAGGTTCAGTTCACGAATGTCGAAGTTGGGGTCCGGCATGCCCTGCCACGAGTAGTTGGCGTAGAAGCTCGTGGTGGCATTCAGCGATGCGTCCATGCCGAGTTCCAGGCCCTTGTTCTTCACGGTGCCGAGGTTCAGATACGTGAAGCTCTTCGGGAAGCGGATGCCGGCCGCATACACACCGCCCCAGATCTGCGCACCGGTGAACGGTCCGAGTCCCGGGAACCCGGGTGGCGGGTCGGTCGGCCCCCAAGTCGCATTCTGCGTGAAGAAGATCTGCTGCGTGAAGTTGTTGTAGTACCACGCCGCCGACAGTGTCAGCCGATCGTTGAACGTGCCCGTATAGCTGATCTCGAACGCGTCCATCCGTTCCTCGGTCAGGTCCGGATTGCCCGCCACCATCGTCGGCACGCGGTAAATCGCGGAGCCAAACGCCGGGTTGACGGCCCCGAGCGGCAACACGTTCGACACGGTGACGGCGAGGTGGTTGTTGATCATCGACGGCGCGCGGAACGCGCGGTTGAACGAGACCCGGAATGTCTGGTCGGCGTTGGGTTTGAGGAGCAGGGCCACGCGCGGCGAGAAGACCGGGTTCTCAATCGATGAGAACTTGTCGAGACGGGCGCCGGCGACGAAGCGCACGTGGTCGTTCATGAAGATCTCGTCCTGCACGTAGACGCCGCCCTCGGTGCGCGACGTTTCCCCCGGCGCCAGCGACAACGCGAACTTGTTGTAGCGCAGGTTGCCGCCGTAGGTCAGCACGTGCCGGCCGCCGAACGTCTTCGTGTCGCTCATTTCCAGGTCGAAGGTCTTGGTGTCGAACAGCAGGCCGACCCGGTTGCCGAGGGGGTCCACCGAGACGAGGTTGTCGGCCTCGCCTTCGAGCATGTTCACGAAGGCCTGCGCCCGGAAGGTCCCCTTCGAGTAGTTCGTCTTGCCGTAGATGTATTCGGTGCCTTCCTTGATGTCGAACGGCCCGATGCCGCTGTGCATGATGCCGTCGGTCTGGGCATACCCGCCGGAGAACGACCACCGCTGGCCGCCGTCGCCGTCGTAATCAAACCGGACGTCCACCTTCGGCTGCGACGTCCCGGTGTTCTTGAACGCGGGATACGCGATCGTGCCGCCGGGAATCGCGCCCGACGGACGGCCAAACGGCTCCGACTGATAGGTGCCGAGCGACAGCTTGTAGGCCCATTTGTCGTTGATGGCCTGGGCGTGTGTGATGTTGCCGTAGACGAGCGACCCGTTGCGCACGCCGTTGCCGTAGAACTGACGCCCGAACGAGCCGGCACCCATCGTGAAGCTGGTGCCCGCAAGTTCGCGCGGCGTCTTCGTGATGATGTTCACCACGCCGGAGAGGGCGTTGGCGCCCCAGACGGCCGAGGCCGGTCCGCGGATGACTTCAATCTGCCGGATTTCGTTCGCATTGGCGGGCATGAAGTCCCACATGACGAACCCGAAGAAGTCCTGATAGATGCTGCGGCCGTCGAGCACGGCCAGCTGCGACGTCGCCAGGGAGCTGGTCGCGCTGCGGCTGGTGATGTTGATGTCACGCGCCGAGATCTGCGTGATGTTCACGCCCGGCACGGTGCGCAGCAGGTCCGCGTAGTTGTTCGAGGGCGCCACTTCAAGGGCGCGCCCACCGATGACCGTCATCGTGGCCGGTGCGTTCACCAGCTTCTCTTCGGTCTTCGAGGCCGAGACGACGACCGTCTCCTTGTACGTCGGATCATCCGGCTTCACCGGGGGCTGCGGTGGCGTGGGCGGTGTGGGCGGGGGGGGTGGCTGCTGTACCGTGCCGGCCTGGGGTCCCGACGACGGTGTGGGGGCGACTCCGGCGGGGGTCGCTCCTACCTGGGCGAATGCTGACACACTGGTCACACCCGCGATTGCGATACCGGCCACAAACGTACGAAACGCCTGCATATGTTTTCTCCTCCGACTCCACCCGACACGGGGGGAGTTGTTACCTTGAACTGGCGGCGCCTATGATAAGCGATCCCTTTACCCTGTTGTGACCTCACCCCCAGATCCCCCCCCGGCGCCCCTGCCCCGCCCGGCCCCCGTGGTCCGGACCGACTGGCCGGACCTGCCCGACGAGCAGTTGCTCGACCTGCGGTTCTCGGAACTGGGGCTGACGATCGCGGGCACGGCCCTGGAACCGAGGCTGGCCCAACTCAACGATGAATTGTCGGCGCGGGGCCTGCGCTTCCATCCGCACTACTGGCTCTCCACCGAGTGGTTCTGTCCGGACGGCGTCCCTGGGGTGGCCATCCCGTTTTATCTCGCGCACCCCCGGCTGGCCCGGCTCGAAAAGGCGCAAATGCTTGAGGTGGAGGGCGGAACCCCCGAGTGGTGCATGAAGATCCTGCGGCACGAGGCCGGCCATGCGCTCGATAACGCCTACGACCTGCGAAAACGGCGGCGACGCATCAAGTTGTTCGGCAAGCCGTCGGAGGCCTACCCCGAGGTCTACCTCCCCAAGCCCTATTCAAAGAGTTTTGTGCTGCACCTCGATTCCTGGTACGCCCAGAGTCATCCGGACGAGGACTTTGCGGAGACCTTTGCCGTCTGGTTGAATCCGGACAGCGACTGGCGGGGCCGCTACGTCGAATGGCCGGCGCTCAAGAAGCTTGAATACATGGACGCGCTGATGCGCGAGGTGGCCGGCGCGACGCCCAAGGTGGCCACGCGCCGCAAGGTGGAGCCCGTGTCCTCGCTGCGCACCACGCTGCGCAGCCACTACAAGAAGAAGCGGCAGCACTACGGACTCGAATATCCCGACTTCTACGACCGCGACCTGCGACGCCTCTTCTCGAACGCGCCGGACTACCACCAGAATTTGAAGGCCTCGCGGTTCATCCAGCGCATCCGCCGCGAAGTGCGGCGGCTGGTCGCCGCGTGGGCCGGGTCCTACCAGTACACGATCGACCAGGTGCTCGAGAACATGAGAAAACGCGCCGACGAACTCGACCTGCGCCTCATGTATCCCGAGGAACGCACCAAGGTCGACTTCACCATCATGCTCACGGTGCAGACCATGAACTATCTCCACTCGGGACGCCACAGGGTGGCGTTGTGAGAATGGGGCAATGAGGCAATGGGGCAATGGGGCAATGGAATTCCCGGAATTCCTGGAATTGCATTGCCCAAATGCCTCATTGCCTCATTCCATTGCCCCATTGCCCCATTGCCTCATTGACAGGGTTTTCGACATGCGAATAGTCCCCCTCCTCGTCACCGTCTCGCTTTTCGCGCAGTCCCCCACCTGGATTGAGCAGTACCGCCCTGCGGCTGATCGCCTCATCGCCGAGTCGCAGTCCTCCGACTTCGCCTGGCAGCGCCTGGCGGAAGTGACCGACACCTACGGGCCCCGATTGTCAGGGTCGCTGGGGTTGGAGCGCGCCATCGAGTGGGCCGTGGAGACGATGCAGAAGGACGGGCTCGACAACGTCCGCAAGGAACGCGTCATGGTGCCCAGGTGGGTACGCGGGCGCGAGAGCCTCACGCTCATCGATCCGATCGCGCAGCCGCTGCCGATGCTCGGCCTCGGCAATTCGGTCGGCACCAGCATGAACGGTCTGATTGCCGACGTCATCGTGGTCGGGTCGTTCGACGAGCTCGACGCGAAGGCCGCCCAGGTCAAGGATCGCATCGTCCTCTTCAACGTCCCGTATACGAACTACGGGCAGACGGTGCAGTACCGGACGACGGGCCCCTCGCGCGCGGCGCGGCATGGTGCGCTCGCAGTCCTGGTCCGCTCGGTGGGCCCCATCGGATTGCGCACGCCGCACACCGGCAGCACCAACTACGCAGAGGACGCGCCGAAGATTCCGGCCGCGGCCATTCCCGTCGAGGATGCCGAACGCTTCCAGCGCCTGCAGAATCGCGGCGTGCGCATCCGTGTGCGCCTGCAGATGGACGCGCGCTTCGAAGCCGATGCCGAGTCCTTCAACGTCATCGGCGAGTTGACCGGCCGCGAATTCCCCCAGGAACTCGTGGTCATCGGCTGCCACTTCGACTCCTGGGACGTCGGCAGCGGCGCGAGTGACGATGCGGGCGGATGCATTGTGACGTGGGAGGCACTGCGCCTGATGAAGAAGCTCAACCTCCGGCCGCGGCGCACGGTGCGCGTCGTGTTGTGGACCAACGAGGAAAACGGCATGCGCGGCGGCAATGCGTACCGCGATCAGCACCTGGCCGAACTCAAGAACCACGTGTTGTTGATGGAATCGGACGGCGGCGTGTTTGACCCGGCAGGGTTCGGCTTCACCGGCCCCGACGCGGCACGCGCGCAGGTGACGGCGATTGCGAGTCTGCTGAAATCACTGGGGGCCGACAGCATCGCGGCGTCCGGTGGCGGCGCCGACATCGGCCCGGCCGGCACCGCAGGCAACATCCCGATGATGTCGCATCTGGTGAAGGGGGACTACTTCCTCATCCATCACACGCCGGCCGACACCATCGACCGCATCACACCGAAGCAGATGTCGGACAACGCGGCCGCAATCGCGGTGATGACGTATGTGATTGCCGAACTGCCCCAGAGGCTCGGCAGGTGAAGAATGACGCAATGGGGCAATGGGGCAATGGGGCAATGGAGCAATGGGGCAATGGAATTTTCGTAATGCCTCAATGACTCAATGGAATTCTCAGAATTTCAGGAATTGCATTGAACCATTGAGGCATTGCGGGCATTCCATTGCCTCATTGCCTCATTGCCCCATTGCCTCATTGACGAGTGGTAAAGACCAAATACCTCGCCCGCTTCAGGTCTTCCCCCTCGGGCTTGACCGCACTGAGTTCGGCGACGTCCTTGAGCGGCATCATCGTGATCACCACGACCTTGGCGTCCGGCAGGCGACGCTGTGTGCGTGAGGCGGTGCCGAGGCCGAAGTCGCTGTGAAACGCGCCGTTGTAGTGGGCCACAAGCGGGCGCTTTGACGCGTCAGCCGCGGCGGCCGTCGTCCATGCCCGCGCGATCGACTCGGCCATCGTCTCGTCCTTGACGCACTGCGCGTCGTAAAACCGCTGCAGGGCGTCCATCGTCGGATGCGATCCCATCGCCGCCTTGAAGCGGACGTAGTACTCGTCCTCGCCAACCGGGCACTGCCGATCGGCGGCAAACCAGGCACGTTCGGCGTCCGGCTTGGCGTCCAGAACGCCGACGCCGGCTTTGGAGATTTCGGAGGCGATTGGCCGGGGGACGTTGGCGGCCAGCACGGGCCATCCCCGCCCGATCGCATAATCCACCAGCGGCTTGTAGTCGGTGGCGTACCGGGGCCAGGGCCGGGAGACTCGCAGGAATCCGGGCTCGGACAGGTAGCCGGCCTGAAATTCGTCCAACTTGCCCTGAACATCCCGTTCAAACATTTCCAGGGAGAGAGTCATCCCTCCCCGCCGGGCCGCGAGGGCCTCGAGCAGGAGCCGCTCCAGCCGGTGGGTATTGGGGTCGTCGTGCTGCTCCCCGACGAAGACCACGTCGGCAGTGGCCAGATCTGACGCCATGACCTCAAAATCGGTAAACTGTCCAGCGGCCGTATCGAAGACCCGGTATGGCACATACCCCTGCGCCGCCAGGCCGATCGTGAGGCCAGCCGCCAGGGTCGCGATGAGGGCGACGTGTTTCATGGCGGCAATTGTAGCCGCCAACTTGGTTTCAAAGAGGAGCGAGTAGATGGCAGGAACGTTTACTGGGCGCTGGAGGACTGTGTTGACGGTCGCGGCGCTGGCAATTCTGGCGGGCACGGGCGTGATGTGGGCCCAGGAGCCGTTCGTGGAGTCACAGTTGGCCCCCGAGGCGGCCGCCACGCCGGTAACCGACACGTTCTGGCAGATGCTGGGGCTCGGACTGGTCGCGGGCCTCGGGGCCCTGTTGATGGCCGTGAAGTACCGCGCGGATGTCATGAAGGCGTCGCCCGGCAACGACCGGATGCAGGAAATCGCCGGCTATGTGCGATCCGGTGCGATGGCCTACCTGAACCGCCAGTTCAAAGTGGTCGTGCCGGTGCTGCTCGGTGTCGGCGTGCTGGTGGCGTTCGGCGCCAACTATGAGCTCCTGCAGCTCGAGAACGGCCTGATGCTGGCCGGCTTCATCTTTATCGGCTTCGTCACGGGCGGCCTCGGCAGCTTCTACACCGGCTGGGCCGGCATGAATATCGCCACACACGCGTCGAGCCGCACGGCGTGGGCCTGCACCGACGCGAGGAACGGCCTCAACGCCGGCCTGCAGGTCGCGTTCAAGGCCGGCTCGGTCATGGGCCTGTCGGTCGTCGGCATCGGCCTGCTGTTCACCGTCATCTGGCTCGCGATCTTCGCGATGCTCACCCCCGACTCCCCCGCGCTGGTGGGCCAGGTCATGGTCAGCTTCGGCATGGGCGCCTCGATGGTGGCGCTCTTCGCACGTGTCGGCGGCGGCATCTACACGAAGGCGGCGGACGTCGGCGCGGACCTGGTCGGCAAGGTCGAAGCGGGCATTCCCGAAGACGACCCGCGCAACCCTGCGACGATCGCCGACAACGTCGGCGACAACGTCGGCGACGTGGCCGGCATGGGCGCCGACCTGTACGAGTCCTACCTCGGGTCGATTCTCGCGGCCATCGCGCTCGCGGCGGCGGCGGCCATCAGCCTGAAGCACTCTGACGCGGCATGGACGATGATCATTGCGCCGGTGGCCATTGCCGCGGTCGGCATCTTCCTGTCCATTCTGGGCAGCCAGCTTGTGCGCACCCAGGAAAACGCAACGCTGAAGGAGCTGCTCGGCGCACTGCACCGGGGCGTGAATGTGGCGTCGATCGGCGTCGCCGCCGCGGCCGGCGTCATCTGCTACATCTGCTTCGCGGACGTCTACAACATGATCCCCGGCGCAACCTGGTGGGGCGTGTGGCTGGCGACCTGCGTGGGCCTGCTCTCGGGCCTGATCATCGGTAAGGGCTCCGAGCACTACACGGCGTATGACTATGCGCCGACGCAGGAAGTGGCCAAGTCGAGCGCGACGGGCGCCGCGACGGTCATCATCAGCGGCATCGCGGTCGGCATGATGTCCACCTGGGTCCCAATCGTGACCATCGCGGTCGCCACCGCCCTCGCGTACGGTTTCGCGGGCGGATTTGCGGACGCTTCGCTCGGCCTCTACGGCATCGCGCTTGCGGCCGTGGGCATGCTCTCGACCCTCGGCGTGACACTCGCGACTGACGCCTACGGCCCCATCGCCGACAACGCCGGCGGCAACGCCGAGATGAGCCACCTGGGTGATGACGTCCGTGTGCGCACCGACGCCCTCGACTCGCTGGGCAACACCACGGCGGCCATCGGCAAGGGCTTCGCGATTGGTTCGGCGGCCCTGACGGCCCTCGCGCTCATCGCGACGTTTGCGACGCTTGCGAAAGGCGCGCAGTCGGATGTGGTGTTCTTCCAGAGCATCTCGTTGACCGACCCGATGGTCATCTCGGGCATCTTCATCGGCGCCCTGCTCGTCTTCGTGTTCGCGGCGATGACGATGACGGCGGTGGGCCGCGCGGCGCTGGTCATGGTCGAGGAAGTGCGGCGCCAGTTCCGCGAAATCCCAGGCATCATGGAAGGCACGGCGACGCCGGACTACGCGCGCTGCGTGGACATCTCGACCGACGGCGCCCTCAAGAAGATGGTCGTCCCCTCGATGATGGCCGTCATCGTACCGGTCATCGTAGGCATCGTGTTCGGCGTCGGCGGCGTGATTGGCATGCTGGCCGGCGGCCTCGGCACCGGCTTCGCGGTCGCGATCTTCATGGCGAACGCGGGCGGCAGCTGGGACAACGCCAAGAAGTGGATCGAGTCGGGCGAACTCGGCGGCAAGTACCTGAAGAACGCCGCGGGTGACTACGTGGACGCGAACGGCAACAAGGTGGCGCGCAAGGAAGACTCGAAGAACCCGCGCCACGGCGCGACGGTCATCGGCGACACGGTCGGCGACCCGTTCAAGGACACGTCAGGTCCCTCGCTCAACATTCTCATCAAG
>Ga0222713_10000432_pt1 | contig 47087 bp, 66 predicted proteins | sample C33_649DmetaG_FD_165061 | JGI IMG/M metagenome (GOLD analysis project Ga0222713, IMG submission 165061) | Estuarine water microbial communities from San Francisco Bay, California, United States - C33_649D | ecosystem: Environmental > Aquatic > Marine > Unclassified | place: USA: California... | reverse complement strand
TTTCACGGGTCCATCTCCCACAGGTGCTTCTGCCAACTCAGGTCGATGGGCTCATCCTCCACCCACGAGCGCTTGGGAGGCTTGGACCACCAACAGAAGCACATCTTTCCTGGACCTGACGGGCGCGGCCGGTGCCGGGTGGGCGCATCACCGTTTTCTTTTCATGTGCCCAGCAAAAGTTCTGGCGGCGCGCTCGCGTGCGAGGGCGTTTCGCTCATTTATTTTTCTGATAAGGGTATTCACTCTGTTTAATACGGACGAAAACTCTGGTATCCGAGAAAGAGGAGGCTTCAACAGTTCATTTCTATGATTCACCAACTTGGCCCTATTTGAAGATATTTGATTTATAAGTTTGTGATGCATGGTGACTTTTTTCGCCGTCTCTCGAGCCACCACCGACCTGGCTTCCATATAATTTCTAGAATTATTGTTTGGAGGTAATTTTCTGAATTCATTCATTGCGACCAAGTAGTCGGCCAATTCATGTGGAGAGTCCAAGATGGCGCGTATCCTTGAATATTTCGCAACGTCATTCCGTCTCTTACCCAAAGAGTTGATCTCGGATGCGAAGTTGGCGGCACCATCGCGGATGTAGACGACAACCGACGACTGTTTATGTAAAAGCAACCCAAATTGCATCGCGTAATTTTGAATCTGCAATGGGTTCGTTACCCAGTCCAGTCTATATACATGGGGAAATTCAGAGTCGTACATACCCATACCCCCTTCCATTCTAGGGTGGATAAACCCTGAAACATAGTGCCCATATTTCTTGTTATCAATTGGCATCATACAAATACAAGCGTGACTCAATGTGTACCTTATGTTATTGCGCACAATGGCGCGGCGCAAGCGGCTGCCGGTCCAGGGGGTTGCGAAAACCACCGTGTTTTCGTTCACCCTCTGTTCCCGCTCACTATAATTATCGCCGAACAATATTCTATGAAACCTATGTATATCGCGATCATCGCCGCTGAAAGTGTGCTTGCTACGTATCTTAGCCTTGATCATATTGATCTCCTTGAGCTTATTATTAGGTGAAAGGTTCACCCACCTCTTGAGTTTATTAAGAGGGGCGGAGGTCACCACGTTCAACCTTTCGTGCGTCAAATTATTGATGGAATTGACACCTGCGCGCGCCAACTCAATTCGGGCGTGAGTATTGATATTGTAACCGTCATATAAGTCTTTCAAATTAATGTTGGCGCTCACACCCGGGATCGGCCTCAGACCCGTATTCTTTATTATGAAATTTGAAATGAAGTTGGAAGGGTTCTTGGTTCTGTTATTGCTAAGCATCAGGTTTACATACCGCCAAAAGTAGTTGAGTGGTAGATGGCCACGCTGCGGACAGATGGCGCCGTGCGGCAAGTTGGCTGAAGTGTTTATAGAATGTTTAGACTTGTACTGCGCCAGCATAGCAGATATCACCTCGCACCCGCGCTCGGACAAAAGCCACCCGTTGAGCGGCGCGTGGAACCAACACCCCCCACCTTCCTGGACTTTAAGTAAGGGTTCACTCATTACTATATTACACTATTTTAATCACTTCCGATGCCGTGCATAGGGCAGTAGTAAGGGTCCGTGCACACGTGCGTCCACTTGGCGTGGAGCTCTTGCGCCTTGGTCTTGTCACAGCGTTCCCACGCAGCGTTGGCGTCCGCGCCCTTGAGAGTGGGCGGCGTCTCGCCTGGCAGGCTGGTCCAGATGCTGATGTCCGGTCCGAGCCGCCAAGAGTGGATCATAGCCAAGCGACCCGTGGGACGCGAGGCGCGCATCTTGAGCTCGGTGACGTACCGCGCCTTCCACCACTTTTCTAGATCCATCCTTCGGTCTGTGTTGTGCTGATTATGTAAGTGGTACCGGAGACCCAAGCGACTATAGCAGCCACCAGTACAAATACCATTCTGAAAGGGCAGGCGCGCTCCCGCCCGCGCTGTGCACAAAACCCGGTTACTCCCAGGGGTCCGGGGGGGTCACCAGTGACTCGATGAGCTCGAGCAGAGGCTTGTGAGTCTCTTCAGAGTTGCTCACATAACACTGGATTATGGGATCGTCCAAGTCTTCGCTCATATAGTTGCTGCACATAGTCTCGGCCAAGGTGCGCAACTTGCGGCGGTTGACCGGATCCGTAAGGTCGCGGATCCGGTCAATCTCGGCCAGTGCTTTATCGGCAAAGTCGACATAGTATAGTTGAGTAGGCGTGGCGTAGCCGCCATAGAAAGCCTGGTAAGCATAGGTGACGGCCGCCATTTGTTTTGTGTTTTGTTTAGTCAAAGTCGGTTGAGGCCTGCTGGCCCCAAGACTCTTTTTTTTCTATGAACCACCGGCCGTTTGGTGAATAATAGTTGTGAATAAATATTCTTTGAGCGGCTATTATCTTGTCCTCATCGCGAGTCACGGTACCGTCTGGGTTCAGGTACACGTCCTCACCGAGCGGGTTAAGCTTGCGGCGCTTGGGGCTCCACATTACTATCAAAGTACACAATTGCACGGTGCGCCTTGCCGCGCCAGGTGATGATGCACTGCTCGGGACCCGTCGGCCCGCTGAGGAGGCCGTTCCCGCCAGGGGACGTGGAGCTGTCACGGTACACGGATGCACCATTCTCGAGGTACAGAAGGTATCCGCGGTACGTCCAGGTGATGAGCAGAGGGCGCTCGTTCAACCCAACGTCAGAGGTCGGCGCCGGCATATCCTCGAGGTCACGGACGCCCGGGGCCGGCATCAGAGGAATGAAGTCCATGGACGTGAGGGGACCGATGGTGGCGTACATTTTGGCTTGCTTTTCATGTGCACTCAATCTCTAAGTGCTCTGGCCCGACGTCCAACAACCTGAGACGCTCTGGAACTTTGCTCGGCCACACGTAACCCCAGTCCTTCCAGGGCCCCACGTCAAAGTGGTAAAACTCGGGCATCTTTCTGTTCAGAGACGCTTGGTGTGACTTGATGACCGGCTCCCAACCCCACCACCAAGGCGGCCGCGGGTTCTGGCACGTGGGCAGAAGCGCCATGTTATTCTTGTAGCCACGCGCTTGCCACTCGATGATCATCGTGTTGCAGTACTTGGCCAGGAAGCACGTGTGGCCCTTCCACATCAGGGTCGCCGGGTGGTGCACCCAACCCTTGGTCATGCCCATAAGCGCGCGCCATAGCTGGTACGCCTCCACGCGCTGCTTGCCGAGGCGGCGATAGTCCAGCGCCTTGGCGCAGGCCTCAAGGTCCGCCGACACAACGAATGTGTTTACCATTGCCAGGAGACTCTTAAAGGTGACAGGTGATGAAAACAAAACAATATTTTAAATTTCGCGGTACACCGCCCGCCCATCGCGCGTGGTATCGACGTGCACCAGCTTTCCTGAACGGATCATAGCGCGCACTTTGCGGACCCAGGGGTCAGCAGACGGCACGAGCGCCTTCAGGCAGTGCTTGCACTCACAGGCCATTTGACTTGGGTACAGCGGGGGTTGACGACCCGCGCCGTACACAAAACAAAGTTTTTCTATGCAAATTGTATATGGCTTTCCGTATTCAGCACCCCGACTCTGGTCTATTCTGGAACTCTACCAAGACGCCAGGCGCGATCATCCTCGTGGATGCCGCCGAGGCGACCGTTTATGAGCTGGAGCAGCCCAACCACATCCGCAACGTCGCCACCGGTCTGTGCGTGCGTCACTACGCGTACTTTTTGCGCGAGGATGCCCACAGTGGCCCGGAGTACGACTTCGAGTACGACATCGAGAGCGACGGCACCATCCTCAACCCGTTCGACGGAGGCCACTTTGTTGGCGTGTCGAATGGCCTCGTGCGCATCGTCAAGGACGGCGCCGTCAAGTGGGTTATCGTCAAGGAAGGCGAGGCCGAGCCCGTGGCCGAGCCCGTGGCCGAGTCGGAGACCGATTCCGTCCCCGATCTCGTGACTGATGACGAGGATGTGCCGGTGCCGCGCGCCTCCGCGCTGATCGAGGAGTCCCTCAACGCTGAAGAGGAGGAGCCTACTGAGGAGGACGAATAGGCACGGCCACTTGAATAGAATTGTTGGGATTGTTGACGCGGAGCGCACGCGCAGCGTTATTACCGGCATTCACCGCACGCGCATTGGCGCCGGCGAACCCAGCACGCAAAGCTTGAGCGTTGCGGACCGCTTGAGCGGTGGCGGCGTTGGCAGCGACCAGTGGGTTCTGCACGACGCCACCTGAACCCTGTCTGTACGTCCGCCACAGGTAGAGGCCGCCACGACCGGCCACATAAAGGCACACGGCCGCCGCCAAAAAACACGTGGCGCCCATCACCTTCGAGAGCGCATTACCCTTTATGAACCATGTACCGGCCCAAATAGCGGCGCCCATCAAGCCAAGGGATGCAGCGAATATCACAATATCCACAACAGTCATTTTATATTATTAAATATTAAAATCTTTTTCGTTTATTTGCGGTACTACACAGGTGTAGTGCTTGGCTATCTTATGTAGCGCTGCATTTGTAAACTTTGCGAGCTCTACCATCTCTGTGAGGAACTTGTCCACGTCAGCAAGTCCCCCGCGGATGAGCTCGCCTGTTATGTCGTTGTACGTGTGCAGGACGCCAGCGATCTCCGTCTTTTTTTGTAGCGCCTTTTCGCGTTTCTGGATCTGAAACTTGAAGTCGGCCTCATTTATCTCACCCAGCATATAGTTGACACGCAGGTCCTCGTTGCACTGGTGGCGGTTGAACTGGTAGCGCGGGATCACGTGGTACGCGATGTGTCCGTGCATCCGGTGGATGCGCGACACGAGCTCAATCTTGGGGTTGTCCGTCGCGCGTGACCGGAGCATCGCCATAATTTGTTGCATTCCAGGCATACCGCCGCAAGGCACGTCGCCGGGCTCGCGAGGCAAGTCGCCGCGCGCCCGCATGTACTCGTAGTAGTGCGGGTTGTGGATGCGGCCCGACTCGATACGGCGCGTCTTCCAACTGAACGCCGTCTTGCACTGCATACAGAACATCTGGTCGCAGCCGTCAATTTTGAAGATCATCGCGGCGCACTTGGGGCACGGCTTCGAGTCCTTGGCCAGGAGCTCGGCCGTCGCTACCGAGTTGGGGTCGCACGTGTGTTCCGCGTGCTTGTCGTGACCCTTGATCTCGTGGCACTGCGGGCAGACCCAAATTTCACAGAGGCCGCACTTCCAAGCAGTCGACAGGAACCCGCGGCACTCTGCAGCCGGGCACGCGCGCACAAACGCCGCGCGTTCAGCCGTGACGGCGTCGCTCGTTGTGCGAATGGTGTTCGCGATGCCCTCAAGGATGCTAATTTCCATACCGAGCCGAGCACTTTCGAGGTTCAGAGGACGAAGCGCCTCCACCTTGGCGAGACGCAAGGCGAGGTTGGTGGTGAACTGGTGTTTGTACTCGCGGCAAAACTCTTCGTTCGGAATTGTCACCAGCTGGTTGATCTTGGCGCCAACCAGCTTTTTCTCCTTGTCAAACTTGGCAGCCGCCGCCAAAGCCGCACGGATCTTAATCTCCTTTTCGACCAGTGGCTGCGTCGCCGGCATGAGCGCCTTTTCGCGCTCGAACAAAACATTCTCACGAAACTGTTTGTAAGTTTTTGTCATGAAGTGCTTGGGGAAGAAATTACAGAGGTGCTCGCGGTTCCATTCGCGCTTGCAGCTCATGCATTGCAGGTCGCCAGAGAGACTGAAAATGTACTGGGCGGTGCACTCGCGGCAGACCGCATAGTCGCACCAAGGACAAGAGACACGGGCTCGAGTTGTCTGGTTGAATTTGCTTATACACACTTCGCAGCTCATTCCCCTTACTATTACCGTGCCATTTTTTTCTTAACTGCCTTGATCACCTTTTTGACCGGCTTGCCAGCAGAGGGCCAGCGGGCGAAGATAAGGTCCAGGGCCTCTTGGCGCTGGTCGCTAGTCGCCTCGAGGTGCGCAAAGTGCGCCTCTATGGCCGCTAGCTTTTCTTCCGAGTAGCCGCACTTGCGCAGAGCCCTATAGTACTCTGGCAGTTCGGGCATCTCGTCGGCGCCGTCAAAGAGCTCTTCGAGCGGCGCGAGGTCCAGGTTCGAAGCCTTGGCCTTGGGCGGTGCCCTTTCTGGCCAGGGGAACTCGGCCGCGAGCCGCTCGTACTCTGACGTGTCCTCGCCGCGCTTGCGCAGCATGTCGAAGTAGGCCTCGACGTCCAGGGGTGGACGCCACATCTTTGGGGGAGGGGGGAGGGGGTCGCTCTGGCGGGCGAGCGCCGCGACTATACCTGTGGCGCCGTAGGGAACCGGGCGGGGAACGCTGTAGCAGCCGTGGGGACGGAAGCTCGGGCGCTTGAACATTTTTGGTTAAACAGACCCTGACCCACGCCTACAAGCTGAACACAAAACTTTTTTTCTTTTTGTTTCGTAGGGATGCTGCTTATTAATATACTGCACGCGCTACTAGTAATTTTCATAGTACTAGTGCCATTCTTGGGACAAAAGGACTTACTAGAGATTCACGCTATTATAGTTCCTTTCATATTACTTCACTGGTACCTCAACGACTCGACGTGCATGCTGACTCAGATCGAGGCCGGCATAACTGGCAAGGAGACGGGCGAGACGTTTATGGGCCGCCTGTTCGAACCCGTGTACAAGTTCCAGACGAGAGAGGGTGAAAATATCTTCCTATGGATGGCGATGCTTGCGTTGTGGCTGGTGACCATGTGCCGCGTGGGAAAAATTCGTGGCCTATATTAAATGCCCGCATCCAAAGCCGTCATTTTGCTGATGGGCCTGCTGGCTTGCTTCGTTGGGAGCCTGGCTCAGGGGACTATGTGTGACCCGGACGGTAAGACTATGACCTGCACGCACACGTTCAGTGTTGTTATGGTACTGTTGACTCTTTACACGCTATATTTGCTTATGACCTCCAAGTGTCCCATACTCCCCGCCGGTAACTAGTTCACTCCGCCTCCAGGTCGCTGTCCTCCTCGAAGACCGGCTTGCGGACCCGCGGGGTCTCGAAGCCTTCGCCCTCGTTCATAGCCTCTTCAATAGCAGCCAGCTCGGCGTCGTAGTCCTCCTCCTCGGAGTCCTCGGCCGGGGCCGGGGCCGGGGCCGGGACCAGAGCCGGGGCCGGGCTCCCGTGGCTCTTGCAGAGCTCGCAGTCGTTGTGCACACCACCATCCATCTTGTGGGTGTGCATAGGGACCTCCTTCACTTTCTTAGTCTTTTTGACCTTGGGCTCCTTGGCCGGCTTGGGCTCCTTCTGCGAGGCGTTCAGGTGACGCTTGCAGAAGACCTCGCCAGTTAGGCAGCTGAACTTGCACTGCTCCTTCTTAGCAGTAGTAGCGCAGCACTTAGCAGCAGCCGGGGCCGCCCCCGGCTCGGCCACCTTAGTAACCTTGGCCTGGCGTTTCTTAGGCACCTTGAAGGCCACAGCGCAAGTCTCTGTGTACTTGCCCTTGAGCTCCTCAAGGTCCAGCTTATAGTCCTCGGCAATACGAGTCAGGAACAGGGTGTCACGGTGGGCGACCAGAGCCTGGAGGGCATCGGCGAAGTTCTGGGCGGCCATCGTTGTTGTTTCTTTGGTTGAAAGTACTGTCGTTTTCGGGCCCGTGCTGGACACAAAACTCATTTTTTCAACAGTCCATCGATCCTTTGGGCATACCCCTTGGCACCCCTGTAATTCTTGTTCATAATTCGGTTCACAAAGGGTCTGCTAACATTTAGGAGGTTGCGCGTAGTCGCGTTGCGCTCGACTAGGCCCATAGCAGCCGATAACCGCCTGGTATCCTTCATACCCTTGTCTTTTTTCACGCCCGTCAAGGGGTTGCGCCACGCTATTATCTGTTTAGGGTACATAAAGGAGCCCGATAGGAGCGCCAATAGGTCGCGGAACTGGTATTTGATCTTCTGTACCGGCACACCGTCCATGTGCGGCGCCAGCCAGTCCTCGCTGATGCCGGGGTAAACGGCCAGCGCCGTGTCCGCCACGTCTATGACCGTCTTGCCGAGCGCCACCTGCCACGTAAAGACGCTGTAGACGCGCCGGTTGGTCGCCGGGACCTGAACGGCCGGGTGGGTCGTTATTGTCCGGTACACACGGGTCACGCGCAGCTTGGCGTTGGCGCCCGCGTAGTGGCGGTTGATAAAGTTGATAAAGCCATTCATGTGACGGATCATAATCTGGCGCATAAGCTCGATGCGCTTGACCACCTCCGGGGTGGACGTGAGCGGCTTGGACACCGCGAAACTCAGGTCAAAGTCAGCCGTCTTCCGTACAAAGTCCGGGACGGCCTGGCCCTTGAGCCGGTGCATATACAGGTTGAGTGCCTGTCCACCAGTACAAAAAATAAAAAACTCTTTGTAAGTTTTTGTCAGTGTGGTGGTCTTCCGACAATATTCGAGAAACAGTTTAGAAATAGTTTGTGGAAATTTCAGAGACCGGGTAGACGCGACTGGAAGGCGGATCTGGCCGGACCGCTCGATCTTCTGGTACGCATTTGTAATCATAATTTCGGAAGAAAACTTGCCGTTGTGGAAGGACGTGCGCTTGCCCGCCGCATAGTACCCGTCGTAACCCACCTTGCCAAAAAACTCCTTCATCAGCACGAGGTCGAGCTTGCGATCGATGTCTTTAAAGCTGGCCCGTTGACCTCTTGCGCCGGCCGGCGCCTTGGGCATATCGTTGTCGCCCGTCAGACGCTTGAGCGCCGACACCTGCCGGCGGAGGGTCGTGCCGGTCCCGAAGGCCAGTTGGATCAGCGACTTGGCGTACTCGCTCAGACCCCCAATCTTGAACAACAGTTTTATGTTTTTGTGCGACATGTCAAACAGACGCAGTGTCTTTTTGACGCGGAACGGACACGGAGTCCCGTACTCGCGTGCAAGCTTCGGGTTGTCCGTGAGGTAAAAGGCGCGGACGTCCCTGAGCAGCGTGCTACACCCCACACCCTTGGCGCTAAACCCCTTGTAGAGAATAGTCCCCGGTGCTATGATAGTTTCTGAAAACACGGGGCTAGTCGCCATCTTATTTTCCTACAAGATAATAAATGGCCGACAGACTTGTCGCGCTTTTGATGCACAGCCGCAACCAGGCACACGTCTACCACCTGCTCACCAGCTCGTACGCGCAGCACAAGGCGCTGGGCAAGTACTACGAAAAGATCACGGACCTGCTGGACGACTATGCTGAAGCGTACATGGGCAAGTACGGACGCTTCCGCAAATTCAACGTCAACTCGCGCCTGAATAAAGACCCGCGCAAGTCGCCGCTGTATTTTAAGAGCCTTGTGGCTAAAATTCGCCGCATCCGCCTGCCCAGTGACCCGTACCTGAAAAACATTCTGGAAGAAATCATCGGTCACATTCGCAAGACGCAGTACATGCTTACTCTGCGTTAATGCGGGAGTGTCGACTTCGCGACGATCTCTTTCATATTGTGAGGAAGATAAGGGGAGGAGTGGCGCAAGGTACGCATAGCTGTACTAAGAGTTTTAGACATGTTTGCGACTGTTCGAAGCCGAGCCAGCTCTTGTGGAGTTAGACGGCCCGATTTCATATTGGCGTTTCCGATAATAGCGGCACGGCGAGCCAGTTTGTAATACTCCTTCTGAGCCTTTTCAAGATTTCTTGTAATCTGCACGTGTTGCGCCTGTATTCTTTTGAGTTCGGTGAGTGCATAGGCTGCACGATTCAATGCTTGGCGCCTTGATGCCAAATTTGAAACTGGTTTTCGGCTCCGGCTTGGCGACATGCGCGTCCCGGAATTGTTAAATAACCGCGCGAGATTTGACATTTATTTACTCTTTGAAAATATTTTTGAGCATACGGGCACTCGGGTCCTTTACGTCGGTCCACTTGGGCCGCCACATATACGGGGTCAGGTTGTACTGCTCTCGACCAAAAATATCGTCAAAGACGCTCTTGTAGTGCCGCTCCTCACCGTCGCCAAACTTGGCGCGCAAGGAGTCGACCCACGAGTAGCCAACAGCATCGCTCATCCCATTCTTCTGCCGCCAGCAGATGGACGCGGGAAGATCGTTGTTGAACGCGGCGCGCAGGATCCACTTTTCAAACCCCTTGTTCGGAAACTTCCAGACGGTATCGAACCCGTCCATCGCAAAATCCATAAAGTCGCGGTCGAAGAAAGGCACGCGGAGCTCGAGCCCGTGGGCGGCCGTGCACCGGTCGGCCCGGAGCACATCAAACATATGCACGTCCTGGATGAGCCGATTCGTTTCGACGCGGAACGAGTCCAAGTCAGGTGCGTTGTGAAAGTACAGGTAGCCGCCGAACAGCTCGTCGCTGCCCTCGCCGCTCAGCACCACCCGGACGTCCGTGTTTTTCTTGATCCACTCGGACATCAGGAACATCGGCACGCTCGCACGGACGGTGGTGATGTCATAGCTCTCGAGGTGCCGGATGACGTCACTGAGCCGGCCGAGCGCCTCCTCGGGCGTGAAGGTGATCTCGGTGTGCTCTGAGCCCAGAAAGTCGGCCATCTCACGGGCCGCCTTGAGGTCCGGCGAGTCCCCGCAACCGATCGAAAAGGTCTTGATCTTCTGGGGCGCCAGGATCTTGGCGCCGGCCCAAGCAACCAGACTGCTGTCGAGGCCGCCGCTCAGGAAAAACCCAACCGGCCGCTCGGTCGTCTCGACGCGCTTGCGAACCGCCTCCAGAAAGTACTCGCGCAGGTGGAACTTGACGTCCTCGAAGCCCATACCCTCGCGCGGGTGGTCCCAGTAGTTGGGTGCCCAGCACACAAACTTGTCCATCTCCGAGTCGTACAGGTGGCCGGGCGGGAAGATGTAAATTTTGCTGCCAAACTCGAGCAGCGCCTTGGCCTCCGAGGCAAAGGACAGACCCTTTTCGTGCCGGACGTAGAAGAGCGGCCGGACGCCCACGCGGTCACGGGCCGCCCAGTAGTGCTCGCCGTCCGTGTACACGAAAGCAAAGTCGCCACTGAACAGCTCGCACGCGCGCATCAGGCCCTCGCGCTCGATGGTCGGCAGGATCACGTTGCAGTCCGACTCGCCCTTCTGGCCACCCAACTCAAGGTGGTTGTAAATCTCGCCGTTGCAGACCAGAGTCAGACCGTCGTGCTCGATGGGCTGGTTCGGGCCGTGCGTGCCGTTGATGGCCAGCCGCCAGAAGCACATCTGCCACGTGTCGCCACCCGTCTGGCCGTAGTCATCTGGACCGCGCCACGAAAGGTCGGGCTCCTTGGGGACCTTTCCAAAAGTGGCGTAAATTCCACACATCCTACCCTGTCAGAGGTCCAAAGTTTTAAAGGTTACCGAGAAAGTACATGTATGAATAATTGTCTCGTGGGGGCAGTGGTCAAACCCTCCGAAGAAACAATTGTCAAACAGTTTGTAAATTATTTTCCAACAACTGTACTTTGGGTGTTTGTCGAAAAAGAAAAAAAAAGTTTTTTCAAAACAGTTCTCGGATGTTACCCAAATGTCAAGGTGACTGACTTTGTCCATGACGAAAAAACTTTTTATAAACTGTTTCTGAAGTTTGACAGGGTACTACTCCTTACTGAAGATGCCAAGATTTCCAAAAATTGTATATTACGTTTCATAGACTTTTCGTATATATCGTGTCCCGGTATGACCCTGTTCGCCCCGCGGCTCATGGCCGAGCTGGCGGTCCACAACCCGCGGCCCGAGGGTGTACCGGAAAAACTCTGGGTCGAGACCCATGCTCACGGGCTCTTCCCCACAGAAAAAGATGAACAACTGTTTGAGAAAATGTTCAGACAGAAGGACGCCAAGCCAGGTCACCTCTTGATCGTGGCAGCCTGCATAGACGCCGAGTGGAACGTGCTTCCCCAGGTCCTGCCCGGCCTCGGCTCGAGCGGCCTGCGCATCTACAAACAGACCGGCTTTGGCGTGAAGGGCTCCCAACTGAAAATCACCACCGCAACCCATGAGTTTTGTATGCAACTTGTGGACGGCAAGCTCATCGATGACATTTTCATAAAGGCTTGAGCCCATGACTACATAATGGTAGTTCTGTCGCTGACGTCCATCCCACCAAGGTTCAAATTTCTGCCAGCAATTGTTCAACAACTGTTGAGACAGAATGTAGAGGCGGTCTATGTCGTGCTGCCGCGCACCTATGACCGCTTCCCGGGCGAGCACGAGCCACCGGACCTGTCGAGCCTCGGGCCGCGTGTGAAGGTCTTGCGACCGGACAAGGACTTGGGGCCGGCCACCAAGTTTCTTTACACGGCCAAGGAGGTTGAGGGCCCCATCATCTACGTGGACGACGACACCAAGTACCCCGACAACTTGGCCGACACGCTGACGGGGCTGCACGCCAACGACCCGTGCGTCTGGGGCCTCTCGGGCTTCCTGTTCGACGAGTACTTTTCGGACGAGCCGATGAGCCGCGGGCACGGCCGGGAGGTGGACGTCATCGAAGGCTATGGCGGCGTCATCATCGACTCTAAAATTGTAAAAAAACTGTTTGAAGATATTTGTTCCATGCTGCCACTGACCTACAACGACGACATGATCCTGTCCAACCTCCTGGACCGCGAGGGCGTCGCTAAAAAGACGGCCGGCGTCCAGACCTGTCACCTGGGCCTCGTCCAGCAGTACGCGTACGGCTTCACACCGGACGCGCTTCACTTCAATAACGGGGACGGCGGGCACAAAGAGAATAACAGAAGGATTATAAATAGTTTCATAACTAAAGATTGCTACTACTTCAAGATAAGAGGATGTTGATTGACTGTTTCATGTTCTATAACGAGCTGGATGTGCTCGAGGCGCGTCTTCAGCTGCTTGACGAGTACATCGATCGCTTTGTACTGGTCGAGGCTGAGGTGAACCACCTTGGCACTCCTAAGGAACTGTTTTTCGAAAAGAATAAAGAGCGTTACGCCAAGTGGCTGCCAAAGATAACGCACGTGATCGCCAAGGACCTGCCGACGGACAAGGATCCGTGGTCGCGTGAAAAGGCGCAGCGCCACGCGGTGCTCGAGGGTCTGACGGACTGCGACCCTCTGGACATTGTGATGGTGAGTGACGTGGACGAGATCCCCGACCTCGCCAAGGTGCCGTTCGAAAAGATGCCGACGCCAGTGATGGTCTGCCATATGCACATGTTCCAGTACTCTCTGGACTATTACTTTGACCTCGAGCCGTGGTTCGGGACTGTGATCACGACCGTCGAGCTCTTGCGCAAGTTTGGGCCGAACGAGTTTCGCGACCACCGTTGGAAGCTGGCGCGCCTCCAGGAGGCCGGCTGGCACCTGAGCTCCTTTGGCGACCCCAAGCACGTGCGCAACAAGTTCGAGACGTATGCACACGCCCTCGACGCGACAACCGCACCTGGTGCCATCATCGAGCAGAATGCACGCGAGGGCAAGTGGGGCGAGCACGTCTTGCAGCCGCCGCCTGACAACGTGACGATGCCGCCCCTGCCGTTCGGTGAGCTCATACGTTTGAATCTACTAAAATTTCCTTCAATTCCGCATCAATAATCATAGGGTCCACATTCATCCAGAAGGCTTTTCGCCGTAGGAGCTTGCGGATCTCATCAACTTGCAGCCAGCGCAGCAGCGTCCTTTTCTCCCTCATATTGTGAAATACAGACTTACCGTCCCTCTGTGCCTGACAGTATGGCCACGTCGCCTCACGCAGCTCGCGCAGCTCATTCTCGATGTTGTCCAGGCGCGGAAGTAGATTCTCACGCAAGAGTTTTTCCATTGTATTTTATTTATTACTCTTTTTTAATGTTTACCTCCGTAATGGACCATGAGCATGGCGAGCAGTCCGAGTGCCAGGCCAGCATACTGCATCGGGTGGCTAAAGCGCTCACCGAGGACAAAGTAGGCGACGAGCGAGCCGATGACTGTTATCATCCCCTCCCACATTGCCCCGACCCAGAGCATGTTGGCGCTCATGAAGCTTTGGACCAGAAAGTACATGACGGCGATGTAACCGAAGACGCCACCGATGAGGTGCCGCCCGTGGTTCGACTCGGCGAACATCTTGAAGTTGACGTTGCCGAAAATTTCCGCAAGGCTCATGGCGAACACGGCCGCCAAAGACATGGGTCCCTACTGAGCACCAAGTTTTTTTTCACACTACGACTGCCCAGACTCCTGCAAATACTGCTGCTATATCTACAAGTTTTGCAATGCTACTACGCGATTCTGCTTTACTGTACCCTGCTAGCGATGCAAGCGAGCTCGAGTAGTGGAAGCTGTCCAGGAGGGTCATTTTCTTATTGTAATGGTTACCACCGTTTGACGACAGGATATATACAACAATAGTGAGCACGATAAAGATGGTCAACAGTTTCTGAACCTTGTGATGCATATAAAAGTTATAAACATTTAATTCCTATGAAGGTGGCATTCGTGACTGGCGTGACTGGTCAAGACGGATCGTACTTGGCTGAACTTCTGTTGACCAAGGACTATGACGTGTACGGTCTGACCCGGTACTGCTCCGAGGAAAAGCACGAGCGGCTCGTGGAGGCGAAGAAAAACCCTCGATTCAACATCGTGTACGGCGACCTCACAGACTCGAACAGGGTCGCGACGATCATCAAGTCTTTCGAGGGATATGACCTGGTGGAGGTGTACAACCTCGGCGCGCAGTCGCACGTCAAGGTGTCGTTCGACCAGCCGGAGTACACAGCGAACGTGGATGCGCTCGGGACGCTCCGGCTGCTCGAGGGCATACGCAGCTCGGGCTTCCAGGAGCGCGTGCGGTTTTACCAGGCGGGAACGTCCGAGATGTTCGGCAAGGTGCAGCAGCCCATCCAGAGCGAGACGACGCCCTTCTATCCCCGCAGCCCGTACGGCGTCTCCAAGCTGTTCGGCTACTGGATCACCAAAAACTATCGAGAGTCGTACGGCATGTTCGCGTGCACCGGCATCCTGTTCAACCACGAGTCCGAGCGGCGCGGGCGCGACTTTGTGACGCGCAAGATCACACTGGGGCTGAGCAACTATCTGAAGACGGGTGAGCCGATCGAGCTGGGCAACCTGGACGCGCAGAGGGACTGGGGACACGCGCAGGACTATGTGGAGGCGATGTGGCTTATGTTGCAGGCTCAGAAGCCGGATGATTTTGTCATTTCAACGGGTCGTACACACAGTATAAGAGCGTTTGTAGACATTGCGTGTCTGGAGCTGGGCATCGCGATCAACTGGAGGGGCGAGGGCGTCGACGAGGTGGGCGTGGATGCGCTGACGGGCAGTGTGGTGGTCCGCGTGAACCCCGAGTTTTTCAGGCCGGCCGAAGTGGATGTGCTCGTAGGGAACTCGACCAAGGCGTACCAGGAGCTGAACTGGTTCCCGAAGATTTCATTCGAGCAGCTTGTGAAACGGATGGTCCAGCATGACAAGTGAGCCCGTCAGGATGCCGATGATATTCTTGGACAGGCCGTCGCTCGTGGAGCGCAGGAAGGCGCAGGTCGGGCTGCCACGTGTGAAGAATGACGAGAAAAAGCCGCGGTAACACCACGCCGAGTGGACGTACTCACACGACCACTGGATGGTGTGAGCGACAAAAAACACAACAAAAACTTTGTAGATTTTCTTCATTGAGTTAAGAAAGTGGCACGACTTTAACCCAATGAAGTGGCTGTTCCTTGGCCCACGCCTGTTGTCCGGGATCGGCCAAGTGACGGCGCGCTATGTGCGGCTTATGCAGGCTGCAGGTCACGAGGCTGAATATGTGGTGATAGGAGACGTGCCCAAGTCAACTGGTTACGACAAGTGTCTGGCTTTTTTGCTGCCCTTGCCAGAGTTCACCGAGAAGTGTACAAAATACTCATTTTTTTGCAAGACCCCAATCCTACGTATGACTATTTGCGAGACCGAGACTGTGCACCCTGCTTATGGACTACTTATGAACCAAGATCCTATACTGGTCGCCTCGGACTTTTGTAAAAGAGTTTTTGAAAAACAGTTTCCAAACAATTGTTTCCGGGTGGTCCACCTATGGGCCGACCCAGTGCCTCTGCCTAAGGAGCCACTGTACATCCCGGACATCCCTCCTGGCGCTTACGTTTTCTATACCATCGGAAACATAGCCGACTTTCGCAAGAATATCCGGATGCTCATGGAGGCTTTCGTCCGGTGCAACTTTACGCCCGGCACCGCCTGGCTGCTCTTCAAGGCGACGACGCTCGCGCCTCTGCAGGTCAAGTTCCCGCACCTGACGGTCGTTCAGGGCCTCATTTCCGACGGCCAGATGGAGGCGATACACGAGGCGGGCCACTGCTACGTCAACTGCTCGCACTCCGAGGGTGTCGGGATGGGGGCGGTCGAGGCGGCGCTGCGCAACAAGCCGGTGATCATCACCGACTACGGGGGACTGAAGGAGTACGTGCAGACGCCCTATGTGGTCAGTACGACGCCGTGCAAGGTGGGCCGGGACGACTATCTATTTACTAAGGACTTGGAGTGGGGCCAGCCAGACGTGAATCAACTCATTACACATATGAAGCACGCGTATGACAACAGGGTCTACTTTGCACCGAACGACTTCACGGTCGGGCTCATGGCCGGGGTGGTCGCAGAGCTCGAGAGCCAATAGTGGCTGCCGTAGATCACTAGGGCCAGCACTATGCTCGAGGACAGCAACATATCCTTCTGGGCCGTCAGGAACAACACCACGTCATCAACCACGTTGACGCCCGTGGGTTTCTTTATCAGCTTGGGCACCAGAGTGACTATCAGAAAGTTGAGGGCCAGTGCAGCCCACACATAGTTCCAGTCCATTTCCATTACTTGGTGGCAAGTTTTTTTTAGAGGAGCAGCTTGCGGACCGCCTCGGCCGCCTTGGCGTCCTGGCAGCTTATGTGGAGGTCGCGGGACCCCTTGCGGAAGGCCACTTGCGCCGCCGCCCCCCCTGCCAACTCAAACTGCCAGGCGGCTATTGTGCCCTCCGTCTTAGGGCCGTTAGGCTTGCCGAAGACCTCGCAGACCTTGGCCGCGGGCGCGGGGCAGGTGCCCTGGAGGCCCACCCCTTCTAGGCGGCTAGGGTCCGCGAGCATCCTGAAGGGCTTGGCAGGCTTGAGCACAGGGGTAGGGGTGTGCTTTTTGCAGAAGCACCCGCAGGTGGCCGCGAACCCGCAGGGGCGGCCCTCGAGGGTGCGCGCCGCGCATAGCACCTTGGCTTTGACCTCTTTGCCAGGGGCTTGCGGAATAGGCGGGGGAGGTCCTGTTAGTAGGACCGTGTGGTGGCGCTTGTCCTTGCACTTCTGCAGGCTAGCTTTGTATTGAACAGTCGCGTGAGCTAGGCGCTCAGGCTCGGGGTGGCCATAGGTGGTGGCAAGGGAGACGAAGCGCTCGAAGGTGGCCATAGTTTTTTTGGTTGGAAAAACAGTCGCCCACCGGGCCGAGGTGGACACAAAACTTTTTTTCTGGTCCGACTATTAGATGGACCCTAGTGTATATGGTCCTCATTATTGGGGAACCCTGCACATAGCAGGGCTATACGGCGAGTCTCTAGAAGACTTTAAAACACTTGCTAAAAGTTACACAACCTTGTTGCCCTGCAAAAAGTGCCGTCGTCACTACACTCAGGTGCTTGCTGAATATCCAGTAGATTCAGTGACCCTTCCGTTTGAATGGTCAGTCGCGGTCCATAATATAGTGAACCAGCGTATTGGCAAACCGGTTATGTCGGTCGAGGAAGCTCGGGCCCACTGGTCAGCGACACCGGTTCGAATCCCATGGGCTACAATTTCAATGGTCCTCTTGGTCCTGCTCATTATTATTTTGTTGTCAAAAGGTAAATGATTGTTAACGGTGTTGGGCTGGCGGTTCAGGCCATCGTGCTGTCGTGGGTCCTCAAGATGGAAAAGAGCTCGTGTGGCTGCAGCGAGCGGTGGCAGCGCGACTATATCAAGTGGTTCGCGATAGCTAATATCGTGATGGCGGTACTAGCTCTCGCGGGTTTGCGCTTTAAGAATCAGTTGCTTGCGGGCGCCGCATTCGGTGCTCTGTTGGTGAACCTGTACGCCATTCTGACGTACATCCCCAAGATGAATACCGTGGGCTGCAAGTGCGCCACGGAGAATGACTGGCGCGACAACTTCATCTACTGGTGGACGCTGGTGTCGGTCGCAATGAGCGCCTTCATCGCGTTGACCTTGTTCGCCAAGATGTAATCTATGATACCGTTGGTGATAGTCCAGCGAATGAAGTTCAGCTGAGCGACAGTCGTCGTGAAGCCCTGAAACTGTATGCGCTCGGTCCTGCAAAAGGGATCGAACAATTTCTTGCTGTAGCCGTCAAGACTGCTCTTGTAGGCTACATGCACGGTGAACGTCTTTCCAGTCTGGGTGGTGTATGTCACGTGACGATTCTTGGAGTAATTCGTCACAAACCACTCGAGACTGCGCAAAGAGATGCCATTCTTGTGTGCCAGGATGTCCTTCAACTGGTCGCTGTTTTTGGGCTCGCTGAAGAATCGCGTGAGTGATTCGAGGAGCAGATCTGACTTACTCATTGTATTTGTTGCACGTTAAATGTTTAAGCGATTTTTTTTCATTTTTTCGCACGCAGGACAACCTTCCAGGAAAAGGGGAGGCAAAGTGTGCGTGTGGACCACCTCCTGAGGAGGGCTCGAGGGCGCCACCTTCGGCGCCTGACCCTGATGGATATTGCAATAGCCGTGATGTCTTGCGTGTCGCGTGCACCGCGAGCCCTTACCTATCAACCCAAGACACTGCGTCTGATGCGCGTCGACACCCGCAACGTCACGCATCAGCCGCTCGAGGTTCAGATCGTACTTACCAGCCATAAACTTGAGAATCTCACCGAGCTTCGCGTTGACCCGCCGCTCAATCTCAGCCTCGACGACCGCCATGATCTGATTCTCCATGGTGATACTGGGAGCCAGGCTCTTATCTAGGAGTGAAAAACTCTGTAATTTTTCTGGACGTGGGGAATATCACCTGCTCAGGGTTTTTACCCACCAGAGGCTCTAGAAAGTCGCACACCGGGTTGCGCATCTGGTTTGTGAAATAGTACTGGTAGTCGATCTTCAGACCTTTGGAAAGCACCCACGCCGGGTCCTCCGCCTTGTCGACCAAGAGCGCGTCACGAGGCGCCTCGACAATCAGAAAGGACACGCGGTCACCTTGCTTCGGCTCGCTGCCCGGCGCGCGCTCGCGGATCTTGTCACGGACCGCCACGTGTGGCATACGCACCTTGTACTCGGACGCCAACTGCTTGCTCATCAGCAACTTTTCGTACGGCACCTTGCCCTCCCGGAGGTCCTTGGCCGCCTGGCGAGCAAACTTGATCGCCGGCAACGGATCGTCCGACTCTAGCACCATCTCTAGAAGCTGCTTGAGCGTCTCGCGAACGTATGCACAGCTGTCGCGTCTGACCACCTGCAAACCCTTGACGTCTATTTTCTTGAACGCCACCTGACCCTGCTTGTTTTTCTCATACATCTTGGCGGCGTAACGCTTTTTCGAGTACAGAAAGTACGGGCAGTAAACCTTTTCGAGCTCGAGCTCGTTCGGCTCCTTGAACAGCTTCGTGCACTCGGCAGCCGCTCGCTCACCAAGCTCCCACGAGTACTCTATCGCCTCCTGGCCCTTGCGGCCCTGCACGTCAAATTCCACCATCACAGAGTCCGTATTCTTGACTATCATCTGACCAACTCCCGCCTGGAAGGTTCCAGCCTCCGTCTCGAGGTCATAGACGTAACCGTCCCATGACTCGTGCAGAACATCAAGCTTTTTGATGGCCACCGGAGACTTTCTGTACGGAGCCGTCGACCACGTCAGACGGAACACGTCAGTCTTGTCCGCCCTGGTATTCAGAGAGACGTTGAAACCCATATGCCGCAAGAGCATATAGTACCATTGTGCAGTTACTTGATTCTTTGTGTCGATGCGGTGGCAACCACCCACCTCATTGTCCTTGCGGCACCCATCCGACGCCCAAAGCCCGTCAAGGAATGCACGTGGAGCGCCAAACGCCTTCAGAGGCACCTTTTTGGCTTGGCCATCGTAACACGTGTCACGGTAAGTAGTAGTGAGATCCATGACTGAAGCGCCGCGAGGAGACAACTTGTAGACGCCCGAACTTTCGAGAGTGTCCATGATAACGAATTCGTAATCAGGATGAATCTTTTCACAGTACTCTTTGCATTTCGCAAGGAGAGTCAGGTCCTTATTATTGATTGCCCAAGTCGCCTTGCGGCCAGACGGACAATCGTATATACCCGCCGACCCGTCGCCAACAAACATGCCCAGTACAAATGCCTCTTCGTCCGAGCAAATATCTTGAAATTCGAGACTTTCCGGGAAGGCGTGGTAGAGCGCCTGACCAACCTGAACATCCCTCGGCTTCACCTGCTCGAGGGACGGGTTCAGAAGAGAGTGATCTTCCGTCACATCGACCATGCCCGTGTGAGTCAGCACTCGCCAAATCTTCTTTTGACACTTGTGTCTGATGACGCGCTTGATTGGCTGCCATCCATCATGCGTCATCGCCTCCACCCCAGAGACTTCGGACGACTCTTTGTCGGTTCCATCCTTGAGAAATCCAGGGTACGATTCCCATATTTTCGCGAGATTTTCAATTTTCATCACGGATGGCGTTCCGTTGACCCGGACGAGCACTGGTGTTTCCGGTAGCACAGAGTCTCCGTACCGCACCTTGGCGCCCGGGAAGTTGGCCTCGACATACGTCTTAGTCTCGTCGATCATCTGGCGGCCGCGCATCGTCACGGTGCTCGCGATCGCCTCCATAGGCAGCATACCGCGCTGGGCGCCCGTGAAGCCGTAGATGCTATTCATAGAAATCTTGTACGCCAGCTGCTTGCCGTTGTAGATGGCTTCCATAGGCGTGCCCTCAGCCGCCGCCATGTCTTTCTTGGCCTTTTTGCGAAACTTTTTGAGGTCCATCAGAATATCTGGCAAGAGCGACGGGACGTTCTGTGCAAACCTGAACTGACCGAACTGCTCGTAAGTGACGCCCGGGATGTTGTCGAACGCATCGTCCATCACGAGCGTCGAATAGCACAGGTTGTGAGCGCACATTATGCTCGGGTACAGGCTCGCAAAGTCAAGAGCCGTGATGGGCGCGTAGTAAGCCCCGGACATCGGGTCGAGCACCGTCGCCCCCTTGTACTTTTCGTCCGACGGCGGCAACTGCCGGAACGTCGGGATGATGAAGTTGAGCTGCCGAGCCTTGTACGCCATCTGCGAAAATACCTTGATTTGCTGGCCGCGCTCAGACAAGTAGCTCATAGGCACCCAACACGCCTTGGCCATCTCCGTGAGGTTCTGGACGTGGCACAGCTTTTCCATGATCCGGTGCGGAAGCTCCGTGTCCTTGATACAGTACTCCGCCACCTCACCGAGCTCCTCGGGCGTCCCGGACTCGTACCGCCGAAAGATCTCCTTGACCGGCATGTCATTCTTCTGATCCTTGAGAAAGTGCAGAGAGACGTTGTTCAGAGAGTAACTCTCTAGCTTGTGCTCTCGCTTGACGTCTTGGAAGAGGTCGAACACGCACCGGCCAGCCATCGGCACCATCTTGAGCAAGTTGTTGCCCAAGGCGCTGCTCGACAGATTCTTGGTCACCACCTCCACGGGACGCTCCTTGACGCGGCCCCATACCAGTGCATCCTCGGGGATCTTGTTGAGCACCGAGCGCACTTGCAGGTACTCGAGATCAAACCCGAAGATGTTCCAGCCAGTCAGGATGTCGGGGTCGAGCTCCTTGATGTACCGGCCAAAGCGCGTCAGCAGCTCCTTTTCGGTCGCAAACACCTCCACGTCATCGGCGAGCGTCGGCCGGCCCTGGCACAGGCACTTGCGCTGCTGGCCCTCCTGGCCAAAAATGCGCGTCGTGATGCCGATCTGAAAGATGACGTCCTCAGGTTTCTTGGCGTTGGGAAAGTCGCCGGACGCCGAGTAACACTCAATGTCGAACGACGCAATCTTGAGTGGCGCCATATCGTCGCGGGCAACCGGCCGAACCTCGCGGGCGACGATGTTCACGTCACAGTTGGTGGTGAGGTCCGGCTCGCAGTCGCCGACCGTTTCGAGCCAGCCGGTGCTCGAGATGCCAGTGACGTGCATGAAGCGCAGGGTCGGGTCGATATTGGCCTCGTAGATCTTGAGCCGCCCAAAGCCCTCGAGCTCCTCGCGTTCCAGGACGTATGCGCAACTGCGCATCGCGCGGTGCGTCTTGAACTCGATGCGCACAAAGCGCGACAGCATGTTGTTCTGGAAGCCCCAGAGGTCCTTGGCATGCACCTCGCGAACAGCAGCAGGGCGAAAGCGCTTGTTGAGCTCACGTTTGATGCCCTCGAAGCTATGTGCCTTGCGGATTTTCACGAAAAAGTAGGGGTTGAAGTGCGTCGACACGGCGATCGAGGAGCCGTTTTCAGCGCGCCCGAAGATGCGCACAGTAAACTGGCCTTCACAGTCCTCCCCATCCCAAGCAAGTGCTTGGAACATCGTCTTGTCTAACCATTGGTCGTATCTTTTATGTAGGGTAATTATAAATGGCGTGGGTTCTGCCGCAACATTTATCAGTAAACGATTCGCGTCGCGTTTTTAGAAGTTATATGAAAATGTCGAATTTTCACCGGAATATGCAGCAGGGGTTGCATAATGCCAACCCAGCGGCGGCGGCGGCTGAATTTCAAAGACTGCAGAACGCCAACCATCAACTTACACAGAACTTGGCTGAAAAGTACGGTATAAATCAAGCCCATGTCTACATTAATATGTTTAGAACTCTCGAAGGCCACCTGGCTCAAAATGCCGTTGCCAGGAATGTAGGCGCGGCTGGTAGAGCGTGGCAGAATCGCAAGGCGGGCGAGAGGGCTAATGCAGCGCGGACGCGCGCACGGACGTCGCCAATTCTCAGGGAACTCGTCGCGATAAAGTACAACCCTGTGACGCGCACGAATCGTATTCTACGCCGACCATACGCCAAGAGCGTTTCACCGCGCAAAAGTCCCCGGTCACCCTTGAGACGCACCATGAGTGCACCCAACCGCGCCAAGCCCAAGAAGCCAGCACCGCATAGAAGAGATCTAACTATTCGCAATGTCAAAAGAGTTACTACTGAAACCTTGAATTCTATTCGTCCGTCCAACTCTAAAAAGGCCCGTAGAGCTTGAGCACATCCTTGACCACCTGACTGCGCTCTACGTCATCCTTGGTGAAGCGCACGAGCTGCATGTGCTCGTGAAATACCTGGTCTCGCAGTCGCGTCGTGATGTCCGCGAGTCCGTTGTCCTCGAAGCCAGTCTCGTGCTGCTCGAGGTCACCGGTCACGACCATCTTGGAATTCTCGCCGATGCGCGTGAGCATCATGCGCATCTGGTTGGGCGTTGAGTTTTGCATCTCGTCCGCGATGATCCAGGAGTTGTCGAACGTCCGGCCGCGCATGTAGGCCAGCGGGCAGATTTCGATGATGCCGTCGGCCAGCATGCCCTTGAGCGACTTGGCCGTAAAGTACTGGGCGAACGCGTCAAACATCGGGCGGACCCACGGGTCCATCTTGGCCTCGAGGGTTCCAGGCAAAAAACCGTGCTGCTCGTCGACGCTCACGGCCGGGCGCGTGATGACGAGCTTCGAGTAGCGGCCGCGACGCAGCTGCTCGGCGCCGACGCTACACGCGAAAAGGGTCTTACCAGTGCCCGCCGGGCCAGCCCCGACGACAAGCGGGACGGTGTGATTCTCCAGAAGCTTGCGGTAAATCTGCTGGTTCAAACTCCTCGGTATGCGGATCATTTGCTTTTCAGTTGTTGTTGGCTCTAAGTGTACGCGTTCGCGCCATACGACCATAATGACGGTTTGCCGTAGTTGGCGTCTGGATCGAGTGTCCGCGTTTGAGTCTTTCATTCCTACGCGACTTGTACCCGGCCCACCCGGCCTGGATCTTTCTAGCAGCCGCGCGCTTTCGCATACTCGCGTTGTACACGTTCCTGAGCACGGCCGCCGCTAGCAGCATCTCTTTATTCTTTATAAGTGCAAGTTTCAATTGAAGCTTATTGCTGAGTATTTTCTTATTTCTGCCATTAGGCATCCTGGATAGTTTGGCAATATCATTGGCATAAGCGGCCATAGCCGTGTTCAAATTCCTCTGGAGGTTGTTGGCGCTGCTCATTATAATATCTGAACATATTATAATGAGCCCAGGGACTCCGCCCAGGAATTCTACACGTGCAAGCACCCCGAACCGCAGCGCCAAACGCAAGGCGTCTGAGCTGGCCTCTCTGCGTGCAGCCACCAAAAACGCACAAGAGTTCATGAGGACGTACAGGAAAAAGTGGTATAACCTGCGCAGACGGGCTCGTAACGCCGCAACTTTAGAAAATAAAAATAGATATAGACTCATGGCTAATCAATTGTCGAGTAATTACAAAGCACTCCTCGTGTCGATGGGCCGGAGCTGGCGTGAAACAAAAAGCAATTTCAGATAGTCTCAACAACCTCTGTCGTCACGAGCGGCATCACGATGAGCTGCGCGATCCGGTAGCCGGGGCGAATGACGAAAGGGTTGCGCGTGTCGTGGTTGAAGAGGACCACCTTGAGCTCCCCGGTATAGTCTGGGTCGATGATTTCCGCGCCCACGGACAGCCCGTGCTTCACGGCCAGTCCAGAGCGAGATGCAAGACGACCAAATGTTCCTGGTGGCAGCTGGATCGTGATTCCAGTTGAGACAACCACCCGGTGGCCTGGTAGAAGCAAGTACCCGTCAGAAGCGTAGATGTCGAAACCAGCGCCGCCCGGCGTCGGAACAATGGCATGTGGAACGAGTTTTGTAACATTGAGGGCCATTAATCTTACTGCGCCTAAAGACTTTAAATATAGTAAATTTTTCTCTTGTTGAAAGGCATCCCGTTAAATCCCGTGGTGGCTGCCATCGTGTACGCGCCCATGCGCGGCCATATGATCCAGTCACCCACCTCGAGATCCGGGAGGTCCACAGACTTGTAGATGGTGTCCATACCATCGCATGTACATCCGAAAAGAGTTTTTTGTTTTTTTTCTTTTTTCGAGAATACGATGGGCTCGGGCAAGGAGTGGTCGAATATCATGCAGTTGAAGGCGCCGTACAGGCTTTCGTCGATGGTGACCGCGTCGTGCTTCACACCGATGACCGGCGTCACGAGCGTCCCCACCCGCTCGGCGATGTAGCGACCGGGCTCCGAGATCACCTCTGCGTCTGGAAAAAGTTTAACAATTGTTTCTTTTATTTTTTCCGAACAGTCAATGCTTGTCGTGAACCCTCCACCAATGTCGAGCAAGAATGGGGAGTGTCCATGAGAAAACAATTGTTCAAAAGTTTTTTTGCTTTTTTTAATAGCGTTCCCATGAGCATCCGGGTCCCGTGCCCCGCTGCCCACATGAAACGAAACGCCAATCACTCGGACACAGAGCTTGGCAGCGTGGGCCGCCAAGGCGTCAATGTCCTCCTGCTCGGCGCCGTACTTGTTCCCGAGAGCGCACTGCGCCGTGGGGTCGTCAGCACGGATGCGCAAGACGGCATCCATGTCCGGCCCCCACTGTGAAATCTTGTCGAGCTCGCAAAAGCTGTCGAACGTCGTCCGCTTGACACCCTGTGCAGCCGCCCACTCAATGTCACGGGGCTTTTTGCACGGGTTGGCGTAGATGATGCGTGACGGGTCCACGCCAAGTTTCAGCACAGTCTTTATCTCTTCGGGACTTGCGCAATCAAATGAAGACCCAAGGCGAGCCAGGGTCTTGAGGATCCTCTTGTTAGGGTTGCATTTGATGGCGTAAAATGGACGGATGGTCGGAAAGGTCCGCGTCCATTCTTCGTACGCTTGTTTGACTTGACCTAGGTCGAATACATAAAAGGAGTCATCGGGGCTGTGTCTGCTGAGGAGATCTTGAATCTCCCCAGGTCCCACCATCAGAGTACTGGTTACTGAGATAAAGTTTCGCCGGCCTGTAGAAGTATGGCGACTGACCGCATCTTCATCCTCGACCGCTCCGGCTCTATGGACGAGTGCCGCGACGACACGATCGGAGGCTTCAACGCCTTTGTCGAGTCGCAGGTGCCGAACGGCGGATCACTGACGCTCGTGCTGTTTGACAACGAGTACGACGTGGTGTACAAGGACAAGCCTATTGCGGAAGTTGAAAAGATGACGCGCGAGACGTTTGTGCCGCGCGGCAGCACCTCGCTGCTCGACGCGATCGGCAAGACGATCAAGGGCGTCGCTGACCTCTTGCCACGGACCGTGGTCATCCTGACCGACGGCCAAGAGAATACGTCGCGCGACTATACAAAGGCGCACATCAAGGACCTGGTCGAGGCCAAGACGAAGGACGGCTGGACTTTCGTGTACCTTGGCGCGAACCAGGATGCGTTCGCCGAGGCGGGCTCGATGGGCATCTCTCAGAACTGCACGATGAATTACGATGTGCGCAAGACTCCGCAGGCGTTCAACCGTCTCGGCGCGGCCCTGTCAGCCGCCGCGTCCTGCCGCGGACAGGCTGTAGATCTGACGCCCGGCCCTGAAGACCAGGAGGATGTCACGAGCCGGTCACCGCCACCGGCCCCGATGAAGTTCGGCCTTTCAGCAACGCCATCCTGTCAGCCGTAGGCCGTCAACTTGGACCCGAAGGTCACCGATACTACCGCTGTTGGTGACGTGAAAGTCACACGGCAGTGAGTCAATGTGATCCTCCCAAGCATGCAAAGGGCCCTCGATACGGGTCACCTTCACTGTAACACCCCCGCGCCGCTTAATCTCCTCGATGTCGTGAGGGTATCTCACGTCTGGAATAACAATATCACTCTGTCCGTCCCAATTTTCAAAAAGTTTATTCACAAAATATTTAGGACCAACCTGAGCCTGCATGAAGAGAGTAAGGTCGACCATCGCGTGACGGGGCGAGAGCCCGATGCGGTGGTCGATCTGCTCCTTCACGTCAGACTCGAGGTCCTCAAAACCGTAAAGCGCGTGGCACGCCTCCTTGATGGGCTGGGCCAGACGCTTTACTGTAAATCCAGGGAGCATGCTCGCAACGGTGTCTTTACCAACACGGCTACGGCCAACAAGTCCCACGATCATTATTTGTCACTGGGACACTTTCTTTAAGCCACGGTGATCTTGACGGCAGCGGCATTAGTCGCCGCACCGTTTGGTGCCGGGGCGCCCGGCGCCGGGACGTGCGCGGCACCTGCAGCGTTACTCGGCATATTGATGTTAGATGACACGCCATTTCTGATCGACTTGAAAGTCAGGCCGCCGAACCACAGGCCACCGAGGGCCGATGCGATCATGAGCGCCATGGACGTCCAGTATCTCGCGTTGCTGCGCTCTTCGTCGGTCTTGACAGCCTCGGACACAAACCAAAACATCATGGCGATGGCCACCACAAACAAACCGATGGCATAACCAGTGGTCTTCAGCATTATTAATTAACGGGACAAAATAATTCTATACTTGCCACCCAGTGCTTTCTGAGTCCGCCTGATAGCACTGTTCAGCGTCGGCGCCGACCAGAGCAGCCACCGGGACCAGAAGCCGGCCGTGTACCGGCCGGCGCTCGTCCAGTTTTCACGGCTTCTGTGCCTGGTGAGGTAACGCACCATACGTGGGCGGCTCTTGTGCTTCGTGTAGTCCGAGTAACCGCGCGCGCCGAACAGCACCGACCGGCCCTCTGGGAACACGGCGCGGAACTTGTGCACGCGGTCTGGGTTGCGCTTGAGGATCACTGTGCTCATCTTAATGTTAGGCGAACAGAAATATATACGAGCATCATGAGGATCACGATATTAAAAGCAAACCATCCAATTAAGTAAGGGAACACCGTGTCCTTTATAGCGTTATTTTCAAGGACCATATTAAGGACTTGTTTAGTCAGAGACTCGTCATCTGAATCCATGGACAAATTCCTTAATATTAAAAAGCGAAAAGAAACACCCAATTCTTTCGCGGCGTCCGTCCTCGCCCACCAGTTCGCGTGCGTTCACGGGCCTCCCGGGTCGGGCAAGACGTGGGGTGTGATGCACGCCTTCCCGCAGTACGTGGAGCTCGACTATGACACGCTCAGGAGTCGCAGCGCCACGCTGTCATTCTTGGAGCGTGTCCGGTGCACCGACATACCGATCATCATAGACGATTGGGAAATCGTCGTGGAGTTTATCGGCGCCAAGGAGGTCACGGGCCCTTTGAACAGGTCGACGACCGTGCTGGTGAGCACCAAGCCCATCGACGACATGCACAACATCGCGTGGCAACCGCCAGACTTTATGGAGGTGGGCGCCAAGTACTGCGACGACCCGGTCAAGGTGCGGGCCTGCGCCGCCAAGTCCAAAGGCGACCTGCACATCTTCATCGGCTCCCTTGAGTTCGAGGGCCACGACCGCGACCTTTTCGAGACTCCGAAAAGTTTCATTTATTCTCTTTTGTGCAAAGGCGGCACCAACCAAGTGGGCGCCCACATGGCCTCGCACATTCACGAGCACGGCTATGTGTGGGGGGTGGTCCAGGAAAATTACGTCGATGTACCGGACAAACCCATGGAGTTCTACGCTGACGTGGCAGAGAGCATAAGCACTGCTGGGGTCATAGACAACCGTATATACAACGGGTCATGGGACCTTATACCCATGTTCAACCTGCACGCCTGCCTGATACCTGCGGCCAAGATAGGGCACTCACTCGACGCCTCGGCTTTGAGACCTGGTAGTATGTGGACCAAGTATCAAAACTTTTGTATGCGGAACAAAAGATTGCGAACAATTGTTTTAAAAAATTTTCCAAAGAATGTGACTATAGATACACTGATGCTCATAAGGGACTACTGTCTCCAAGGCGACACTGAGGTTATCCGTGAGTACAACTTTGACAAGTCAGATCTGGACATCCTCAACCACCTGGCAATAGTCAAAAAAATAAAAGCAAAAACTCTTTCTTCACTGAAGAAATCACTCCTCCTTTGAGTCCTCCTCGGCCTCCTCCTCTTCCTCCTCGGACTCCTCCTCAACCTCCGGCTCGGGCTTGGCGACGGCCATCTGGGATACTGGCTTGGCGAAGCTGATGTGACCCTTGGCCCGCTTGACCGACTTGGCCTGCCACTTGCGCCAGAGCCAGAAGCCCACGGCGGCGATGACGATCACGGCGAGCACGGTGATGATGTTGAAGGGTCCGGAGCTTGAGATGGTATCGAAACGAGACTTGTGGGCGATATTGACGACCGGAGGGACTACGTGATCCATTAAAGAAAATCTAGGTTTTTTGTGCACCGTACCAACGCGCTGCACAGAAACCCTAAATGGAAATAGAGTCGGCCTGGAGCGCCTTTGATATTTACCGTGACGACCCTAGCCCCGCTACTAACGATGAATACGCTGAGTACCTTTGCACGTGCGGCGGCTGTAAAGAGTTCAACGAAGACGGGCTCCCCGTTTGTACAAGTTGTGGGAGATGTTCTGACAGTTATATTTCAGACGAGCCCGAGTGGCGGGGAGGTATGGACGACGACGGTAAAGTGTCGGATCCGTCCCGGGTCGGAGCCCCTTCAAACACTGATCACTTCAGTGCTGCCTGGAATACCGGAACACTGATGCGCGCCGGGCAGAGCGCCAGCAACAAGCGGCTCGCCAAGATTAACTTTTTCACACAGGGCAACCACAAGGACCGCTCGCTGTTCCACGCGTACGCTCAGATGGACCTGGTGGGCAAGACGATCCTGAACCTCCCGGACGCCATCATGTACGCTGCCAAGATCAAGTACAGGGCGTTCAACGAGGCGGTGCTCACGCGCGGCGCGGTCCGGACGGGCGTCAAGGCCAACTGCATCTTCCAGGCGTGCAAGGAGTTTGGCGTGCCTCGTACGACCAAGGAAATTGCAGACGCGTTCGGGATCAGGCCGAGAGACGTGTCGCGAACGAGCTCAATGTACAAGGAGCAGAACCCCGACCAAGACGTGACGACGACCGGCGCCGCCAACCTGGTCTCGCGCATCTTCAGCAACATAGAGGTGGAGGACAAGAGCAGGGTGCGGATGAAGGTGATCGCCGCGTGCCAGCGGCTCGAGGAGTCGGTGAAGCTGCAGGGGCGGACGCCCAAGGCGATCGCGTGCGCGGTCATCTACGTGGTGCTGGCGGGCAAGATTTCGAAAGCTGATGTTTGCAGGGTTTGCGAAGTTTCGCTGCCGACGCTCGCCAAGATCGAACCTATAGTAGTTAAGGAGTTACAGTCCTTGTAGAGCAATGGCTCTGAAGCTTATGGTGGCCACGCCCTGCTATGGCGGTGTGTGCCTCCAGCACTATGCCGAGTCTATGTTGAAGCTGCAGCGGACCTGTGTTGCTAATAATATTCACATGTTTCTCGACACCACCGAAAATGAGTCCCTTGTCCATCGCGCGCGCAACCTAGCCGTGGCCCGCTTTTATTACAGGTCCGAGGCCGACTACTTTTTGTTTATTGATGCCGATATTCACTTCGATCCAGAGTCAGTCGTACGACTCGTCAAGTCTGGCCACGACATTGCCGTCGCCGCTTATCCAAAAAAGGTGGTGATGTGGAACCAGGCAGAAGATGCGGTCAAGAAAGGCGACGCGCGCGACATGAATAAAATCGTGAGCTCGCTCGTGCTCAACTTCAAGAGCGCCAAGACGCCGGTCATCAACGGCTTCGCAGAGGTGCTGGACGGCCCGACGGGCTTCATGTGCATCAAGCGCGAGGTGTTCACCAAGATGTTCGAAAAATACCCAGAACTCCTGTGCGTCAATGACCACCAGAACCGCGACATCGAGACGTACACAGCCGTGTTCGACTGCATGATCGATCCAGAGACGAAACGCTACCTGTCAGAGGACTATGCGTTCTGCCGTCGCTGGCAGCAGATGGGCGGGAGCATCTGGGCAGACGTCACGACAACTCTGGGACACGTCGGAAATATCAGATTCCACGGTGTGCTCGAGGATCGTCTTAAGGCTTAAAAGTAATAGCCTTTGTCAGTCTAATGAGCGTGAGCGTGCTCAATGTAGTCGCCGTCTGTAGGAACAAGTCCATCACCTGCATGACGCTGCACACGTTGTTGAATCTCAATGCACAGTGCGCCTCTCGCCACATTCATCTGAACGTCGCATTCGTCCCGGACAACTCGGGGATGCAAAAGAGCATCAAGCAGGGTGAGCGGCTCGTGTGGTTCGACTACGCCACCAACCTCGACGGCGTGTCCATAGCCAAGTGTGTAGAGCCCTTTGACAAGGGTGTGCAAGTCCTGGTGTTCCCGAGCGTCAAAGAGGAGATCAACTGGAAGATGTTCAAGGACAAGACGCTCGCGGGAAGCACAGAGCCCGCGAGCCAACGCGGCCTTACGTTTGACACGAACGTAGGCCGGAAGTTGTACGACAATGTCTACGAGGTGACGAAGACGAGCGCGCGCGTGTGGGCCATGGACGCCCGGCCGGTCGACAAGAAACTCAGGGCCGACAAGCTTCCGGTGAAGCTTCCAGTGGATAATAGTGAAGAGATGTTTGATAAGCTGCGTCAGCTCGGCATAAAAATCGGAGCTTTGTCCACAGCGACCGTCATCTGTCACTACACCTATGAATGCTTAGGAAACATACTTGAGACTGGTGGTATTGAGTTAAACGCTTAGTACTAGAAAAACTTATGGAAAAAAGTCTAAAGGAATTCATTCGAGATGCCTGGGGGACCCAGGACTCCGAGTGGTTCCCAGGGCCCCAGCCCATCAGCATCGAGCGACGCCACTTCCCGATGCTGAAGCGCCAACCATACCTTGTTTGCGAAAAGACTGACGGCACGCGCTACATGCTCGTGAGCTGGACGTTCGAAGAGCGCCGTGTATCGGTGCTTGTGGACCGGGCGTTCCAGACTCGCCCGGTGGCTATGGCCATCCCACGCGACACCGTGCTCGACGGCGAACTTGTACAGGGCCGCGACGGCAAGTGGCTCTATATGATCTATGACGCGGTGTTGATCAAGGGCCAAAACGTGTCGGCCCAGCCACTCACAGAGCGGCTCGCGGCGGCTGCAAAGCTCATCAAGGGTGTCCTGCGCTCGACCAAGGATGCGTTCGAGATGCGCGTGAAGACGATGCTGCCGCTTGAGAGCATCCACGAGCTCAAGCCGCTCGACCAGTTCCCTTACGAGACGGACGGCATCGTGCTCACGCCAGTGAACGAGCCGGTCCGCACGGGGACTCACGAGACGCTCTTCAAGTGGAAGCCGCACGACAGGATCACGATCGACTTTCTGGTTTACGGCAAATATCTGTGCGTCCAGGACAAGGGTCAGATTTACCCCGAGGCGGAGGTGACCCACCAAAATGTGCTCGATGGCACGATCGTCGAGTGTGGCTATGGCGACAAAGGCTGGTACCCGGTCAAGGTCAGGACGGACAAGACCCACCCAAACAACCGCCGAACCTATATGCGCACCATAGTCAACCTGAGGGAAAACATTTTACTAAAAGAATTCTTGGTGTTTAGTAATGGTAAAAGGGAAGAACTCGACAATCGAGGAGATGTTCGGCAGCCCCAGCAAGTGGGGTCAGTCCACAGCAGCAAACTACCGGTCTAGAACCGGCGCGTCGCGCAAGCGTGAGCGGACGCCTCTGCACGCGCGGCAGCCCTCGCCTCGCCGGCCGTCTCCGCGCACCCTCAACTCCTTTAACAAGGCGCCGAGGACTCGCGAGACGTTCAACAAGTATGCGCTTGCGTGGTTCGGCAAGAATTACACAGCCAAGAATAAATTGAACAAACTGATGACGAAGAATTTCCACCCCGACAAGCGTCGCAACAAGGTGCCCGAGGCCACGCGCCTCTTGGCGCTCTGGTCTCACCTGTACCACGCCATGTAAAAGTGACCGTTGGCCGGCACCTCCGTGAGCTCCGTGACCGACTCGTCATCTTTTATGTACCACTTCCCGTACCTCTTGATGGCGGCCGCATAGTGACCGCCGATCATCATACCGTAGTGCACCACTACAGCGAACAGAGCCTTGCCACCAAATGTCTCCGGGATCTCAACGATAGACTTGGGACCGTACATACCGAACGTGAATGAAATGATCTGCGGCCAGCGTGTAACTATCGTCCGTGTCGCAGCAACCGCGTGTTTCTTTCCCGTTTCGTCCTCATAGCCCTGCAGCCCCTGGTGCCGGTCTTTACCCTCGAGCAGGCCCGTCAGCGCCACCTTACCTCCCTCAGTCAGTGGGAAAAGGAGGGTCGTGAACTCGCTCTTATGGGCCGACTTGCCGCCAGGGTACACGGTCTCTGTAGTCTCCTCACCGTTGAAAATGTTTTTTATAAATTCTTTTCCCAAAGAGTTTTCAAATATATCTATGAGACATAGGACCACCTCTTGGGCGTCGTGTTGACCAGTATTAGCAAAAGAAGGAAAACGAGTTCTGAACGCACCTAGGAGGGGCCGCGGGTCTACAGGGTCAGACATATTCTTTGTAAACAGTTGCTTAACAACCTTCGAGTACTCCTTAGTAATATCACAGTCGCCAGTGTACTTGTGATGCAGAAGGTGGTTACTCAGATGCGGGCAGTGCGCCAAGCATTGGACAGCGGTGTTGAAGTAACAAGTATTGCCGCAATTGTTCAGCCCACGCATCTTAAAAAGAAAGGGCCATTTACTTTTAAGATGGATGACGCGCGCAAAATATATGACGAGTGGGAAAAGCCCATCTCTCGTTTCAAGTCGACGCCCCACGTGGAGATCGAGTGGCGCCTGGGCCGTGTGGGGTCCCGGTTCGACCCGAACGTTGGCAAGGAGACGTTCGACAACATCATGACTGGTCTGCGCAAGTACTCGGGCTGGGAGCAGGTCAAGGAGGTGGAGCAGACCGTCTACTACTTTGAGAATGGTGCTCGGACCACCATAGATGAAAAGACGGACGAGGAGACAACCATCACCAAAAGGAAGCTCGTGCAGTTCGATGCGCCTCTGGCCAGCTTCCCCTTCGATGCGCGCCTAAGCATCGCCACAGAGACGCCCGTGGAGCGCAAGGAGGATGACGTGGCAACGTCCGTGAAAAACAAGCACCGCTGGTCATTTGTCCGCAAGAATCTGTCCATCGATATGACGATCATGCAGGGCGACCCGGAAGACAAAGACTGTGACACCGACACAACCTACCACGTGGAGTTTGAGATCATCGACCCGACACGGATCGGTGACAAGGACTCGCTATTCAATATTATTTACAAGACCTTCGATCTTATGAAGCTTATTTGACCAGTCTATTCATATTCACGGAGGCGCTACGGGACAGCGAATTGCTGGCGCCCGGAGGCGGTTTCTTTATCGGACCAACTGCAGGGCCGCGCGGTGGGCTCGCGGAGCTCGCGGACGAGCTGCTCGCAGAGCTCGCGGCCGCCTTCGGCTTGCGCGGCCGCTTGAAGGCGGGCTGGCGCTTCGGCACCTTGAGGGGGCTGATGCGCTTCACGCCCGGCGAGCCGAGTTTCGGCGAGGGCACCTTGCTTCTGTTGACTGGCTTGAACATGCGCATCTCGCCCGTCTCCAAATTCTCCACCATCCGCGGGCGGGCCGGCGAGCCAGGTGGCCACGTGAGCCGCAGCCACGTCTTGAGCGCCGCCTGCACATTCTTTCTCTTGGGCAGGACACCCTTGGGGTTGGGGGCGATCATCATGTTGACCACCATATTCTTGTAGCGCTCGACGTTTGCGTTGGACCCAATGTAGCGCCGGAGGTTGTTTGAAATTTGAATAGAGTTTCTGTAGTTCTGTCTCACTTGCGCGTATTGTCTGTCGAGCTTCAACTGTTTCAAGAAAACTGTTATCGTCCGGTTCACGTTCGCCTGCAGCGGCTTGCCGCGAGCACCCTTGGGCAAGTTCGAGATCTCTCTGTACAGGTTGGCCACATCGTGGTTTCGCAGCAGGTGTTTGTACTTGTTGCCAAAGGCGGTCTCGATCTGTCTCTTGAGGTTGGCCATGAGCGCAGACTTGGGGCTGACGGGCGCCGTGCGTGCCGGGGAGGTGGTGCGAGAGCGCGCGGGCTCCGGGGCGCTACGGTTCGGCGAGGGCGAGGGCGTGAACACGATTGGCTTGTTGTAGCCCGCCTTGAGCGCCAGGATGGTCGTGTACTGGTCCTTTTTGGGCACCTTCAGCCAGTTGGCGTAGTTGGTATTGACCAGGTACGCCTTGGCGATGGCATTCTGCTCGTCCGCCTTGAGGGTCGCCCACTGGCGCGCACGCTTCCCGCGCATAACGCGTCCATTCACGAGGAAGGAGATGGGCACACCGTTGAGCTCGAGGTTCGCGTTGCTGGGGGTGCCAGCGGGCGGGCTGCCGAGCTTGGTCTTTATCGCGTTGGCCAGGTTGGCGATCTTCATCTTGACGTTTGCACCAGGGATGTTGAGGTTGCGAGCCACCTTGAGGAGCTGCTCGTGCGTGTAGCGGCCCATCTGCTTGCCGTTGAGTCTGAGTTGGCCCTTGGCGTTGCGGTTTAGCATGTGCTGCACCGGGAGGTGCTGGGGCGCCAGAGAGGCGGGGATGTTGAAGATGGCGCGCACTGGCGAAGGTATGCGACGGTTCGCCGTCTGGTACGCGGCGATGACCGTCTTGCGGCCAGCGGCGATGCCCTTGGGCACCTTGTAGAAATAGGGCTGGCCGCCCGGTCCGGGACGCACATAAAAGCCTTCGCGCACGGAGCTCCAGTTGGGTGCGCGGCGGATCTCAGCCTTTTCCTTGAGCTTCACGCTCGCGTTAAAGCCAAAGAGATTCTTCACGTGCTGCGGGATCGGCACACCTGCATTCGTGTAGGCGCGCAGCACCTTCTGGCGCACAAGCGGCAGCTTGGAGGGCGAGGGCACCGGGTAAAGACGCGGCTCCTTGTTGGCACCGGGACGCACATAGAACCCTGGCTGGGGCTCGTCGTAGCCAAAGGCGGGCTCGTAACGGCCAGCGCCCTTCTTGCGCTTGGCGGCCAAATTCTTGCGCGCCGGTACAGGCTTTTTCACAAACATCCGGACAGCAGTCGCTGGGTCCAGGTTGTACTTGGTGAACAATTCTGAAAAAATTGTTTGTATTTGTTTCACCACCTCCATGCTCTTGGCGCCAAGGAAGAGGATCGTGCCGTTGGCGAACAGCACGAGCGTCACCTTGGGGTTGACCCATTTGAGCTTGCCGCCTGCATAAAGCTCGCGCTCGTAGCCAAAGTACGCGACGCTCCGAGGCACCTTGGCGTCTATCTCGGTGTCCATGCGCTCGAGGTCGAGGCGCGCGTCCACGTGCGTCCGGCCGTCAATCTTGGAGACTTTCACGTCCGAGTAGAATATGCCTGGAAAGTAGTGCTTGTGCAGGAAGCGGAGGACGCGCTCGTACGGTCCTGAGCTGGTGATCACGACCGTGTCGTTTTTCTCGACCGACACGTGGGCGGTCGAGGACGGGTTCGAAAAGTTGATGCGCATGCTCCACTTTTTCACGTCATTCAAGCTATTCTCGCCGATCGGCACCGCCTTATTCTTTAAGTAGCGAACAATGGCGGCGCCACCGGTGGCCTTGAAGCCCTTGATCTCGTGGACATTTGAGACGCGCCCAATGTCCATGACCTTGTTCACAGCGCCTGGGTATTTGACGGCAATGATGGTGCTCGTCACTTCCACAGGGGTGAATGTGAAGGGCCCCTTATTTGTAACTGTATAGTTCGATTTAGGGGGTAGCACCTTACGGCGCACCACGTTCCTGAAGCGTTCCATACTCCCGTTACTAGTAGTTATCATTAAAATCCAGCGTCTCTTGGACGATGTCCATACCGAAGATGAAGGGCTGAGCCGCATAGGACTTGTCCTTGTACATGCGCGTCTCTGTACGGACCTCGATCTCGCGCGAACTGAAGGGCCCGGCGTAAAAGTCTGGGTTGAACTTGGGCTTGCCGAGGTTGTTTTCTTGGCAGTGCTGGTTGAACACGTGGACAAACAACTTCTGAGGGCAGCACAGGTCCTTGCCGTAGCGAACCTTTTCGGACGCCAGGAAGTGCTGCAGCGTGTTGGTGATCATCGCCACCTGCGTCTGGACCGTCTTGAAGTACTGGGGTACGACGTTCCAGATGTCCTGAGCGTTGTACTTGCGTGAAGCCTCCAGGTACGCCTTGACGCACTTACACAGAATGGCGGGGATCTCGAGCTCTAGCTTGTCGTCCAGCTTCGGGTCCGCCTCCATCACCTGGCGGCCAAAGTTCCACGTCAGCAAGCGGCGCAGCACCGAGCCGGAGTTGTCCTTCCAGTTGGGCACCTCGTTACCAGCCAAGATACCAGGCACATTCCACGTCAGGCTCACAGCCGACTTGCACTTGCGAGCGATGCTCATGTCCTCACCGGACACCAGAGACTGGAACTCGGCCTGCTCGAGCGCCAGGTCACCCTTGACCTCGGGGCTGATGAACATGAAGCCTTGGTGGATGGACTCAAGGCCAAACTTGCGCTCGATGTTGTTCGACAGCGTCTTGACGTCCTGGCCCTCGTAAAACTTTTTGCAAACCTTTGTGATGATCGTGGACTTGCCGGAACGCGCGATACCCTTCAGGAACGGAATGACCTGCCAACTGTCCAGATCGTTCACTTCGTAGCAGAGGCGGCCGCAGAAGATGTACAGCCAGCGGCAGACGTCCTCCGGGAAGCGCTGGTAGTCCATGACCGACTGCATGTGCGGCGTCGGGATGTCGTACCAGTCTGCCAGGTCGTCAAAGTGGTCAAACTCCTGGTCAAAGTACTTGGAGGACACCATCGTGGGCTCGAGCGTCTTGAACTCGTCGCTGCGGTACGTGTAAAACTTGGAGGACACGGAGCCGTCCTCGGCCTCGACACGGCCGTTGAAGATGCCGTTGCGGAACGACCAGACGTTGCGATTCTTTTTGATCTCAGGGAACTGAAAGTCCTTGCAGTTGGACAGGTGACGGATGACGTCAGCGACGATGCCGCCCTTGCTCGTCAGGTTGCGCCACATCTCATAGTTGTCCTCCTTCTGGGTCCGGTCGTACACAAAGTCCTTGATCTCCATGATGGGCTTCCAGGCCTTGGTCAGGTGGCCCTCGGGCGTCTTGATCTGTTCGCAGCAGCTGTCGCCGTAACGGCACAGGTTGTCGGCATACGCTTGGTTGAGCAGGTAGAGCAGCAGGTTCTGATAGGCCGAGTTGGTATTCTCAGCGTCATCAAGGTCGATGGGGTTGCCCCGATAGACCGCATCCTCAGGAATTACTTTTTGCACGAGATCCGAGCTGGTCACCGACTCGTAAATTTGAACCTGGCTTAGAACCATCTGGTAAGCCGACTCCACCATCTTGGAGATGCGGATCAGGCGGCGGTTCAGGGTCATTTCATCGGAGTTGATGTCGGTCGAAGCCTTGGTGCGGATGTTCAATTCCTCAGCACGATGGTAGAGCGCCGTCAGGAAGTTTGCAAAGCGTTTCTTCTGGTGTCTGACGTCTTCCATGTCTACGTTATTTTTGGGATACCCGTTGGTATCCAGGTCATCAGCGTGAAAAAAGAGTTGAAATGAAGTTTGAAGCGGCGCCGCCTTGTTCCCCCTACCATCCTTGATGTTCAGTGAATCCTCAAAATCAAGAATCTGTTTCTCCACCTCAGCGGCGGTGAAGCTCCGGACAGCCGAGCGCATCAGTTCCATACGGTTTTTCTGCTGCTCAGTCTTGTCCTTCGCCATATATATCTTTCGCAACACTTTTTTATGCGGCTTTGTTCAGGACGCCAAAAATTTTCACAAGGATCTTGTTCTGCATCTCCAGCTGGGTCTTGATGCCGGCCAGGACGGTGGCCAGGTTGTCACCGTCGTCGGTGGTCAGCAGGCTCGACAGGGCATCCATCAGGTCGATGCCCTCCTCGCCGTCGTCCATATCGAACTCGTCATCCTCCTCTCCCTCGGGCATCACGTCATCATCGCGTTCCTCAGGGGCGGACATTTAGTATACTGGGACTTTTTTATGTGCGCCTTCCCGACGCGGTCCAGCCGAAATTTTTTTCTTGGAGTATAGTACAAAATGGCCGGTGGACTTATGCAGCTCGTTGCTTATGGCGCTCAGGATGTGTACCTGACTGGGCAGCCCAAGGTTACTTTCTTCCAGGCGGTGTACAAGCGCCACACCAACTTCGCCATGGAGGCGATCCTGCAGACCGTGAACGGCACGGCCGGCAACGGCGCTCGCGTGTCCGTGACCATCGCCCGCAACGGCGACCTGGTCGGTGACATGTGGCTGGCTCTGCAGCCGACCCTGACCAACTCGGGCAACCTGACGTCCAACAACACGGGCACGGACACCAACTGGGTGGCCGAGCGCGCGGTGGCGGCCGTTGAGCTGACGATCGGTGGCCAGCGCATCGACAAGCACTACCAGGCGTGGTTCCGCCTGTACGCCGAGGTGTTCCTGCCGGAGTCCGAGAAGATCAACTACGGCAAGCTGACGTCCTGGGGCACGTCCGACACCAACGCCAGCGTTGCGCCGGCGAAGGTGATCCTGCCGCTGCTGTTTTTCTTCAACCGCAACCCGGGCCTGTTCCTGCCGCTGATTGCCCTGCAGTACCACGAGGTGCGCCTGGACTTCGACCTGACCAACTACTACACCGCCTACTTCGGCAGCAACGGTGTGGATGTGTGGGCCAACTACGTGTACCTGGACACTGAGGAGCGCCGCCGCTTCGCCCAGAAGGGCCACGAGTACCTGATCGAGCAGGTGCAGCACACCGGCGGTGACACGTGCTCGTCCGCCACCGAGACGTCGCCCGCCCTGGTGCGCCTGTCCTTCAACCACCCGGTGAAGGAGCTGATCTGGTGCTACCAGAACCCGAGCACGTCCACGACCATCGCCACCACCGCCAACTACAACGGCATGTGGAACTTCTCCACCAGCACGGCGAACGTGAACGTGACCGTCAACGCGGCCAACTTCCTCAACGCCAACAACTTCATCCTGCCCCACGTGGCGGGCTGCCCGCACCTGTACTCCAACGCCTCGGCTCTGTCGACTGCCGGCTCTTGCAATGCCTACTGGATTGAGGAGGGCCAGCCCGTCAACGGTGTGTACGAGGCGGGCCCCCTGCACAATTTCAAGCTGGTGCTGAACGGCCAGGACCGCTTCGCGGCCCAGACCGGCAAGTACTTCAACCAGTACCAGCCGTTCCAGTACCACTCGGGCACCCCCTACCCGGGTGTGTACGTGTACTCCTTCGCGCTGAAGCCGGAGGAGCACCAGCCGACCGGCACGTGCAACTTCTCGCGCATCGACAACGCTCAGGTGTCGGTGAACCTGAAGGCCGCAGTGCGCAACCAGGCGACCCTGCAGAAGCTGTTCGCGATCAACTACAACATCCTGCGCATCCAGTCTGGCATGGGCGGCCTCGCGTTCGCCAACTAAATGTCAAAAAAATGCAAGTCTTCGACTTGGAAAAATAGCCCTTCGGGGCGGCCTTCGGGCCCAAGAGTGACTCCTTAAAGGACTCCTGGGACCTAAATCCAGGTCGTGATAAGAGCCGCCCACTCCTCGCCGCGAAACGTCACATCCTCTTGGAAGTCATACGTCCGAGGGATAAAGTTGCGCCGGACGTTGTACACGTCATCCTTGTCCTTCACGAAAAAGAACGCCGCCACTTGGCCAACGAGACCGGACCGGATGTGTTCCTCTTCCCAGCCAATCTCGCGGAGCTCTTCGTCCTCGAGCCAAGTGAAAATCATTGTCTGTTAATTACTTGCCACGAAGCCTTATCCACTTTGAAATGCCTGAAAATACTCTTGGCGCAATCTTCTGGTGAAAAGTCTGGTGAACAACAGAAGACGTCGAGATACACTTTACCGTCTTCGGGGTATGTGTGCGCGCTGAAGTGACTCTCAGCGAGCACAAGCACCCCGGTAACCCCTACTGGATCAAACTGATGGAACGAGCACGCAACAACCGTGAAATTACAGTCGGTCGCTACAGCATCCATCTTGTCCTGCAGATCAGAGATGTACTCGATCGCAGGGCACTCGATATAACCCAGAAGGTGCTTCATAGTTATTTATTTATCCTTTTTTTTAAGACGACATCAATACGTTACCAACACCCCACATGAGCGCAGCAGAAGCCACCATGTAGACGGCACCAAAGCCGATGTTGGGCTTGTCCTGGGGGCTGGCCTTGGACGCCTGGATAATGGTGGCGATACCCATAGCCATCATGACCAGTGCAAGCAGGAGGGCGATCACAGTGGTTGCATCAAACTCCGGCATTTAATATTCACTCACAAAATTAATGTTCGCTGACCTCACTCGGACCCACCTTGACGGTGAAAAAAAAAGAATTGAAAGAATTGTTTCTGAACTTTCTCAGAAGAGTCCCAAGAGTATAGTCGAGACTGTTCTGACAGGTATGGAACTCGTGGAGCACGAGCCTGTCCACGACAAAAAGAAACTTCTTCTGAACTGTTTGGATGAAACCTATGAGCACCAACTGGTGGACGAGCTTATAGAGGCGATAGTGTCAGCCACCAAGGGTCACCTGAACATCAACCGCCCACCTGATAAACGCGGGTGCTTTACTGGCCGGCCATGACCGTCAGCCAAAAGTAGATAAGGAACACGCCCATCAGCATCTGAGCCACCGACTTGATGGCCACGCTCGGGACACGGGACCGGCCCGGGTCCAGGAAGTCCTGTACCGGAGACAATATCAGAGTGATGGCGATGCTAAGCACCAAGATCTTCTGAAGGAGGGCGAGGTTACCCATCTTTATAATTTAAAAAGATAAAAAACTGTTCAATAAATGTTGGGGTTTGCTGAGCTGGAGGAGGAGCGCCTACCAGAGTGGGTAGAGATTCCCCATAAAAAGTTTGAAGTCCCTGGAGAGTGGGAATCCTTCAAGGCTGAGCGAGAGCATCTCACAGAGGAGCTCGTGACCACCTCCAGAGAAATTCTTGAAATTAATTCTCAGATTATGAAGCTCTATGACCAGATGGCGACCCTGCGGTCCATGCACGACAAGCTCTGCGGCTCGGCTGTACACGAAAAGATGGACGAGATCATCACCCAGTTCGAGCTCGACTGTGGCCTGACGCAGCTCGTCGACCAGTTTTCCGAAAAGGCGGGCAAGGTGGACGCGCTCCGTGAAATCCTCAAGACGGAGCGCAAAGGCGCGGCGTGCCCCATATGCATGGAAGATGACGTCAGCACCTACCTGGACCCGTGCGGTCACACGTTCTGCGAAGTGTGTGTGAACAAGTGCAAAAATGCAAACAGTTGCCCCGTCTGCCGAGGACCGGTGCGCGAACGTCGCGGCCTTTTCTTCAACTAAAACACAGCCGTGCTGACTGTACAAGAAATGGCGTGCACGTGCGAGAAACAGCCTGAGGAGCCATCATTCGTCAAGGTGGAGGGCTCGGACGTCTACTTTTACTGTGAGGTATGCGAAGAGTCGGTCCTTGAGCTCAACACGAAGCTCCGAAAGCTCTCCAAGGAGCTCCGGACCAAGTACATCGAACTGGACATCCACGGGCGGCCTGAAGTTCGCGTGTGGATTCGCAGCGACGGTGGCGACATCCACTCGGGCCTGAGCGCCATGGACTGCCTGCGGTCGCTCTCGAAGCAAGTCAAGGTGCGCACGATCGCGGACGGCGTGTGCTCGTCGGCAGCCACATTCATCCTGTTGGGCGGGCGGACCAGGCACATGACCGAGAATTCGTACGTGCTCATTCACCAACTCAATATGGACGGGACGTGGGGCAAGTTCGAGGACTTCAAGGACCAGATGTCCAACCTCGAACAGTTTATGGAACGCTTCAAGACCATCTACACGCGCGAAACAAAGATCCCGAAGAAAGATCTCAAAAAGATTCTCAAGCGGGACGTCTACATGGACGCGACCCAGTGCATCAATTGGCGGATCGTCGACTCGATCTGGCACTAAATACGGAAGACGTCTTCGTGGTGCCTCATAGGCGGGTGCCAGTTGTTGCTATTCGACTTTTTAGCACTTCGTGTCTGCATTTATATAGTTAAAGAAAAAACACTCTAAGTATACATCTGACCTTAGCTCAATTGGTAGAGCGAAGGACTGTAGGCCACAAGCCTGTCTCGGATGGTCAGTCATCCTTAGGTCGGTGGTTCGATTCCGCCAGGTCAGAAATAAAAGGTCCTATAGTATAATGGCTAGTACATGAGACTCTGAATCTCGAAATGGGAGTTCGATCCTCCCTGGGACTATCGACCTAAGCATGTCGCTAAACTGCTCTCTGGTCCCTCGTAACTCAGTAGGTAGAGTGTCAGGCTGTTAGGAGAGGTGCTTGCACCTCGACGCGTGGCACCTGAATGTCACAGGTTCGAAACCTGTCGGGGGAGCTTACTCAAATTCACAGATTCTTAACCTTTTTCTGTAAATTTGACTGGAAAAACATGAAAATGAAAACCATCAGCGGCAAGCTGCGCAACTCTGCGAGGGCGCGGTGGTCATAGCCCTTGTACCCGTCCAGAGGGAACGGTATTTTCTTTATGATGGACCGCGCCAAGTACACGACCACGCCGATGATGCCGAACTGCATGGTGACCTCTGCAAGCCGCCGGCCTCTGCTCTTGCGCATGTCCGGCTCGCCGAACAGCTTGTCGAGCGCACGTGAGAAAAAGAATGCAAACAGAAAGCAAAGGGACGCGACGAAGCCGACGTCCAACACTCTGATGAGACCCTTCATACTTGTATTAAAGAAAAAAGTATTTATATATATGGGGGCAAAGAGCCCAGGTGCTCCAATAACACAACTGGTTAGTGTGGTGGTCTTATGAGCCGCAAATCCGAGTTCGATCCTCGGTTGGAGCAACCCCTGTAGTATAGTGGATAGTATAGCGATCTTCTAAATCGTTGACGCCGGTTCGACCCCGGCCAGGGGTGTTGTATTAAGAAATAAAAAACCATATCATATAATGAAAACTTGCCGAAGATGCGATAAAGAATATGATATGGTTTTTTTCGGTATAAATAAGCAGGCAAAGGATGGTTATAGAAACATATGTAAAAAATGCACTAAAGAGGCTCTTAAAGTCCCTTCACCTAACTCCGTAGCTATATGCAACGTGTGTGGGGTTGAAAAGCGGCGCATAGAATTCGCCAAGGGTATAAATAGATGCAAAATATGTAGAAACGATATAGAAAAAACGAAACGTGATACTAATCGCGAAGAATATAATAGTAAGTCTCGTGAATGGAGATTGACTAATAAGAATTATATTAACGCACAGAAACGTGAGCGTGAACAGAAACGCCGGGATACAGATCCTTCATACAGAATTAGACATAATCTTAGTACAAGGCTCTATTTAACAGTTAGTAAAAAGACTGGCAAAACTATGGAACTCGTTGGTTGCTCAAGGGCTGATCTCGAGACCCACCTCGCGTCCAAATTCACCGAAGGCATGACATGGCAAAACTACGGCGATTGGCATATAGATCATATAAAACCGTGTGCTTCATTTGACTTGGCGAGCCCTGAAAAACAAAAAGAATGTTTTCATTGGTCAAATTTGCAACCCCTGTGGGCTGTGGACAACTTGAAGAAAGGATCTAGATAAAAATACAATGCCATAAATATGCATGGACTTTTTGAAATTCCACCCCGATGGTAAGTACCTCTACGTCGAGTTGCTTGCCACCGAGTATCTGCGTCGCCAGCCCGAGACGCCTGAGAGCGCTGCCAAGATTGCAGACGAGCTCAGGCCGATGCTGAACGACATCGAGCGCTTCATGGACACAAACTCCATGAAGGAGATTACGGTCGTGAACCTCAAGGGCGTCAACCTGTCTGACGTGAACGTCAAGGCGGCTATGAGCCTCATCACGCTGCTGCACAACGAGAGACCTGAAATGAAGTATCTGGTTGGCATCGAGATCCGTGGCGCCACTGACACGTTCGAGATGATGTACAACACGTTCAAGATCGGCCTGCCTGCATCGGTCCGCAAAATTGTCAAACTTGTAAAGTCCTGACGTCGTTCGGTGCCTCTGCCCAGAACGTCCTTGGATTCTCGTTCCACAGTTCAAAAAGTTCCCTGTTTTTTTCCCGGATGGGCTCTTTCTCGTCCACGAAAGTAACACCCTCTGGCTTGGTGGCGTGCAGGACCGGTGAGAGCGACATTAGCTCGGGGCTGTACAGGCAGCCCAGCTCGTACCCTATGTCGTACACCTTGCCGTCAGCCTCCACCCAGTAGTGCTCGCAGCACTCGTTGCCGTAAACACACCACCCCTTGCGGATCACGCCACCCTTGTATATCTTTAACAACAAGGCGCAGTGGTGCACGATGGTGCCCGAGACGTGTCTGAGTTTCAGGCGCTTCGCAAGACGGTCCATTAATATTTTATAAGAGTATTATATGGACAGGAGTCACGCGTTGCTCCTCGTAAACACCGTCGCGTGTTATGTGATGGCCAGGAAGCTGGCCAAAAAGGGTGACGTGGACGACAGGAAGCCCTTCGAGCACATCGAGGCGGTGATCCTCATGCTCGCGCTCATAGCACTCGTGCTCTTCGTGTTCCCCCAAGACCTCGGGCTCGTCCCGCAACTCGTGCTGCCGGTGGCAGTCGCCGTGTACGGCCTCTTTATGAGCAAGGTTCCGTGGGTGACCATGGGAACCGGCAAGATCTTGTCGATCGTCATGTTCGCGGTGGTTGCCGCCGCCGCTTGGGGCTACACGATGTACACGAGCCTCGAGGGCCAGTTGACGGCCGTGGCGACGCTCGTGGCGGTCGGCGCCGCCTTGGGAACGTACTTTGGTATGAGCAAACTTGAAGGAAACAACTCGGCCATAGGTGTTGGCGTCGCCTTTGTGTACGCTTCATTCACAAACAAAACAATTCTTTCACAATTTATGTTTTACATCGGACTGAGCATGCTTGTGACCGGGTTGGCGCTCAAGAGTGCCAAGGCTGCCCCGCCCGTCACCAAACAAGTGACCGTGACCGTGACCCCCCCGGGCGGCACGTCACTGCCAGGTGGCTCACCCAGTGTCCAACAGTTTACAGACAATTGTAAAAGAACTTTTAAAAATTGTGTAGACGGTAATGGAGGACTGACCAATGTCACGGGTCTGACTGTCTGTGGAAACAATATGCAAACTTGTAGTCTCGGTGCCAACGCTCCCCAGATTACAGACACAAACATTTTCACAACTGTTTATAATTCCATAGGGGTGGTGACCCGTTCGGCGCCCGTACCAGCGCCTCCGACCACTGCCCGTCCGGTGGACAAGGCAACCTCGGACCACGCAGCAGCTAAAGCGGACCACCCGGACCCGCCACCCGCGCCAACACCTGCCCACGTGGCGGCTGCACCCGTCGAGGCGCCGGCGGAGGCGCCGAGCGCGCCACCGGTGGCCATCCCGCAAACCCTGTCCGTGCCCAACAACGGGAGTGCACGCAAGAAAGGCTTTGTCGCAGGCGTGGGCGATCCGACGGCCGCCGCCAAGATCCACAGCTTGAACACGGCTTGGTACTACACGTGGGGCGCGACGCCGCCAGCCCCCGCCCCACCAGGCATCCTCTTTACGCCGATGGTCTGGAACATCGCCAAGGTGAAGAATGTCACGCAGGTCATCTCGAACTTGCAGACGCTCAACGTCGCTGGCCAGGAGAATATCGTGCTCGCGTACAACGAGCCGGACGGCACAAACGCCAACGCCCAGGGGAACATGACGGTCGGTCAGGCGGTCCAGTACTGGCCGAGCATCGCGGCAGCGGCGAACCGGCGGCTCGGCAGCCCCGTGATGTACGGCAGTCTCCTGCACCCAGGGTCGAGTGCCAACAACACTCCGGCGCCGACCGGCGTCACGGCACCCATCACCGTGGACATCAGCAACGTGCCCGGCATTCCGAACCACGTCCTGCTCGACCCCGGGATCTGGCTGGACAACTTTTTGATCCAAGTTTCTCAGATCACGCCCAAGCCCAAGTTCCCAGACTTTATCGCAATTCACTGGTACGGTCCACCCAACTCCTCGAGCTTCCTCAACTACCTCACGAGCGTCAACAAAAAGTACAACTTGCCGCTCTGGATCACCGAGTACTCGTGCGCCGACTGGGGCTGCACGTTCACCAACGGCCAGAACGTGCACACGGCCGGCATCGACTGGTCTTACCCGACGGACG
>Ga0222713_10000431_pt1 | contig 47178 bp, 48 predicted proteins | sample C33_649DmetaG_FD_165061 | JGI IMG/M metagenome (GOLD analysis project Ga0222713, IMG submission 165061) | Estuarine water microbial communities from San Francisco Bay, California, United States - C33_649D | ecosystem: Environmental > Aquatic > Marine > Unclassified | place: USA: California... | reverse complement strand
CGCTGGTTTCCGACCTGGCGAAACTGGGCGGTGAACTGCGTTTCGTCCTCATCACCTCTGCAGTGACCGTGGCGCCTCTCGCCGACGCACCGGCCGAAGCCGTGCAAAGCGAACTGCCGGGCCTGAAGCTGCAGATCAGCAAGACTGGCCATGCCAAGTGTGGTCGCTGCTGGCATCACCTGCCCGACGTCGGTACCCACCCGGCGCATCCGGAGATCTGCGGTCGCTGCGTTGAGAACATCGAAGGCGCTGGCGAGGTCCGCCACTATGCGTGACCGCGCACCCGTCTGCACGGGCCAGCTTGCTGAAAATCACGGCTTGATGATCGTCGAAGGATGGGCTGGGCTGCACTTGTGGGAGGCGCGCCCTCGCAATGAATGCTCTGTAACAGGACCGCAGCAAAGCTACTTAAGCCCCGTAGGGTGGGCTTCAGCCCACCGTTGGCAGGACGGGCAGGCTCTCGGTGGGCTGAAGCGGAGCACCGCTCGGTCAGTCCTGCATCCTGACTGCCCTGCGGCGGCTTCAGCCCACCGGCATCTTTCTTCGAGGGCAGCAGCATGACCGCCCGCTTTGGCAAACTCGCCTGGCTCTGGCTAAGCGTGCTGGTGATTGCACTGGATCAAGCAACCAAGCACTACTTCGAGGCCAACTTCAGCCTGTATCAGAAGGTCGACGTCATCCCCGATTATTTCGCCTGGACGCTGGCCTACAATACCGGCGCTGCCTTCAGCTTTCTCGCCGATCATTCGGGCTGGCAGCGTTGGCTGTTCGCTGCGATCGCGCTTGGTGTCAGCGCGGTGCTAGTCGTCTGGATGAAGCGTTTGAAGGCCGGAGAAACGTGGCTTGCCGTTGCCCTGGCGCTGGTTTTGGGTGGCGCGCTCGGTAACCTCTATGATCGCGTAGTGCTCGGACATGTGGTCGATTTCATCCTGGTGCATTGGCAGAACCGCTGGTACTTCCCTGCGTTCAACATCGCCGACAGCGCCATCACCATCGGCGCCGTCATGCTGGCGATGGATATGTTCCGTAGCAGTAAAACGGGAGAAACGGTAAATGACTGAACAGCGCATCGGGCCGGACATGCAGGTGACGCTGCATTTCGCGCTCAGTCTGGAAAACGGCGAGCAGGTCGACACGACCTTTGACAAGCAGCCGGCCACCTTTAGAGTGGGCGACGGAAACCTGTTACCGGGTTTTGAGCAGCAGCTGTTCGGACTCAAGGCAGGCGACAAGCGCACCTTCCAGATCGCTCCGGAACAGGGATTTGGCCAGCACAACCCGCAGAACGTGCAAACCATGCCGCGTAGTCAATTCGAAGGTATGGAGCTGTCCGAGGGCTTGCTGGTGATCTTCAACGACGCCGCCAAGACGGAACTGCCGGGTGTCGTCAAAAACTTCGATGATCGTCAGGTTACCGTCGACTTCAATCATCCGCTGGCAGGCAAGGCACTGACGTTTGACGTGGAGATATTCGAAGTCAAGCCGGTCTGAGTGACCGGCTCACGTATGTGAGCTGCTTGTTGTAGGAGCCAGATCGTAGGGTGGATTACGCTTCACCGATCCACCGCAGACCGCAAGGGTGGATGTAAACGCGCCATCCACCCTACGGGTCATAATCTGTCCATCCATCCCGCGTGCCGCGCGCATCGAGATACCCACCATGCAAATTAAACTCGCCAATCCTCGTGGCTTTTGTGCCGGTGTCGACCGCGCCATTGAAATCGTCAACCGTGCGCTTGAGGTATTCGGGCCGCCGATCTACGTGCGGCATGAAGTCGTGCATAACAAGTTTGTGGTGGAAGACCTGCGCGAGCGTGGCGCCATCTTTGTCGATGAGCTGGACCAGGTGCCGGACGGCTTCATCGTCATCTTCAGTGCGCATGGCGTCTCCCAGGCGGTGCGGGTAGAGGGGGAAAGGCGCGGTCTCAAGGTATTCGACGCGACCTGTCCGCTGGTTACTAAAGTTCATCTGGAAGTGACCAAGTACAGCCGAGAAGGGCGCGAATGCATCCTCATCGGCCACGAGGGTCATCCGGAAGTTGAAGGCACCATGGGCCAGTACGATACCGCCAATGGCGGATCGATCTATCTGGTGGAAGACGAGAATGACGTTGCTGAGTTGCAAGTACGCAACCCGGAGTCCCTGGCGTTCGTCACCCAAACGACCCTGTCGATGGATGACACCAGTCGCGTGATCGATGCGCTGCGGACGCGTTTCCCCAGTATCGGCGGCCCGCGCAAGGACGATATCTGCTACGCCACCCAGAACCGCCAGGATGCGGTCAAGCAGCTGGCTGGTGAGTGCGACGTCGTGCTGGTCGTTGGCAGCCCCAACAGCTCCAACTCCAACCGCCTGCGCGAACTGGCTGAGCGCATGAGCACACCGGCCTATCTCGTTGACGGCGCGGAAGGCCTAAAGCGTGAGTGGTTCGAGGGCATTGAGCGCATCGGCATCACCGCTGGAGCTTCAGCGCCTGAGGTGCTGGTGCGTGGCGTGATTGAGCGGCTCCGCGAGTGGGGCGCCACAGATATGGATGAGCTTGATGGGCGACCGGAGAACGTGACGTTCTCGATGCCGAAGGAGTTGAGGTTGAGGGAGCTCTGAGAGCTCCCGTAGCAGTGAATCAGATCTAGCGCCGCCAGCACTGTGACAGGGTGGCGTCCTCATCCTGCCCTTTAGCGCCTGTATGGGCCAAGGTGAGAATACCGCATACATCGTTGGCCATCGTTCCTTTTGGAATTGCCTCTATTACATATTTAGAGGCTGTGGGTTCGTCCGTATCGCCGTCACCATCGACATCACGTGTTGCGAAAGCCAAGTCATACGATTTACTAGATCCGTCTTTAGGCGCTTCGCTGAAAGGAAGAACTAGAGCGTTGCCCGAACTGTCAACGTAGCGGCCGTTCGCGGTGTAGTAGCGCTCCATGAAATGGGCGAGTTCCATAAGGGCCGTTTCTGCATCAGCACGCTTGGCGTTGCGGATGTATTCCTGATAGTTCGGATAGGCGATGGCCGCAAGGATGCCGATGATCGCCACGACGATCATCAGTTCGATGAGCGTAAACCCACGGTTCGCACGCTTATTCAAAAAAGACCTCATTATAAATTGTCCCGAACTTCATGCCATGACAGGCGGTTGGAGCCATTGTTATTGCTCATTACTTCGATACAGACGGGAGTCACGCCACCGGCCGCTGTGCTCGACGCAGAGCTTGCATAGCACAGATACTTCTTATCTTTTTCGCGATCATCAAGCTCTACGTTTCCTTTTACGACACCTTTGTCGTCGGCGATGCCTGATACGGGTATAGGATCTTCCCCGGGCCCAGGGACAATAAAGTCTTTTTTGTCAATGACACCATCACCGTTGTAGTCAAAGTAGGAATAGGCCAGGCGGCCGCCGCTTGTCAGGTCCAGGCTCATGATCCAACTGGTACCTCCGGCGCGGCATGGGTCATCTGAAGGGATCAAGGTGCTGAAGGTCACCCGGTTGCCTCCCAGCTGTGCTTGAGAAATGACGCGCTCGCCCTGTGGGCCATTGCCGCCCTTGGATTTTTTCCAAAGGAGATCCAGGAACCAGCCATTCTGGCTGTCTTCTAGTGTGGTTTGGCTTATCCCGCGGCCCTTTAGAATGTCCCCGTTCAGCTCTACAAGTATTTCCTGTTCAAGCAGAGTGCTACGGCCGTCCAGCTGATTACCTCTATCAAGCACGCCGTAGAATGACTGAACTTGCGGCGAGTCAGGTAGCTCATTGTCCGTGGTGCGATAGAAACTGCCGGTGCCAAATACAATGATTACTTCACGGTCCTTGGTATACGCAGCATCTAGTGGCGCGGTGATGGGCTGACGAGAGCCGTCAGGCGCCCTTGCTATGAATAGCGGCGCGATAGCAGTGCCGCTTTTCAAATTGCTAGGCGCATCCCAGTTCGACGTGGTTCCGCCTGTCATATCCATCCGCCAGACGTTCCCTTTGGTATCCGCTGCGTAAATCCGATCCGCTACTCGATCATTGTCGAGATCCACTGCTAGCGGTGCACCTATATCGCCGCTGTCAGGCAGGTCAAATCGTTTGATGACGCTGCCATCACTCGCATCCAGTACCCAGATATAACCGTCCGTCTCGGTGGTGGTGCGTTCGAAGCCGCTGCTGACGATCACGCCAAACTTGCCATTTGGCAGCGGCACCAAAGCCGGCCGACCAAGGCTATAGCCCATCTCGGGATGGGTGAACTCCCAAAGGACGTCGCCACTGGTCATGCTGGTCGGGTCGCTGATATCCAGTGCAAAGATACTTCTGCCGCCTGCCCCGGATGATCCTACGACTATGGTTCGCCAGTCACCGTTTACAAGCGCGTCGCCGATTCGTGGTGTGCCGTCCACGTAGTAACGGTGCGAATAGGTTGGTTGGGTCAGTTCGTAGAGGTCGTCTATCAAATCGTTGGGTACATAGGCGAAAAGCTCCTCTCCACCTGACGTACCGGTGCTGGCATTGAAACCGTGCAGCATGCCGTCGTTAGCGCCAACCACTACGAGCGGTGGGCGGCTCTGATAAGACGTTGTGGTGCGGAACGCCGTATATGCGTCTCTTATGGATGTTGTAAAACCGGCGCTGACAGGCAACTGCGAGTAACCAAAATTTTGCTTATGAATGAACTGTGGATCCGAGTTGGCGATATCACCCAGCCGGCTACCGCGGGTGCGGAACGGGTTGTTTGGATTGCCTTCGGTGCGCTCCAGGCTGCGGTCGCCGCGAATATAGTCGAGCCGTTGTTCGCCGAGCTCGGCACTTACGGGTGTGCCGGTTGCTGCGTAGCGAAGGGCCAGTCGCTGGCTGTCCGATAAACTGGCCCATTCGAACTGCCGGCCAGTGGTTGAGCGAAGCGCGCCGGTCCCCGTATCGGCTGTAGGCGGTAGCGAGGTGAAAATATCCCTATTGTCCGGATCGGCGACCGCGTCGAGTGATTCTGCTGCCTGCCAGGCCGCCGTCTCGCTGACAACGCCATCGGTGCCCACGGCCTTAGCGATTAGATCGCCGCTCCAATCGCTGGTGTCTAGTAGAGACTGGAAGATCATCGTGCCAGTGTTTAGGCGGGTGGAGTTTGTTGATAGCGCGGCGGTAGTGCTGCGCAGGTCAGCCGCGATATTGGCAAACGCTGTCTTCAAACTTTCGACCATTCGCGTTGCGTCACTAGCCACGTAGAAGTTGCGCGGACGAAGGTAGTCGGTTTTAAGCAGGTCGCCGTCGGTCCACCAAGCGTCGGGCAGAGGCTCCTTGCGCGTGTAAGGAAAAAATACTTCTTCCTTGTCGCCGTCGCCGTCCGTGTCCTCTGGTGGCGGGACGTCAAAGCCGCCGTACTTGGTTGCAAGCCAGTATTGGTTTTTAGTCCGGTCGGCTAACTTTTGGTTCTCGCGTACGTCCACCCAATGGGTAGATACGGTTTGTTTGCCAGAAAGGTCGGAGCGAAGATCGGTGGTATTAGCGTGATAGGCGAGCCCTGCTATATAGGCAGAGTTGTTACTGCAGCAGGTACCGAATGTGTCGGATGAATCGGCTTTGATATCAATATTCTCCAGCTGGCCGACCTTTGCGGTGGCCACTGCGGCGTTCACCGTGTCGCTTGAAACCTCTGGAGGAGTGCTCGGCTCCTTATCGCTTTTGGTGGCACCAGGAAGGTTGCGGTCCGCGTGCGTGTTGGTGTCGCCAATTCCAAGAATCACGTTTTTTTGGCAGGAATACTGAATGGGATCTTGCCAGTTCGTGATTACTGGGAATCCGTCCAGCCATTTGTCTTTGTTAGGATCAGAATTGTTGACCGGTGATGGTGTTGAATATGCGTCTACGTTGCCAATGTTGCGAAAATAACGGAATGCGGCGTAATACAGTTCGCTAACTGGGTCGTTGCTCTTATGGTTATTGCTAGTGAGCTGGCCAAACTTGTTGATGTAGTTTATGACGCCGCTATTGCTAATGGTGCGCCCGTATAAAGCTTCGGTTGCGATCACGTCCTCAGGGTTCGGGTTGACTATCAATTGGCCAGTGGTTTGGCTCCATTCAGTACTCTCATTTGCCTGTTCTCCCACCATTCCTTTAGTTCTTTTGAGTGGGCCAACATATTTTTGCCCGGCACGTAGCACCCCCCCGTCCCGCTTTTGGTCTCCATCGTTGAGGTAGCCAAAAACACTGTACCGGATGTCACCTGCATACTGTTGCAACAAGCCTTCTGGTTTGTAGTTGTTGCCGTATTGTTTGCAGTTTGCTTCAATTTGCCCAGGCACGCATACCTTTGCTCGGACCTTAAGTCGGTAAACGCTTTTAACTTGTGACCTCGGCGTGAAAGCCGTCCTCAGTCGGCCGTTGTTCCATTGCAGGTCGTCTGTTGGATCGAATTGTGCCCACTCGTTTGTATTGGTTCCGTCCGCGCCGCCGCCACCAATTTTATTTTTCCAGTTGGAAAACAGCATATCTACGCCCTGACCGCTTAGGCGGATATAGAAATTGCTCCAATCATTTTCAGCTGGGGTTGCACCTGTAATTTCGGCAGCAGGAACAATACCTTCTTTCAGGTCGATGCGGTCGCCTGCAGTACTTTGCCCGGTGTGTCTTGCTTTCTCAAGTACGGTTAGGTTTACATCGTCCCGATAACGGTAGCCTCCGGTTAGGGCGCTGCGAAATGGATCGATTGTGGGGGTGCCGGCCCAATTGAGGAAATTACCGCTCCATTGCATTGAGCCGCCACACTTTCGGGCGTTCGCCAGCCCGTTGGGCTCAAACCATTCGCTGGTGCCGTTATAGACATAGCACTTGTTTGCATCGAAATAGCCAAGATAAGTTTTGGCTGAACTGTAGTCGCCGGTATTGGCAATTGAAAGCAGGGTTGGCCACTCCACAGAAGGCACCAGCGCCAAGTTGCCGGGCACATTGCCGCCGCCCAAAAGCAAAGGCGTTTGTGATACATCGGCTGCCGCCTGGCTTGTGGCGAGTGTCCAGGCGAGTGCGAGACCAGTAACTACCAGAGGACGCCATTTGCTGATCGATCCTTGATGCTTGGCACGGCTTGTCATGAGCGGCTTCATTGTCACTCCTCCACGAAGTTAAGAGAGCGGAGGGTGACCGTCGAGTCTGCACTCATGCCGGTCCCGGTGCTTTCGATGCGAACCAGAACGAAATCCAAAATCGGTGCTATCCCCGCTTCAATCGAGTCACCGCCCGCTGTCTCTGAATTGAGCAAGTCTTCCATTTCTAACTGTCCTGGGTGAGGAAGCTTGGTAATTGTGTAAGTTGGCTTCGCGTATACGCTACCGTAGAAGTCGGTATAAGGGGCAGCGTTCGTAGAGCTGTTGTCTGCCATCGCGCTGAGATTGGCATAATCATTGCTAACCTTCTGCTCTGCAAAGCGCAACCCCGCTTCGGCCGCTTGGAACGCCAGATTTCGGTCGCGCATATTGCCTGCCATCCGCTCCTGGAGATTGGTATCACGCATGGCTGCTACACCGATAATCGTCAGCAGCAACAGCATTATCAGCGAGACGAGAAGAACGGCTCCCCTCTCGGATTTCTTGGAGGCAAGGTGATTCATGGAAGACGATTCCGGATAGCGACAGTGGTTGTAAAGACTTGGCCGACTCGGTTGTCTTTTAGCGTGACGACTCCATTGTCGTAAATGGCGAAGTCGTCTTCTTTGGTAATGCCCGCGGCGGCTGGGTAAGTAAACTGTTGGGCCTGGTCGAGGACGTTAGTTTCAGTGCTAACCACCAATAGCGAAACTCTCGCCGAGACTACCTTGCTCCAGTTGCCTTCGCCTGCTGCAGCAAGATTATTAGTGCCGGCCTTAACATACGCGTCGGCTTGGCGATCACCGTCGTTATCAATGCCGTAGGTGACCTGCAAATCTATCACGCCCTCGACAAGTTCCTCGGCTGTTGGAACTCCATTGTTTGCGTTGAGCCGGAACAGAGACGGCATGCCCGCGATGTTTTCGTCCAGATAGTAAATAAAGCTTTGAAGCATGAGGATCTGCATGTTCTGATCATACTCATGTGTCCAGTCTTTTTTGGCCCCCCCTTTCTTGTTCCCAGGGCTACCGCCATTGCTGCCTCTCGTCAGGCTGTTTGAATTAGTTTGATTGGTCTTCTGAAAGAGATCGCAGCCTTTAGAGTCAGCAACTAGGACAAGTGATCCGGAGGGGATGCCCCCTGTTTGATCAAGATTTATCGTGCTGGCGCTAACAGGAGTGTTATTCGACGCTGTTGCGCCGGAGGCTTGCCCTGCATGTTTGACGAGAACTGCGTCGGTTTTTTCAAGTCGGGTATCCAGTAGACCCGTACTTGTGTCGTCATCCCAGCCACGTATCGCGATAGACATGTCGAACAGATCCGCTTCGTACTCTGGTGAGGTCTCATCAAGGTGGATAAGGGGAGGGGTCAAGCAGTCGCCCTTATAGCCAGCCTGTCTGATATCAAATGTCAGGAATTCGGTGGCGAAACGCCCGCCTTCTTGAACTCGCGCGACCGCTGTGTTGGTGCGGTAGAGATCTTTGCTTGAAAGAAATACTTGGAGCACACCACCTAGCAGCAAAAGGCTGATAAGCATGGCAACCATCAACTCAATAAGCGATAAGCCCATCTGGTAACGAGGCGGATGTCGTTTCATAGTTGTGTCCGGTAAACGAATTTTTCGCGGTCTGCTGGGTTGGCATCGCCAATGCGGCCACGGTTGTCGTCCCACTCGATGGAAATAGTGAATTGTCTGGTGTTGCTATCCCGAACAATGCCGCCTTTCGCGTCAGCGGATAGCAGGCAGGAGAGGGAATTGAGCCATTCGGCTAGGTCTCGCTGCGCCAGGCTGCCAGCGGGTGTTAGTGAGAGATCGCACGCCTTAGTTGTAAGGGCCTGGTCGTACACGCCATTAAGCGCTTCCGTCCGGTTTGCACGCATGCGATCAGTTATGTCGTACGCAAGCACTGTTGCTTGGGATCGGTAATAAGCGCTCTGGTTGCTTTGCAGGCTGGTCATTTGGAGTCCGGCTAGCCCAAGTAGGCCTACCGAGAGCACCAGCAGCGCCACCAGTACTTCAATTAACGTTGCGCCTCGCTCACTCGAGCGGCTTCCATGCACACGAATCATGGACAGGTTCCTTTTGCGCTTGACGCTCTGCCAGTCGCCGTCAGCGTTATGGTGTACATCGGTTTGCCGGTGCAGCTTGTGAAGGCAACGACAAAGTCATCATCCGGTGCTTTGGTGAGCATGCCGTCTGAGCGATACGTAAGCGTTTCAGCTGGGCCCGTTACGCTGTCATTGTTGATGGTTGCATCCCAAACACGCAGTACTTCTCCGCCTGCTCCGTTGAGTTTGACCAACCAGCCGCTTTGCCACGTCGTGTTGTCTTCGCAGGCAGTGCCGTCGGTGTTTCGTCGACAAATATCTACCCCCGTGCCGCGCTTGATAGCCTCCGATCTTGCAAATTGCAGTGCACTTACCAGGCTGTTGGTAATGGTTTGGGTGCGACTGTTTTGGATGGCTTCTCGAAACGAAGGCGCTGCAATTCCAAGCAGGATCGCTAAGATTGCAAGCGTTACCATCAATTCGATAAGGGTGAATGCTCGGGAATACCGCATGGTTTTTCTCGATTTTGAAGTCATCAGATCATCCCGATTTGCCGTTCGGCTTCCCATGTCGCCCGGACGCCCGGTCGGTTTGGGAGACTGTGCGGCATGTTAGGTGCAATGGTCGTCGTCGTTAGGTGCGGCAAGTCTCGTGCGTCCCGTGACGTTGATCACAATCTTCTTCAGCGCTTCGCTGTCGCGGCAAAGAATGAAGCTGCCGTTTAGGCTGTGCGTGGTTCCGTCAGGCTTGAAAGTCATATGACGCTGCTGGCGAAAGTTGCGCCATTTCCATGTATGGCTCGTCGCTACCTGGGTAGCGCGCAGCGTGACATCGTATGTGTCAACAGTGCCGTTGGCTTCCAGATCCTCGAATATCAAGACCTGGCCGCTCCATATCTCCAGGTTCTCGCAGCCGGTTGCGCCTGCGCACAGGCTGACCGGGTGTTGAGTGGTTATCGCCCGGCTTCTTGCAAAATTGAGATCGGCCAGGAGCTGATTGACCTGCGTGCGTTGGCGAACCGATTCAAGCGACGAGGTAAAGGTCGGGACGGCGATGGCCAGAACTATGGCGAGTACGGTCAGCGTGATGAGCAGCTCGATAAGCGTGAAACCTTGATCCCTGTTTGGCATGGTGCGGTTCCTTTGCACGTATGATGGCCGCCTTCCTGGCGGTGCCAATTTGCTTCGTCAACAACCCTGACGAAATGGGCTTTTTAGACCAGTGCGGCGGCGAGTCCAAGGACGAAAGGCTGGAAATGTGAACCCGAGCGGTGGAGGTCGAGTGAAGCAACGAACGATTGTGGTGGGGGGCGGTGTTATCGGTTTGCTGTCGGCGTTTGGGCTTGCTGCTGCTGGGACTTCGGTGACGCTGATAGAGGCCTCCGAAACGGGCACCGAAGCCTCCTGGGCGGGTGGCGGTATTGTCTCGCCGCTATACCCCTGGCGTTATAGCGCAGCGATTACAGCACTGGCGCATTGGTCGCAGGACTACTACCCGGGGCTCGGCGAGGCTTTGAAGCAGCAGAGCGGGGTCGATCCGGAGGTTCACGAGACTGGACTGTACTGGCTGGATCTGGAAGATGAAGACCAAGCTCTGGCCTGGGCACACCGCCATGGTCGACCGCTGCACCCCGTAGACATGGAGCAGGTACACACCGCTGTGCCTTCGCTTGGCGATGGTTTCTCCAGCGCGGTGTACATGCCAGGCGTCGCCAATGTCCGTAATCCTCGTTTATTGCAGGCGCTGCGTGCAGCGTTGGCGAAGCTGCCCAATGTCACGATCATCGAACATTGCCCTGTAAGCGGTTTCATTAATGACGGAGCGCGAGTCGTCGGTGTACAAACGGCTCAGGGTGAGATGCGTGCCGAGCAGGTTGTCGTCGCGGCGGGCGCCTGGAGTGGACGGCTGCTTGCAACGCTGGGGCTCGAGCTGCCGGTCAAGCCGATGAAGGGGCAGATGATCTTGTTCAAGTGCGCCGAAAATTTCCTGCCGAGCATGGTGCTGGCCAAGCGGCGTTATGCGATTCCGCGGCGTGATGGTCACATTCTCGTGGGCAGTACTTTGGAGGATGTCGGTTTCGACAAGACGCCAACCGAAGATGCCCTGGAAAGCCTCCGAGAGACGGCTATTGAGCTGCTTCCTGGGCTGGCTGATGCAACAGTGGTCAAGCATTGGGCGGGTCTGCGTCCTGCTTCGCCTGAGGGCATTCCTTATATAGGGCCGGTACCAGGCCACGAGGGGCTTTGGCTCAACTGCGGACATTTCCGAAACGGGCTGGTATTGGCGCCTGCTTCATGCCAGCTATTGACGGATCTGATGCTGGATCGCTCGCCTTGCATCGATCCGGAGCCGTACGCTCCTGCTGGTCGACTCTGATTCTGATACCGCCAAGGATCTCGCGTGCACGGTGTATTCATGACCAACCCGGCGCTGGTTGGGTTTGATTGTCGGGCGCGTCGGCATTCGCCGCGGATCGGGCTTTACACAACGCCCGCCGTTACGCATGCGTAACCGATGGTCAAAAGGCAGAGCGGCGGGTCTTTCAGCAACTTGAACGCAGCATTTCATCACTCAGTGCGGTGCTGTCGTGCTATTCGGCGGCGTTTGCAGCAAAGCGCTGCGCAGCCCTTCGAGTGCGCCGGTTTTGCTGTTAAATTGGACGGCTTTATGGCGCTGAGCCTTGTCGCGCCGATTTCTGTCTTCAAGAGGTTGTGTGTGGCCAAGAAAACCACGTCCCTTTCCGGCCTTGGCGGTCTGGTCTTTTCTACCGATACGGGGCGCCACTGCCCAGATTGCAGCCAACCGCTGGACGCCTGCGTCTGCAAGCAACTGCTGATTCCCGCGGGTGATGGCATCGCTCGTGTTAGCCGGGAAAGCAAAGGGCGGGGCGGCAAGACGGTAACGACCATATCCGGCGTTCCCCTCGCTGAAGCTGAACTCAAGGAGCTGGCCAGTACGCTCAAGCGCCGCTGCGGTACCGGCGGCGCGCTCAAAGAAGGCGTGATCGAGATCCAGGGCGACCATGTTCAATTGCTCATCGACGAACTGATCAAGCGCGGATTCAAGGCTAAGAAGTCGGGCGGTTGACCGCTCGACCTGATCAATCAGGCGCGTGCGCTTATTTCCGGGCACGCCGGCTGTCCAACTCGGACAGCCCTGTTGTCGCACCATGCTCGACAGACTCATCCCATTTCGCAGGAGGCCTAGATGCCTGTAAGACGCACACGTAAAGATGACGGCAGCCAATGGACCGCAGCGGATAGCCGTAGCGTCTACGGTATTCGCCACTGGGGTGCAGGATATTTTTCGATCAGTGACGACGGTCATGTCGAGGTGCGCCCGCAAGGTCCCAATGGTGCGGCCGTTGAATTCACCGGGCTGATTGAGCAGCTACGCGACGCTGGGTTGACCCTGCCGCTGCTGGTGCGCTTCCCGGACATTCTTCAGGACCGAGTGCGTCATTTGACCGGTGCCTTCGATGCCAATATCGAGCGCCTGGAATACCAGAGCAAGTACACCGCGCTGTACCCGATCAAGGTCAACCAGCAAGAGGCGGTGATCGAGAACATCATTGCCACGCAGAATGTTTCGATCGGCCTCGAAGCGGGCTCCAAACCGGAACTGATGGCCGTGCTGGCGCTGGCGCCGAAGGGTGGCACCATCGTCTGCAACGGCTACAAGGACCGCGAATTCATCCGCCTGGCGTTGATGGGGCAGAAGCTTGGCCACAACGTCTTCATCGTCATCGAGAAGATGTCGGAAGTGGGCATGGTGATCGAGGAAGCAGCGGAGCTGAAGGTCATCCCGCAGGTTGGTTTGCGCGTGCGATTGTCCTCGCTGGCTTCGAGCAAGTGGGCTGACACGGGGGGTGAGAAGTCCAAGTTTGGCCTGTCCGCCGCGCAGCTGCTCACCGTCATCGAGCGTTTCCGCGCGGCCGGCGTCGAGCAGGGCGTGCGCTTGCTGCACTTCCACATGGGCTCGCAGATTGCCAACCTGGCGGACTACCGTGACGGCTTTCGTGAGGCCATCCGTTATTACGCGGAGCTGCGTGCGCTCGGGTTGCCGGTCGATCATATCGATGTGGGTGGCGGCCTCGGTGTCGACTACGATGGCACGCACTCGCGCAATGCCAGCTCGATCAACTACGACATCGATGAATACGCCGGCACCGTGGTCGGGATGCTCAAGGAGTTCTGCGATCGGCAGGAACTGCCGCACCCGCACATCTTCTCCGAAAGCGGCCGGGCCATGACCGCGCATCACGCCGTGCTGGTGATGCAGGTCACCGACTTCGAACGGCACAACGATGAAGCGCCGACCATCGAGAACTACGACGAGCTGCCAGAGATTGTCCAGGCGCTGGCCGATCTGCTCGGCCCAACCGATCCCGAGATGGTTACCGAGACCTACTGGCGCGCCACTCACTACATGAGCGAGGCCGCAGCGCAATACGCGTCCGGCAAGCTGAGCCTGGCGCAAAAGGCGCTGGCCGAGCAGAGCTACTTCGCCATCTGTCGCCGTCTGTACAACCAGCTCAAGGCGCGTCAGCGTTCACACCGCGCGGTGCTCGATGAGCTCAACGACAAGTTGGCCGACAAGTACATCTGCAACTTCTCGGTATTTCAGAGCTTGCCGGATACCTGGGCCATCGACCAGATCCTGCCGATCGTGCCGCTACAGCGTCTGAGCGAGGAACCGGTGCGCCGCGCGGTGCTGCAGGACCTGACCTGCGACTCTGACGGCAAGATCAAGCATTACGTGGATGAGCAGAGCATCGAGAACAGCATGCCGGTGCATGAGATCCAGGCAGGAGAGGAATACTTCCTCGGCGTCTTCCTGGTGGGCGCCTACCAGGAAATTCTCGGTGACATGCACAACCTGTTCGGCGATACCGATTCGGTTAACGTCTATCAGCGCGAGGATGGCACCTTCTACCACGCCGGCATCGAGACCCATGACACCATCGAAGACATGTTGCGCTACGTGCACCTGTCGCCCGAAGAGCTGATGACCTACTACCGCGACAAGGTTTCCAGTGCGCGGCTCAGCGCCAAGGAACGCACTCAGTACATCGATGCGTTGCGGCTGGGGCTGACGCGTTCTTCCTATCTCACGCCTTGAGGCTGGTTAGAAGGTAATGTTCGTCCGCACGCGTCTGCGTGAGGGCGAACGGTCCCTCTTTTTGTAAGAGCCAGGACGTCGGGTGGATGTCGCCTTTTACATCCACCGTGGCTCCGCTCGGTGGATCGATGAAGCGCGATCCACCCTACGGACTGCATTTGCCGCGGGGCGCGCCTCCCACCAGAGCGCGCGGTGTGGTTTTTTTGCTTATGTGGGAGGGCCGCTCCGGCGCGAAGCTTTTCGCTTCAAACCTTTCTGACGAACTCCGACTTCAGCTTCATCGCACCGATGCCGTCGATCTTGCAGTCGATGTCGTGGTCGCCGTCAACCAGGCGGATGTTCTTGACCTTGGTGCCCACCTTCACCACCAGCGAAGAGCCCTTGACCTTGAGGTCCTTGATCACGGTGATGGTGTCGCCGTCCTGCAGCGTGTTGCCCACCGAATCCTTGATCACCTTTTCGTCTTCACCAGAGGACTCTGCAGCATTCGCCGACCACTCGTGGGCGCACTCCGGGCAGACCAGCATCTGGCCGTCTTCATAGGTGTATTCGGAGTTGCATTGGGGGCAGGCTGGCAAAGCGCTCACGGCGGATCCTCATTGGCGGTGCGAAAAGCCGCGGATTGTATAGGGTTTTATTGGCTCGCGGGCGGGTGCGCCAGGATGGGGAGGCTTGCGAACCTAACGAGAATCGCTGGCCGCTCCGCCTGAGCGAATGAAGGCGGAGGTCGGCAGCCAGCAGGGCTCAGTAATCGTCTTTGAGCGCGCGGTAGCGCTCTTCCAGCTCCCGGCGAATCTGTCTGCGCTGCTGGGCCTGGGCGAAACGACGCTTCTGGTCGGGTGTTTTTGGCTCCAGCGAAGGCACTGTAGCGGGGCGGCCGTCCTCACCAACCGCCACCATCGTGAAGAAGCAACTATTGGTATGACGAACCGTTTTCTGTCGGATGTCTTCGGTGATTACTTTGATACCGATTTCCATTGAGGTGTTGCCGACGTAGTTGACCGAGGCGAGAAAGGTCACCAGCTCGCCAACATGCACCGGTTGGCGGAAATTCACCTGATCGACCGACAGGGTCACCACGTATTGGCCGGCATAGCGGCTGGCGCAGGCGTAGGCCACCTCGTCCAGATATTTCAACAGCGTGCCGCCATGTACGTTGCCCGAAAAGTTGGCCTTGTCCGGGGTCATCAATACGGTCATGGTCAGTTCGGCATGTCCATCAAGCATGTTGCGCGGCTCGTGCTGGCAAAAAGGGCTGCTACTTTAGTCGAATACGAGACGGCTGTGGCCCAGAAATCTGCGCCATCAGCCGTTTTTTTTCGGGTGGTCAATGTGGCAATAGCGCGCAGGCCAGTGTTGCCTCATCGCCCTTTGATGAACCGGGTTCAGCATGGTCGCTCGCGCCCGCCCGTTGCGCCGCGGATTGTGAAGCACTCAGATGTTGCGAACAGCTGCTCGGAGCCGGAAATCCAGTGCGGTGGTGTGCGGCTTTATTGACCTGCGCCAGTATCGCGACTGTTTTTCTCCCTATAGTCCGGAGGCTGCCGTACACGCCTCATCACCCCTCAGTGCCGGACTTGCCATGCGTTTATTCAGCCTCCTTCTGCTCAGTTGCCTTGTTCCTTTCGCCCATGCCAGCGAAGAGGCGATGGAGCGCTTTCAGCATGTAATGGGCGATGCGTCCCGGCGCCAGCAGGCGTATGCGGCCGGCCAAGAACGCGCGCTCTTCTGCGGTTACTGCCATGGCGAAAACGGCAACAGCAAGCGCCCGCATATTCCCAATCTGGCTTCGCAGAATCCGATCTATCTGTTCCATTCCTTCGAAAAATTCGCCAAGGGCGAGCGCGTCGATTTCGTGATGTCGAAACTGGCGAAAAGCTTGTCGCTCGAGGATCGCGTCAACATAGCCGTCTACTTCAGTCAGCAGAAGGTCGAGCCTTCTGCCGCTGCGTCGGATGCGGCACAGGTCCAGCGTGGTGGAGCGTTGTTTCAGCGCACCTGTACCGCCTGTCACGGCAGCCATGCGCAGGGCAAGGAGACCATGCCGCGATTGGCCGGTCAGCCTGATGAATACATCCGCAAGGCCCTCGGCCGTTTCCGCAGCAACGACCCGAGCCGAGCCGGTTCAGTGATGATCGGCATCGCTGGCCAGCTGTCCGAGGCCGACATAGAGGCCCTGGCCGCCTATCTGACGCAGCTGCAGCTCAGTGAACAGCAGGAGCAGCAGGCCGCCGCACAACTGCTCGGATCAAATACGCGCTGAGCTCATCCGCAACGCCTCCATTGATACACCCGCTCTCATGCGTGCTGGTGCGCGTCGCTTATCTTGAGGCGTGAAACAACCAGAATCTGGCTATCACGCCGCTTCGCTTATTCAATTGGGGCCCAAGAGCCCGTCCTTCTAGTCTTGCCCGGCGTTGCGCGACGCAACCTAAAACTAGAAAAGGACGTGACGATGTACCGAAACCTGCTTGGCTTTTCGCCTTCGCGATTGATGCTCGGTGTGCTTGCCGCAAGCGTACTTTCGCTTTCTGCCCATGCGTCTCCACTTACCCGCGATAATGGCGCGCCGGTCGGCAACAACCAGAACTCGCAAACTGCCGGCCCCAACGGCTCGACCCTGCTGCAAGATGTGCAGCTGCTGCAGAAGCTGCAGCGTTTCGGCCGTGAGCGTGTACCTGAGCGAGTGGTGCATGCGCGCGGTACGGGCGCCCATGGCGAATTCACCGCCAGCGACGATATTTCCGATTTGTCCCTGGCCAAAGTCTTTGAAAAGGGCAGCACAACGCCGGTATTCGTGCGGTTTTCCGCTGTCGTGCATGGCCTGCATTCGCCGGAAACCCTGCGTGATCCCCGTGGTTTCGCCACCAAGTTCTACACGGCAGACGGCAATTGGGACCTCGTCGGTAACAACTTTCCGACCTTTTTCATCCGCGACGCGATCAAGTTTCCGGACATGGTCCACGCGTTCAAGCCGGATCCACGCACCAATCTGGATGACGACACGCGTCGCTTTGACTTCCTTTCTCACCATCCGGAATCCACTCGCACCCTGACCCTGCTGTATTCGAACCAAGGCACGCCGGCCAGCTACCGGATGATGGACGGCAACGGTGTTCACGCCTACAAGCTGATCAATGATCAGGGCGACGTGCACTACGTGAAGTTTCACTGGAAAAGCCTGCAGGGTCTGAAGAACCTGGATCCGAAGGAAACCCAGGAGATGCAGGGCAAGGACTACAGCCACCTGACCTCGGACCTGATCGCCGCCATCGACCGGGGCGACTATCCGAAGTGGGACCTCTACATTCAAGTGCTCAAGCCTGAGGATCTGGCCAAGTTCGACTTCGATCCGCTGGACGCCACCAAGATCTGGCCCGACGTGCCGGAGCGCAAGATCGGTCAGATGGTGCTGAACAAGAACCCGGACAACGTCTTCCAAGAAACTGAGCAGGTCGCCATGGCCCCGGCCAATCTGGTGCCTGGCATCGAGCCCTCCGAGGATCGTCTGCTGCAAGGTCGTCTCTTTTCCTATGCCGATACCCAGATGTACCGCGTCGGCGCCAACGGCATGAGCCTGCCGATCAACCGACCCAAGGTGCCCGTCAACAATGGTAACCAGGATGGGCAGCTGAATAGCGGGCATACCACCACCAGCGTCAACTATCAGCCGAGCCGCCGCGAAACCCGTGAAGAAACGCCGCGGGCGGTCTACAGCAAGACTGCACTGACCGGCACCACCCAACAGGCGCCGATCTACCGCGAGCAGAACTTCAAGCAGACCGGCGAGCTGTACCGCTCATTCAGCAAGAAGGAGCAGACGGATCTGATCAACACATTGGGTGGCGAATTGGCTAAGGCTGATCAGGAAGCGCGCTACCTCCTGCTGTCGTACTTCTACAAGGCGGATGCCGAATATGGCGAAGGCCTGACCAGGGTCGCTCAGTCCGACCTCAAGCGGGTCAAGGCGCTGGCCGCCAACCTGAAGGACTGATGCAGCACGCCTGTCGCCACACACGACGGCACTGACCCGAGCCCGGCTCGGGTCATCTATTTCAGGAGCAGAGCATGAATTGCTTTTATCTGATGACTGTCTTGCTGCTCAGTAGTGGGCAGGCAATCGCCGCGCTGGAACTGAACGCGGTGTCGAGCGACGCCGAACAGTTCCAGACCCAGCTACGCGATTACTTCTTCAACGCAGCACGTTTTGGCGATAACGAAGTTCTCGACGAGTTCATCCAGGCCGGATACGACCTCAACACTGCTGACGACAAGGGCTACACCGCTTTGATCCTGGCGGCCTACAACGGTCATCCGGACACGGTGGAGCGGCTTATCGCTGCCGGCGCCAATGCTTGTGCTCAGGATGCGCGCGGCAACACCGCCCTGATGGGCGCGATCTTCAAAGGTGAGCTGCGCATTGCCAAGCGCTTGCTGGCCACCGAATGCGACCCCGATCAGCGCAACCATGCAGGCCAGCCCCCGGCCATGTATGCCGCACTGTTCCAGCGGGATGCCTTGCTCCAAGCGCTACGCGAGCGCGGGGCCGATCTCGAGGCAAGCGATCCGATGGGCAACAAGGTCGAGAGCTTGGCGCGTGGAGAAATTCGTACCCGCTGATCAATAGCTCTTGTACGGCAGGAACTTGCCCGACAGGACGACGTTGACCCGGTCGCCCTTGGGATCCGGCTGGCGTTGGATGTCCATGGAGAAATCGATGGCGCTCATGATGCCGTCGCCGAATTCTTCGTGGATCAGCTCCTTAATGGTGCTGCCGTAGACGTTGACCAGCTCATACCAGCGATAAATGAGCGGATCGGTGGGCACGGAGGTGGGCAGTGACCCTTTATAGGGCACGATCTGTAGCCAGGCGACGGCTTCGTCTGGCAGCTCGAACAGCTTGCCGAGGGTTTCTGCCTGAGCCTTGTCGAAGGCCATCTGACCCAGACAACCGGCGGTGGTCCATTCCTTGGACATCCCTATGGATTCTGCGACCTGGGTCCATTTGAGGTGCTTGCGGACCTTGGCAGAAACGATCATCTGGGTCACTTGGCTACGGCAGGAAATCATTGCGGGTTCCTCTTCGACTGGCGTGAGCGAGCCGCGTATTGCGGCTGGACGCACACTCCGATGCAGAGGATGTGCCAGTCGGTTGCCTATCGGGCTGGCCGCGCCGTACCCATTCAACTCAATCGTATTCCGACGGCTCATGCTCGCCGAGCAAACGCCGCTGCCTCGGCGTGGCAGCGGCGATCACGTCCGTGTTGAAATGCCATTGCAGGTAGGGCGAAAACTTCTGCGCCACCATGCGGCGGCCGTAATGCACTTGCAGCAGGTAGCGGCTGCGGTCGGCCGTGCGATTGCGGCTGCCGGCGTGCCAGAGGTCGCTGCGAAACAGCAGCACGTCACCGGCTTCGCAGAGCACAGGCTGTGGCTCGCGACCCTGCCAGTGGATTTCACCCGTGTGTGGTTTGCGACCGGACCGGTGACTACCGGGTATCACCAGGGTAGGGCAGAGGTCTGCATCGATCTGATCGAGATAAATATGCGCCGTGCAGACCTGTATCGGCAGTTCGAAAGCTGGATCGCGTAAGCAGTGCTCGGGCAGCTCCAAGGCGAGGTAATCGGCATGCAGTTCACCGCCAACGAAGCCCGGATGGCTGCGCCAGGCAGTCTGGCCGATGACGTGGCAATCCGTGCCGAGACAGGCTTCAGCCAACTCGATCACACCAGGAGGATCGAGCAGGGGCAGCCAGGACGGATCACGGTTAAAGACGCATTTGTAGTGATCGTCGACCAGACCCTGGTAGTCCCAGTGGATGGGTTCGAGGCGATCGATGGCCGTTCGCACAGCCTCAACCTGCGGCGGCTGCAACACCTGGCGCAGCAAAACGAAGCCCTGCTCGTGCATGGCCTGTAACTGCGCGGCGGTGCTGCGGCTGGGTGACATGGCGGTCAATTCGGAGATGTTCACCGTTATCGACAGTTTGTTGAAAGCTTGGGTTCGTATCCTGCCGGCGCTGGTGATGACCTGTCGTCGCAGCAGGCACACGGCCACAAGCGGTGAGCCCGTTTTACCCTTTCCTGTGCGAACCCCGGCGCGCAGCCACAAGCGGCGTCTGCCGGGTTCGCTTCTAGCCTCGAATGACAGCGAAGCTGCTGCTCAAGGCCGTCAAGTTTGCCTGAGTTCTAGACGCCCGCTCCGCTGACGATCCTCAACCCGCTCTGACCATTGCCTTGTCGCTGCACCTGAATCTGCACCGGGATGCGCTCATGCATCTCCGCCACGTGTGAGATCACCGCCACCTTGCGGCCCTGAGCCTGTAGCGAATCCAAGGCGTCCATGGCGATCTGCAGGGATTCCGGGTCGAGGCTGCCGAAGCCTTCGTCGATGAACAGCGATTCGATCTTCAGCTTGCTCGATGCCATCGAGGCCAGTCCCAGCGCCAAGGCCAGCGAGACGAGGAAGGTCTCTCCACCCGACAGCGAATGCACCGAGCGCAGCTCGTCGCCCATCTCCGTATCCATCACCAGTAACCCCAGCGGGCTGCCGCCGCGCTTGAGTCGATAACGCCGGGCCAGCTGGCGCAGCTGCACATTGGCGTGCTGCACCAAGAGGTCGAGGTTGTAGGCCTGGGCGATCTTGCGGAAGGCGCCGCCGTCGCTGGAGCCGATCAGCGCGGCGATACGGCCCCAGCGCTGGCTTTCGCTGGTGGCCTCGGCGATCTGTTGAAGCAGTGCCTGGCTCTGGTTGCACCGGCGGTCATCGTCGAGCAGCGCCGCGCGGGTTTCGGCGCTGCGTTGCTCGGCTGCGTTGCAGTTGATTTCCTGTTCCGCGTACTGGCGTTTCAGGTTTTCACCATCCGGCGCATCGGGCTGCCCGGCCTGATGCGCGGCCAGCCGCTGCGTGCAGCCGTCCAGCCGTTCACGGCTGCGGGCGAGCAGTTCGGTGTTGGCGCGCAGACGTTCGCGGGCTTCGGCGAGCAATGAGTCGTCCAGTTGCAGCAATTGGGTGAGGGTCGCATCGTCTAGATCGGGGTGCGCAGCGCGCCACGCGGCAAGTTCTTCGCCGAGTGTTTTGTGTTCGGCCAGCAGTTCGTCGCGGCGCCCGGCGCAGTTCTGCTGCTCGCTGGCAAGCCGGGTCAGCTCGACGCGCGCTTCGTTGAGTTGCCGGTCAATGTCGGTCTGTTGCTGGCGAGCAGTCTGGATCGTGTTTTCCAGTTGCTGCTGCCAGGCCGCGGCGCTGGCTTGCTCGCCCAGGCTGTCGCGCAGGCTCTGACGACAGGCCAGCTCGCGGGCTTCGAGTTCGGCGAGGCGGGCTGCGCAGGCCTTTTGCTGATCGAGACGATTCTGTTGCTGAAGCTGCTCGCGCTCCAGTGCGCTCTGGCGCTGTTGTCTCTCCTCGGCGAGTTCTGTCTGCTGGTCGATCTGCTGGCGCCGGGCCTCGACCTGGCTGTCGAGCTGCATAAACGTTTCGGCGGGTGCCTCGCGCCACCGGCTGAGCAGGGTGGCCGGCAGCAGGCTGGAGAACTCGGCCAGTTCCTCGTCCAATCGTTCCTCATCGCGGGATATGGCGTCGCGCTGGCCGGTGAGGGCCTGGGTCGTCTGAACGCAAGCGTCGCGTGCACTTTGCCAAGCGTGCTGCAGGGTTTCGCTGCGCTGCTGCAGCGCCAGCAGTTCGCGCTGGCGGGCGTTGGCTGCGGTGATCTCGTGTTTGAGCGTGGCGAGTTTCGTGTCCAGCCAGGATTGGCGTCCTGTTTCCGGCTCTTGCAGCAGCTCGGCATAGAGGGGAAGTGCGGTCAGTTGCGGCTCCAGCTTCGCCAGCTCATCGGCGATTTCCGCGTGTCGCTGCGCGTTCTGTTTGATGCCCATGGTCAGGGCGATGTGCTGGTCGCGCAGCGCCTGGAGTTTTTCATCGTGACTCTTCAGCTGCAGCTGGGCCTGCTCGGCTTCGCGCTCGTCGCCCTGGTCAAGGGCGGCGAGCAGCGCCTTGCCGTCATGCCAGGGATGCTCAAGGCTGCCGCAGACGCTGCACGGCTCGCCAGGGGCCAGCGCCGCGCGCAAGGCTTCGACATTAGCGCTGCGGGCCATGCGCTGGCGCTCCAGCAGGGCCTGCACCACCTTGAGCGCCTTTTCCGCGTCATCGCGTTCCGTGCGAGCGAGTTTGCCGGCTTGCGTCAGAGCGTCGAGCTTCTGCTGCTGGCGGCGCTGCTCATGGCGCAACGTCCGCTGCTGATCTGTTAGCTGCTGATAGCGGGACCAGATCCCGACCAGGCTTTCGCCTTCGCGCTGGGCGTCGCGCCAAACCTCGAGCCCTGTGTTCAGTTGCGCGAGCTGGTCGGCCAGGCCCGTTGCGCCGCCAATCCCAGTTTGCAGTTCGTCGAGCGCCTGGCGCGCCTTCACCTGTGCAGCCTCGGCGGTCTTGGCAGCAGTTTCCAGAGCGGGGAGCTCCTGGCGGCCCTGTTGCAGGCGCGCCGCAATTTGCACGGCCTGCTGCAGGCGAGGCCGGTAGCCATTCCAGGCGGCGCACAACGGCTGCAATTCGGTGCTGCGGGCGAGCCCTTCGGTCAAGGCCGCCAGTTGGGTGGCGGCCCGTTCCTGTTGCTGTCGCAGCTGAGCGAGGGTCTGTTCGCCGGCCTTGCTCGCGGCTTCGGCGTGTTCGGTTTGCCGCCGCGCGTCACCCAGGTCATTGGTCAGATGGCTAAGGCGTTCTTCTTCGCGGCGCGCCTGAACCAGTCGGGGTTCGGCAGATTTGAGCGCCTGCTCCGCTGCTTTCAACGCATCGGTCGAGGTCTTGCAGAGCTGCTCCAGCTCGTCGAGCCGCTGCTGTACTGCGCTGTGCTCGCGACCATGACGAGCCAAGTTGTCTTCAACCTTCGCCAGCAGCGGTGCCAGCGCCTGCTCGCGGATGAAGCGATGCCGCTGCGGCGCCAGGAGTTCGAACAGTCCGAGGATGCGGCGGGCGTCGGCCAGGTTCTCATGCTCGGATTCAGCATCGCTCAGCTGCTGCCGGGCTGTTTCGTGATCGCCTTGTAAGCGGGCCAGATCCTGAAGCCATTGGCTTTGCTGTTTCAGCGTTTCGAGCTGTTGTTGCAGCGCCTTGAGTTCGGCCAGTTGCGTCTGGTGCTGGGCTTCCAGCGCCTGGCGCGCTTCGGGTTCGAGCGGCTGTACGCCGCCGGCCTGTTGTTGCAAGGCTGTCAGCGTTTCGCGAGCGCGCTTGGCCGCTTCGAAGGCCGCTTGGCCGAGGCGGCTGTAGAGGCCGGTGTCGGTGAGCTTTTCCAGCAGGGTGCCGCGGTCGTTGTCGTCGGCTTTGAGAAAGGCGGAAAACTCGCTCTGCGCCAGCAACACGGCGCGGGTGAACTGGGGCAGGGTCAGGCCGAGCTTGGCTTCAAGCAGTTCCTTGAATTCACGCTTCTTGCCGCTGGCCAACAGCTGGTCGCGATCTAGGTCGAGCAGGCTCTGGTTGCTGGCCTGCAAGCGCCCGTCGATCTTCTCGCGAGCGCGCTTGACCTCCCAACGGGCGCGGTAGCGATGGCCATCCACGCCGACAAAATCCACTTCCGCGTAGCCGCTGGCGCAACCGCGGCGCAGCAGGTTGCGCTCGTCACCGCTGCCGATCTCGTCGCTACCGTCGGGCACTTTGCTCAGCAGCGACGCGCCATCGAGCCGTGGCGTGCTGCCGAACAGCGCCAGACACAGGGCGTCGAGAATGGTGCTTTTGCCGGCACCGGTTGGCCCGGTGATGGCGAATAACCCCGCGCTGGCCAACGGCTCTGCAGTGAAGTCGATGGCCTGCTCGCCGGCTAGGGACGCCAGATTCTTCAGGCGGATGGCGAGGATCTTCATCGGGCGTCTCCTTCGCCAGCGAACTCGACCTGCAGCAGCAGACTGGCAAAGTCGTCCATCGCCTGCTCGTCCGGTGGGTTGCCGAACTGGGCGTCCCAGGCGCGGGCGAAGAGTTCTTGCGGGGTGATCTGCTCGAGGCCGAGCAGCACCTCCGATTCGGCCTCGCCGCGCTTGCCGGCATATTCACTGGCGATGCGCACCAGGCGGCAGGCCTTGCCGGAAATGGCGGTCTCGATGCGCTGGCGCAGGTCGGGCATGGGCTCGTCCAGCTTCACCCTCACTTCCAGCCACGGCAGGTTCTCGGCGAACAGGCCAACCGGTGGGAGTGCTTCGAGTTGGCTGATGACCTCGGCCAGTGGCGCGCGGCCGACGCGGATCATCTCCACGGCGCGGGGCACGGGAAGCGCCTCGACGCTGGCGAGCTGGTCGCCCTCGAAACTGACCAGCAACACCTGATGCGGGTAGTTGATCTCGCCGAACGAAAGCGGCAAGGGCGAGCCGCTGTAGCGGATGCGCTCCTGCCCGGCGACCTTCTGCGGCTTGTGCAGGTGGCCGAGGGCAACATAGGCGATGGGCTCGGGGAACAGGCTGGCGGGCAGCGCCTCGGCATTGCCGATGACGATATTGCGCTCCGAATCCTCCGATACCGCGCCGCCGGCCATGTGGGCATGGCTCATGGCGATCAGCGCTTGGCCGGGCTGGCGCTGCGCTTCTGCAGCGGCGATCAGGCGCTGATGCACATGACGGATGCCGGCCATGTAGTCCTCGCCCGCCTCACCGCCGGTAACTTCCGCCGGGCGCAGAAAGGGCAGGGCCAGGCACCAGCCCGCCACTTCGCCCTTGGCATCGTGCAGCGGGACCAACAGTCGGCCGTGGTCGAGCTGATGATCAGCCAGCCAACTGATACGGCCGATGGCATGGGCGTTGAGGCGCCTCATCAATGGCCCGGGCAGTTCGATGCGCCCGCCGGAGTCGTGGTTGCCGGCGATCATCACGATGTCCAGCTGCGGTAGCTTTTCGTGGGCGCGAACGATGAAGTCGTACAGGCGCTCCTGGGCCTTGAGCGGCGGGTTGACCGTGTCGAAGATGTCGCCGGCGATGAGCAGGGCGTCCGGCTGGTGGACGGTTAGCTGGTCGAGCAGCCAGGCGAGGAACTGCGCGTGTTCGTAGTCGCGGTCCTGGCCGTGGAGGGTCTGGCCGAGGTGCCAGTCGGAGGTATGGATCAGGCGCATACGAGGGGGCTTTTGGACGTTCGGTTGGAATTCACCGCAGCTTGGCGGAAACGGCGGTCAGGGGTCGCGTGTCGCTCTCTGCAAGAGAGAGTCGGATGCCGAATTGCTTGCCCTTCCACGCAGCCTGTACTCGGCCTTCTGAAAGGGGCGACACCGGTGGTGTCTGATCGGGCGTGCAACGAAACGGTTGTAAGGACTGTATGTAGGGTGGGTAACGCGAAGCTTACCCACCGACTTTCTGGGAGGTGCAGTGCTGACGAGTCGTGCGCCGACGGTCGTGGAAAATGCTTCGCAGTTTTCCACCCTACGAAGCTTTGGATATTCGGGGTATAGCCCATTGGCGGTGGGCGCCGCGGCATGGGTTTCGCCCTGCTGCGCGAGTCACTTTTTCTTGAATGGCCAAGAAAAAGTAACCAAAAAGAAGGCCACCCCAACATCCGGGTTTTGCTGCGCAAAACTTCCCTCCCTCCGGCGCTGCTCTGGGGGGCGTCGCGAAGGGCCATCCCTGGCCCATCGCTCCTCGCTCGGCATCCATGCCTCGCGTCCCCCTGCGCAGCGCCTACGCTCGGCCTCCTGAAGGGGGATTGGGTCCGAGTTGCCTGTAAATTTACGAAGAGCCGAACAAGCACGCTGTGCTTGTTTGCTGGCGAGCGAACCAGCAGACGACGCCGAACGCCCCTTTCAGGAGGCCGAATGGAATCCGCGCGGAGGGGCGCGAGCGGCATGGATGCCGCGAGAGGCGTAAAGGGTCGGGGCCGCCGTCGGCAGGGATGGCCCTTGTACGCCGGCCCCCGGAGTGTGGATGGAATGAGGGGAGTCGAGCGCAGCGAACCGGGGACGCCTAGTCCGGTGCAGGGGCAAGACCTTTTGGTTCCTTTGGGCGGGGCCGGCCATCCGGCAATTGCCAAAAGGGACTCGCCCAGCAGGGCGAAACCTGAGGCTCGGGCCACCTTATGCGCTTTGTCTACTAAATCTAGTTGTGCCTCCGACGCCGGATCGCGAGCAAGAACTCGGCGCCCCCCTCCGCTCCTACGAAAAGCGACGGGCCAGTGCGTTGCCCAACTCGTAGCCGCTCCGCTCGCAATCGGCCTGGCGGATGAAGGCGGGCGAGTGAAGTCGCCCCTACAGGGAAGGCGGCCGCAGGTAATGGTCATGTGTAAAACCACACCTTCAACCCCTGCAGATTCCTCACCTGAATCTGCTGCGCCGCCGCGTTCGCCTGCACGGTGTTGGGATCGATCTGATAGCGCTGCAACACGTACTGCAGCAACGCGCCACGGGTGGCGATACGCAGCTCGCCATCCTGCATGCCGTAGTCGGTTTCGATGATCGATTTCTGCTCCGCACTGAGTCGCACATCCGGCTCGATGACCACATCTACCGGTGTGTTCCAGGCTTCGTCCTGCTCGAGCCTGTTCTCGCTTTCATCCATCAGGTCCGGTTCACCACGGAAGCGACTGAGGACGAAGTCGCGAAAGCCACGGTTCTTCTCGCAATAGGCGCGCACATGCCAGCGGGTGCCAGTGAACACCAGGGTATGCGGCGCCATCACGCGGATTTCGACATCCGGGTGGGCGAGGGAGACGTATTCGGTTTCCAGTCGCAGCCCTTCGCGGCAGGCCTTGAGAATCGGTCGCAGCACCTCGGGCCGGATGCTGCGGTCAGGCATGTGCAGCACTTCGGTGTGCGCGTAAGCCAGCGCCAGGCCTTCGATATGCGGGGCGCGGTCGCGATTCTGATCCAGCAGGTGCAGGTAGGCGCTGGCGCTGCCATCGATGAACAGCGGCTCGAACTGCGGGCTCGGCTTATAGCCTTTCAGATGGCGGTCATATGTAAGATTTTCCGGCGCATGTTCGTTCAGGTAGGTGTTGATGTCCTTCGACGCTTGCTGCCGGCTGATGCCAAAACTCTGCATCAGGTGACCTGTGGTCAGGCGGCCTTCCCACCACGCAATCGTCTCGATCAGGCGGTACCGCAGTGCCAGATCCCAGCGAACCTGACTGATCGATTGCTTGCGTTTCATGCGCGCCCCATCTGTTGGAAATGTTTACGTGCGACTATCGGGTGACTCGACGTGTCGTGCGAAGCTACATATATTCAGGGCGTACTTCAAGCAAGCAGATAGAGGAACGCCCCCATGAGCCTGTTATTGAATGCGCTTATTTTTTCGTTGACTGCCTTTGCCGGAATGGGCGTTCTGGCGTGGCTGGCTTACGGTGCTAACGAACGGAAGTGAGGGGTGGTTACAGTTTCGTTGCCAATGAACAGTCATCCGATGAGTGGTTGGAATCTCCGAGTGTAAAGCAGGGTCTTTGTTTCAGACCCAGCGCACGAGGCCCCCATGAAAACCCTGTCCCGTCACCTTGCCGATAACTTTCCGCCTGATTACAAGACCCGCGTGGAACCGCAAGAAGACGGTTACCTGGTCGTCCGTGTCGGTTATCCGCTCAACGGCACCGAGGCCACTCGGATGATGTCGGGCCGACAGGTTCAGAACGGTCTGCTGGTTGAGACCCTTCTGGAAGACATGCGCAACGAGTTGGCACGCGCCCCGTAACTCTCCGCGTCATCCGCTACGACCCGCTCCGCTGTATCTGCCCTTTGCGTTGCATCGGAAGGCGGATGCGTACGCAGAGGCCTCCAAGCTCGCACTGCTCTAGCGACAGCTCACCCCGCCAGGCAACCAGAATATCGCGCACGATACCAAGCCCCAGCCCATGTCCTTCGGCATGTTCATCGAGGCGGATGCCGCGCTCCAGCACTGCTTCGCGCCGTTCCGTCGGGATGCCCGGCCCATCGTCGTCGACCGAGATGAGATAGCCGTCGCTGATGGGGGCGATCGTCAGCCGCACCTGCGACCGGGCAAATTTGCAGGCGTTGTCCAGCAGGTTGCCGAGCAGCTCCAGCATGTCTTCACGGTCCCAAGGCAAGCGGCATCCTTCATGGCTGTTCCAATGCAGATCGAGATCCCGACGGTGGATCATCCGCAACGTTTCGAACAGCGGGGCGAGTTCTGCGGCGCAATCGAAATAGCTGCCGGGTAGCACTTCGCCAGCCAGGCGTGCGCGGCCCAGTTCCCGCGTGACCCGTTGTTGAATCTGCTCGAGCTGTTCCGCAAGGCTGGCCTGCAGCTCCGGATGCGCTGCCATTTCCTCGCGTCGAATCAGGCTGCCGAGCACTGCCAGGGGCGTCTTCAATGCGTGGCCCAGATTGCCCAGCGCATGGCGTGAGCGTTTCAGGGTGTCGTCGGTGTGCGCCAGCAGATGATTGATCTGCTCCACGAGCGGCTGCAGTTCGACCGGGGCCTGGACGTCCAATTGCTGACGTTGCCCCTGCTGCAGCTGCGCAATCTGCTGGCGCGCTCGCTCCAGCGGGCGCATGGCGAGCTTGACGGCGTAGCGTTGCAGCAACAGCAACACCAGCAGCGCCAGGCCGACCAGTCCCAAGCCACTGAGCCTGACCTGGGTAAAGCTTTTGAGGATGGGCGTGTAATCTTGCGCCACGTTGATGGTGATGGTTTGCCCGTCGCGCCGATAGGTGGCTCGATAAGCCAACAGCCGCTGATCCTGCGGGCCATCCAACAGATCCTCGGCCATGCCATTGCCTGCCGGCCAGGTCGGATCCGCGTCCCACAGTGAGCGTGAGCGCCAGCTGCGCGCCGGCAGGTCGATGCGGAAATAGTGGCCGGAAAATGCGCGTTGATAACGAGGGTTGAGCCGGCTCGAATCCAAAACAAACCCCTCCGGGCCCTGAACCACGGCCATCAACAAGCCTTCCGTTTCTTCCCTTAGATCGGTGGCCAGGTTGCGCCGCAGGCCCGACTCGAACAGCCAGAGACTGCTCTGGACCAGCAACAGGCCGACCAGCAGCAGCACCGAGATCAGTCCGATACTGAGACTGCGCTGGATCGACTTCAAGGCGCGCCGCCGAAGCGATAGCCCTGGCCGCGGCGGGTTTCGATCAGCTCGCGGCCGAGCTTGCCACGCAGGCGATTGACGTGCACCTCGATGACGTTGGAGTCACGCTCGGTTTCGCCGTCGTAAAGGTGTTCGGCCAGCTGGGTTTTCGACATGAGCTGGCCGGGATGCAGCATGAAATAGCGCAGCAGACGAAATTCGCCTGCGGTCAGTTCGATGTCCTGACCATCCTTGTGGCAGCGCTGGCGTGCTTCGTCCAGGGCTATTCCTCCCGCCTGCAGCAACGGCTGGTTGGCTACGCCGTGGGCGCGCCGCAGCAGCGCCTGGATACGCAGCAGCAGCTCTTCGGGATGGAAGGGTTTGGTCAAGTAGTCGTCGGCACCGGCTTTCAGCCCTTCGATGCGTTCGGCCCAGGAGTCGCGGGCCGTCAGGATCAGCACCGGCGTCGCCAGGCCTCGGCTACGCCAAGCGCGCAACACCTCGAGCCCCGGCTTGCCAGGCAGGCCAAGATCCAGAACGATCAGGTCATAGGGTTCGCTGCTGCCCTGATAGTCGGCGTCGCGACCATCTGCCAGCCAGTCGGTGGCATAGCCCTGACGCGTGAGGCTGGCGACCAGCTCATCGGCCAGCGGCACATTGTCTTCGACCAGTAACAGACGCATCAGTCTTCTTCGTCCTTGAGCAGACGACCGTCGCGCGCGTCCAGTTCCAGCTCGCGGGCGACGCCGTCTGCAGTCAGCAGTTCGATCTCGTAAACGTAGATGCCATCCTCTTCTTCCAGTTCGGCTTCCAGCAGCCGGGCGCCGGGGTGGCGCTCCATCGCCTGGTTCAACAGGCTTTCCAACGGCTGGATCAGCCCCTCGCGACGCAGGCGCAGGGCTTCATCCTGATCCAGGTCGCGGCTCGCCACCGGAGTGGCGGCGAGCAGCAAGGTCAGTGGAATGATGAGAAGAGGGGCGGGTCGCATTAGTCGTCCTGATGGTCCTTGAGTACTTCGCCGGTCTTGGCGTCGAGCTCCATGTCCCATTGCACACCTTTGTCGTCGCGCAATTCAACCTGATAGATGTGGCGACCGTATTCTTCTTCCAGCTCGGTTTCCTCGACCTTGGCGCCTGGGTGCTTGGCCAGCGCCGCTTCGTTGAGCTTCTCGAAGGATTGGATGGTGCCGGCGTCACGCAGTTTCAAGGCTTCATCCGGGCCGAGGTCACGGGCCATCGCTAGGTTGGCGCCGAGGGCAAGGGTGGCGGCGGTGATCAGCGTAGTCAGTGTTTTCATGGTTTTGCTTTCCTGTGTGGGTTTCGACGCTTCACAGGTTACGAGCCGCTGCTTACGCGAAACTGAACGAGGCGTCGTGAGACGGGGGCGCAGATGGGCAGTAAACCTCGCCGCGGCATTGTCCAATACAGGGTACGTCCACCTGTTGCGGGAGGTCTGCCATGAAGATATTCCATTGCGTCACGCTCAGCCTGATATTGCTCGCCCCGCCTGCGCTGGCCCAGGATCTGCTCAAGCCTGATGGGCCCACGGGTTCGCCGGAGATCAACGGCGGACCCGCCACCGAGATGGTTTCCGAGCCGGTGATTCACGCCACTGGCACCATCGAAGCCCTGGATCGTGAGCGGGGTGTGGTGACCATCGTGCATGGTCCGATTCCCGCGTTGAAGTGGCCAGCAGCGACCATGGACTTCCAGGCGCTGCGCGAGCAGCTGGAGGGGCTTTCACCCGGTGATCAGGTTCGCATCAGCTTCCAGAGTGAGGGCGATGAAGCGGCTCTGGTGTCCATCGAGAAACCCTGAAAGGCGCATTCCAGACGAATTGCGATGAACCCTCGATGACTGATGTTGCTCGTATGTAACAGGGCTGTCATACGCCCAACGCTCATTCAGCAGAGAGGATCGACCATGTATCACAAGAAACTGACCGCCGCGCTTGCCATCGCCGTATTGGGTTCTACCAGCACCATCGCACTGGCTGACTCGCCGGGCGCTGACTGGATTACCTTCGAGCAGGCCATGGAAAAGGCCAAGGCAGCGGGCTACACCGAGCTGCATAGCCTGGAAGTCGACGACAAGAGCTGGGAAGGCAAAGGCCTGAAAGCTGATGGCAAGAAGTACGAATTCCAGATGGAAGGCACGACCGGCAAGATCATGCTGGACGAGGAAGACTGACAGCTCGGCAGTCTACAACTCCCCGCGGGCCGCCAGCTCACAGATGCGGTCTGCGGTGCGGCAGGCGACGGCCTGGATGGTCAATGAGGGGTTCACGCCCCCCGAGGTCGGAAACACGGAGCCGTCGCAGATCCACAGGTTGGGGATGTCCCAACTGCGGCAGTCACCATCCACCACGCTGGTGGCCGGATCGTAGCCCATACGTGCGGTGCCCATCAGGTGCGCGGTACCGTCTGCTTCGCTCCAGATGTCTCGCGCACCCATGCCGTCCAGACCCCGGCGCATGAAGTCGATGGAGTGGTCCACCAACCGTTGATCGTTGTCGCCCATCGACCAGGTGACCCGAGCGATGGGTAGCCCGTACTGGTCCCTTACCTCGGCGAGGGAAACGCGGTTGCGTTCCTGCGGCAGTGTCTCGCCGACGATCTTCAGCCCGACCTGATGGTTGTAGTGCGCCATTTCATCCACAAGCGCCTGGCCCCAGAGACCGTGATTGCCGGTCTGGGTCGCAGCCCAGGCGGCCGGCAACGGCCCCTGGCTCATGATCGCGTAGCCGCCATGGAAATCCTTGCCGCGGTCTTCGTAGTTCCAATGCTCGGTGATCGCTAGCGATGGCGGCCCCTTGTACCAGCGGATCTCTTCATCGACACGCCCCCACACCGCTTGGTTGGTATGCACCATCAGATTCCTGCCGACCAGGCCGCTGCTATTGGCGAGCCCATCCGGATGGCGCGGATTTGCTGAATTGAGCAGCAGCCGCGGCGTCTCGATGGCATAGCCGGCAACCACTACATGGCGTGCGCGCTGGAAGCGCCACTCGCCGTTACGGTGGTAGTGCACGCCGCTGGCGAGGCCATCGGCGTCCGTGTCGATGCGACCCACCATGGCCAGGTCGCGAATCTCCGCGCCGGCCTTCAATGCCCGTGGAATCCAGGTGTTCAACACGCTCTGCTTGGCATTCGTCGAGCAACCGGTGACGCAGAAGCCGCGGTAGACGCAGGGTGGCGCGTTGTCGCGCGGCGCCGAGAGCGTCGCCAGGGGCGTCGGTGCCCAGTCCACGCCCATGGCTTCGCAGGCCTTGGCCAGTGCCAGGCCGGAGGCATTCACCTCATGCTGTCGATAAGGGTAACGGGGGCGCTTCGGGCCCCACGGGTAGCGCACCGGACCGGCGATTTTCAGGGCCTGCTCGACCTCTTCGTAGTAATGCCACATCTCCTGCCAATCGATTGGCCAGTCGAACCCATAGCCGAGCAGCGTGCATGACTTGAACCACTCCGGACGCATGCGCAGCGAAACCATGGCGAAGTGCACCGTGCTGCCGCCGACCGCTTTGCCGCTGTTGTTGGTGCCGAGCTTCAGCGGGTTTTCGCCGTCGCACAGGCGTTCGTCGGTCCAGAACAGTTTTTCCTGATGCGCCTCGTCAGAGGCGAATTCCTCCAGCGGTCGCCACCAGGCACCAGCGTCGAAAGCGACCACCGAGAAGCCGGCTTCGGCCAGCTTGCAGGCGAGGGTGCCGCCACCCGCGCCGGTACCGACAATGGCGAAGTCCACCGGCTCGTGTTCCGGGTATTCACGCATCGGCACCCAGCCGTGGCGCTGAAAAACGTCCGGCGCACGGCCGTCACCGCCGCGTGGGTGATAAAGCGCATCCAGTAGTCGATCAGCGGACATGGCGGTTCAACTTGCTGGCTTTGGCTTCTTCGCCGGGATGAGCTTCGGCGGCTTCCCAGCTGTCTCGGCTGTCCTCGGCGAGGCGCACGTAGCCGCGTGGACTGGCCGGGCCGCCGAAGCCGAGTTCGTTCCAAGCGGTCGGGTGGCTGTAGTAGGCGGCGCTGATGTCGTGCACCACGCGGTGGCTGAAGAAAGCGGCGGCGGGCATGCCTTGCCAAGCGGCGCTGTTCAGCTCGTCGCGCTGCATGGCTGCAATCAGTGCGTCCTGTTCGGCTGCGGCCAGCTCCGCGAAGGTGCTTTGATTGCGCTGCTGCGCTTCGCTGTTGAGGGCGTCGAGGCCGAGCGGCCAGGCCTGCTGCAACGGTGGCAGTCGCGCATCACGGTAGCCATCGCCACGACCCTCGGCGACCTTGAATTGCACCAGCGCGGCGACCGGTATCGGTGGTCGATCCGTTGGCTGCGGGACGATGCGCTCGCACAATGCCTCCAGCGTGCGTCGTTGCGTCGTGTTGAAAAAACCGTGTTCGCGCGGCACCGCCAGCCGGCGGAAGACGACCTGACGGCTCGGCTCGTTCCACGATGGCCCTTGGCGTTTGCGCAACACGTCGTAGTCGGGGTAGCGGTTGTTCATCATTTCCACCATCGGTATTGGGCAAGTTCCTTTTCCTCATCCAGTAGCGAATGCGCGGCCAGTCCGGCCAGCGCCAGACCGGTGAAGCTTGGCGGCGCCGGCAGCGGCGGCCCTGCCTGCAGATTCTGTCGCCAGTTGCGCCAGCCGCCGTTGTTGCGAGCGATCCCCAATGCGTGAAAGCCGGCACCGGCGAAACCCATGAAGGCGGTGAAGCGCAGCACCAGGCGCGACGTCCAGCGCAGCCGTCGACGTCGCGGGCTGGTCAGGGCGCTGGTGGCGAGCAGCGCGGCGGCCAGCGGCGGGGCGGTCACGGGCAGGTACATGGCCGGGTTCTGAAACGAGCCGCGAAAGTGCAGCAGTCCGGCTTCGGCTGTGGTGCCGAGCAGGCCGGCAGCGGCCATCAATGCGACCGACTTGCCGGCCGGTAGGCCAAACACCCGAGGCACAGCATCACCACTGGCGTTGCGCAAACGTTCGGAGTAGTACCCGAGCAGGCCGGACAGCACCAACGCCGCCGGCGCTCCCAGTGGCGCCGCATAGAACAGGTTGCTCCAACTCAGGCCACCGGGACGTTTGGTCACGTTGTAAAGGTGAAAGCCGGCACCGACCAGCCCGGTCAGGCCAGTCAATACGTAGATCGGGTCTCGCACCTTGCTGGCGAAGGCGTCCGGGTCCTGCTGGCCCTGACCGCTGGCCAGCAGTGACAGCGTCGAGGCCGCCAGTGGCGTGTACATAGCACGGTTCTGGAAATCCCCCCGGTAATGCTCCAACGCGCTGTCCAGCGCTACTGAAGTCGCCAGCAAGCCCGCGCCACGGTTCAGCGTACGCGCAGCGTCGACCATGGTGCCGTCGCTAGGGCTGAACAGCAGACCGCGACCGCGTTTCTCGTGCTTCTGCCAGCTCAGTGCAGCGAGCCCCAGTGCAGTGGTTGCGCCAACAGCCAGCAGCCTGAGTTGCGTCCGTGAAACCATGAGTCCCCCGTCAGATTGCGTAGCGGCGAGCATCGGCCTCGCGCAACGTCAGACCGTGGCCCGGCCGTGCCAGGTCCGGCGCTATCCGGCCGCTTTCAACCTGTGGCGCTCCGTCGAACAGCAGCGACTCCAGCCGGACGTGATCGTGAAACCATTCCTGATGACGAACGCGCGGCGCGGCGCAGCAGGCGTGCAGGTGCAGCGCCGGGGCGCAGTGCGCAGACAGGTCGAGATGAAACGCCTCACACAATCCGGCCGCCTGAAGGAAGCCGCTCACACCGCCGCAACGGGTAAGGTCCGCCTGTAACACGTCCACCGATCCGTGCTCGATCAGTCGGCGAAAGTCGTCCGGCGTGTAGGCGTATTCGCCCGCCGTTACATCCATGGCCTGGCCGCTGGCGCCGAGGGATTCACGTACCTGGCGTAGCCCGGCCAGATCGTCGGAACTGACCGGCTCCTCGAACCAGCCGACCTGTAGCTCGGCGATGCGGTGGGCAAAGGCAATGGCACTGCGCGGTGTATGCGCCCCGTTCGCATCGATGAACAGCCCGGCTTCGCCGATCGCCTCGCGCGCGGCGCGAACGCGTTCGGCATCACGCGGCGAGTCGGCACCGATCTTCATCTTGACCCAGTGGCAGCCGTCCTCTTGCACCCAGCGGCCCAGCTGCTCGCGCAAGCGCCCATCGTCGTAGCTGGTGAAGCCTCCGCTGCCATAGACAGCGACGTCTTCACGGAGCATGCCCAGCAGCTGCGCCAGCGGCAGATCGAGTAGCCGCGCCTTGAGATCCCAGAGCGCCGTGTCCACCGCCGAGATGGCGCAGGCTGCGAGGCCGGAGCGCCCCAGGTTGCGCACGCTTGCCCAGAGCCGCTCGTTGAGCTGGCCAATGGCGAACGCATCCGCGCCTTCAAGCAGATCGCGAAAATGACCCTCGACCAGCCGCACCAGCGACGCGTCGGCGTAGGTGTAGCCCAGCCCGGTCTGGCCGCCGGCCTCGAGCTGCACCACTACCAGAGTGGTGGCGTCCCACTGAAAGGTGCCGTCGGCCTCGGGCGCATCGGTCGGGATGCGGTAGGCCGCCACCTGCATGCTGCGGATGGCGGCGTCCGGACGCTTGGTCATCCCTTGTCCTTGTCCTCATCCCTGTCACGCCCAGGCATGAACTTGCTGAGCACCTGCTTGGCTGATTGCTTGATGATCCCGGCCTGATCCGGATCACCATGCAGCAGTACCGAAGCGTAAGCTTTGGCCTGTTCCAGTGTGATGTGCGGGGGCAGTGGCGGTACGTCCGGGTCGGTCTTGAATTCGATCAATACCGGCCGATCCGCCGCGAAGGCCTTGTCCCAGGCTGCCGCGACCTGATCCTCACGGTCGACGTAAATGCCGATCAGGCCAATGGATTCGGCGAAGCGGTGGTAAGGCACGTTGGGAATATCCTGCGACGCCTCGAATTTCGGGTCGCCCTCCATCACGCGCTGTTCCCAGGTGACCTGATTGAGGTCCTCGTTGTTGAACACGCAGCAGATCCACTGCGGGTTCTGCCATTCCTTCCAGTACTTGGCGACCGTGATCAGCTCGGCCATGTTGTTCATCTGCATGGCGCCATCGCCGACCATCGCCACTACCGGGCGATCCGGGTGACAGAACTTGGCGGCAATGGCATAGGGCACCGCTGCACCCATCGAAGCCAGGCCGCCGGAGAGCGAGCCCATCATGCCGCGGCGCATCTTCACATCGCGGGCATACCAGTTGGCGCAGGAGCCCGAGTCGCTGGTGATGATCGAGTAATCCGGCAGCCGTGGTGACAGCTCAAAGGCGACGCGCTGCGGGTTGATCGGGTTGGCCTCCACCAGGGCTCGCTTCTCCAGTACGCTTTCCCAATCCATGCGCCACTCTTCGACGCGCTTGCGCCATTTGCGCTCGGTCTTCTCCTGCAACATGGGCAGCAGCGCGCGTAGGGTTTCAGCCGAGTCGCCCTGAAGATTCACTTCCATCGGATAACGGATGCTGAGCATGTCGGCCTTGAGGTCGATCTGTACGCCGCGGGCCTGACCTTCTTCAGGCAGGAATTCGGAGTAGGGGAAGCCCGAGCCGATCATCAGCAAGGTGTCGCACTCGGTCATCAGCTTGTAGCTCGGCTCCGTGCCCAACAAGCCGATAGAGCCGGTGACCCAAGGCAGATCATCAGGCACGGCAGCCTTGCCCAGCAGCGCCTTGGCAACGCCGGCCCCGAGTTTCTCGGCCACGGCGATGACCTCATCGGTGGCATTCAACGCACCGGCGCCCACCAGAATGGCGACCTTCTTGCCGTCGTTGAGCACCTCGGCGGCACGCTGCAGGTCAGCTTCGTAGGGCACCATCTTCGGCCGCGTATAGCCGATGCCGGAATGCACGGCCCCGTGGGCGCGGGGAGGTTCGCTGTACTCGGCGTCCTGCAAGTCGCTCGGCAGGATGATGGTGGCGACCTTGCGCTCGCCGACTGCGGTGCGGATCGCCCGGTCGATCAAATGCCGAACCTGCGGCGGTGCGCTGGCCTGCTCGACGAACGCACCGGACACATCCTTGAACAGCGCCGGAAGGTCGATTTCCTGCTGGTAGTGGCTGCCCAGTGAGGTACGCGATTTCTGACCGGTGATTGCCAGCACCGGCATGTGGTCCAGTCGGGCGTCATAGAGGCCGGTAATCAGATGCGCCGCACCCGGCCCGGACGTGGCGATACAAACCCCCAGGCCGCCGTTGAACTTGGCGTCGGCCGAAGCCATGAACGCGGCCATTTCCTCATGTCGGGCTTGAATGAAACGGATCTTTTCGTTGGAGCGATTCAGCGCGCCGAACACACCGTTGATGCCGTCGCCGGGGTAGCCATAAATGCGGCGCACGCCCCATTGGTAGAGGCGTTCGATTACATAGTCACCGACTGTCATTGCCATGGAAACCTCGCGTGGTCTGGGCGTGAGCGTTCAGACACTAGGGGCTGGAACCTCAAGGCTGCCATCGTGCGCTGCGCAACGAAGCGGCCCTTCGCAACCCTCTGTCTGGCTGTTCACGTCTGGACCGGACTGGGCCCTGAGGGTTTCCCGAAAGTTCACTTGGGTGACGGACGAGCCTCTTCTTCGGCGCTGAGGTGGTAGGCAGAAAAGGTAGGAAGGGACTGCCGTCCTCGTCGCGGCTGAAATCGCTTCCGGCCGAGGACAGCCAACGGAACTGCCACGGCTCGGCTGCGATGTTGAAGTATCATTTCGCGCCTCTTCGTTCAGACGGTCACCATGTCCATGCCTGCCCCCAACGCCCGCAGCACGCTGCATCTCCCCCAAGGCAACTGGGCGACGGTGCTCGACTGCCTGTGCGCGCATTTCCCGGCGATTGATCGAGACACCTGGGTCGATCGCTTCGTGCGAGGGCGCGTACTTGGCGCTGACGGGCAGCCACTGGAGGCGACGCATCCTTATCAGGTTGGGTTGAAGGTCTATTACTTCCGCGAGGTCCCGGACGAGAAGCCAATTCCCTTCGAGGAGCAGATCCTGCACCTCGACGAGCACCTGCTGGTAGCGGACAAGCCGCACTTCCTGCCCGTGATGCCGGCTGGGGAATACGTCAACGAGACCCTGCTGGCGCGCCTGAGCAAGCGAGTGGGCAATTCCAATCTGGTGCCGATCCATCGCATCGATCGCCTGACCGCCGGGCTGGTGCTGTTTTCGACCAATCCCGAAAGTCGCGGGCGCTATCAGGCGTTGTTTCGCGAACGCAAGATCGACAAGCGCTACGAGGCGATCTGCCCGGCGCTGCCTGATCTGGACTTTCCGCGTGATGAACGCTTGCACATGGTCGACGGCGAACCGTTCTTTCTGATGAAGCGGGGCGACGGCGAACCCAACAGCGAGACGCACATCGAGGTGCTCGAACGCCGCGGCGAGCTCTGGCGCTATGCGCTCTATCCAGTCACCGGGCGCAAGCATCAGCTGCGTCTGCAGATGGCCACGCTGGGGGCCGGCATCTGCAACGACCCGTTCTATCCCGAACTGCTGGAACGCGGCCGCCGCGATCAGGACGACTACGCCAACCCGCTCAAGCTGCTGGCGCGTGGTCTGGAGTTTCAAGATCCGCTTACTGGCGAATTGCGCCAGTTCGAGAGCCGTCTGCAGTTGGATTGGTAGTTTTCAGAGTTTCTTCGCCGCCTTCGCGGGATGCCTTGGCTCCTGGATCGCCAGCAAGCTGGCTCCTACGGGAATAATCAGCATTGCAGATCGCGGAATTGGCGACCCGTAAAACTCGCCTCGGCGTGCCCAGGCTGGTGCGTACGACCACCGCACCGCTTGTGTAGGAGCCAGCTTGCTGGCGATCCGCTTCCGCGCCGTTTTGCAGCGCCTGCAAGAACTCCGCGCCTCGCGCAACTGGGCAGCGTCGCGGCACCTTCTGGTCAGGTCCCAGTCGATATTCCTGTCCCCGCACCGAAGCAAAGCCGCCATGCCTGAAGGCCCATCCATCGTCATCCTTTGCGAAGAAGTTGCCGCGTTCACCGGCAAGACCGTCGAGCGTGCGGAGGGGAATAGCAAGTTGGACAAGTCCAGGTTGGTCGGCCAGACGGTGCGGTCGTTTCGCAGTTGGGCAAGCACTTCCTGATCGAGCTGGACGACGTGTCCTTGCGCATCCACCTGCTGCTGTTCGGCAGTTACCGGATCGATGAGCGCAAGGAATCCGCGCCTCGCCTGAGCCTGGGTTTCCCGAACGGTGAGCTGAATTTCTACGGCTGCTCGGTGCAGTTCATCGAAGGCCCGCTGGACGAGGCGTACGACTGGAGCGCGGACGTCATGAGCGACGCCTGGGACAACCGCACAACGCTCAGGAAACTGCGCAAACGGCCACGACTGCTCGCTTGCGATGCACTGCTGGATCAAACGCTGTTTTCCGGCTCCGGCAACATCATCAAGAACGAGGTGCTGTTTCGCACCCGCATCCATCCGCTTTCGCTGATCGGCGATCTCTCTGCGCCAAAGCTCAGGGAGCTGACGCGTGAGGTCCGGACCTACAGCTTTGAGTTCCTGCAGTGGAAGCGAGAGGGCACGCTCAAAGCGCACTGGCTCGCGCATACCAAAAGCACCTGTCCGCGCTGCAAGATTCCCTTCGTCAAAGCCAAGTCGCTGGGCCGCAGCAAGCGCCGCGCTTTCTACTGTGAGCGTTGTCAGAAGCGCTACGGCGACAGTGATCAGGTTTCGGTCGATGCGCCGGTCGCTGAAGAGTAGCGATGCTTGCGGATATGCTTACGCCGTTTATTCGCTCCCGCTTTTCCCGATTCGAGGACTGCTCGTCGATGCGTACCGCGCTGCTGCTGCCCCTTATTGCTTTAGTTGTGACATCCATGGCCCGTGCGGGTGAGCCGTTGCTCGATCTGCGAGTCGGCGATGCTCGGCTCAAGGCGGAGTACGCGCGCACCCCGGATGAACGCGAACGCGGCTTGATGGAACGCACCGAGATGCCGGCAGACCACGGCATGCTGTTTCGCTTCGATGATTTTCGCCGGCACTGTCTATGGATGAAAAACACGCCACTGCCCCTGTCTGCAGCCTTCATGGACGAGTCGGGGCGCATCGTTGACATCATCGACCTGGAGCCGTTGAGCACCGCAATTCGCTGTTCCCGCGAGCCGGGGCGCTATGCCCTGGAGGTCAATCAGGGCTGGTTTGATCGGCACCAATTAGGGATTGGCGATCAGGTGGGCGGCATTCCGAAATAACCCGGTAAATCCGCAACACGCGCCGGCACGCGAGCTGGACGGTGAGCGGCGATACGCCTCTGTCTGGCCCGCTGCGTCTGTTTAGACAAGTCACTGAACGGTCATAGTCTGTTCACCGAAGCGACATTGGTCGCACCTAACGTAACGCCTCATCTGATGGCCACCGACGGTGGCCATCGTTCTCGATGAGGAGTCGGTCCATGAGTGCGGTTATCCGTGTCGACAGTCTGAACAAGACCTTCGCAGGCAAACTTGCCCTGCATGATCTGGCGCTGTCCGTGCAACCGGGCGAAATGGTCGCGCTGATCGGCGCATCGGGTTCTGGCAAGTCCACACTGCTGCGGCACATCGCCGGGCTGGCCTGTGGCGATCGCAGCGGCGGCAGCATTCACGTGCTAGGGCGCGAAATGCAGTCCGCGGGGCGCCTTAACGGCGACGTAAGGCGCTTGCGTGCCGACATCGGCTACATCTTTCAGCAGTTCAACCTGGTCAACCGCCTCAGTGTGCTGGACAACGTGCTGCTGGGCTTTCTTGGCCGCATGCCGCGCTGGCGTGGCTCGCTAGGCATGTTCAGTGCCGAGCAGAAGCAGCAGGCGCTGGCTGCGCTGGACCGCGTGGGGCTGGCTCACCGCGCCGAGCAGCGCGCCTCCACACTGTCCGGTGGTCAGCAGCAACGCGTGGCCATCGCCCGCGCGCTGACGCAGCAGGCCGAAGTGATACTCGCCGACGAGCCAATCGCCTCGCTCGATCCCGAATCCGCACGCAAGGTCATGGACATTCTCGCCGACATCAACCGGCGGGACGGCAAGACCGTCGTGGTGACGCTGCATCAGGTCGACTACGCCCTGCGCTACTGCCAGCGGGCGGTGGCACTGAAGGATGGGCGCATCCATTACGACGGCGCCTGTGCCGACCTGGATTCGCGGCTTCTCAATGATCTCTACGGTGCCGACCTCGACGCCACCTTGCTGTTTTCCGATCAGGCCCGCTCGCCTGCCGCGGCCGCTCCCGTGCCGGCGCAGACCCGCACGCTGAGTCTGGCTCGGGCCTGAAACCGCCGTTCCGATCCCACGTCATGCCAACCCAAAAGTCATCCAATGACAGGAGCTACTCCATGTTCAATCGTATAGGCCGCGTTCTGGCCGCCTCCGCCTTACTGACCGGGTCCCTGCTGGGCGGCGCACACGCCGACGATAACAAGGAACTGAACTTCGGCATCATCTCTACAGAATCCTCGCAGAACCTGCGGGCCGTCTGGGATCCCTTCCTCGCTGCCATGAGCGAGCGTACCGGGATGAAGATCAATGCCTTCTTCGCGCCGGACTACGCCGGCATCATCCAAGGCATGCGTTTCGACAAGGTCGACCTGGCCTGGTACGGCAACAAGTCGGCGATGGAAGCGGTTGATCGCGCCGGTGGCGAGATCTTCGCCCAGACCGTCGCGTCCAGCGGGGCGTCGGGTTATTACAGCCTGCTGGTGGCGCACAAGGACAGCCCCATCGGTTCTGTCGACGACATGCTCAAGAACGCTTCCAACCTGACCTTCGCCAATGGCGATCCGAACTCCACCTCAGGCTATCTGGTGCCGGGCTACTACGTCTTCGCCAAGAACAAGGTAGACGCCAACAAGATCTTCAAGCGCTCGCTCAATGGCAGCCACGAAGTGAATGCGTTGTCGGTCGCCAACAAGCAGGTAGACGTCGGCACCTTCAACAACGAGAGCATGGAGCGTCTGGAGCTGACCGCGCCGGAGAAGGCCGCGCAACTCAAGGTGATCTGGACCTCGCCGCTGATTCCAGCGGACCCAATGGTCTGGCGCAAAAACCTGCCGGAAGCGACCAAAGCCGACATTCGCGAGTTCTTCATGACCTACGGCGACAAGCCCGGCGAAATGGACGTGCTGGCTGACCTGCAGTGGGCCAAGTTCCGAGCCTCGGATGATGACCAACTGCTGCCGATCCGTCAGTTGGAGCTGTTCAAGAAGCGTAGCGAAGTCGCCAACAACGCCAAGCTGGACGAAAGCGACAAGCAGGCTCAGTTGAAGGAACTGGACGCCCAGCTCGCTGCGCTTGAGCAGCGCATGGCCGAGCTCCAGCAGAAACCCGCAGCCGCCACCGCAGGTTGATCCACTGGCCGCCGCGCAAGCGGCGGCCAGCATTTCGTTCGCCGGAGCATCCATGACTTCTCTGACCGCACCTACCCCTGTTGCCGCACCACAGAAACACTCGTGGTTCAAGCTGGTTGGCTGGGGACTGTTTCTTGCACTGCTGGGCTGGTCCTGGCAGGGCGCCGAGATGAAGCCGCTTACGCTGATCCGTGACGCCGGCAACATGGCAACCTTCGCCGCCGACTTCTTTCCTCCGGATTTCAGCAACTGGGAGCTCTACCTGACGGAAATGATCGTCACCGTCCAGATCGCCCTCTGGGGCACGGTGTTGGCGATCCTCTGTGCCATTCCATTGGGCGTGCTCTGCGCCGAAAACATCGTGCCCTGGTGGGTGTACCAGCCGGTACGGCGGGTCATGGACGCGTGCCGTTCGATCAACGAGATGGTCTTCGCCATGCTCTTCGTCGTCGCGGTCGGCCTTGGCCCTTTTGCCGGCGTACTGGCGCTGTTCGTCGGCACCACCGGCGTGCTCGCAAAACTGTTCGCCGAAGCGGTGGAGGCCATCGAACCGGGCCCGGTAGAAGGCGTGCGGGCCACCGGTGCCAGCGCACTGCAGGAAGTCATTTTCGGTGTGATTCCGCAGGTGCTGCCGCTATGGATTTCCTACGCGCTGTATCGCTTCGAGTCCAACGTGCGCTCGGCGACCGTGGTGGGCATGGTCGGTGCGGGCGGCATCGGCGTGATTCTCTGGGAGGCGATCCGCGGCTTCCAGTTCAGCCAGACCTGCGCGCTGCTGATCGTCATCGTGGCGGTGGTGAGCGTGATCGACATCGTTTCTCAGCGCCTGCGCAAACTCTTCATCTGACGGAGACGGGCGCCGTGTGCGTCCTTTTTTAGCCATGCACCTGTCTAGACAACCTCAACCGCGCTACCTGCAACTGGCCGCTCAGTTGCGTGAGGAGTTGCGCCACTTGCAGCCCGGCGATCAGTTGCCCGGCGAGGTGCAGCTGGCGACCCGGTTTGCGGTCAACCGCCATACGCTGCGCCGCGCCATCGATGAGCTGGTCAGCGAGGGCCGGGTGTTGCGCCAACAGGGCCGCAGCACACGAGTGCTGGCGCGTCCGCTGATCTATCCGCTGGCGGCCGGCAGTGCCTACAGCGAGTCACTCTCGGCGCAAGGGCACGGTGTCCAGGCGCGCCTGCTGCAGCGCCAGCTGCGTTCAGCCACGGCCGAGGAGGCTGGCCATCTGGAGCTGCGTGAGGATGCGGCACTGCTCGAGCTGCACACGCTGCGCCTGCTCGACGAACAGCCGGTCAGCCTGATCCGCCACCGCTTCTGTGCCAGCCGCCAGGTGTTGCTGGAGGACTACAACGGCGGGTCGCTGCGCCAGTACCTGGCCGAACGTCAACTGCCGCTGCACCGCGCCTTCAGCCTGATCGGCGCCCGGCTGCCCACATCGGACGAGGCCGATCAGCTGCTGATGCCGCGACACGCACCACTGCTGACCGTTCTCACCCTTTCTCACGACCTGGCCGGGCGGCCGGTGGAGCTGTCGTTGTCGACCAGCCGCGCCGACCGCTTCCAGTACCAGGTTGCCACCTGATGGAGACGCGCATGACCCCAGAAATAGCCACTCGCCAACGCTGGATGGGCGTGCTTGCCCGTGCTGGCGATGAGCTGGCGCGCTACGAGGCCGAGCTGAAGGACACCGACTACCAGCTGGTACGCGCCCCGGAAATCGGCATGACGCTGGTCCGCGGCCGCATGGGCGGTACGGGTGCTGCGTTCAATCTTGGCGAAATGACCGTCACCCGTTGCGTGGTGCGGCTTGGCGACGGCCGGACCGGCTACAGCTACGTCGCCGGGCGCGACAAGCGCCACGCTGAACTGGCCGCGTTGGCCGATGCGCACTTGCAAGGTCGCGATCAGGCGCATTGGCAGGCGCAAGTCATCGCGCCGCTCGCCTCCATCCAGGCGGCACGCCGCGCGGCGCAAGACGCCGAGACGGCCAGCAGCAAAGTGGAATTCTTCACCCTGGTCAGAGGAGAGGACTGATGAGCGCAGATCTTTTGCACCCGGCGTTCAACGATCAGGTGCTGGACAGCCAACGCGTGTTCCGCGCGGCACTGAAAGCACTAGCCGAGCCTGGCCTCACGCAGCCGCTGATTCCCGTACAGGCGCTCGAGCCCCTGGCCCCGGCGAGCTACGCGCTGTGCCTGAGCTTGCTCGACGGCGACACGCGGTTGTGGCTGGCACCTGCGTTCGATACGCCGACGGTGCGCGCCAACCTGGCGTTTCATTGCGGTTGCCCGATCGTGGACGAACGCGAATCGGCTGATTTCGCGCTGCTTGGGGTTCAAGAACTGGTCGACCTGTCCGGATTTTTCACCGGCAGCGAACGCTTTCCTGATCAGTCCTGCACGTTGCTGGTCCAGCTCGACGCGCTCGGCGACGGCGCCGCGCTGAGCTGGAGCGGTCCAGGCATTCTCGGTCAGCGCGAGGTGAGCCTGCCGGTACCGGCTGCGTTCTGGCAGCAGCGCGCCGCTCGCAACGATTTTCCGCGCGGACTGGACCTGTTTTTTGCCGCTGACCAGTCACTGATCGGCTTGCCCCGCAGCACCCGCATCGCGGTATCGATAGAGGAGGTCGCCTGATGTACGTAGCCGTCAAAGGTGGCGAACAGGCCATCGACAATGCTCACCGGCTGCTGGCGAAGAAACGTCGCGGCGACACCACCTTGCCCGAGTTGAGCGTCAAGCAGATCCGTCAGCAACTGCCGTTGGCGGTGGCGCGGGTGATGGCCGAAGGCTCGCTGTTCGACGAGGAGCTGGCGGCGCTGGCGATCAAGCAGGCGGCTGGTGATCTGCTCGAAGCGATCTTCCTTCTGCGCGCTTATCGCACGACGTTGCCGCGCTTCGGCACCAGCGCCCCTCTTGAAACCGCGCAGATGCGTCCGACCCGGCGCATCTCGGCCACCTTCAAGGATTTGCCCGGCGGCCAGCTGCTCGGCCCGACCTTCGATTACAGCCATCGCTTGCTGGACTTCAGTCTGCTGGCCGAAGGTGAACATCCCGGTCCGGAGCTCGATCCTCAAGCCGAGCTTGCAACCTGTCCACGCGTGCTCGATCTGCTCGCCAAGGAAGGCTTGATGAAGCCCGAGCGGGGCGACGATCAGGCGGTGCCGGACATTACCCGCGAACCCCTGGAGTTCCCCAGCGGTCGCGCCCAGCGGCTACAAGCGCTGGCCCGAGGTGATGAGGGTTTCCTGCTGGCATTGGGTTATTCGACTCAGCGCGGTTATGGCCGCAACCATCCCTTCGCGGGGGAAATCCGCATTGGCGAGGTGGAGGTCTGGATGGAACCGCCGGAGCTGGGCTTCGCCGTACCGCTGGGCGATATCGAAGTGACCGAGTGCGAGATGGTCAACCAGTTCGTCGGCGGCCAGGGCATCGACCCGCAGTTCACCCGCGGTTACGGGCTGGCCTTCGGTTACGCCGAGCGCAAGGCCATGGGCATGGCATTGGTCGATCGTGCGCTGCGCGGCGCCGAGTATGGCGAGACGGTGCAGGGCCCGGCGCAGCAGGAAGAGTTCGTGCTGATGCACTGCGACAACGTCGAAGCCGGTGGCTTCGTCTCACACCTCAAGCTGCCGCACTACGTCGATTTCCAGTCGGAACTGGAGTTGATTCGCAAGCTGCGCCGCGCACCGGTCGAGCAGACCGCCACGGCCGAGCCCAACGCCGAGGAGCGCCGCGCATGACTGCTATCGTCAACGACCGTCCACAGGCCGCTGCGACGGAGCAGGGCTACAACTTCGCCTACCTCGACGAGCAAACCAAACGCATGATCCGCCGCGGGCTGCTCAAGGCCGTGGCGATTCCCGGTTATCAGGTGCCTTTCGGCGGACGCGAAATGCCGTTGCCCTACGGCTGGGGCACCGGCGGCATGCAGCTGACCGCGGCCATTCTCGGCGCCGAAGACGTACTCAAAGTGATCGACCAGGGCGCCGATGACACCACCAACGCGGTGTCGATCCGCCGCTTCTTCGCCCGTACCGCGGGGGTCGCCACCACCACCCGCACGCCGGAGGCGACGGTGATCCAGACTCGCCATCGGATTCCCGAGACGCCGCTGCGCAACGATCAGATCATGGTCTACCAGGTGCCGATCCCCGAGCCGTTGCGGTTCATCGAACCGTCGGAAAGCGAGACGCGGACCATGCATGCGCTGTCCGACTACGGGGTCATGCACGTCAAGCTCTACGAAGACATCGCCACCTTCGGCCATATCGCCACCAGCTACGCCTACCCGGTGACGGTGGACGGCCGCTACGTGATGGATCCCTCGCCGATCCCCAAGTTCGACAACCCGAAACTGGACATGAGCCCAGCGCTGATGCTGTTCGGCGCCGGCCGCGAGAAGCGCCTCTATGCCTTGCCGCCCTACACGAACGTGCGCAGCCTGGATTTCGAGGATCACCCCTTTTCCATCCAGGCCTGGGATCAATGCTGCGCCTTTTGCGGCAGTGACAGCTCCTATCTCGACGAACTGATCGTCGACGACGCCGGCACCAAGCGCTTCGTCTGCTCGGATACCGATTACTGCACGCAACGCCGCGACGCCCAGGAGGCCGCCGAATGAACGCTGCGCTCGAACTACAACAACCCGCCAGCAGCCTCGA
>Ga0222713_10000430_pt1 | contig 47240 bp, 48 predicted proteins | sample C33_649DmetaG_FD_165061 | JGI IMG/M metagenome (GOLD analysis project Ga0222713, IMG submission 165061) | Estuarine water microbial communities from San Francisco Bay, California, United States - C33_649D | ecosystem: Environmental > Aquatic > Marine > Unclassified | place: USA: California... | reverse complement strand
TATACATCAAACGATTTTTTCGGATTTGTTGGATTGAATAAAAATTGTTTTTTTGTTTTATTTTTAGGATTTTTATTTATTTTTTTTGTATAATGTTTCATAAAATAGAATAATATTTTTATTTATTTATAAACTGGTAGCTGTTTCTTTGTAACCGTAAGCTTCGCAAAAAAAAAAAAAATTGCCTTTGTTATATCCGAGAAATCGGCAATTGAAAGGTTAAAAAGAATGTAATTATAATGTAACGTATTACTTTATAATTTTATATTTACTCATTATTTTCACGGGCTAATTCATTACGAACACTTACACTGGTTGCTTCGCTTACACTAGTTGCTCGGCTTACACTAGTTGCTCCGACTTCTTCACGTTCATCAAAATTCACTGTTTCTGAAACACCGACAAGGTCTCCTTCTTCATTTAAACTCTGTGTTAGAACATTTCCGCTCTTTTTAGCCTTTCTAATATTATCTTCTATAGCTGCGCGTTTCGCATCTTTTACACGTTTATCGAATTCCTCTTTTGCTTTCGATTCATTTATACTTTTTTCGTTATGTAATTGGTTAAGTTCGTCCTCCATAAACTCAATGCGTCCGGTCTTATACGCATCAGGGTCCCAAGGCATCCACATACCAACTGGACCTACGAAAATATCATGATGGGGGTCAAAGTCACGTATCTTCTTACATCTCAATTCGGCTTCCTCTTGTGTGTTAAAAACACCACGTATTTTGAGACCTCTTACAGAAGTTTGGAACTCGTGCTTTCGGTTGAACTCTTCATTTAATTTAGTTTCATTTTTATCCATAAATGTCTTCCAATCATCATCTAATGATGTATCGCGTAAATTATCGTGCTCCTCCTTTACAAATTCTTGGAAATCTTTCATTGTATCATCAACCTTTAGGTTATACTTATATGATATAAAATTTACGAAATCGCTCATTTTCATCATAGATTTAGTAAAATCCCATTCAGAAATAAACTTTTCAAATATGAAAAGTTCTCGTTGTTTGAGAATTTTTTCAGGTGAAACAAAAGATATACAGGCGAACTTCTGCCCGGAAATTAATGGATCCTCATCGCAAAGATCAATATACTTGGGATTAGGTGAACCATCATTTAATACCTTTCTTTCAAAACCGGACATATATAGTTTAGTAAATATAGTTTTTAAGTATTATTTTACGCTTTAATAAATTAACTTAGATAAATTTAGCTTAATTTATATTGATTAGATTATTTTATTTTATTTACATATAATATAATGCAAGGTTTTGATTTTAGCGAACTAGTGAGAAGAGCAATCAAGTATATCGTTGAGGGTATCATGGTGGCAATCGCAGCCTATGCGATACCTAAGAAATCACTCAACGTCGAAGAGGTTGTTATTATCGCATTAACTGCAGCTGCTACGTTCTCCGTTCTTGATGTATTTGTTCCTTCCATGGCCTCTTCCGCTAGAGGTGGTGCCGGTTTCGGTATTGGTGCCAACCTCGTCGGTTTCCCACGTGGATTGTAAATATATAATATAAAATTTTAATAATTATTAAAATTTTATACAGTCGGATGATACTCCCAATCCAAATCATTACATACTTTACACCAAATTTGATCTTGGTCAAGTTGTTTTTCTCTATCTTTCATCAGTGGTATATATGGTAGATATTGTGTTTGGTCTAGAAGCACACATAATTGATACAATGTGTATGTATAATTAAAAAAATTAGTGCGACTAGGTGGACAATGAACCGCCCACGGTTTTTGAATTTCGATGAATAAAAAACAAAGGGTTTCATGTAATTGTTCGTTCATTATGGGTGGTATTATTCCAAATTTCGAATTAATAAACTGAATGTGTTCAAAATACTTATTATAACCGAGTTTTCTCAAAATCTCTCGCATTTTATCATAATTCAATTCTTTACGAATATCCTGTATTCGTTCTTTTTTGATACGTTTACTAATATCATCAATGACTTTATCAGGAATTTGTGTAGTTTCTTTTGCCTGAAATTGTGAAAGTATTTCTTTGAAATGGTTCAGACGAATATATGCTGTGTAGGATGGTTCGCTTGGAGGTTCCTTATTAGATGGTTTGGAACCGTCGAATACATAATGAACGAATCTACCACAGTTAACATTATTACATATCATAATACCCTCTTCATCACGTGGTATAAACTCACCATTATAACAGTAGTGACATACATCTGTAGGAACCACATAATCTTGTATATTTGTTATTTCATTATTTACGTTTTTCCAATATTTTGCTATATTATTACTTCTTATTTCTGTATCATCACCATTATTTGATGTGCCTTTTATTTTAAAAAAAGAGTTCAATACATTTCTATTATTTTTATTACCCGTACCACTTGAAATTGTTTGTTTATCTTCGAAATATTCGAAAATATGCTTTGAATTGTTTAAAAAATATTGCTTTTTTTTTTGTTTTAACTCTCTAATTTTACTGGTTATTTCTTTTATTTCGTCTTTTAATCTTAATCGTTCATCGACTTGTTTATTACTTATTTTGCGAATTTTATCATTTAGTGTTTTTTTCAAAGATAATAGTTTTGGTATGTGTTCTTCTTCATCTTTTTTGAATTCACTCAATAAAAAACAATGTTTCATGTCAATCGTATGCATCACTTTTAGTGGAGCATTTTTATTATTCATTTATATAATATGGTAACATAGTATCTAAATAACTATTTTGTTAATTTATTAGTTTACACCTAAAGGCATTCTAAGACACCGACCCTTGTGATTGGTGTCTTAGAATATCTTTAGGTAACCGTCGTCTTTGTGACCGAAGGTGTAGAATGAGGTAAATTCACGAGAATTTATTGGAATTATATTGTAAAAATGGATTCGCATATTTCAAATAATACGACACATGTAAAATTGGAACGAAAAACATTAATTAAAATGAATTTTATATACAATGCGATTCAAGATGGATGGTGTGTGAAAAAACATAACGATTCATTTGTTTTTTCAAAGAAACACGAAGGAAAAAAACAAGTATTTCAACCGGAATATTTAGAGCAATTTATTGAAAAAAATATGATACTGTAATTGCTTCGCATTTTCAATGGTGTAAAATGTTTCATTCTGATTATCGACACAATGGCATAAACCAGTTAATATTCAATTTGAATATTTGAAATTTCCAATGGTCTAAAACATCGAATATTTAGGGGTATTGAGTATTTTATAAACATTAATGAATTTATTTTTGAAATTATTTTCTTTTTCTATAATATACTAGTAAAATGGGTGGAGCTCTTATGCAACTTGTCGCTTACGGTGCCCAGGATGTTTTCCTTACCGGAACTCCTGAGATCACTTTCTGGAAGGTGTCTTACAGACGCCACACTAATTTCGCCATGGAGTCTATTGAACAGACTTTCTCTGGCCAAGCCGATTTTGGAAGACGTGTTACCTGCACTATCTCCAGAAACGGAGATCTTGCTTATAGAACCTACCTTCAGGTCACTCTCCCTGAAATCAATCAAAATATGAAGAACACAAGCGGAGGAGGTGTCTATGCTAGATGGTTGGACAGTATTGGAGAACAACTTGTCGCTCAGGTTGAGGTTGAGATCGGAGGTCAAAGAATTGATAGACAATACGGTGACTGGATGCACATCTGGAACCAGATGACTCTCTCATCCGAACAACAGAGAGGATACAATAAGATGGTCGGAAATACCACTCAACTTACCTACATTACTGAACCAAACTTCGCAAATGTTAACGGACCTTGTGCTGCTGCCGGAGGACCTTCCCAGGTTTGTGCCCCAAGAAACGCCCTTCCTGAGACCACTCTTTATATTCCTCTTCAATTCTGGTTCTGCAGAAACCCTGGACTTGCCCTTCCACTTATTGCCCTACAATACCACGAAGTCAAGATCAACTTGGACCTCAGACCTATTGGGGAGTGTCTATGGGCTGTTAGTGATTTGGCAACTGGAACGCAAGTATCTAACGCTTACCAGCAATCCCTCGTTGCTGCCTCCCTCTATGTCGATTATATCTTCCTTGATACCGATGAGAGAAGAAAGATGGCCCAGAACCCACACGAGTACCTCTTTGAACAACTCCAATTCACTGGTGATGAGTCTGTTGGGTCTTCCTCCAATAAGATCAAGTTGAACTTCAACCATCCTTGTAAGGAACTTGTTTGGGTTGTCCAAAGTGATGCCAACGTCGATTACTGTAACTCTTTGGTTCAGGGCGAGACTCTTTTCAAGACTCTTGGAGCCCAACCTTTCAATTATACTGATGCTATCGACGCCCTTCCAAATGCTGTCAGAGCATTCGGTGCTGATGAGACTTCTGCTTTCATTGCTGGAAACACTTTCGGGGATGCCGATGCCACTACTGTTAGTGCCGCCGTTGGTTCTGGATTGACTGCTGGTCTTTCCGATGCTGGAACCTTCGTCCTTGCCGAGACTGCCCTTGATATGCATTGTTGGGGAGAGAACCCTGTCGTCACCGCTAAGCTTCAACTTAACGGACAAGACAGATTCTCTGAGAGAGAGGGTTCTTACTTCGATGTTGTTCAACCTTTCCAACACCATACAAGAGCACCTGATACCGGTATTAACGTCTATTCCTTTGCTTTGAGACCAGAGGAACACCAGCCAAGCGGGACGTGCAACTTCTCCAGAATCGATAACGCTGTCTTGCAGCTTGTCCTTTCCTCCGGAACCGTCTCTGGAGTCAATACCGCCAAGGTCCGTGTCTATGCCGTCAATTACAACGTTCTTCGTGTAATGTCCGGAATGGCCGGGGTCGCTTATAGTAATTAAATTAACTGCATATGCGCAGTGATATTGTGGAAAATAATAATAATACAATACTATATAAACTATATTATTGTAAAGTAAATATATATTAATGGTGTTTTTTCTTTTAAATTTATAAACCACTGCGACTATCGTGTGAGTTTTGCTTTGCCTTGTGGGTGAGCAAAAATATTATTGCTTTGGTTGGCGACAATGCTAATATACGAACAACTATAAACAATTTAGACAATACTGAGAAGGTAGTGCATACTACACACACCCCTGGTGGGTGACCGATATTCTTTTTGCTCTTCCCAAAAGAAGAGCAATAAAATACTTCCTTCAGTTTTTGTTATATTTTGGTAATCTACCAATAATGCTTTTTGTTGTTCAAACCAAAAAACAATATAAAAGAAACCGTCCAATATACTATATACAATGAGTGTAGACATCGTAAAGCTTATTGAATGCAACCCGATTACCAAGTTCAGTGGAAATTATCAGTCGAAATTGGTTGAAAAGGTTGAAAAACAATTTAACAATTACGAACAACAGATGTTTTTGGCAAGTTTTTACTGTTATTTGAACTATAATAGTAAAGATTTTGTAATAGACTTAGACGATATTTGGAAATGGTTAGGGTTTACTTCTAAATGGACTGCAAAACGATTAATTGAAAAATTGTTTATTATTAATAAAGATTATCAGTTTTTGCTTCACCCGAAAGTGGAGCAAAACAATAATGCTGCACAAGTAGGTGAAGGAAAAAAAGATACAAGAGGGGGACACAACAAAGAAATTGTTATGTTAAATATAAACACTTTCAAGAAGTTCTGTTTGAAAGCAGGAACAAAAAAAGCAGACGAAATTCACAATTATTTTATCAAATTGGAAGAAATATTGCAAGAAATAATGAAAGAAGAAAGTGATGAACTAAAAAATCAATTACTACATTTGGAAGACCAAAAGAACAAAGAGTTAGACCAGAAAACCAAGGAATTAGACCAAAAATTGGCCCAGCAAAAGATTATAGAAAGGGAAAAAATATTATTGAATGAGTATGCGACGATTGGTTCTATATTTTATATTATCAAAGTAAAGACATTGGAGAACGGACAATATATTATCAAAGTTGGTGAAAGCCGAAAAGGAATCGCTGATAGATACAAAGAACACAAACATAAATACGAGGAATGTTTATTATTGGATTGTTTCACAGTGAATAAAAGTAAAGATTTTGAAACATTCATTAAAGACCATGAATCTGTTCGTGGAAATAGAGTAAATTCATTGAAAGGGCACGAAACCGAATTGGAACTCTTTTTGATAGGTAAAAATATATCTTACCAAACACTATTGAATATTATTAGTAACAATATAAAGTATTTTAATGATAATGAAATTGGAAGATTAGAATTGGAGAATGAGAAACTCAAATTGATGACAGAAATGAAAAATAACCAAAATTCTAATCCACTAATCCAAGAGTTGATTTCGGTCATCAAACAATTATCAGTAAAAATAGACGATTTGGAAAAAACAAATAAAAACATAGTGGAACGACTGAATTCTATGCAAACTAAAACGACGACGAATTTCAATGCCCCATTAGTCACATTGGGACCAAGACTACAAAAAATCAACCCCGACACATTATTATTAGTGAAAGTGTATGAGTCAGTAAGCGAATGTATGAAAGAAAACAACCTAATAAAACGACCGAGCATCAATAAAGCAATAACCGAAAACACGATATATTGTGGATTCCGATGGTTATTGGTGGATAGAGAGCTTGACCCAACCATTGTTGTAAATTTAGAACCAACTAAGGAAACCAAAATGCAAAATGTGGGTTATGTTGCAAAACTGAATAAAGAAAAAACAGCGATAGTCAATGTATATTTGGATAGAAAAGTTGCGTGTAGATTGAATGGATACAATTCAATAACATCATTGGATACTGTGGTGAAAAAATTTAGTTTGGCGAAAGGACATTACTACACATTGTATGATTCGTGTGCTGTAGATTTACAACATGATTTCATTACCAAATATGGAGAACCCAAACTCTACAAGAACGGCGTAGGTCAATATGATGCCGAAAACAATTTAGTGCGAGAATTTACGTGTAAATATGATTGTATCAGAACAATGAAAATGAGTGATAAAACTCTAGCCAAAGCATTGGATAAAAATATATTGTATAACGAACATTATTACCGAGTTTTGGGTAGTAAATTGAAATGCTTGTGAAAATACTATATCACAGTAGTAAAATTGAATAAAAACAACCGAATACTGTTTTTATTCAAAACATTCATCATGTCTGAACCCAAAGATATCATTCATAAAAGCGATAAAAGTAACGTAAAAAACTTATACCGCACGATAAACGACCGCACGCTATCTGAAGAATATAACTCGTATTCGCCCATTACTAAGGAACGAATAAAATCAATGTGTGGGACATCTCCAACCTCTAATTTTAATGATAACGCATATTCAAGCACTCGTATAACTGAATTTGGTAGATTGGAAACCAATGTAAAATATATGAATAGTAATATTCACGAACGAGATGTAATGGCACAATACGGAATAGTTTCAATGGATTATCACGATAAAAATAAAGACTGTAATATTAACGACCACGAAAAAAACGGCGAAAAAAATAAAGACGCAGAAAAATGTATATAAAAACGTAGGCTAAATACTATTACTATGTCGGTTGCACGTTATTCTACACAAAATGAAGTACTAATGAATAATTTACGTCGGTTTTATGATGATAAGACGCTACTCACTCGTATGTCTTCTATTATTAATGGCGAGTCCAATATTTCATTACGTATCGTAGATTGGTTTGTTACAAATTATGCAAAAAAGAATTTTACTGTATATGAATTGAAGAATCCGATGGGTGAAATGCGGCGTTTTAAGGTATACAATGATTATAAGTTGAAGTTGAAGGCCTATAGTAAAAAGCGGTTTGACCCTTTTTGTCGCTGGGAACGCATCAGTATCCCTTATGATGATGCGAAATGTATGGAAACTACGATTGGACAACTCAATTTTTTTAAATGGGCGCTGGAAAATAAAATTGTGGACTATATTGAAAAAAATTATAGTGCAATCGAGAAGGATATGAATTTACGTAATAGCACGTCAAAGCGTAAAATGTCTTTAGACGGTTCGGAAAATGGAAAAACCCGTAAAAAACGCGAGGAATTATCCGTTTCTGCTTGTAAATGTATTAAGAAAGAGGAAGTTGAAATTGTGGTTAAGTTTAATTGAGTTTTTAGTTATTCTCTTGCAAAATATATGAGAAAAATGTATGAGAAAAATGTATGAGATTATATTATAGTATATATAATATAATGGCTACTTCAAAATCACCCAAAAATAGAAAGAAAATTAATCGGATTAAAGAGCACCAAGCAGAGAAGAAAGGGGGTGGTAAGTCATCAAAAGATGTTGAACAAGCAGCTAGAAAAAAAGCAATTAAAGAAATTGAAAAAAATAATGGTGTTTCGTATGAACGGGCGAAAGAAATATATAAGTCAATAACAACAACAACACCACGACGACTACCACCACTACAACTACCACCAAAAAAGCAATCTAATCCGGATAGCGATTCAACAGGGCAAAATGAGGATGCGGAGAAGCAGAGAGTGGAAGCGGCGAAGGAGGCGGAGAAGCAGAGAGTGGAAGCGGCGAAGGAGGCGAAGCTGAGAGAGGCGAAGCTGAGAGAGGCGAAGGAACTGAGAGAGGCGGAAAATAGATTGGCGGAGGAGAACCTGGCGAAGCTGGCGAAGAAGGAGAAGCAGGCGAAGGAGGCGGAGCTGGCGAAGGAGGCGGAGCTGGCGAAGGAGGCGGAGCTGGCGAAGGAGGCGGAGCTGGCGAAGGAGAAGCAAGCGGAGGAGGCGAAGGTGAAGCAAGCGGAGGAGGCGAAGGTGAAGGAGGCGGAGAAGGCGGAGCAGGCGGAGGAGGAGGCGAAGTTTCTTGCTCAGCTAGATGCGGATGAGGCGGCATCCCTAAAACCACCACCAGCACCACAACAGGCAGCACCAGCAACAACAACAACAGAAGCAGCAGCAGCAGCAGCATCAAAGGAAAAAAGAAGTAAAATTCAAGAAATTATAAAAGGAAAAACAATTGATGGAGTAGATGTTACTAAAATACGAGATACACTTGGCATAGAAAATGGTATTGATAGAGAGCAAGGTAAGTTAACTCCTTTTCCGAAAAATGCAACCCTATATGGTTATTTATTAGATTATGTTTTTTCAATAGAACACACAGGTGAAGAATTCACACTTCTTGCTATGTATGTTGCTGCGAATATTGATAATGCGGGTTTTGGTAAATATATTTTGGATAACAATAATAATAATAATAATAAATGCAACCCAGCATTAAAAAATATAGGAGACATATTGGGTATTGGACTATTTAATGGTATTAATAACGAAGTTTGTAAAAATTCATTCAAACTATCTATAAGTACTGTATATGGTGAACAATGGAATGAAAATTTTAATAAAGTCATTTTAATTGTGAAGGATGACGAGAACATAAACGAAAAATTAGAAGAGTTGACCCTAACAAAAATTGCAGCAAAGGAAGCAAAAGAAAAAGCAGAAAAGGAAGCAAAAGAAAAAGCAGAAAAGGAAGAAGCAGCAGCAAAACTAAAGTCATTTCAAACCGAATTCGACCGTATTACATATAATTATAAATTACCCGAGGATAAATATGGTAATATTGAAACATTAGAAAGATATATAAAGGTTATCGAAGCATTAAAAGAAAATAAAAATTACGAACCCAATGCAGAACAAATGAAAGTATCTATAAATGATTATATTGATAATGGAACCAAAGATGCTTTGGATTTTATAAAGAGCAGATTAGTAAACAATGCATATATAAATCAATTAAACCTACAAAAGGAAAAGGAAAATGAAAAGGAACCAGTTCCGCCACCAGGTCAATAGTGGATGGCATAATAAAATCATCATACTAAATAAAATACTTAGTATGATTACCATATCTAATTCAAATACATTGGTCGGTTCTTATCGCTCACTTCGAGCGGTTTGGGTAGAATCAAAGGCGTTTTGTCCATTATAGAAAGACTCTTCAACGTTTTCAATTGTGGTTCAACTGGTTTCAAAGGTGTAACCAAGTTATTCGCACCAATACCAAAGAGATTGGATTCAATATCACACGCATTATGCGCCAAGACATTACGACAGGTGGAAGCACCAAGAAGACCGTCACCTGGGTGATAATTCTGTTTCGGTTGTCCAAATGTATCATAGGATAAGTAGGCGCCGATCTTTTCATCGGCTCTCTTTACTAAATTATAATCTCCTTGTGTATTACGATTACGTGTGGAAGACATTACTTATATATTATAGACGGATAATAAAACACCGAATTATCTTAGAATTTTTCTCTTTATTTTCTGGAATTCTGGTGTTGATTCGGAGAACATGGACGGATTTTCAAAGAAAACACGTAAACAATTATGAAAGTCTACAAAATAATCATAAGCAAATAAAATAGATAGTCCAATATCGGGACTTTGGGACAACATCAACCCCGCTGCGTCCAAATAAAGTTGGTTCAAGGCTTTATTATCCTTGGTTGCAGTATAAATATAATCCATACCCAGTGAAATGGCACCACATTCATATACAAGTTCGTCTCTGGTTTCTTCGTCTAAATCTGGGTCCATCTCGTCCCATTTTCGGGGGTTTTTTGTAACATCCATAGAGAATACATCCCGTAAACATTGACGATATTGAAAGTTGTTTTCATATTTTGGAATATAAGACATTTGATACATCATAGAGAACCTTACTATTTATGAACTAATATCATACGTTTTATATGATTAGTTGTATTATAATATAAATTTGCGCGAAAAAACCGCATAATCGGAGGGAACGGATAATTTGACGTCAACAAATGCGCAATGGTGTAAATGTAAAATTGAAATTAAATAATATAAGAATTAAATAAGTAAAATATATAATGGAGTCTTACACAACGAAAACACGTGATGAATTAATTGTAATTTGTAAAGAGCGCAAAATTAAAGGATATAGTAGCATGAAAAAGGACGAAATAATTCAATTATTAAATCCTACAACTACGAATATTAGTATTTCACCTACATTAAGAATGATTGATTTATTTGCTGGAACAGGAGCATTCACGAATGCTTTTGAAAAAACAGGCAATGTCGAATGCGTATTTTCAAATGATATGGTTGAATGGTCGAAAAAAGTTTATGATTCAAACTTTACACATAAACTAACACTTGGTAATTTAAACGATATAAAAACCGAGGATGTACCAAAACACGATATTCTAACGGGCGGGTTTCCGTGTCAACCGTTCAGTATTGCTGGAAAACAAGAAGGTTTTAAAGATGAAAGATCAAATGTGTTTTGGAAAATTCTAGCCATTATAGATTTGCATAAACCATCTTGTGTTATTCTGGAAAATGTTAAAAATTTAGTATCGCATGATGAAGGAAACACATTTGAAACTATAAAGAAAAATTTAATAGAACGTGGATATCATATTCGCTTTAAGGTGCTTGATACCGCAGAAATTACAGGCATACCGCAACACCGAGAGAGAATATATATTGTTTGTATAAAATCAAAGGATGTATTCGACAAATTTACGTTAGACTTTCCGAATGTACAAAAGGCACAAATATCATCTTTATTAGAACCAAACGTCGCAGATAAATATTATTATACGGATAAATCATCAACGTGGGAATTGGTTAAAAATAGTGTTGTCAAAAAAAACACGGTTTATCAATATAGACGTGTATATGTTCGTGAAAACAAAAGCAATGTTTGTCCAACATTAACCGCAAATATGGGTGGAGGCGGTCATAATGTACCATTAATACTAGACGATAAAGGCATAAGAAAATTAACACCACGTGAATGTTTTAATTTTCAAGGGTTTCCTTCATCTTATATATTACCTGAAATTTCAGATACAAATTTATACAAACTTGCTGGAAATGCCGTATCTGTTCCAGTGGTTGAACTTATAGCAAAGCGGTTGATACCTTTACTGGTGGAGTAAATATACTTTCAAACGAACCTTCGTAGACTTTAATATATTGATCAGAAATTTGTGGGTAAATATTATCCCATGATATATGTGGGCGTTTTCCTTGTAAACATTGTTCTTCAAATGTTTGGGTTTTATTCATTTTTATTCCTTTCCATTGTGGCGATTCGCTCGTCAAATTTACTCGCCATAATATAAATTTATCGCTTATCCAATTACGCATATCTAAGAAATAAATCACTGAAAACTTTTTATCTGGTCCAAATGACGATGGACCATCTGATGTAAGCGCCTTTATTTCTGCTGGTGAATCAATAGCATATTTGTCCGAATATAAATCGCCTTTACATTCCATACTTTTAGCCCATTTACATGAAGGGTCATTATCATAGTTTTGAATGATAAATTTAACTATATTTTCAGTGACATCTTCTGGTGGATTTTGATGGCGAATTGGTAACCCAGTATTCTTTATAATTTCAGAAGTGCTCATATACGTATCGTGATACATTTTATATCGAGTACGCAATACATCAGCTGTATATTTATCTTCATTTTCTAATTCATCTTTTTTTTTACAATCAACTTTTTTTTTAGGTGTTACGGATGATGAAACTGTTGTCGGTAATGCGTCCATAGTGAATAAATGGTTGGTTATATTATTTTACAATAGAATTATATCATTTCAATTTTATTATATTGGTAATATAATACAATACTTACGAAATTGGAAGAGAACCAGAAAAACCGATTTGAGATTCATTTCTATAAAAATGAAAATTGGACAATTTTAAAATTGTCCAAAACTCCAAAATATTTTCCATCTATAAACCCACTTTTTTGAAAAACCGGTTTACAGCATAATGCAGTAAATCCTCATAAATAATGAAATAAATGACTGCATAGTTTTTTTTTTGAATTTGTATTCGTTTGATTTAGTCCTTTTTTTGTCACCATTATTTAGGGACAAATGGTGACACAAAACGACTTACAAAAAATACCTGAATTCGTTTGTAAATATTGCGACTATACAAGCAGTGACCGTAGTAATTATAATAGACATTTTACTACTGTTAAACATAAAATGATGACGAATGGTGACGAAACGACTACGAAACGACCACACATAACGAATTTTAAATGCGATTGTGGGAAAATATACAAATATCGTCAGGGGTTTCACCGTCATAAAAAAACGTGTATTGAACGAACGAATAACGATACAATCACCACTTGTGATAAAACAGATTATAAAACATTATTTTTACAATCAATTGCGCGAAACGACGATTTGATGAACATGCTTGTAACTCAAAACCAGGATAATAAAGAATTTATTAATTTACTACACGAACAGTCAAGGACTATACAAGAAATTATACCGAAGATAGGTAACACATTCACAACTAACAATACTAAATTTAATTTGAATGTATTTTTGAATGAGGATTGTAAAGATGCGATTAATTTCTCTGATTTTATAAAAAGTATTCAAGTTTCTGTTGAAGATTTGGAGAACCAGTCTCAATTAGGATATGTAAATGGAATCACAAAGTTGTTTCTAGACAATATTAGAAAACTTAGTATCAATAAACGTCCAGTTCATTGTACTGATAAGAAACGAAATACATTGTATGTGAAAGAAGATGATGAATGGAGTAAAGAAGGTTCTCATGATACACTTAAAAAGGGTATTCAAGAAATAACAAGTAAGACACATGGGACTCTGATACAAATGAAACGAGACAATGCCGAAGAATATGCAGATGGTGATTCTGATTTTTCTAATAAATGCATTTCTATTCAACGAAATTTAACTCCTTCTTACCCAAGAGAGACGTCAATTGGTAAAATAGTGGGAAATATATCAGATAATACAATACTTACGAAACCGGAAGAAGAGAACCAGAGAAAGTTGATTTGAGATTCATTTCTATAAAAATGAAAATTGGACAATTTTAAAATTGTCCAAAACTCCAAAATATTTTCCATCTATAAACCCACTTTTTTGAAAAACCGGTTTACAGCATAATGCAGTAAATCCTCAAAAATAACGAAATAAATGACTGCATAACAAAAATTACAAATAAGGTCGCGTAAAAATCCCGATACTTTTTTGTTCAAATATATTAGAACATTTAGAACAAATTTATGAACGAAAAGTATCAAAAAGTATCAAAATTTAAATGTGAAAATTGTAATTATTATTGTGACGAGAAAAGCAATTATAAAAAACATTTGAAAACTAAAAAACACACAGAAAAAATGATACAAGTAGATTTGAACACATCTACCATACAGTATCAAAAAGTATCAGACCACAAATGTTATAATTGTAATAAGGTGTATAAATCAAGAAATGGATTATGGTATCATAAGCACATATGTGTTCAAAATAATACGGTTATAGAGAATACTAATAGTAATAATGAAAAATTAATCTTACAACTTATAGCACAGAACCAAGAACTTATGCATTTATTAACAAATCAGAAGGAAGAAACAAAGGAATTATGTGAAACCATAAAACACCAATCTGTGACTATACAAGAAATTATACCGAAGATAGGTAACACGTTCACAACAAATAATACTAAATTTAATTTGAATGTATTTTTGAATGAGGATTGTAAAGATGCGATTAATTTCTCCGAGTTTATAAAAAGTATTCAAGTTTCTGTTGAAGATTTGGAGAACCAGTCGCAATTAGGATATGTAAATGGAATCACAAAGGTGTTCCTTGATAATATTAGAAAACTTAGTATCAATGAACGTCCCGTTCATTGTACAGATAAGAAACGAAATACACTATATGTGAAAGAAGATGATGAATGGAGTAAAGAAGGTTCTCATGATACAATCAAAAAGGGAATTCAAGAAATAACAAGTAAGACACATGGAACTCTGATACAAATGAAACGAGACAATGCCGAAGAATATGCAGATGGTGATTCTGATTTTTCTAATAAATGCATTTCTATTCAACGAAATTTAACACCTTCTTACCCAAGAGAGACGTCAATTGGTAAAATAGTGGGAAATATATCAGAAAATACAATACTTATGAAGTCGGAAGAAGAGAACCTAAGAAAGTTGATTTGAAATTCATTTCTATAAAAATGAAAATTGGACAATTTTTAGAATGTCCAAAACTCCAAAATATTTTCCATCTATAAACCCATTTTTTTGAAAAACTGGTTTACAGCATAATGCAGTAAATCCTCAAAAATAACGAAATAAATGACTGCATAGTTTTTTTATTGAAAAAAGTATTCGTTCTATTTTGATGTTTTTTATGTCCTCATTATTTAGGACATCGAATGACGCAAAAAACATCAAAAAACATCAATGGTTTCAATTGTTTAAAATGTAACTTTAATTGCAGTAAACTAGGCGATTTCAAGCGTCATAATTTAACTGCAAAACATAAAATAATGACGAATAATGACGATAATACATCAAAAAACATCCTAACATACAATTGTAATTGCGGTAAAACGTATAAGTATAGACAGGGACTACACAATCACAAACAGAAATGCAATGAAAATGTAGGTTCTGTGTATGACTGTGATTATAAAACTATGTTCTTGGACGCAATGTATCAAAATAATAAAATTATGGAATTGTTGAGAGAACAATCCAATACAATTCAACAATTGGTTCCTAAAATTGGTAATAACAATAACACGTTCACAACAAATAATACTAAATTTAATTTGAATGTATTTTTGAATGAGGATTGTAAAGATGCGATTAATTTCTCTGATTTCATAAAAAGTATACAAGTTTCTGTTGAAGATTTGGAGAACCAGTCTCAATTAGGATATGTAAATGGAATCACAAAGTTGTTTCTAGACAATATTAGAAAACTTAGTATCAATAAACGTCCAGTTCATTGTACAGATAAGAAACGAAATACATTGTATGTGAAAGAAGATGATGTATGGAGTAAAGAAGGTTCTCATGATATACTTAAAAAAGGTATTCAAGAAATAACAAGTAAGACGCATGGAACTCTGATACAAATGAAACGAGATAATGCCGAAGAATATGCGGATGGTGATTCAGACTTTTCAAATAAATGTATCAATATTCAACGAAATTTAACTCCTTCTTACCCAAGAGAGACGTCAATTGGTAAAATAGTGGGAAATATATCAGATAATACAATACTTATGAAGTCAGAAGAAGAGAACCTGAGAAAGTTGATTTGAAATAATATTGGTCTATAATAACATTATAGATCAATTGAATAAATTTAGTTTTTCTTTTGTTGTCTGCGATTCCTCTTATTCTTATTACGTTGCTGCTGTTGACGTCTGGATTGTTGTCCACCACGTTGCTGCTGTTGACGTCTGGATTGTTGTCCACCACGTTGCTGCTGTTGACGTCTGGATTGTTGTCGCTTCGACGAATTATTACGTTTGTTTTGTTTTCGCGACCTTCCGCCATTTTTGTTTTGGTTCTTTCGGTTTCCCCCCATCGACTCCTGCTCATCCCCCATCGTCTGCTCCTGCGCCGGACACACCAAATCCTGGATCTGCTTTATTTTTGCATCATCTGTTTGTACATTATTTTCACCACCAACAATCTCTTCCTCAGGCATACCTTCGTTATTATTTTCCATAATATATAATATATACACATAAAAATATTTTTTGTCTAAATGATTACTTATTAGAATCGTTTAATATTTCACGACTTGGGAGCCCTCCGCGCACCCATCCTTCTAAAGCAGCCTCTTCAATAGAATAGGCCGGATTATTAACGCGGTCACTAACCTTTTTGGTCAATGGATAATGACTATAGTCAATGAACTGAGACTCCATAACGGTGGAAGTGCTCTTACGGTCAGTAACCTGTTGACCCTGTTGGAGTTGAGACTCAATAACCGCATTATTTGATCCACGCCCTAAATAAGGAACGGTGGCGTAAGGACGCTGGTTCAATTGTAGTTTCTCAAACGCACGTTGTTGCTCACTCTTAATAATGAGTTCGGAGTCTTTATCAACAACATCACCTGGTAACCCGGAACCAATAGTTCCGCGAAAATTCACAGTGGGAACAGAAGTGGCAAATTTAACATGACTCGTGCTAGTGTTCCTAGAAAAGTGGTTTTCGGTAGTATAGTCAGCGAACCTGGAGTTTGAAAGATTGCGTTGGGAGTTATCGGTATCGTCTAAACCAATACGACCGGCATTATTAAAGGGATGTGTATTTAATGAAAACATGGTTTAATATAATATAATCATAGATAAATTATATTATAGAAAGTATTAATTGTTTACCATTTGAAGCGAGGTAGATTACGAGCACAAGCGAACATATTACCTTCTTTACATGAAGTCATTGAACCATAACAGAAATCAGCGAACCCTTTTTGGTCGTTAACTGTAGTGGTGGAAGGGTTTGAAGAAAAAGGTCGTAATGACTGCTCAAATACATATTGTTCTCCTAAATCCTTGAATAATTTATCGGCAATGTCGGGTTGTCCCGGGTTCAATTCCGAAACCATTTTCTTGGCGTTTTCAAGTATGGTATCGTTTACCTGGTCGTTAAAGGCAGGAGGAGCCGGTTTTTTATCTATATTGTATTCATAATCACTAACTAGGACATTACTAAAAGGATTTTTAGAATTGGGTTCATCAAATGTGGCAGAATCCCGAACAATCCCATTATCTTTTAATACAGCATCGGTAATATTTTCATAACCCTCTTTCGCGAGTCGTTTTTCGCGTTCTAATTCTAGTATCTTATAATGATGAACCCCATAAATACCGGCAATTGTTAAACAAATAACGAGCAGCGTTCGCACATTGGGACTAATTGCGAATACGATAATAGATAAAAAAATAGTGGAACGTGTAACGGCATTCACCTTCTGATTATAAGTCATATCACCCACGGGGAAAAATTCTGTAATATATTCAGGGCTAAATAATACATTTGGGTTCTCACTCCAAAATGGGACATCATCTATATTATCATCTATGAATTCCGAACCTTTAATATCTGTGTTATAATCGGTCATTATATATATATTGATGGTTTATTTTATAAGAGATAATAAATGCTAAAATTGTTACTAGGTGGGTATAGACTTCTTAATACATTTTGAATCAATTTCCAATGAATCACACTTTATTTCATCGGGTATAATTTTCAACACACATTTAGATTTTGCTCCATACAATGGTTTTACACAACCACTTTCGGTTTTCTTCGCCATTCTCAGTATTATTTCTTCTCGCGATTCAGTGCACCGAGAGCGAAAATGTTCGTAACGTTCCCTAACATCGTTATACGTGAGACCAGATGACTTTCCTAGCATATTATTTATAAGTTCATGTAAGTCGTATACATATTTAGAAAAAGTATCGCGTGATTTCATATCCGACATTTTGATGGGTAATTTTTTAAAATTAACTATAAGATTTTTTCGGCATTTACCACAAGGTAACGTCCAACGCAGTTCAAGAATGAAATTCCTATAGTGTATTTTATCCGCTTTACTAGGATTTACTGGGTAATTAAAACTCATCGAGTGTAAGACGTGCCATAAAGGAGGTCCCCAAATACTAGTCAACATACCATCATTACTATTATAGTCATTCTTCTTAAAGGTTCTCGCCTTTTGTGTTTTGTTTTTAGTTTTACGTGTAGACATACTTAATATATAAATATATTTGTTTAGACTACAAAATATTTATCACACAATTATATATAATGTCAGGTATTATCAGTAAACTACAATCTGCCTTCGCACCATATAAGACGATTATATTTATTTTACTACTTGTTACTGTATTCGCAACCATAGGATACTTTGTATATAAAAATAAAGAATTAATGGGTGATAAAAAGGCAGTTCAATTCAAAGACGTAGCAAACGCCAATAAAAACGTATCAAGAATTGATATATATTTCTTTTATGCCGACTGGTGTCCTCATTGTGTAAGCGCCAAACCAGAATGGGACAAATTCCAGAGTGAATATGCAGGTAACAAAAAAGGTAAATTTAAGATTATTTGTACGAAAAAAGATTGTTCTGAAACAAATGACGCTAAATTGAATAAATCTGAATACGGTGTAGAATCGTATCCAACGATTAAGGTATATGTAGATAAAGATATGAAGAATCCAATCGAATATGACGCAAAAATAACATACGATAGATTAAAGATGTTCATTAATGAATTAGAGAAGTCTTTATAGAAACTACGTAGTATCCGCAGGCGTGCGGATTTATTCTTTCACACCATTGCGCATTGAAAATGCGCAATCAGAATCGCCTTCGCCACTCATAACCGCCCCTTATCTTCGCAGAAGTGGGCGTTTTGAATGTGCAAAGGTGTAAAATGATGCCCATTTACTGCCCCTAAAAAAAATGATTTGCGTTTATTATGACGATATTTATATCTATAAATAACTTATAATATGCAAATCTTTGTGAAAACCCTTACAGGCAAGACTATTACACTCGACGTAGAAGCCAGTGACACCATTGACAATGTCAAAGCAAAAATTCAGGATAAGGAAGGAATCCCACCTGACCAACAGAGGCTTATCTTTGCAGGCAAGCAATTAGAGGATGGAAGAACTCTTTCAGATTATAATATCCAGAAGGAAAGTACGCTCCATCTCGTGTTGCGCCTGCGTGGTGGATTTTAATAAAGTTATGAAAGAGAAAAATATCAAATAATTACTCAATTAGAATCATCACAGCGCCATCAAAGAAATTACGCAAACACTATAATTTAGTCTGGTAAAAATCCGTGAATGCAATACACCCTTCATTGATCATCTTAATTCGTTCTTCTTTTGATGTTGAAAAACGAATAATCCCTTCAAACGATATAGGTCCACCCTGCACGTTTATCTCATTTCGTATTGTATTTAACGGAATACTATTAAAATGCTTCATCGCATTCTGCATTGCATTCTTAATAATATCAAATAATGATGATTTATTATCAATAGGTTCTCTGTTACTACCGGATGTTTTACGGATACCAAACACTTCATTCATATTACAACCATCCTTTATACATATATCAAGAGGATAACTGGAGAATAATCCACCATCTATATAACAACAGTCGTTTTTTATGATAGGAGCAAAAATAACTGGTAAACTACAAGACGCGTATATCGCATCTAATACGTGCCACTCTGGGTGTGTTTTATGTGACAATACATTTAGTTCGAATTTAACTATTTCACTGGTTGTTATATACAAGTCAATACCGGTTATATCGTAAAGTTCCTTTAGAGTTATATTAATCGGAATATCCTTACCGAGTAATAATGGTTTGATTAATTCGTACATTGTAGTTTGGTCAAATAATCCGCGATTTTCGTAAGCATACAGTATCGTGCTTAAATCAAAGTTGAATACTGTTTCCCACGGACGTTCTATAAAATATCGGTCTAGCATATCCCAGTCGTATTTCAAAACTATCAATAAACAAATAAATGAACCGATGGAAGTTCCATAGAGCGATTGTATGTTTTCGTATTTCCAAAATCCTTTCTTATGAGCCTCTTTTATTATACCATACATTGTTAATCCGTATTGTCCACCTCCACCGATTACAACATGTTTTATAATATCCGACTCAATAGTATTTGAACTTATATCAATAATAGTATTTGAACTTATATCAATAATAGTATTTGAACTTATATCAATAATAGTATTTGAACTTATATCAATAATAGTATTTGAACTTATATCAATAATAGTATTTGAATGAATCATTATAAACAAATTATAAGTTTTTTCTATATTTTTTTAGTATGGTTTTATATTATACATACATGTCATCTATATTCATTTTCGACCACGAAGAAGAAGGAGGTAGTAAAATAAACATTGACGATTTATATGATAAACGCCAGAAGCGCGATTTGAAACAATTATCTATATTTAATAAAATATTAAAGCGAATTCATAAACGGATTAACCATACAGCAAAAAGTAAAAATATACAGGAAAATAGTATATGGTTTGCTGTCCCGGAATACTTGGTTGGAGAACCAATCTATGATAAAGGCGATTGTATTGGATATGTCGTTTCCCAATTAGAAAAGAATGGTTTTTTTGTAAAATACGTACACCCCAATACATTATTCGTGTCTTGGCATAACTGGGTGCCATCGTATGTCCGCACCGAAATTAAAAAGCGCTTGGGTGTCGTTTTGGACGAGAAGGGTAATGTAATTGATAAATTGGATGAAGCCGACACCAATAATCCGAATAATAGTATTCTGAATCAACAAGAAACCGGTGATAATAAAATTATTAAAAATGGTAAAGAGTATTCATCGGTTAAAGACTATAAACCTACTGGTAATTTGGTATACGGTGAAGATATGATGAATAAATTGGAAAAGAAGATTAATTTTAGACGTTGAACTTAATAATCAATTGGTTTTACAACTGATTATTAAGTATATTTTCGTTTTGTTTTAGTTTTTGGTTTTGTTTTTGGTTTTACTTGCTTCCTTTTCTTTGTTTTATTTTTTGTTGTTTTAGTTTTTGGTTTTACTTGCTTCCTTTTCTTTGTGTTATTTTTTGTTGTTTTTATTTGCTTCTTTCGCCCACCCTTCGTTATTCCAAAATTTGTTCCTAACGTTTCCAAATTTGTTTTTAACGTTACCAAATTTGTTTTTAACGTTACCAAATTTGTTTTTAACGTTTCCAAATTTGGTTTTAACGTTTCCAAATTTGGAAACGTTACCAATGTTTCTGCTGCTGTTACTTTTTGTGCTGCTTCTGTTACTTCTTTTACTACGTTTGTTACTGCTTCTGTTGTAATTTGCTCATTACCTTGTGCCTCTCTTTGCGCCTTAGTAGACGCATTTTTCGCCGCCTCAGTCGCCTCCTTCGCCGCATTTTTCGCCGCATTTTTCGCCGCCTCAGTCGCCTCCTTCGCCGCATTTTTCGCCTCTTTCACCGCCGCCCCCACCTTTTTCATAGCCTCATCAACCACCGCTATCGCCTTATCCACCTCAGTTATTCCCAACTTGTTTGCCATTATACTCTGTATATATTTAATAAATTTAGCATAAAAATCAACATATAGGTTATCAAAACCACCATCTAATGCGTCCCTAAAATTTAATCCCAAATCAACAATAAGCTTATTTATTAGATCTTTCGAAAAATCAGATTCAGCAATTTCTTCGGAGAATGAATTGAGTTTCTCGTTGAACGCAGCAATAAAATTTGTGTGCATTTTTTCCATCAATTCACCATCTGTACTCGCTACCACTTTTGTGCTAATATCTTTTAGTCCGTTTTTAAAATTCTCTAGTTGAGAATCTAACGCTTCTTTCATCAATTCACATGTTTTTGTGGTAATGGCGGTAATATGATTTTGATCGAGTCCTGAACCGTTTATTGTAATTGCAATTGTATGTGGTGGTATTACTGGTGGTGTTGGTGTTTGGCTCATTTTTTATATCTTTATACTAACATATGAAGATATAAAATTGAATGCGTTTAAATATAATTTAATATATATTAAATACTATATCTATGGACTATCAAATCCAACAATCCCCCGAATTAAATAAAAAACGAGAAAAAACTACTAAAACACAGAAACGCAAGACCAATTTATCAAGTTCTCATAAATCGCGTTTATGGGATATCTATGACGTAGACCAAAAACTGAATATATCAGAAGATGATAAAATGGAATGTTTATATGAGAATGAATCTAAACTGACGGAACAAGGATTATGTGCGTTATGTAATACAGTTCTAAAAATCTCAGAAGAAGGATTTCCGACGTGTTCAAGTGAAACATGTGGAATTGTATATACCCATGAACTGGATTTTTCACCAGAATGGAGATTTTACGGGGCAGAAGATCGTAACGCAAAGGACCCAGCTCGTTGTGGTAATCCAATAAATCCACTATTAAAAGAATCTGCATTTGGTTGTAAGGTATTATGTTCTAATAATTCGAGTTACGAGATGCGTCGTATAAGGAAATGGACCGAATGGCAGTCAATGCCCCATAGAGAAAAATCATTATACTCCGAGTTTCAATTTATTACGGTTATGGCGCAAAACGCAGGTATACCTAAAATATTCATAGATAAAGCAATGGCGATACATAAAGACATATCGGAACAAAAGATGTTTAGGGGATTAAACCGCGATGGTATCAAATCGGCATCAATATATATAAGTTGTCGCCTAAATGGTTGTCCTCGCACAGCGCACGAAATCGCTGAAATTTTCAAATTGGATAAAACAAGTGCAACGACGGGTTGCTCAATGGCCGTTAATATATTAGCGAACATAGAACGAGGTTATGAAACATCCCAACAAACCGAATTACTGACGACAACACCCTCCAATTTCATGGAACGATTCTGTAGTCACTTGAATATCAACACCGAATTAACCCTATTATCCAAGTTTGTAGCAAAAAAGGTGGAGTTAAATAATATAATAAGTGATAAGTCACCCCACTCAATAGCCGCAGGTATAATATATTTTATCGCACAGAATTGTAATTTAGACGTGAGTAAGACGGATATCAAAGTGGTATGTGGTGTAAGTGAAGTGACGACGAATAAATGTTTCAAGAAATTGGAAGAATTAAAAAGTGAATTACTCCCGAGTGTTATAATGAATAAATACAATCGTTAAATCCCTCATAAATAATATACGTAAATAATATACGTATAATATGCAGCCCCGAATTATTTTTTTGGTTCCTTACAGAGATAGAAAGGAACATCAAGAAATTTTCGCGAAACATATGGAAAATGTGCTCGCAGATTCAAATGATTATAAAATAATATATATACATCAAATGGATACACGTAGTTTTAATCGCGGAGCAATGAAAAACATAGGATTTTTATATGTAAAGGAACAATACCCTGAAACATATAAGGATATAACTCTTATATTCAATGATGTGGATACTATGCCAAAAACCAAAGACACAATCGACTATGATACGATAAAAGGAATAATAAAACACCACTATGGGTTTTCATTTACTTTGGGTGGTATTCTCTCAATAAAAGCAGGTGATTTTGAATTAATAAACGGGTTTCCAAATTTCTGGGCTTGGGGATATGAAGATAATGCTCTACAACAGCGAGCGTTAAAACATAACATCAAGATAGATCGTAGTAATATGTATGAACCAGGAAGTAAAGATATAATACATCTGAAAGACAATATAATAAAAACAGTGAATAAAGAAGAATTTCAAATATATAAGAATCAATTGAACGAAGGGTATAAAAACATAGTAGATTTGAATTACCATTATAACGAGTCCAGCGGTTTTTTAAACGTTCAACAATTTAATACGGGTCGTGAAGAGAACATCCTGTATTCAAAACATCACGATACAACGAGAGGAAATAAACCATTTCAAAAACGAAACCCTCAGATGAATATGATGTTTAGTTGAATATGATTTAGGTTAATGGAAAAGTTTCCATTATTTTGTATGTTAGACCAATATTATTATTATCTTCCCAAACACCCGAAATTTTCAACACAATTTGACCGTTTGTATTGGCGTAAGGATAGTTGTCGCGATATACTTTAATAAACAAGGTATCTAATTGTTCTTTTAATAAAAAGTGGATTTGTTTATCAGTTCCATTAATATGTGCGAAGTATTTTAAAATATAATATTCAAGTTCGGATAGTTTTTTAATGATGCTGGCGTTATTTTTTGTATCTTTCATAATGATCCTACTGTATGACTTATCGTATGTATACTCATTAAGAGAAATATGTATATATACACCATTCATAACAATATTTTCATCAGAATATATAATTTTAGTAAATTTACCGTCCATTATAATATTCTTTCTAGTTTCTGAAAAGTATATATTATCAATTACTATGTCATTCAAATTGAAAGCCAATAACATTTTCTATAATGAACTACGGCAATATGTTTATTACCTTTATTTGAATAAACATAGTCTATATTTTATGTGTCTATATTTTATATATACACATAAAATATAGTATGAGTGTCTTAATAAACGAAACACCAATAATAAATTGGAAACACAGTGACAATACATTTACCCAAATAAGTAGTGGAATAAAATATAATAACCCCACTGTCACTTCAGATAAATCGGCATATTTCCGAGCGTTACCATTAAAAATTTATCGTAGAGAAATAGTAACAGATATATCCGGTTCAAATCCACGTACATCTGGTCGTATATTTGACTTTGACCGTCCAGGTGGAACTATAACCACTGATACGAATGATTGTATAGGTATAAGAAACACACAAATAATAAATACTTCGGTAGATAAGGGTTGTGATGATAATTGCAGTGTATTTTTATCAGCGGCAGACAACGCCCGCCGCCGTGTAAGAAGTAGTGGTATGATACGAAAACAATATAATGCCAATACAACTGCTCCTTCCTACTTTACGGATACAAAGCAATACCTAGAAAGTCGTAGTCTTTCTTATAAATCCAATAGTAACTTCCATGTTTATAGTGGGGATGTAACTTCATCGGCAGGTTCTTCTGGTGCTTCTCAAAATATTTATACATCTAGTTCGGGTCAAAATTGCACAAAAGAAGAACTATCTACTGGTGGGTCATTTAAATATATTTGGTTTGATGATACGAGTTATAATGTAGTTATACCACCCGGTCATTATGACGTGAATGATTTGAACAATATTTTACATACAACAATGGCGAACAATTACCATTATTTTGTAGAAGAACCTACTCGACGAAAAATATTCCCAATATCTCTCAAATATACTCAGGAAAATGGATATATGGTTGTAGAATCAATTGGGTATAATAAATCAAGCATAGCAAACTATACAGCACCAATTGACCCAAGTAAACTAGAAAATCCACCAGTATGGCTTACAAATGTTCCCGATGCCCCTTCTACAAAAAACGTTCAATTATGGTTTGATAGTGTAAGTTCTACCGAGTTATACTTAAAGATGGGGTCTATCATCGCAACAACTAAACTACCCGATAATAACACTGCTGGTCTAGGGGTAACCACAATAACATTAAATACAAAGACAGCTTTCTATCCTAGAAGAAAAATAGTATATTATAAACCAAGTAATCACGGTTTCGCCGTACAGGGTGCCGTATCATCAAGTGATTTAATCGCTCGTCGTAAGTATAATACAATTAATACAGTTGCTGGAACAATGAGAAGTGCTTATGGCGACCAAACTGCGAATGCAGTTGCTTATGGTGTTCCTTCATATGGATATACGAAAAAGGATAAGATCGGATACCCAATGAAAAAAACCCCCACATTTTCAAAATATTCAGATATTATGAAAAAATGTTCAGTAAGGACATTTGCGAACGCTATATAATAATTTCGTCACTTGATATAGACGAAGAAAATTTTAAGAATGAATTTGTAGATGGAGATGTAAATATATTTACTTCTACATTATGTTTTTCGCACCATTTAATAGAATGTAATATATTGGTTTTAATCATACCATCTAATCTATCTTGCTTTGTATTATTTGTAATCAATGATAATGTGGTTTGTATCGTTTCCATTTGTTGTTGTCCGGCGATGGCGTTATATTCCTCTAATTTATTTATGAAATGGTTTGAAATATTTGTTTTCAAGAAACGATGAATATTGAGCTCTGTATTAATAACTGTATTGAGAGTATCTCTCAATATAGGAAAGAAATCTTCACAATCATTAAATAAGAAATTCTTACATACCACGTATTTTTCAGAATTAGCATAACGACTAGTCTGTGGTTTGGTGATATAAACGTTTTTATAAAAAGCAGATAATATATATAATAAGTCAATAGTGTGTGCCATATAACAGTCGAAAATTTTTAGAATAAAACTTCCCCCTTCTTTCTGCATACACAGAGCATAACAGATTTGTCCATATAATAATTTTGTAATATTCAGTTCCTGATTATTAAAATTACTAGAGAAATCAAACCCACCATCTGCAGTAATTATATCAAACGATGACTTATATTTCTGATAACAATATTGGAAGTTATCAATAGATAATATATTTCCGGTTTTATCTGCGCCATTCTCAACGAAAACATTTTTATTTTCACTTAAAAATTTCTGACTTTTTTTCCACCCAGGAATGTTATAATCTTCTTTATCATCAAGAATAGTCATACCAATATAAGTATCATGACGGTTATCTCTCATATGTGAAAGCGCCTCAATAAATCCACCAGGACCTTCTGCCAAATGAAAACTTTTTATAGGTACATTGGTTAAAATCTTACTACTCTTACTTTCGAATGTATTACTGGTAGAATAGTGACATAGATTAAAAAATGTGACCAACTCTATCATCTTATAATAAGAACGCGATAATGGTTTATGTTTGGACACGGGTTTATTTTTACCAGGTACGTTAGTATTTATAAATTCGTATGGGTTCGTATATTTCTTATAATTATCCCATGCATCCCCGTGTTCGTTTATTCTGTTTTTAATTTGATATAAGTAATTACATAATGAAGGAGACAATTTAGGTTTGGTCGTGTCAAAACCAGTAATACAAGTAATATATCTATATAGTATTATATGCGTATTAGGTAACTGTGTATATAACATTTTTTAAAATAGGACGTTATTTATAATGCGATGAATGTTTTATATTCATTTTTTTATATACAGATAGAATCGTTACATTACTCTGTTATTTTAACTTTTGTTGGGCGTTTAATTTTTATAATAATACTTCCTGGTTTACTTTTTGTGTCGATTTCCTCTGCAGTTTTATGGGTTACATTTTTATATATATTGGAAACATCAACACTCCTCACCTTACTGAATACAAAATAACGATTCATGAATGATATTTGTTTTTCATCTTCGGTCATCAAATGTGCGCTCCTATAATTTGACCGTTTATAAGAAGAATTTCCCGTTTCTTGGTTCATCGCATTAAACAATTCGCTGAATAAACCCGAACTATCGGGTAATCCTTTCTGGTTTGCTTCTTCCTTGGATAATAATACAAATCCATAATCTTCCATAATTCGCCTGAAATAATTGAAGTTTACCAAATATTCACGAAATGTCTTACCGATAGTATCTTGGTATACATTTATTTTGTAACCCAAACTGGTATCATCGTCTTGAAATCCCGTTTGATTATACATCTTTGTGAGTTCGAATCTTTTTTCTGTACCATTCATAATTGTAATAGCGTCACCTTCATTCTTACCTTTCAATTTATCAAAAACCGTTTCACCATCATAACAAGTGCCTATAAAATATCCATTAATACGAGTGCATTCGGCTAGATTACGAACGAATCTATGAATAGTTGCTCGGTTTTCAAAGAAATAGTGTAATGCGAATTGACACGAACTTATATGAAACCCATCACTAACAACACCATAGTGTTTATATACACCGGCTCCCAATAGGGTTGCGTCCTTGGGACCCTTTCCGAATATAGCTTTTGTAATTTCTTTATCTTTATCAGACATTAGTGCGTCACCAGAACGAATTAATTGTCCACTATTTCCATTTACAAATAGGGCGTCTGGCATTACTTTATGTGTCTTACGATATTTCAAATATCTCGCACAGGCGCCGTCCATTCTATTCTGAATATTATCCTTTGATATATCTATTCCAAACACAAACCCTAATTTCGCGTAAATCCACTTAGGTAAATCACCACCCTTACCAACAGCATAATCAATTAGTGTATCGTTACGGTTTGATACAGCCCTTATCAACTTATTTTTTACATACAAGTTATGAAAATCTCTCATTGATTTTGTCCTCTTATCATTAATATTACGGCGATTATAATAAACCCCCTCACTCGCTTCGCCATTTTCTTCTTCTCCAAATTCTTCTATATATTCCGGTATATTAACACCCGAAGAAATCATTTCTGGACTGATTGGTTGATGTATAGATTGCCAGTTACTATTTGCTACATGGTATGCGTTTCCATAATTCGGTTGACCGCTTCTCAATTCCGCAGTTTTATCATATCTTACCCTTAGTGGTGTCCATTTCCATCCGTCACTCTTTGTAATATCATAACTAAATTCTACAATCATATCTTCTTCAAAATACTCTCCTTCCTCTGTGAACATCAGTAAACCACTAGAACCATCGCTTTTCAAAATGATATTACTAAAACACGCGTTTGTGTCATAAGGATTTGTTGGTTGAAACGGAACAGCCTTATATCCATCGTCTTTATCCACATCATTCGCATTTGGTATTCTATTTTGTATCATATCCTCACAAGGATTTATAAAACCGTGTATTTTCTCATCATAACCACATCGTAATACAAGTGTTTTATATTGTGTCAATACACCATTCGTTTCTGCACTTACTCCTTCGTGAAATATATTATGCACATCATCCTTACCTGTTTTATCCTTTTTGATAGTTACCAGGAAATCAATTGTATTATATTGAGCAGGTTTCCATTTAAATGAATGCGACCAAGTAGATTTTACAATGGGTCCTGGATTTCCTACTTCAGAACCTCCGACAGCGAATCTGGCTGGTGTGAATATAAGCCCATCTGTATTATACTTATATAGTCCATCGCCTACATCACCTAATATTTTCGAACAACAATTGAAAATGGTCGCTGTATTTGATGTAGCGTAGAATTTTTTACACACTATTGATATATCGCAAACACTATTTTTTATAACCGAAATTGGGTTTAATTCTGTTAGTAACTTATTCAGTAATTGAATCCTGTATACCTTGGGTTTCTTATTACTTTCGTCTTCATCTATTGATGCAGGAACTGGGTAAAATTCCAAAGCCCGGGTGCTCTTTTTATTGATATAGTAAATATCGAAACCAGCATAGAGATTTATAGTAGTATCGTGCTTATCTCGTGTTATATGCTCTCCATCAATTAAACTATTAAATAATTCTTTAACTTTCGTGGTTGAACCTGTAAATATTATGGACAGATTGGTATTTATCAAATATATTTTTCCTTCACCATTAATAAACATCAGACATCTATCACCGTCTGCTTTATCCGTTACAGTAAATTCGTTTCTTATATTGGGTGTATTTACATCTTCACTTGGTTCCATTATATTTGGAATTTGTAGTGTATAGGATGATGGACCTGTAAAATCACGAGGTCGTAACTTCCTAGGTTGATAATCGTCACCGTGTAACAATTTCATATATTCTTGCTGAACGTTAAATTGCTCTGGATATGATATAGGATAATTGGTACCCTGTAATCCACTCATTATAATTCGTGTAAATTTACGAATAGCATTGGAAATACTTTTAACATCGTTATATTCTGTTCCAATCCCTACACGACTATTATCCAATTCCATTTCTATTTCATATGCTTCTGGATTATCGAATAAATTCGCGTCCTGAACCGTGTAATTTTTGATGGGTATACCATTTACAGACGATGATTTTTGAACTATACTAATATCAGCGAATACTGGTAAATCTTCATGGGACATTCGAATCCTATTCATATAACGAAATGTTTTTTTAGTATCGTTCCACTGATTAACTATACTGCGCACTAACGGAGCGCGAGCAGTATATACCTGTTCTAATTGATAAGCAACACGCATATTAAAATCTTCAAACTCCGCATATTTCAAATATGTCCCGTCATCCAACTGCACTCCGGATTTCTGGTTAAAAATAATTTTATCATATGTTGTAGAAGGTAAGTCTAGTAGATTCTGTATACTATTCGTCTTACAATATTCTTGTATCAAGTCGATTCCGTTTATCTCGGTACGGATATTGGACATCCGTTTCATACCACTATTTTTATCAGTATATTCGTGGAATATACGTAAGCTATGTAATCCATTAACATCACTACATGTAAAACCCTGTGCATACAACTTCTTAACAACATTATCATAATCTATTTTTGTAAATGGTTTATGCTTACGGTTATTCGTTCCAAATCTGACTTCTAGTTCATTCTCCTTACCGTCCATTCGTGCAATCGGGTTACTCGCTAAATAGGTTTTGATTATTATGTCCATCTGCTCTCTTGGTGATGATGTTTTTGAATTATCCATTATAAGTAATATATATTATATATATTATCTATATTTATTATTCAATTTTACCAAATACATTTTATAGAGATAAGTCCGTATAATTCTGTCTTTGACGTTTTCGGTTCTATCTCTATATTCACTTTATTCGCTAATGTCTTTAATTCGTCAGTTTTAAAATTTGAAATCGGTTTTAACGGTTTTTCGTGACTGAATAATAGTATACAATCTCTTTCTATTTGCATAATTTTCATATCATTCACATTCAAATCAACTCCATATGTTTTATCATTTATCTTTCTGATTAAAATAGTTTTTTCATAGTCTTCGTCACTACTTGATATATCGAGATACAATCTATCTTCTTTTATGATCAAAATCCGCATCTTATAATATAGAGCGAAAGCAGGTAATGCGTTTAAACTGACCTTGTCATTGACCATAATTTCGGATATAATTTCTTGACTACGGTCTTTCGTCATTTTCTGATTGATATTTTTTAACATATTGGGTGTTTTTTTGAAATGTTCTGATATTCTTTGTTTTTCTTCCATTCCAGCATTTCCTGATCTATGCTTTAGTTCATTATATTTTTCAATTCCATAATGACCAATATAACAACACCAAAATAAATGGTCTCTACTATCAGGGACAATAGACTCGTCTGCTATATCTGTTAATTCTACTTTTTCATTAACTATAGAATCGTCTGTATTTAAATTATATCCCGACCTATACGTATTATATTTATCTACGGTATACATAATATTTTTTAATTCATATAAACGGTCTGTAGTAATGGAATCCCCAACGAATACGTTATGTATGATGTTCATTGTCTTGTTATAATAACTAGAACGCTTTAAGTATTTTATTTTTTTTCATATATATTTGTTACGACGTTAGGACTAAGTTGTTTACGATTGATAAGTTTATAGTCATCTTTATTAATCGCTGGAAAAAATGTATCACATTCGGAAACATCATTCAGTTCATTCAAATAAAGATATTTGAAATCTTTATGTTCCAAGCATGCTTTATATAACATTGAACCACCTATTACAAAGATGTTTTCTATTTCATTATTACGAGACATTAAGTCCGTTATAGCGTCATCAAATGACTTATAGAATAATATAGATTTATCTGTACGCGATGTAACTGTAGTGGAAATACATACATTTATCCTATCTCTAAGCGGGAAACTAGGAATACTATTCATCGTAATCCTTCCCATTATAACCGCATTTTTTTTACGATTATCCATAGTAGTTTTTGTTATTTGTTGAAAATATTTTAGATCTTCGGGAAAATACCAAGGCATGGAACCTTTATATCCAATACCATTATATTTATTGACTCCTACTATTAGACTTATATTCATACTATCAATATAATGTATGTATTGATAGTATCATTTTATATTGTTGATAAATTATTACACATTTTCTCTTTGAAAAGTAACGGTTCCATGCGCATTTTCAATGCGCAAAGGTGTAAAAAATTCAGACTTGACATTATCTTTCTCTTGTTCAGTTGTTTTCAAAACTTTCTCTTGTTCATTTGCGTAATCTAAGTATTTAATAATTTCATCAATTGTGTTCTGTGGACAATAAGTGAGGTTAACATATACACCGCTTTTATTTTCATTTAAAATCACATTATTACTGTCTCTTAGTATTTTCAAGATATCGGTTTGATTGATTTTATTCATTTTCTCAATTTGTTCCTTCAATTGTTTTAATTCCGTTACACTAGTCATTGATTATATGTATAAAAAATGTTTTATATATATTTTTATTCTAATTATCTATTTTGTAATCTTAATCTTAATCTTCTTTTCATCCCGTTGAATGGTCTTTGAAGGTAAAGACGCGATGGCGCATATATATTCATCGTCTAGTTCGTATCTCACACCAATTATTTTCGCAATTATTTTAGTATCTTCTTTTATACTATTGAAATAAGTATTTGTATTATGATGGTCTCGTGCTATAAATACGGTAAGTGGTGATACGCCATCTTTATCTGTATGGACTGCATGTATACCCGCTTTAGTTATTGTTTTAGTATTACATTCAACTAACATACCTTCTACTGGGTTACATATCATACAATCAAATATAACCTGAAATTCTACACAATCCGCATTTACAACACCAGATGAATACGTCATCAGTGATATAGACCCGGGTTTGATAAATCCTTCGTCTATGCATTTACCTTGATATATATCAGAAATCTTTTCTTCTAAAATTTTTTTAATGTTCTTACCAATCTCTGTTATGTTCAGATGTATCTTTTTCGTTAATAAACCCTGGTTATAAACTCCATAAATTTTTTGTTCTTGTTTATCAGTCATTGTATTTATCTAAGATGTATATTTTATATAGATATGTTAAATTAAAAATCTTCAATTTTACCAATTTTTAACGGCCGACATTTCTTTATATTTTCTAAAAAGGTCAAAACTTTCGATGTTTAAAAATGATATGGTATCTTTATGCGTATCGTTTTTATGTCTTACTAATATTTCTATGAGTGTAGGTAAAGCACCTGTAATAGATGCTTGATCATTATTACCCAAGAATGTAAATATATTATTACCATCGTCATTCTTTTTACCAACATTAAGTATCTTGAGTTCTTTATTATTCTTTGTTGCTATACTCCTGTATGTTATTTTTAATTCTTTGGTGATTTCGTTTATGAGTTGTTCGTTTTTACTGAACGTTCCACGTATAATGGAACCAACCTTATTCTTTGATACATCCTTTTCACGAACTTTAAATTCTCGTATCTCATGACCGCGTTTAAATTTCGAATTAATTAAACCAAATATATTATCAATGGGACGTTCTTTGAACACCGATGATATTTCGTGGGCCAGTTCCTGATTTAATTCCTTTGCTATTTCAATATCCATTTCATCATTACTCCATTTACCTTCATTTTCCATTAAAAATATAGGTTTGTGTATTGTATCTGTATCATCAGTAGCAACTGGTTTTAAGAAATATATATATTCTCTATTATCGCCATTTATTGTCCTGAGATCGAAATATTGTTTTATATATTTAATAAAGTTATCATCTATTGTTGTTATTTGTGTATATAAATCAGAATTCAATAGTTTTATAATATCAGTATAACTCAACGTATCTAACATATGATAAACCGTATATTTTCGTAATGAGTTTTCGTCTATTTTAACATCATTTAATAAATGTTCTTTTATATATTTTAAGGCGTCGAACCAATCGCGTTTATCTGTATTTATTGGTTTCGGAGAGTTTTCAAATACATCTTCGTATATGGTTCTCATATTATTATAAATCGTATCACCATTATTGATGATAACATCATCTTGACTACGAGTAATTGGAATTGATATTTTCGATGGTATGTCTAATACCTTCACTGAACGTTCGAATATAGAAGCGTTTATATCGGTTATACCAAATGGTTGAAAATAATAAAAGTTACCTTTACTTATTACTCTACCCTTACGTTTATATCTATCCATTAATATTTCAGTCTTATCTTCTATTAGACTTAGCATAGCCATATCAAATTGTTCGCGTGTGTATATCCCACGAACATTTATTATATTATACAAATCATCGTTTTTAAAATAGAAAAGTCCCATTGGTGCCGTTTCAAATTCGTGCTTAATATTTCTGAGTATATTTTGTATGTTACTTTTTGCGTGTTCTGTATTATATGTAACCGAATGTGCTTTATCTTTTGAAGGTTTTTTTCCACTGCAAGTTAGTTCTTCACAGTTACCGTAGTCGCATATTGATGTAAAATCAAAATATGTATTATTTTTAATATCAATTGTGTTAATTATAAATGGGTCTCCTTCTGGGTCAGATGAACGTATCATTTGTATTGTAGCATTATCGTCTATTCTCAATCTGGCGTTTAAATCACTATAATTTCCGAAATCAAGAGCACAATCGATCGCTTCGCTCTTTATTATTTTTGTTATTTCACCTATAGATTTTGCTTTGTTTGATGCGTGTCGGTATAAATATAAGTCTGCGCTTTCTGTATCATTATCCGTTATCGTTGCGTGTAAAAATATTTCCACATTTCGTTTATTAAATGGTAAATCATAGTGACTTTTATTACGAATTGCACGTCCAATAATCTGTTCTGTGCGACTTAAATTAAACCAGGGTTCTAATATATGCACTTGTCTTAAGTTACGGAAATCTACACCTTCACCTGCTGCACGTGAAATTATCACAACTTTAATTTCTCCGCCGTTTTTATTATCTTTACTATTCAAATTTTTCAAATCCGTAACATTATCAGGAGAATACCGTTCGTCTCCTGTAAGCATTATATAATGTGGGGTATATGATTTCCCACTTTCATCTGTCATTATTAATTTTTGTTTTATTTCGTCTTTATGAAAAAGATTTTGTACTGTCTTTCCAACACGGCGTTTGAAACCTAACGATTCCAAAGCCAAAGCAACCGGAATAACTCCTCCATCTATATATTGTGAGTATATCATAATTATACCTTCAGATTTTAGGATTGTTTCGCATATATTACTTATTTTTGCACTATGATTCTTTAGGTTCTCTGCATCGAATATTCTGTTTGAATTATCTATATATTTATAGTTCGCCTTTGTTTTTTCATTATCTATTGTTTTTTCCTCGTACTTCATGACATTCGACAATCCTTTTTCACCTAACATTGAGTGTATAATTACTTTCTGTTCGTCATTTGCCATTCCTATAACAATATCATCTATGCGTTCTGGTTTACCATATACTATATTCAATGCTTCAATGGGTCGTTGTAATGCAGTATAACCAAACGAGGTTTGTCCTGATAATTCCGGACGGACAATTTCCATTAATTTATCATAGGCTTTCTTTTGGACAGAGTTGTCGCTTAATTTCGTGAAGTACATTGACATTTTTTCCACCAATTCATACGACTTGATGGGCATTTCCATTCCATTCATTTGCTTTGTGGGTTCTATAAACGTTTCGTTATCTTTACATTTTAATCGCAAAGGAAATGTATATGGGTTCTCTCCTTTCACATATGATATGTATCCTCTCAGTTTTTTAATAAGTAGTGGTTTATCCTTTAATTTACCATTAGAGTCAAACACGTCGCTAGTTTTTATTACCCCCCTACCGTCGTTTAAATTTAAAATATTGGCTATCCAAATTATCTCCTTGTTACTATTATACATTGGTGTCCCGGATAGTAATAATAATTTCATGTTCTCTGAATATCGTGCGATGTCTTTTAGTTTATTATATATATCACGATCTCCTGTGTCGTCTGAGTCTGTAATGTCTCTTATATTATGCGCCTCGTCAATAATTATAAGGCGATCACTGAATTCCTCTTTAATTCTTCTAATTTTGAATTGTTGCTTCAATAATTCTAATTTATCACCAGTACCAGTACGTTTATATTCAGTGATTTCTTTCACCAAATTTCCGAATTTTGTATACCCATAAAACGCATAATAGGATGATATAATTGTATTTATGTTTATAATTACATCTTCTCGTTTCATATTCTTTATTTCGGTTGGATTTATCTCATTCAACATCGAATTTCCCAAACAACCATTCATGTTCCAATCACCACTGTTGGACTTAGTTAATTTGGATTCATCGAATAGTTGTTTTTTGAAATTATCTTGAACGTTTGGTGATGCGATTATTATAATTTTTTTCCTTTTGGTATTTCCTGTTTGTTTAATATAATTTCGCATTTCCTCTGATATTCCTATTGCTGAACAAGTCTTACCTGTTCCTAGACCGTGAAATAAAAATAATCCATTATAAGGAGTATATTGCGAGAGGAAGTTTTTAACGAATATTTGGTGCGGACTTAGTATAAAATCCGATGACTTCATATCTTCCTGTATTTCATCTAGTGACTTTTTACTATCTTCCGTATTTGTTGTTTCGGTATTAAACTCTATATGTTCTAGTAACTTTGTGTTGAATTCCGGGTCATCTAATTCTGGATACAAAAAGTTTCCTATATCTTTAATATCCACGTCAGGTTGGTCTTTATTTATAATTTCATCATCGGATTCGCTACTGGATGATGTATCCTCTTTTGTTCTGTCTCTTTCTGCTGTTGTTTTTACGCGTCGCATCAAAGCTTTTTTTCCTGGATGGACCCCGTCTTCTTCATCTTCATCATATTCTTCATCTTCTTCATCTTCTTCGTCTTCTTCATCTTCATATTTTTTAAGGCGTTTCATTTTCATATTATTTTCCGGTATGCTTACACCTTTACATTCCATTAATAATGGTTCCCAGTCTTTATAAGTAAAGTTTAAATTTCCAATGAACTCATCTGTAATATCTTTCTTTGTTCCGTTTTCGGTTATATACTTTTTGTTTTTTATCCCATCAAGTCTATCCTTTAAAAATTCTATTGCAGGGCGTTCTTCTTTTTGAAATTTATTAAATTTGTCTATAGTTCCTTTTGTAAAGAATTCATTATTGTATTTATTATCCTTTTGTAGGATCCAAAATGCTTTTATAAAATAATGGTCGTCGTATCTATACAAGTGTTCAGCATCCACCTTAACACCCCTTTCTTTACTCGGGGTGGATAATGAAAATTTATCACCACTTTTTTGATAGAAATCATTGTGTTTTATAAAGATTTTATTATTGTTAGATAATGGGCAAATAGCAGTAGGTTCAATGTATACCTTTTTCTTTTTTATTACTTTCGGTAGAGCAACCTGTGGGTTTTTATCTGGTACACTTTTGGAGGAGGTTTCCAATAGTTTCTGAACTTTGTCTTGAACCAGTGTTTGTTCCGGTATAATGACAGGTTTGAAAATGGTATTTTGTTTCTTTATTGTTTTTCTTTTAATATTATCATTTTCGTTCATTTTTGGTTCAACTTTTCCATGTAGCACTTCGTATTCTATATGCTTTTGAGTATTGAAATGATTGATTTCACCCCTTCCTTTTAATTGGTATGTACTACCACAAGGACATTCAACGCATTCTGGTTGTTTACCATAATCACATTTTTTTCTAGTTTTTGATGACATCATCAAATTTATTGTATATTATAATATAATATGATATAATATACAAAATTATAACCTATAAAGTATTAATTTTTTCAAACAAATATCAACCTTGTTTATGATGTCTTTTTTTTCTAAATTATAATCTCTTATCTTGGATAAGCAGTTATCCAATGTTCCCCATTCCATTTTACTCACTTCTGATTTCTGGTAACTACCAGTATCTTTTGTTTCAGATGGTTTCATATACATCAAAAAATACTTATGTTTATAAGACTTATAATTAGACCCGGTAAATATCTCCTCATACGGCATTATATTTATCATAGGTTCAATCGTATTTGTTTCGTATCCTGTCTCTTCACAGAATTCACGAACAGCACATTCGTAATCCTTCTCTTGATAATTCCTTCGTCCTTTTGGGAACCCCCATTCTGGTTCTAACCACTTATCTTCTGTTTCTTCAATCAAATCTCTCAATGAATAATCTAATCCTAGACCACCGTGTTTTAATATATTAAACTTACCCTTGGATGTGGTTTCTTCCATCTTATACTTATTATTATAACCTTCATCGCCCCATATCCTCTTCCAAAGCTCGTCAAACCCATTTTCAATAATACTCTTCTTCTCGTCATTCGTCATCTGTTTAAGCATGTTTAAGATATAGTCTCGGTCGTTCAGTTGATACTTACCTCGCATAAAATCTATATACCCAAGTGTTTCCTTACGACGTATCATCAAATATTCAATTATACCTTTATTACTACGAAATGCTATCACACCTAAACTGGTAATTGGTATTTTACAATTATGAAATATATGTCCGGTTTTCCCACAATTATTGCAATAATTACCACTGTTTTTTTTATTCATAATGCGATATACCTCTATTAATATTATAAGATAGTTCTATATACTTTTCATATGAAATTTGACCCGGCAGTTTGGGGGCCTCATTATTGGTTCTTCCTTCATACCATAGCACAAATATATCCCGAATCACCAGACAAAGCAACCAAGCGAAAATATTATGATTTAATTCAAAATATGCCTATTTTTTTACCGATTGGCACAATGAGTAATAGATTTAGTGAATTGATTAATAAGTATCCAGTAACACCATATTTAGATAGTCACGAATCCCTCGTTAGATGGATTCATTTCATACATAATAAAATTAATGTTTCAATCGGTAAAGAAGAAATAACACTACTCGAATCTATTGACCGCTATAATAAACACTATAAGGCAGCGCCCATTATAATGATGGAGAAACTAAATATTAAAAAACACCATATTTATATTTCACTATCGTTAATATGTTTACTATTGATTTATATTTACTCGCATGATTCATAAAATGTATCAACTATATATAAACCAATATGCGTTTTGAAATTGTTATATTTTTAATAGTTTGTTTTATTATCGCAAATATGTATACTGACGGTAAATACATTCAACTTGTATTATCATGGAAAAAATACTTTCAGATGTTCGGTGTTGCCTTCGTCGGTTATATGTTATGTTGGTTATTTCGTAGAAATCCTGAACGCGCGAAAACGATGATTATCGCATCGAATGAATATCTGAGATACTTACCAGTTGATAAAGATACATCCAGTTTTATTTCACCCATTTTAGATTTTACTAGTAAATACGATTTTAGTCGTGGTGGTAATAATAATTCAATGAATAATAATATCAATATGATGCAAGGTGGTTCTAATGAAAAACGTATTATGAATTCTGGTAAGCAATCTACAAAACGCTCGGTGAGTGAAACGAAAAAGAAGTTTGTCGCAGCAAAACAAAATTGGCATTGCGGTAACTGTCAGAAACAGTTACCCGCTTGGTTTGAAGTAGACCATACTGTCCGTTTGGAACACGGTGGAAGTAATCACGTAGATAATTTAGTGGCGTTGTGTAGAGATTGTCACGGAGAAAAAACTGCTATGGAGAACCTTTAATTTTTAATTGATTTACCAGTATACACCTTCGGAATTTTATAGTTCTAATATATATACATTATACAAATGATTAATACAAAGAATAAAACTATGGGTAAAGTCAAACTGTTTGGGGATTATATAGAAAAAACGTTTGTTAGTAATCCTTTAAAATATATTGTTTTAATTTTTATAATTTTTTTCTTCTCGTTAATAATATATTTTATACCGGGCGGTGATGAATATACCTGGACGGATGCGGATGGTGTGAAACATACAAAAATATATAACAAGGGGTCATCCGCACAAACATTAAAAAATCAAGGTTCCTATTATGCTTCAATCGCCTTATTTATAATCTTATCGTGTTTCTATATTTTTAAATTTGTAGCAAGTGAATATAAACGTATTGTATTTATTGGGTCTGGTATCATTGCTTCTCTTATTACATTCTACTATGTATTTAAAAAAAGCGGTTTGTATGAGACCAAATATATTGAAAATTCTTTCTATGTTTTACTCACTTTGATTCCTATTGTATTATTTTATCGGTCAATAAAGAGACACATTACAAATCTTGATGGATGGACTGGTTTCATTTTGAATTTTATTCTCTATATCCCCTGTTTAGTAGATGATTTTATGGAGTATATGAAAGGTCAATTTGCCATAACCTCTAATATTACATATATATTACTAGGTATTCAAGTATTATTGATAACTGGGTATATGGTATTACCCTCTCTGTTATCATCACCACTTAAAGGTTCTGCTTTTCCTATAATGAATGAAGCCAATTTTTTGGACTCGCGTAAAGGGTTGGTTGATGAACGACAAATTGATTTTACAGTTATTAAAGATGTTTATGGTCATAACCCTCATAACCCCGACCTTGATAAAGACCTCGTCAAAAAAAAAGCATTTGAAAGTGGTAAAAATACATTTACCCTATCTATGTGGGTGTACTTGAATCAGCAAGATACGAATATATCAGAATCGTGTGATTTGAAGGTCTTTTCTTATGGTGATCATCCAACGATAAATTACGCAGGTGTGGAAAATGGTAAAAATAAATTGAATCTTAAACTAAATGGTGGTAATAATTCGTTTGAAGTAAATATTGAATCACAAAAGTGGAATAATATTGTATTCAATTATAATGGAAATACTGTGGATATATTTATAAATGGCGATTTAGTTAAAACTCATACTGTTACTAATGGTTTAGATATAAAGGAGACTGATGTTTTTAAGTATGGAAGTAATGATGATTTGGATGGCGCAATCTGTAATATTAAGTATTATAAAAAACCCTTAACTAAATATCAAATTGTGAATATTTATAATGTATTAAACGGACAAAATCCACCAATTAATAATATAATGTAAAAATATAGAATGAGTAACACAACAATAATTTTAGGAACTGTTCTAGTTGTATTGATTATTTACATGTTATTTCAAAGTTACTTTGATGGAGAGCAGAAACTATTGAGCCAGGCGTATTTAAAGGATGCGGTGAATGTTGAAAAAGAAAATGTATCCAAACCAAATGCATCTAACTTTTCATATGGTATTTGGATTTATGTACAGCAATGGAAAACACCGACTGCGTGGTCAGAAGAAAATTCAAGAATTTTCGCGCGAAAAGATGAACTCGGACTTTACTTGGGCCAAGATGCTACTTTGAAAGTTCGCGTTGCTGATTATGCAAGTGGGGACGTCAATTCTGCCACTGCATCAGCGACCACCTACTCTGAGATAACACTAACTAATAATTTCCCAATACAAAAATGGGTTCATGTTGGATTAGTTGTAGATGGTAATAAGTTTGATGGTTATATTGATGGAAAAATGGTGAAATCGATTGGGTTAAAAACTAATATCACTCCGGGTCTTACTGATGGAACCGCTAATAACGGAATTGAATTCGGAAAAGATTCTAATGTAATGAGAGACACATTAATGATAGCCGAACACAAACGTCGCACGTATCCAATGGATCCTAAGGGTATGTGGGACTTATATATGAAGGGTAATGGAGTAAATGGACTTACGCAAACCGCAGGTAAAATGAATGTAAATCTTTCGATTTTGAAAGATGGAGTAGAGAGTTCCAAATTTGCACTATTCTAAGTATGTTTTATCTATTTATTTATCATATATAAATATATAGAATGGATTTCAATAAACCCATCGGAGAACAATTGTCCAATAACGAAAGATTTTCAAATGTTCGCGAAACGGCGAGTAGTCTGGTGACTAATATAGGCGATAGTGTTTCAAATGCGAAGGAAGGATTGAATGGTATAGTCAGTGATTATTCGTCAAGTAGTGTCGCCGACGTCGGGTCTGCTTTTCTAGACACCAATAGTTTAGTCGCAAAATTTGTCTTTTTGATAGTTGTCCTCATAGCATTCTTTCTATTGATGAATTTAGGGATATATCTCATAAGTTGGTTTGCTACTACCGATAAATCACCATATATTTTCAAGGGTAAATATGCTACAACTGTAAAAAAACAAATTCGACAGGACCCAAAGTTAGATGGCGGTAAACCTATATATAGGTCAAACAACGAGGATAAAGGAATTGAATTCACTTGGTCGTGTTGGTTGAAACTTGATGGACTTCCTGATGTGTCAAACAACGTATATCATATATATAATAAGGGTTCTGAACCTCAGACACATACGGAGACCACTGCCCGGAATGACGATACCAACCCCAATTACGCATTGAAAAATTGTCCGGGTCTTTATGTAACTGATGTTTCTGTAGACTCCCGTAGTTTACAGTTGAACATTAAAATAGATTCAATCGGTAGTAGCGAAAGCATTATCCCGATTATGGATTTACCAATTAAACGTTGGTTTCATTTAGCAATCCGTCTACAAAACAAGATTATCGATGTTTATGTGAATGGAACCATTACTACACGTGTGCCATTTACAGAAATACCAGAACAAAATTATGGTGACGTTTTTATCGGTTATCACGGTTATAATGGAGGTATATCGAACCTGAGATATTTCGATAGTGCATTAAGTGTGTTCCAAATAAGTAATATTGTTATGTCCAGTCCAGATTTAAGTAACCCAGAGGAAAATCAAGAAATTGGTAGTGCCGACTATCTTTCTGGTTCTTGGTATACGAACCCTTCATATTAATAAGTATGATAAAAATCATAATAATATACGTTTTGTATATATTATTATGTCCGAAACATTATGTGAATTATTAGCGAGAAGGCGCAAAATATTAAATAATCGTAAGGCACCTATACGACTAGAAGTAGAGAACCCATATACAGATACAGATGGGAACCAAAAAAAAGATGCTTCTGGTAATCCAATTACATCTTACCGAATATACGAACGTAGAAAAGCCGAGATACTTCAATATAATAAAACGTCCAATGTGAAAGGTAAATTAACAATAGCACAGAAATATAAACAGACAATCGAAAGCATGGGACGTATGAGTAATAAAGTTGTTGAGAACGCAGATGGGTCATCAACCACATTCGGTGTATCCAGATGTCCCGATGACCTTTATTTACCAACGACTAGTAGCGCTGCAGGAATACCCGGTCCGCCATTTATAATACAGTATCGTCCAGAAGTGCCTTTGTATGGATATGCATTAAACGCGCAACAATTTGGAACCCCGGATATTGATGCTATGGACGCTTGGTCATTTAATACGGGAACCAATATTCAATCATTTTCTGGCGATTGGACAACATTGGTGCGTATATTTCATAATATTGATAATATTGATAGCGAACAAGTAAATAAAGAGTATCAATTCAATATGGAAATACCCATTGGTCTATATGTTGCCGGTGATATTTCTGGTGTACTCGATATAGATACATCGTCCAATTATATATCGATTGATACTATAGATGTTCAAATTCTAGACCATAGAGGGGTCATTCTTTCTACATATGCGATTTCAAACGTATTTAATGATATTTCCATGAATTATGTTTTGGACAATTCTGGTAATTTCAACGCCATTCAATATATTGGTAACTTACCACTGGATATAACAGTAAGAATAGAAACTCTTTCATATTATGAAATACAACTCAAATTTAATATTAAAAAACAAGACCTAAACGACTATATAGACGAATCGTATGTATCCTCAGTCTATATGAATCTAACTTCAAATAATATTGGATTCAAAACGAATATAGATTCCGTTCAATTGGTTAAAGGTGGAACCCCTTATCAACCGCTCCCATATACAGATTTTACAATAACGGGTATTGCACAGACCTAAGCACAAATACTAGGTCGCCGTTTTTTATTGAATATATACAACAATTCAAATAACCCCAATTCTTCTATAATGTTCAAACAATTTTCGAATAGATTGTAAAACCATTTATTCGGACTAGTCCATTTACTCTGATCAGTAAACCCATTTGTTTTATCGTTTATCGGTTTGTATTTGTGTTGTATAATAGTTTCTTTAGTATTTATGTTTCTGTATAAAGCATTTTGTATAATTGGTGGTGTAAAGTTTAATTTTATGATAGATTCATTTGTATTTATTTTTTTACATAAAGTATTTTTATGAATTACATTATTATTCGGTTCGCATAATATCCAATCATCGTCCTCATTCGGTTTTTTTACATCATTATACCCAGTATTACTTATAACTGTACGAGTAGTTGAGTTTTTGAATGAGTAATTATTTAATTTTAACATAATAGAATTTTGTCGTATTGCATACATTTGATAACTATGATTATAATTATCAAACATTTTAATTTGAACCATTTATCAATTTACTAAAGTAACACGTTGTTTGTCCGGTAGCACATTTGTAATAAGATTTGGGTTTACACAGCTTGCGTGTGTAGGAAAAATATCACCCGACATACATTTAGCAGCATCTTGGACAGATGCACAAGACCGTCTTTGATTTTGGTCTCCTATTAAACACCATTTGGTTTTCTTCGCAGTTATTGGATTTTGTATACTGGTTTCACTCGAATCTGGTTCTGGTTCATCTTTCGCTTCGTCATTTTTTGATGATTCTATTCTGTCAGAAATTTCTCTTTTACTAGCATCTATTAGTATATTACCTACGCTTTGAAGTGTATCTTCGGCTATATCTATTCCTGTTTTAGCAGTGTCTCCTATCACATCTGTCGTTGTGTTTAGTGTTACACCTGTTATGTAAGCAAACGCAGATAAAATATTTCCTATTAATGGACGAAGTAAGTTTCCTATATAATCTATAATACCATTTATATATTGGATTAAATTTATACCTATTAACGAGAATGTGAGTAATATTACTAAAATTATAATAATAATATTTTTAAACTCAAAAACGGGTAATTGTATATCTGGTTTATTGTATTGAGACATATCCTGATTATTCACTTCATCTTCTGTTAAAGTTGTGATTGTGTCCATTATATAATAATCATATACTTTTATTAGAATCTTTTCGTTTGGAGTGGTTAAATTTATTATACAAATATTTTAAATGCAATCTTTTAAATTCATCGAGACTTTCTTCTTTTTAAGTTTAGGTATTACTTTCGCTTTGATTATAACTCTAGTATATCATTTCAAAAAACGGATGGAAAATATGGAAACTAAATGCGATACAATGTTCGACATTGTTCAAAATTTAGCAAAAGAAGTATTGGAATTTAAACAAACAAACTATGTAGAACACCAATCTAATATTTCTATGCCTCAACAAATGGAACAAGTTGCTTATGACACTTTAGATGATCTCGTTAATAATAACACGAATAATAATCGTTATGGTTCTCATGAAGATGATGATGAAAACGAAGATGATGATGATGAAAATGAAGATGACGATGAAAATGAAGATGACGATGAAAATGAAGATGAAAGTGATGATGAATATGATGATGAAAGTGATGATGGTGAAAGTGATGATGGTGAAAATGAAGAAGTAAATAATATACCGTTCAGGAAGATAACCATACCCAACGATAGCATAAGAGTTGTAGAATTGAACGGTCAGGTTATAGAGTTATCACCTACAATAGACGATACTTTAGTAGTTTCTGATTTTGTAGACGAAGATGAAACAAAACCAATTGAATTAAAATCGGACGCATTCGTGAGTGTTAATAAGGTGTTAGATGTAAGTGATATTGAGGCGGACGAAGCAAGTGTAAGTAATTTAAGTAAAAGCGCTCTAAAAAAACTTAAACTATCCCAACTTAAGCAGATCGCAATGGGGAAACATATTACAATTGACGATGCTATGACGAAAAATGCAATTATTGATATTTTAACGGCAAATTAAATCTTAATTATATATATAATGTCTTACATACCAAGCACTAATTACACAAATTTCGACTCAAATATTAAACCGTATAGTTTTTTTTCATTATTAGTAAAACCAATACACGAACCAATAATTCCATCAATCAAGAATAATAATGGTGGTGAATTAAAGGCATTTTGGCAACCAGAAGCATTGGATAATAATAAATTAATACTAAATTCGTCTATAAAGACAAACTCCGATTATCGTAAGTATATGACACAAAAAGCAACTATCATTAGAGACCATAATATGCGTAATACAATGAAGTAACTATAAATCCATATCATCTGAATCGGAACTGTCGGACAATAGAATTACATTTGAATCGGGTTCAATTCTCTTACGATTTCCGGATTTTATACTATGTATTATTGCTTCGAGTTGTTCATTATTTTCAGATGTAAGAGCTGAATCTAATAATATATTTATCATTTTATTTATTCCGACATCATAATAAGAAATATCTATTCCCAATTTAAGGTTATCAAAATCAACAAATTTGTCGTATAATTTATTCTCGGTTACTTCAATAACAATATATATACTATTTCCTTCATATAATTCATTTATCGTTGCCTTATTGTCGTTTGTAATTACAACTTTATTATTTGATGCAATTATTCGTTTTATATCTATCCCATAAGTTGGTATAAATGTTAAATTTATATCTACTGATTTTAATTTCGTAATTATATTATCTATATTTTCATGAACTTGTATATAGAACAGAAATGTATTTTTAACATTAGAATCATACACATCACAATTCATATGCTATTGTATATTATATATTATTCTATTTCTATTTCTATTTTGTATAAAATTATATATACATACTTCTGGTAGTATGTGTATAGGATATGAAATTAGTTAGTTTTGACGTAGGAATAAAAAATATGGC
>Ga0222713_10000428_pt1 | contig 47319 bp, 65 predicted proteins | sample C33_649DmetaG_FD_165061 | JGI IMG/M metagenome (GOLD analysis project Ga0222713, IMG submission 165061) | Estuarine water microbial communities from San Francisco Bay, California, United States - C33_649D | ecosystem: Environmental > Aquatic > Marine > Unclassified | place: USA: California... | reverse complement strand
ATGCTGTTGTCCATCCGGGTAAACCCCCGTTGGGTGTTGCTTATGTGAATCACGTTGTCCATAATCTTTCCCTGTTCACGTTGTGCCGCTGTACCGAAGCCACCCTCGTCCGGTGGCTTTTTTTTTGCCTGCGATACTGGATATCTCCCCAGCCCCACCGGCGTTCTTTGCTGCTCTTTTGCCACTACGTAGACTTGGCTCATCGGTTACGGAGAACCAGCCATGTCAAAATCACTCGGGAAACTCACCCTTCGCAGCGCGGCCAATCGCAATGATCTGCTCGCGGGTTGTCGCGTCAGTGGCACGACGGCCAGTGCGAATACCGGCATGGGCTTGAGCTGCAGGACGGCGGCGCTCGACGAGCCCTTCCGGCTTCGGCTGCTTTTCCTTACCCGCCTTCACAGAGCCAACGGCAGCGCCTGCATCGTTCGGGTAAAGGTCGGGACGCAACTCGTGGCGAGAAATCCCGGTCACCGACTCAATCTGTAAAACCCGCTCAGCTGGAATACGCCCGGTAGCGCACATCCGCTGCACGGCCTGAGGCGAACAGCCAATTGCGCGAGCAAGGGCTGACTGCCCTCCTGCCGCGTCAGCGGCCCGTGTCGCGATGTTTGTTTCCATTGCATATCTCCGGGTTGAATTACAACGCAAAATTACAGGCAAAACGATGCTTTTACAAGCAAGAATTGCAGTGCCAACTACAACCGTCAGTTGTATCGTTCGAGGTATGAATACGACCGGCAAACGCATCGCTATAGCTAGGGAAGAAAAGGGCTGGAACCAGTCCGAGCTTGGCCGCGCCCTGAAGGTGTCACCTCAGTCAGTGCAGGCTTGGGAGTCAGGCAAAAACACGCCACGCCCGAAGAAAATGGCGGAGATCGCCGCAGTTCTCGGCAGGTCTATTGGCTACCTAATGGGCGATATAGACGCTAGCGAGCTGTCAAACGTCGAGCCCGGCCCGCCAATCACCAGCCCTTACCGCGCTATCAAGATCGTTGGCACTGCGCAGATGGGCACCGAGGGTTATTGGTATTCGCTGGATGATGGCGAGGGCTACGTTGATATCCCGTCGAGCGATCCGAACGCCTACGCCCTGCGCCTGCGTGGCGATTCGATGGAGCCTGCGATACACAGCGGCTGGCTGGCTGTAATCGAGCCAGGGCGTTCGTTCGTGCCCGGCGAGTACGTCATGGTGCAGACCGTTGAAGGCGAGAGCATGTTAAAGCGCTTGCTGTATGCCAATGACGACCAAGTGAGCCTGCTATCCGTAAACGTCGCCCACTCGATCCGCAACATCCCCATCGAGCAGATACAGCACATACACGCCGTGGGCGCTATCGTGCCGCCCAGTAAGGTTAGGGTTTAGAACCGCAGGCATGCGCGCAGCCTAACCTGACCTTATGCTTGCATTTCTATTTGACAATGCTTGCTGATTTGCTTGTTAATGCTTGCATCTTAATTTGGAGATGCTTGCATGAGTGACGAAAATACCGGACTTACTGGCAAGGCTAAGGGTGGCGCGGCCAGAGCTAGTGCTCTTTCCCCGCAAGAGCGCAAAGATATAGCCAAGAAGGCTGCAGAAGCTCGCTGGGGAGCGCCTAAAGCAATCTACACGGGCCAATTACTGCTCGGTGACCTGAGCGTTGATTGCGCCGTCCTTCCTGACGGAACTCGAGTGCTTTCGCAGAGGGGCGTAGGCAGGGCCCTAGGACGAGCTCATGGAGGCAGCGACTGGCGGAAGAAAGGGGACGATCCTGCTGGTGGGAAACTGCCATTTTTTATGAACGCAAAAGGGCTTTTACCCTTTATTTCCAATGAGTTACTGGCGCTGGTGACATCTCCTGTCGAGTATCGACAAAGCCAAGGTGGCGGGATTGCGCACGGAATTGCCGCGACTGCGTTGCCGCAGATTTGCGAGGTATGGCTAAAGGCGCGCGATGCAGGCGAGCTGACGAAAGTGCAGCTGCCGGTGGCTGCCAATGCGGAAATCATCATGCGCGGCTTGGCGCACATTGGCATCACAGCGCTTGTAGATGAAGCCACTGGATACCAAGAGGTTCGTGACAAAAAAGCTCTACAGGCGATCCTAGATCAATTCCTGCGCAAAGAATTGGCAGCTTGGGCCAAACGATTCCCTGACGAATTCTACGATCAGATGTTCAGACTGAAAGGATGGCAGCGCAAGGATCTTAGCTCTCCATCCCGCCGCCCAGGCGCGGCGGGAATGTATACGAATGATATTGTGTATGAGCGCCTAGCTCCAGGCATCCTCAAGGAGCTTGAGGAGAGGAATCCAAAAGACGCGAAAGGCAAGCGCAAGGGAAAGCATCACCAGCTGCTGACCGAAGATGTAGGGCACCCGGCGCTAGCCCAGCATCTACATGCACTCATTGCGCTCATGCGCGCCTCGGGGAATTGGGAGCAGTTCATGCTCATGCTCAATACGGCATTCCCAAAAAAGAACGACACGCTTCTACTTGACCTCCAGCCATCCGTTTAGGCTTGGCAGCTAGCGCCCATAAGCCCCGCACCACGCGGGGCTTTTTGTACCTACCGCACTCCTCTCCTACCTTCGTACTAGCCGAAACTTTACATGTGGCAACCGGCCACCATGTTTCCTCTTGCCCGCCGATACCCTCACAATTACTGTGTGGATATCCAGCAGTAAGGAGGATTCACATGCCAGGAACAGCACATGCCAATCACCAAAGCGTTCTATCGACCTATAACCGCCTGGTGCGCCGCGTAAACCTCGTAATCACCACGCCCCGCGCCCAGGTCGAGCGCCAGGCGAACCTAGCCCCTCACCCTGACGACCTGCCCGAAGACTGGGAACGCCTGCTGGACGAGATTCAGCAAACCGATGGCGTAGCCCTCACCCGCCGCCCGGACGGCTCCATACACGTCCGCTGGCTCCGTACAGAGCACTGACACCCTAGCCCGCCACTGAGCGGGCTTTTTTACTGCTGTCTGTTGCAGGCAAACGCAGGGGCTACAACTTTTACGAGAAAAACTACAATTTAGACTTGCTAACTACAATTTCTGGTTGTAACTTAGATCCATCGAAACGCGAGATCAGGAGCAACCCAAATGGACGTTTTCACTCACGGCAACTGGCAAGGGTTTTTCAACCACGGCCTTAGCGAACGCGAAGTGGAATGCACCGTTTTGGCGGCTGGCGGGCTCACCAACAAAGAGATCGCCAAGGCAATGGGCATCGCACCGGACACCGTGAAGAAGCGGATTCAGTGCGCGATGGATCGCCTGGATGTTCACCGCCGCGCTGGCTTGGTAGCCGAGGCAATGCGCAAGGCAATCATCGCCCCGCTGCTGGTCCTGCTGGCCCTCGCTGAGGTAGCCCCGCACCAACAAGTTCAAACCCGTCCAGTCCGCGCCCCGGTCGCTGTAAAGCGCGTCGCCAGGGCAGGACGGGAGATGTCGCAGCCGCTGCTTCAAGTGGCCTGCTGATTCAAGGCGGAGACGCCTGGGCCTAGCCCGAACGCTCTTTAACAATCTGCCGCAACACAAACCGCATTGCCTCGACGGCGACCGGCGCACTGGAAAAGCCATTGAGGGGCTGGAACAGGCGAGGTGCTGACCGAACCGAGCGAATGACCCGAACGGGCAATGCGGCGTAATTCAAGTTTTCACTGGCTGGCCTTGGCGACAGGGCCAGACGGGAAGACAACCGAACCGAACTACTGAGGATTCCTTAGGAGTTCACAGACCCGCCCCATACGCCGTCCAGACGCACCAAGGCAGCAGACGCTGACAAGGGTTAAGCGAGTGGATGAGGTGGAGTTGGTGGCTTAACGAACGGAGATACGGAAATGGCGAAGAAGGCACCGAACACGGCGAAAGCAATCGTCTGGACCGAGCGGTCGCGGGCAGAGATGGAAGGACCGAGCAAGGCGATCTGCTACCACGTGTTCCAGATGATCCCTGCCGATCAGCGAGCCGAGCTGCTGAAAGACATGGCCGAATGGCACGAAAGCGTATCGCAAACCTAACCCATGCCCACCCTCCCCGAGCTGTACCTAATGGCCTCCGTTCTTCTAGCCACCCTGGCTTATGACGTGTGGCTGGGGAGGCAGAGATAAACGAAAGGAGATAGTGCGATGGACGAAATGAAAGCGGCCTTTAAACATTACCGCTACAGAGTTGCAAGCAGATTGCTAGAAGGCGAAACAGACGCTCACTGGGCAAAGGCGTTTAAAGCTGCTGACGAGCTGGTTAGCTACGACAGCTATTGCTCGGGCTGGGAAGCATCCCGCGACGCCCTGACAGCAGCACAGGCCAGAACCCATCAGCACATAGGAGGATGAGATGAGCGAATGGATAAGCGTTGAGACGGAAATGCCTCCAAATGGCGAAGCGGTGATGGTGTGGTGCGTCGGCTGCGAATGCCCTGGCGTGGCATGGTGGCGTGGCAGTGTTCGCGGCTGGATTATCCCAGAGCCTCAGGCGATAGGCGCTGAAAGCATTAGCCACTGGATGCCAATGCCCGCCCCGCCGCAATGATCGCAGCCCGCACCAAGTAACACCCCTCCTACACCCCAGCCCGTCCGGGCACAAATTCCACAGGTGGCCACTGCCTGCCCAGTGAGCATTCCAGCGAGGGCCTAGCCATGTGAATTCCTGCCAGCGCGGGCACGACTAAGGCGCACGGTAAACCAGAAAGCCCGGCCATCACCTAGCGCCGGGCTTTCGCTTTCACCCCAGCACTCACCGCAAAGCCTCCCCTTGTACCTCACTGGCCCTGCGATACAGGACGGGGGCTTTGCAGTGGGTGCCATTCCGCGAGGATTCAGCATGAACGAGCTAATCGAGGCACTGGAGCCGTTCGCCCTTGAGGCGGCGCAGTGGCATCCGCACCACAAAGACCACCTTGAGGTTTTCGTCAGCACCAATCAGGGCGATGCCGGATGGACGAACATCACGGTCGGCGACTTGCGCCGGCTTGCCCGCATTCACGCAGAGCTGGTTAGCCAGCAACGGAGCGCAGCATGAACCAAGACATTCAGAACGCACTACTGGACCTGTTCAGCGTGTGCCTAGAGGTGAACGGCGCCGGCCGGTATCACGCTCACATGAGCTATGCGGCCCACGTCAACAGCGTGACCGTCTACGTCCTTCCCGCGGACACCAATTATCTGGCGCCCGAGCGCGATCACAAGCTGAGCGAGGACGTTTACATCTGCCGCAACATGGGCGGCAAGCCGAAGGCAGTCGTGGCGAACCTGAACGATCTAGCCGGCCGGGTGAACGAGTTTCTGCTACCGGCACACGAGGAGGCGGCATGAGCAACCCCACACGGTACGACCTGCGCGTCACGGATGACGGCGCCGGCCTCTACGCCACAGACGAGCCGAACACGAACGGCATGCAGTATGTAATGGCGAACTCTTACGAAGCCCTTCTCGCTGAGCGGGATCGGCTGAAGGAGGCGCTGGCAGCAATGCTTGAAATTCACGGCGTAACGCAGCGCTTCGCAGACACCCATATCGAAATACCTCAGTCGTGGGTAGATGTTTCTGACTTTGCCCGCGCCGCCCTGCAAGGAGAGCAGCCATGACCAAGGACGTTTTCAACAAAGGGCCGGTGATCATTGAAGTTCTTCGCCTTGAAGGTGGCGAGGATCCATTCATATGCGCAATCAACGGGCGCATAGCACTTGATCCTCTCTGCGAAATTGAGGAGCAGCTCAGGGATGAAGAAGAGTTTAGCCACGGCGAGGGGCTGTACCTGTACGAGGCCCGTTACTACTCCGGGCAGTTCGGCGAATACGGCATGTGCGAAATAGCGCCCGGATGGGAGCTGACGCTGCTTGAGCATAACGCTGACTGGATGACGCCAGTTGAAGGAGAGCAGCCATGAACGCCGTAACCGAACTCGCCGGAGCCTTCGGGCTGCTAGGCGTTGCCAGCTTCCTAGCCTACTTGGCCCATGTCGGCCTGTTGGGGGGTGTGTGATGGATGACCGCGAACTGTTGGAGCTTTCGGCAAAAGCGGCTGGCGAGGACGTTGAGTGGCATGACGTCGGCAGTTGCTTCTATCGGAAGTCTTGCAACTGGCCAGCAGAGAAAGGCTTCTTCAACCCTCTGCATGACGATGGCGAAGCGCTGCGGCTGGCTGCCGGTCTATGTCTGAATGTTCTGTCTTCAGAGGCTTGCGTTGTTGTAGAAGACGAAAAAGGCGTCGAGTGCATAGAGTATTTCTACGGGCCAGAGGACTACACGTCAGGCTGGCGCCGCGCGATCGTAAGAGCGGCAGCCAGTATTGGAGAGGCGCTATGCCGTACGTAAAGGGGGTCAGGGGCGCAGTTCCAGAGGACTTAACCGGACGTGTTTTCGAACGACTTACCGTGGTGGAGAGAAGCCACTTACGGCAGGGCAGGCCGCGCTGGGTGTGTCGCTGCACATGCGGAGCCTTAAAGTCAGTTGCGGCCTGTGAGTTGAAGGCCGGCAAGACCAAAAGCTGCGGCTGCCTCAACGAGGAGTCTAGAAGGGCTAAGGCGGTGCGACATGGTTTCAATCGGACAGCAACCTATGTGTGCTGGTCGAACATGCTTGCGCGCTGCGGGAATGTGAATCGGCCTGACTTCAAAAACTACGGAGGTCGGGGGATAACAGTCTGCGAGAGATGGCATGAGTTTCAGAACTTCCTAGCGGATATGGGCGAAAAGCCTCGCGGCCTGAGCATAGATCGCATCGACAATGATGGGAACTACGAGCCGGACAATTGCCGCTGGGCAACAGCATCAGAGCAGCGCCGCAATCAGCGACCCGTCCGCGCCGCAGCAGAGATCGGGAGGGCCATGTGATGGCTAGCCCACGCCAACGAGCCCTCCGCTACGCATGGTGGCGCGGCTTTCTACTGACGCTGGCCGGTATATCCGGCTGGTTCTATCTGAGCGGACTTGCAGGAGTGATAGCGCCGTGACAACTCAAGCCCTCCCCCTCGACCCCTACGAACACGACGACACCCCCACAGGCCACAGCTATGCGGCTGCGTGGATTGCGCTGATCGGCTTCTTCGCCCTGGACCTGCTGATAGCGGTTCAGATCGGCGCGCTGAATCACTTCTTCGGAGTTTGAACATGAATAACAACATGCGGATCTGGAGCGCCGTCGACAAGACCGACACCAGGTACACCAAGGACGCGAAGGTAGGCGGTCAGCAGATCACCAGCCTGAACGGCACGGCCATGATTATGAAGGCCACCGAGATATTCGGCCCGGTCGGTATCGGATTCGGTTGGACGGTAGCAGAAGAGCGCTTCGACAAGGGCGCTGAGATCTTCTCGGGCGAAGGCGATAAGCGCGTCAGCCTTGGCTTCGAACTCAACCACACCATCAAGATTCTGTTCTGGTTCACCCAGGATGGACAGCGCGGCGAGATCGAGCAGTACGGCTGCACGCCGTATCTCTACAAGTCGAAGTACGGATGCACCACCGATGGCGAGGCGCCAAAGAAATCGCTCACTGACGCCATCAAGAAAGCGCTCTCCATGCTCGGGTTCAACGCCGACGTGTTCCTTGGCATGTTCGAGGACCACGACTACAGGGCGGAGCGCGAGGCGGAAGCCCAGCTTGAGCAGGCAGAGAACAAGGAAGCCGAGGCCGCACGCCAGCAACAGGACCGTCTGGATTGGCTCAAGGCATCAGTCGAAACCATGGCCCGCGCCGCCACCATGAACGAGCTGAGCAAACTCCACGCCTCTTACGTCCGCAGCGCCAGCCGACGCAACGAACAGAACTTCGTCAAGCGGCTGGCTATGGCCTTCGAGGAACGCAAAGCCCAGCTTGAGCAGAAGGAGGCCGCATGACCGCCCTTTACGAAATCACCGGCCAGCTCAAGGAGCTGGCACTGCTGCAGGAGACGGCCGACGAGGACATGGCCGTCGCCATCCGCGACACACTGCAAGGCATTGAAGCCGAGTTCAACGACAAGGCGCTCGCCGTCTCGCACGTCATCCTCAACTTCGACGCCGACGTAGCCGCGCTGGATAAGGAAATCGACCGGCTACAGGAGCGCAAGCGTCTCGTGACCAACCGCCAGCGCGAGATCAAGGAATACCTGCGCGAGAACATGGAAGCGGCTGGCATGACGAAGATCAGCTGCCCGCTCTTCACCATCACCCTCGCCAAAGGCCGCGAATCGGTTGTGGTGGACGACGAGAACTCGATCCCTGACGAGCTGATGAAGGTCAGGACCGAGATCTCGCCAGACAAGACTGCAATCTCCGCCAAGATCAAGGCTGGAGAGGAAGTGCCCGGTGCGCGCCTGGAGCGCGGCCAATCATCCATCCGCATCAAGTAAGGAGCCAGAATGGCCAAGCTCAAATACGACGTAGTAGCCACCGTCGGCAAATACGAGAAGAACGGCGAAACCAAGTACATCAGCCGTAAGGTCGGAGCGGTCATTCAGACCGACAAGGGTTTCCGCATGAAGATGGATGCCTTCTTCAATCCGGCCGGCTGCAAGGTCGACGAGGACGGCTCGATCTGGCTGGCACTGTTCGAGCCGCGCGACGATCAGCAACAGCCGCACCCTCAAGCACAGGCCGCTCGCCAACCAGCACCCCGCCAGCAAGCGCCGGCAGATGATTTCGACCAAGAAATTCCGTTCTGACCCACCCGGGCGCCCCTCGGCGCCCTCCTCCCCGGACAATAACCATGCAAGACTACCGATACGACCGCGTTAACTCGCTGGCGTCGCACGAGGCTGCGCGCCAAGAAATCGCCCGCAAGATGGCCGCATTCGAGGCCCAGCACGGCCCGATTGAAACCACGCCGATCCTGACCACTGACAAGCGCATTCCATACCGGATCAGCTGCCCAGAGCGGAAGCAGCAGCGCCTGAGCGACGAGGCAGTGAAGGTCCGCTCACGCGCCAAGGTAAACGATGAGCGCCAGCAGGTACACGCACGCAACATTGAGCGGATCCAGGCGCTAGCAAACTGCCAGTTGAACACAAAGGAAATAGCCAAGCGCACCGGCTTGTCCGCGTCGACTGTCAGCAAAATCATCCGGGAGATTCGAGATGCGAAGCACGCTACCTCGAGCCAGGTTTGAGAAAGTCAGCCGCGCCATTCTCAGGCAGTTCCGGGTATCGGTCGTCAACATCGACCCGGAAGGCCGGCAAGGACTGGTCGACTGGAGAACCTGCAAGAACATCGCGCCAAGCCACAAGATCGCTGAAGCGGTCTGCGATATCTCTCACCGCTGGGTCATTTACATCGGCGCGTTCTGCATCGATGACCAAGGCAACCGCTACATGAAGTCGACCGAGATAGCGCCGGACGGGATTTACCGATCGGACAGCCTGGCTGAGGTGCTTGAGCACTGTTACCGGGAGGGGAGCTGGTCGCAGGATGCAACCCGCGCCACCTGATCGGCTCCGGCTGGATCGCAGTACCGGGCGGTAAGGGCCTGGACGAGGACCAAGCCTATCGCGTGTTCGATGCGTGCGGCGCATGGCCTCAGAGGCGAGCCGCAGCGTGAACCGTCCAACCTACTGTCGCACAAGCGGCCAGCTCATCGGCTTATGCACCTGTTATCGCTGCAAGCCGCCCAAGGAGAAAGAACAGTGATCGAACAAATCAAAAGCTTATGCGTCTTGGTGCTCCTGCTCATATCCATCGCCTACTTCGGGGTTGCCCTGTACGGCCAGATCGCCGGCAACAGTCCGGGGGCTTACTACAGCGAAGAGATTGATGCCACATGCGTGACTGATCGCGACTTTGGATTGATGGCTATGTCATGCCTGCCCGGCGACCGATTCAACTTAAGGGCGGAGAAAGAGCAATGAACGAGACACTGAAGGCAGCAGGACACATCGGCGCTGAGCTGGGGGCCGCGATGGCGGAGATTGAGGCTTTGCGCGAGCAGGTCAAGGTTCTGCAATCCGACGCGAACAGCTGGCAGTCGGGCTATGACAAGGGCCGGATTGACGGCGCCAGGCATCGGAAGAGTGAGGTTGAGCGGTTGCGCGAGGAGCTTCGCAAGATCGCCAACCTCCCAATGGACCGATGCAGCACTGAGAATGACTACCGTCTTTCTGGCGCTAAGGCAATGGCTCTTGCAGCCATATCCAAGCAGCCCGAGCCAACCGACACCTTCACCGCCGTCGACATGGCCACAGCCGCAGCGCAGGGGTTCAGGGATGGGCAGGCGGCAGTAGAGCCAGCCCCGGTGCAGGATGAGCGGGAGTACCCGCACGAGGCAATGGATAAGCTGGCCGCCGATAGATACCGCGTTAGCGCGGCAGGTGCCGGCCCCCTTAGCCGCTACTCTGTGCGAGCCGGAGACGGAGAGCAGGAGCTGTACCGTGGCAGCAAATCAGACTGCGAGCACGTCGCGCGGAAACTGGCTGGCGCGTTTCTTGATGGCGGGTTCGCTGCGTTTGAACTCTACGCAGCCCCCATCGCGCAGACCGCCCCGCAAGGGTTGCGCATCGTCTTCGATGGCCCGCCAGGACCAGAGGCCGGACGGTTCGTCGAAGTCGAGAACGCAGCAGGCAGTTCGGTGAATTCCGGCGAGTGGCGAGAGCGCGCCGACGGGCTATGGGAGCTGGTACTGAACGGACCTGCCCCGCAGCCGGAGCAGAGTGGGCTTGATCCTCATGCGATAGCTCAACAGGTGCGCGAGGCATTGGATCGTCAGGCTTGCCCGAACGCGTGGATGGTCATCGCATATGAAGCGACCGTCGCAGCCCTTTCCGCAACACCCAGCCCCGCCATGGATGCGAAGGAGGAGTGAATGGCTGAAATCATAGCGGGCGCCATATTCACCGCGCTGGCCGTGCTGCTATGGCCGTTGCCGTTCTGGCGATTCTTCTGCGCTCAATGGCTAATCGTCGGCTTCGCCTATGCACTTGCACTGACCCACACCCCCTAACCCCGCATCACCCACCCCAACCTATAACAGCCTGCCGGCGAGAGTCGGCGGGGAGGTAGAGACATGTTCGCTGAATCTGAAATGACGGAGATCATGCGCAAAGCCAACGAGGCGGAAACAGCGTATCGCCTTGAGCAATCACGGAAGCTCGACGAGGCCTTGGCCTACGTGTCGACGCTTGTCAGCCCGCGCAAGCTGCAGCACATCAAGGAGTACATCGCAGAGTCCGAGATCACCAGCGACTTTGAGATAACCGAAGCCCACGGCGGCCACAAGGAAGACTGCATTGGCTATGCGTTCCGATACGCCTACATCGACCAGCGAAACGGATATCTCGGCGACGACTGCAGCGGGGAAATCTGGATTCCGCTGCCAAAAGGCAAGTTCCTGAAATTCCACTTCGCGATGTAGTCGCAGCAGGAGATAGACATGCAGCACACAGACAAGGCCGTGGCCGAGTTCGAAGCATGGTGGGACCGCCAGCCGTTCAACAGGCTATTCGAGGACGTGAAAGATCAGATGCGGAATGTATGGGTGGCGTCGCGGCGGGAGTTGGTCGTGACCATCGAGCCGGGCGACTGCTTCAGCCCGAACGACTGCGGTGACCTGGCCATATGGCGTGATGATGCGAAACGCTTGCTCGAAGCAGCCGGCGTAACGGTGAGGGGGTGAGGGATGGGCGCACGAGAGAAGCCAGAGCCAATTGAAGGCCAGCAGGTCGACAAGGTTTACGAGAGGAAGTTGGCCGAACTGATCGGCACGACGCCGAAGGCCTTGGAGCGGAAGCGTCAGCGCGGAGTGTTGCCGCCTGGCGTATGGGAGAAGATCGACGGCTGTATCATGTACAGCCTGGAGAGGTACAACGAATGGGCAGAAAGTCAGTGGGGCTCCCCCAAGGCGTCGAGATCGCCGGGGGCTCCGTCCGCATCCGCTTCACATGGAAGAAAGAGCGACGTTGCGAAACGCTCCCCTATCCTCAAACGCCCAAGGGATTTGCAGCAGCAGCCGGTTTACGAGCTCAGGTAACGCAGCTGATCAAGCTCGGTATGCTCACGGACGACAAGTATGCCGAGCTGTTCCCATCCTCCCGCTACACCCTGGCACGCATCACCCCGACCTTTGGGCACTTCGCGCAGCTCTGGCTGGACAGCCGGCAGATCGTGTTCAACACCCGCCGCAACTACCTGCGAGTCCTCAATAAATACTGGATGCCTCACTGGGCCACGAAGCGCCTGGACGAGATCCTTCCGGTAGATGTTCGGGTTCTGATGACCAAGATCGAATGGAACTCGGCAACCGACCGGAACGCCGCGGTACAGGCAGCAAAGGCAATCTTCGAGGCGGCGACCAAAGACGGCATCATTGCCGAGAACCCGATGCGCTCAGTTGAGAAGGCCAGGGAGGCCGAGCGCGACATTGACCCATTCACCCCGGCTGAGCGTGACGCCATCCTGGCCGACCTGTACGGGCGCCTGACGGGCATTCGCCGGAGTTACGCATCCTTCTTCAAGCTGGCGTTCTACACCGGGCTGCGGACAGGTGAGCAGCTTTCGTTGCGCTGGTCAGACGTGGACCTTCCCGCTCGGACGATTCGCATCCGGTCGACGCTCGAGAAAGGCAAGGCGCGGGACAACACGAAGACCAAGCGCATTCGCAAGGTGCTATTGGTGGATCAGGCCATCGAGGCGCTGGAAGAAATGGCCGAGCTCACTCGCGACTGGAATGAGTTCGTGTTTGCGCCCACCAGCGGCGCGAAAGGCAACATCAGCAACGTGGTCAGCACGGCCTATCATCTGAAGCAGTCGATGAAGCGGCTGGGCATTCGCCCGCGTCGGCAGTACGATACGCGGCACACCTACGCGACGGTTTGCCTGTCCGCTGGCATAGCTCCGGCCTTCATCGCGCAGCAGCTTGGCAACAGTATCGAAACGCTGCTGAAGCACTACGCCAAGTGGATCTCTTCCAGTGCCGACTGGGCCGAACTGGACAAGCTGAAAAACAGCTAAATGGTACGAAATTGGTACAGAGGCGAAGCGGCAAACCTTCAAAGCCGCACAGCACTAGACGTACAGCGATTTCTTTGAACTTCGCGGTATAGTAAAAATACCGAACTCACCAGTCTAGTATTAAAAACGCCCATGACCGAAAGCTCACCCGTACCGTCTGGCCCAGGCCGTCCGAAGGACCCCGCCAAGCGCGAAGCGATCCTGGCGGCCGCCCAAACTCTGTTCCTCGGCAATGGCTATGAAGGCAGCAGCATGGACGCCATCGCCGCCGAAGCCGGCGTATCGAAGCTCACGCTGTACAGTCATTTCAAAGACAAGGAGGCGCTGTTCGGCGCTGCGGTAAAGGCAACCTGCGAAACGCGTCTGCCGCGCCGGCTGTTCGTGCTGGAGGATGGCCGTGAGTTCCGTTCGGTCCTGCTGGATATTGCCCAGGCTTTTCACGAGCTGGTCATCAGCCCCGAATCCATCGGCCTGCACCGACTGATGGTGGCAATGGCGGCGCAGAACCCGACGCTGTCGCGGATGTTCTTCGATGCAGGCCCACAGAAGCTGTTGCTCGATCTGGAGCAGCTGCTCGACCAGGCCCACCGGTGCCAGTTGCTGGATGTGCCCGAGCCGATGCGCGCCGCGGAACATTTCTGTTCGTTGATTAAAGGCGCCGCTCATTTTCGTCTGCTGATCGGCTATGCCGAGCGACTGGACGCCAAAGATGGGAAGCGGCATGTCGAGGATTGCGTCGCCCTGTTCATGCGCGCCTATGCCCGCCAGACCGACACGGTCGATTGAATGGGCAGCTAAGGGTTCCCACTGCGGCAATCAACCCGAATCACCAAAAGCCGGCCGCATCGTGCGGCCGGCATCCTCAAGTCAGTCGTGGCTCAACGCACCGATGCGGTGGATCGACAGGTCGGCACCGTTGAATTCTTCTTCCTGGCTCAGGCGAATGCCAACAGTGGATCTGAGCACGCCGTAGACCAGGAAGCCGCCCACGAGCGCGACCAGCACACCCAGGCCCGAGCCTATCACTTGACTGATAAGGCTGATGCCGCCCAGCCCCCCAAGGGCATGCTGACCAAAGATCCCGCAAGCCAGCCCGCCCCAGACGCCGCAGAGGCCATGCAATGGCCAGACACCGAGCACATCGTCGATTTTCCAGTTGGCCTGGGCCGCGGTGAATGCCCAGACGAACAAGGCACCCGCTACCACGCCCGTCGCTAATGCACCGATGGGATGCATCAGGTCTGAGCCTGCGCAGACCGCTACCAGCCCAGCCAACGGCCCGTTGTGGAGAAAGCCTGGGTCGTTGCGGCCAACCGCCCATGCGGCCGCCGTTCCGCCAACCATGGCCATCAGCGAGTTGATCGCCACCAACCCGCTGACCCCTTGAAGAGTCTGAGCACTCATCACGTTGAAGCCGAACCAGCCCACGATGAGGATCCATGATCCCAGTGCCAGGAAAGGTATGTTCGACGGGGCGAAGGCCACCAGACGGCCATCGCGGTATCGACCGTTGCGTCGACCGAGCAGAATCACCGCGCCGAAAGCGAGCCAGCCTCCCATACCGTGCACCACTACCGAGCCGGCGAAATCATGGAACGGGGCACCAAACTTCGCTTCCAGCCAGGCCTGAACGCCGAAATTGCCGTTCCACATCATGCCTTCGAAGAACGGGTAGACGAACGCAACGATCAACAAGGTAGCGCACAGCTGCGGCCCGAATTTGGCGCGCTCGGCAATGCCGCCGGAAATGATCGCAGGTATCGCTGCAGCGAACGTCAGCAAGAAGAAGAACTTGACCAGTGAATAGCCGTTTTCGGCGACAAGCTGATCCGCTGGCTGCAGAAAGGTCACGCCGTATGCGACCCAATAGCCGATAAAAAAATACGCCAATGTCGAGACGGCAAAGTCGGCGATGATTTTTGACAGGGCATTGACCTGATTTTTCAGGCGTACGGTCCCGACCTCGAGAAAGGCGAAACCGGCATGCATCGCCAGGACCATCACAGCGCCCATCAGGATGAACAGGGTATTGGCACCGTGAATCAGGACTTCTACCGCACTGCTTGGGTTATCCATCTACTACGTCCTATGGAAAGCGCACCAAAACAGCAATCCACACCAATCAAACGCACCAACTTGCATCACGATTGGTTGAAGGCTTGCCATCAACTGTTGCGGCGGACTTTCGAGATGGCCGTTTCTCGAAAACCGAAGCGTTATTTTTCAGACACTTACGGTTAATTCCGCCTGATTTCGCAGTCGATCGTTGCGCCATTACGGGGCTACGCTCGATCCGCACGCACCAGACAAATGCAAGCGCTATACCAACGAAACGGCAGCGCGAGCAATTTTGGCGCATCGGAGGTGGGCTACAGGCAAAGCGGACGATGATGCCTGCCAGAACAGCAGGCATAGACGGAAGTTATAGAGCTGAGAGCGTGCGGTATTCGTCCTGCGCCAGCTGGTCGGTCATTCCGCTGACGAAGTCCTGCAACATCCGGCAGCGGTAGTAGAACTCCCACAATGGCTGCTCTTCACTGCCTTCAGGGTGCGCTTTCAGCGACTCGTGATAGGCCTTGATCAGTTGGCTGGGCAGGCGGCGGGCGAGCATCTGCAAGTGCGGCTCGCTGCGACAACGTCCTTCCGTCAACGCCTGGAAGGTCTCCGGTGCGACGGCCAACAGCGGCGAATAGGTGTCCAGCAGCCCCTGCAGAATCCTGTAGCCCTGCAGTTGCAAGGTTTCGACTTCTCGGTGACAGAACACCCGGTCCATCGCGACATCCTTGAAGGTCTGCACGATGGCGTTGGCAAGACTTGCGTCCTCCAGCAGTGCACGATCGAGCGTGCCGTCGTAAACCGCCTCGATATGCTCGATGAACTGCTGGGCGGCGTGCTGCACCAGCGGGTGTACCAGATTCACACGCAGCCAGATGAAAAACTCGCCCACCTTGTTGATCGGTTCCTTTGCAGCACGCGCCTGGGCGTACTCGACCATGCTGCGAAAACTGCGGCCGGTGCTCGCAATCGCCTCGTCGGGCGAGCCGTGCTCGGTGAATTTGGCGATTAGCAGCTGAGATAGCTGCTCGATGGTGAAGATGCCCTTCTCTACCGAGTCTTCAATGTCTGCAAGGCAATAGGCGATGTCATCGGCTGCCTCCATGATGTACGCGACCGGGTGCCGCGTGCCTGGCTGCAATCCCAGCGCAGCCTGCAGCTCCTCGACGAATGGCTCCTCCGACAGGTAGAAGCCTGGCTTCTTCAACAGATAGGCACCAGGTGTCCCCTTGGCCGGCTTAGGCGCGTAAGCGGCGCGCACGTATTTGAGCAGGCCCGCCGTCTGTGTGTAGGTCAGATTGAGCCGCAGCAGGCTCACCACCAGCCGGATCGCTTGTGCGTTGCCTTCGAACTGCTCGAGATCGATCAGCATGCGGCTGCGCAATGCGTTGTTGCCCTGCTCGTCCGGCACCGCCGCGCCGAACAGCTTTTCCAGGTGCCGCTTAAACCACTCGCCAATTGCGAACTCGCCAAAGTGCCCGAACGGTGGATTGCCGATGTCGTGCATCAGACACGTCATTTCCACCAGGCTTTCCAGCGCGCCTTCCAGCCCATCCAGGCCGTAATGCGCTGCTCGCTCACCAAGCTGCTTGTACAAGGTGCGCACGATGAAACGGCCGGTCTGCTGGACCTCAAGGGAATGCGTCAGACGACTGCGCACCGCCGCATTGCGCTCCAGCGGAAAGACTTGAGTCTTCTGCTGCAGCCGGCGCACCGCAGCGGAGCTGATGATACGGCCGCGATCGCTTTCAAACTGATCAATGATCAGTGACAGCTCACCCTCTGAGGCTTTGAGACCCGATTCGACGCGTCCATAAGGTCGCTGGCGGGAAATCTTGTCCTTGAAGTTGACGGACCGCGGCATGATTCGAACTCGATTGACGACAGAACCGCGAGCCTAGCGCGGCTCGGAAGCTTTACCAAGCAATCGGGCGACAACGGTGTTGGTCGTTTAGAATCGCCCGCTCAGCTAAAGGAGCAGACATGAGCCGGTCGGAGTTTCATCAGCAACATGCCGAGCGGGCAACAGCCGAAGCGCGACGACTGTTGGAACACCGAAAGATATTGGGTCCGCGCTGGCTGGCCTGGGTCGCCACCGAGCTGTATCAGCTGAAGCCGCCGGAGTTTGCCGCCATGGTGCGCCGAGAGCTGGCCCGCCTCAACGAAGCTTGAAAAGCCCTTGCCCTTTTTCATCCAATCAGAGCACCGTCATGCAATGGCCGGTTGAAGGCCCCTTCCTACGCGACCAACTGCTGCGGCTGCCGGGCACCGAGAAGCTTTCGGGCATAGACAAGCAACGCGCCACGAATGACGTCTGGCTCGATCTCAACGGGCTGCAAGGTGACCGTGTCGCCGATCACCGTTTCCATGGCGGGCCGGATCGCAGCCTTTGCCATTACCCGACCGATCATTACCGACATTGGTGCAGGCTGTACCCCCACCTGCAAGCGATCGGCCCAGCCGCGTTTGGCGAGAATCTTTCAACGTTGGGCCTGGATGAACGACAGGTCTGCATCGGGGATCGCTTTCGCTGGGGTGACGCCCTGATCGAAGTCAGTCAGCCCCGCTCGCCTTGCAGCAACCTCGACCGACGACATGACGCCCGAGGCCTAGCCCGGCAACTGGCCAAAAGCGGCAGAACCGGATGGCTGTACCGAACCCTGGAACCCGGCGCTGTTCGCCCTGGCGCTGATCTGCATTTGATTGATAGGCCGTGCCCGACCGCCAGCGTCTTGCGCGTCTGGCGCGGATCCATGAATGAGGACATCAGCGATACCGAACTCACCTGGCTGGCCGGTCTGTCGCCGCTTGCAAGCGAATACCGCACGCGCTTTCGTCAACGCCTGGACAGTCGACGCAGGCAACAGGATCAGGGTGCGTTGTTCTGATGACGGCAAGCGGCGTCGTGCCGCTGTTCAGACGCAACGCTGACCGCGACAATGCCTTCCATCGAGCGACCTCAAAAGTAAGGTCGCCAAGCACATCAAACGCCTGCCCTGCGTGTAAACCACCCGAATCGATACCGAGGTTTACATGAGCCATCACATCCGCCGACATCTGCCAGGCCGCCGACTGCCTGCAAGGTTTTGTGGGTTTCAACGGCAAAAGCGGCAAGCACATCGTCCGGTTCAGCGAAGACTCGTTCGGCATGGATGTCGCCGATACCAGCATCACACCGGCGAGCGAATTCGTCTGGCAGACCGTCGACAACGAGTTGATGACCCTCAAGCGTGAGCTGATCCAGTTGCTGCTGGACCAAAACATCAATGATCGGTTGGCCGTCACAGAGCCGTTACTGGCGTATATGCGCAGGCGGGATCTGCCCGAGATCCAGGCGCAACGTGTCAGGCAATGATGCACAGCCACTAACGACCGAAAACGGAGTCAAGTCATCAGACAACCGCCTCAAGTATTGGCAGATCGGGCCGATGTCATTGTACGACCCATCGTCATCGGCACTGCCAGCCTGAGGAACAACAATGAAAAATCTCAAAGTCAGCTACAAGCTGGCGCTGGGCTTCGCTGCGGTATTGCTGCTCACCATCTGCGTTGCCGCTATCGGCGTGCTCAGCATGGACGCCCTGATTTCACGAAGCGATAAAGCGCAGACCGCTGAAAACCTGCTCAACGAAGCCAATCAGATCCGCTATGCGCAAGTGCGCTTCGAAGAGCGTGGCGACCAGAAGTACGTCGCTCAGGTCACCGACTCGGTGGCTAAAATCGCCCAGCTTGTAGAGCAGAAAAAGGCCAGCTTTTCGGAGCCGCAGGACCGCGAGTATCTGCAAGCCATCGTCAACCAGGCTCGGGACTACCAGGCAGCATTTGAAAAGCTCGTCGCGCTGCATGCACTGAAAAAGCAGACGCGTGCCAACTGGGTCGATGCAGGCAACACCACCGACAAGCTGATTGCCAATCTGGAACAGCGCTGGAACGGCGTCCAGGGCAATCCGGTCCTGCACCCGACCAGCGACATCGCCAACATTGCCCTGATGACCACCGAGCTTTCCAAGCAGAACCGCCTGCTGCGCTTCACCGTGCGCGGTTATCTGATGGAAGAATCCGAAGCCGCCCTGCAGACCCTGAGCCAGCAATTCGAGGCATTGAACGCGGCCATTTCGCCGCTGGAAGAAGAGCTGATCGGCCCTCAAGCCGAAAGCCTGAAAACGCTCAAGGCCAGCGCTACCGAATACGTCGATCTGGTAAAGAAGCTGCCGCCCATCGTAGCCAGCCAACAACAGGCGCGTCAGGACATGGAGGCCATTTTTGCCAAGCTCTACGACCAGGCCCGCAGCATCATCTCCAGCCAGACGGAGAAAAGCGCCAATGATGCCCAGACGAAGAAGATTCAGGTCATCGGTATTACCTTGGCGGCGGTTGTCCTGGGCGTCCTGATCGGCTGGCTGATCGTCCGTCAGATTACGCAGCCACTCAACCAGGCAGTGCAGATCGCCGAGCGCATCGGCGCTGGCGACATGACCGGTCAGGCTCCGGAGCCGCGCCACGACGAGTTCGGCCAATTGCTTCAGGCACTGGGCAAGACGCGCGGTAACCTGCAAACGCTGATCGGGCATATCGGCGGCATCACCACGCAGCTGGCCACTGCCTCGGAGGAATTATCTGCGGTGACCGAGCAGACCAGTGCTGGCGTCAGCAGCCAGCGCCAGGAAACCGATCAGGTCGCCACGGCCATGCATGAGATGACCGCGACGGTGCAAGAGGTCGCGCGCAATGCCGAAGAGGCGTCGAGCGCAGCCCAACGCGCCGATCAACAGGCGGCCAAAGGCAATACCGTGGTCCAGCGCGCCCTGTCGCAGATCGATCGGCTCTCTAGCGAAGTCACGCTTTCGGCTGAGGCCATGACCCAGCTAAACCAGGAAACCGACGGCATCAGCACCGTGCTGACCGTGATCAACGGCATCGCCGAGCAGACCAACCTGCTGGCGTTGAACGCCGCCATCGAGGCTGCTCGGGCGGGTGAGGCCGGTCGCGGTTTCGCAGTGGTGGCCGATGAGGTACGGGGACTTGCCCAACGCACGCAGCAGTCCACCGCGCAGATCGAGGCCCTGATCGCCAACCTACAGAAAGGCGCCCGCACGGCGTCCGGAATGATGGACAGCAGCAGCACCCTGGCTCGCGATACCGTCACCCTCGCTCGAGAAGTGGGCACGGAGCTGCAAGCCATTACCGAAACTGTCTCGGTCATTCAGGCGATGAACCAGCAGATCGCCACCGCCGCCGAACAGCAGAGTTCGGTGGCCGAAGAAATCAATCGCAGCGTGCTCAGCGTGCGCGACGTCGCCGACCAATCCGCCGAAGCGGCTCGGGAGACGGCCACCTCAACCGCCCGCCTCGCCCAGCTGGGCGGTGAGCTGCAAACGCTGATCGGGCGGTTCAAGATCTGATCTTTCGCTCACAAGGTTGGTTAGCCACGGCTGCTAGATGTCGCTATCCATTCCTGCATGGCAGGCGTAGGCTCTGTCAGACTATTTCGATCTTCACGCTCACGCCGAGGTGCATTGGCCACAGAGCAGACCTACGCAAGGATGCATCACTAAGCCACCCATCAGCGAGGCGACATCATGAGCAAAGGTATGGATACAAAGAAGAATGCGAAAAAGAAACCCCTCAAGACTGCGCAGGAAAAGCGCGCGGCCAAACGGGATAAAGCCAGCGGACCCGCACCTCTATTGGGCAGTCACGCTGCCCGCTAGATCATAACGCTGGTAGAGCGCCCCGCCCGGACACCGTCGCGGGGCGTTTTGCTGTCAGGCCGCTGGACTGCCGAAAGCCGTGCGCAGTCGGCCAACCACCCACCCCCCGCCTACGTTGATCACCAGACCCAGCATTACCAGCAGCGCGCCAACCGCCTGGAGCAGGCCCAGGTGCTCGTCCAGCAGCACAGCGGCAGAGGTCAGCCCAACGACGGGTACGAGCAGCGAGAACGGCGCAACGGTATTGGCCGGATAGCGCGACAACAGACGACTCCAGAGTCCGTAGCCAAGAATGGTCGCGCCGAACGCTAAGTAGATCAGCACCAGCGCTGAATCCATTCCGAATCCACGCAATGCACCCCCGATCGCTTCCGGCCCCTCCAGCACCCACGACAGCGCGAAGAACGGAACCGGTGGAATCAGGCTGCCCCACACTACCAGTCCGACCAGATTCACCTTCCCCACCTTGCGGGTAACGATATTGCCCAGTGCCCACATCGATGCCGCGCAGATGGTCAGCAGGAAGCCTGCCAGCGTCATGCTGCGGTCGCCTTGCATGCCGATCAGCAGCAAACCGCCAGCGGCAATCATCAGCCCGACCAGATTGCTTGCACGGAGCCGTTCGCCAAGAAATAGCACGGCGAAGAACAGCGTGAAGAACGCCTGCGACTGCAGCACCAACGAGGCCAGGCCAGCCGGCATGCCGACCTTCATCGCAGAGAAGAGAAAGGCAAACTGACCGAGCGAGATGGTCCCGCCATAAGCCAACAACCAGCGCAGCGGCATCTGTGGCCGCTTGATGAACAACACCGCCGGAAATGCCGCGAGCAGAAAGCGCAGTGACCCCAGCAGCATCGGCGGGATGTCATCCAGGCCGACCTTGATCACGACGAAATTCATACCCCAGACGACAATCACAACCAGGGCCAGCATCAGGTCCTTCGGTGCCATGGCACAGTTCCCCAGACAAAAACGCATTAAAGCCGGCTGTGGCGACCAGGTACTCATACAGCAGGCAGGCATTTGGGCGTTACAGTCGACAGCCTTACCCGCCATACGTCCTGCCGCGGCCCTCGAGTTACGCACAGCCCGTGCCTGCTGCCGCAGCAACGGCTAGAATCGCGGTCAGTCGATCTCCAACAACCTCAGCCATCACGAGAGCATTCATGGGCGCACAGTGGAAAGCGAAACATAAGGAAGCGGCAGCCAACGCCAAAGGTCGTACCTTCGGCAAACTGTCGAAAGAAATCATGATCGCGGCGCGCAGCGGCGCCGACCCGGACATGAATCCTCGCTTGCGCCTGGTGGTAGAGCAGGCCAAGAAGGCCTCGATGCCGCGCGAGACCCTTGAGCGCGCCATCAAGAAAGGTGCGGGGCTGCTAGGTGAGAGCGTCAACTACGAGCGCACCACCTATGAAGGCTTCGCGCCGCATCAGGTTCCGGTGATCGTTGAGTGCCTGACCGATAACGTCAACCGTACCGTGGCTGAGATCCGCGTGCTGTTTCGCAAGGGCCAGCTCGGCGCCTCCGGCTCGGTCGCCTGGGACTTCGATCACTGCGGCATGATCGAAGCCGCGCCAGCGACTGCCGATGCCGATCCCGAACTCGCTGCCATCGAAGCCGGCGCGCAGGATTTCGAAGCTGCTGAGGATGGTGCCACGCTGTTCATCAGTGACGCCACGGACATGGACGTGGTCTGCCGCGCCCTGCCGGACCAAGGCTTCACCGTACAGTCGGCACAGCTCGGCTACCGCCCGAAGAATCCCGTGACGACGCTGTCCGAAGCCGAGCTCGAGGAAGTCGAAGCCTTCCTCAGCGCCATCGACGCCCATGACGATGTGCAAAATGTCTACGTCGGCCTGGCCGGCTAACGCATATCAACCGTTGAGCTAGAGGCACAGCGATGAGTACGAACAAACCCAACACCCCCTATGCCCAGCGCGAACAGGGTTATCGTGAAAAGGCCCTGAAAATGTACCCGTGGGTCTGTGGGCGCTGTGCACGGGAGTTTTCCGGCAAGCGACTGAGCGAGTTGACGGTCCATCACAAGGACCACAACCACGACAACAACCCGGAAGATGGTTCCAACTGGGAGTTGCTCTGCCTGTACTGCCACGACAACGAGCACTCACGCTATACCGACAACCAGTATCACGCCGAAGCCCGGCCGGGGAGTGACCTGGGGCCGAAAGAGACGTTCAAGGCCTTTGCCAATCTGGCCGACTTGCTCAAGCGCAAGCCGGACTGAGGATGACAAAACAGGTGTCGGTCACTTCACCAGAAGGACCGGCACCGAGACCTCATGAACCACACGATTGGCGACCGAGCCCATCAACATGCCAGTAAAGCTGCCCAGGCCGCGGGTGCCCATCACTACGGTGTCGCAACCAAACCGTTGCACGGCATCGTTCACCTGCTCCGCCACGTTGCCCAGGATGGCGTGAGTCTGGTGCGCAATTCCCGCTGTCTTGAGTGCCGCAGCGGCTTCTGCAAGGGTTCGGTTCGACTTGTCGATAAAACTCTTGTTCAACTCATCAACCGTACCCGCAGTGACGAACTCGCCATAGAGCACCGGCTCCTGCTGCACGTTCAGCACATGCACCTCGGGCGGCTTAGGCGCATCGGTGGCGAAATCGATGATGTATTGCAAGGCCCGTTTGGCGTTGTCCGAACCGTCATAAGCGAGAAGAATGTTGCGCATAGCGAGTCTCCAACCAGTTTTGTCGACAGCATAGACCATCATCCAGGCGCGCCCGACTACCAACATCGCATCCGTTGCTCTGGATCAATCTCCACGGTCGTCGCCATTTCGAGGCCTTACCATGAATACAACCTCCAGCGTTCCGTTTGGCGTAGGCGATGCTTCGTTCCAGGCAGCGGGTGGCGAGTCTGGGCTGACCCGCCTGGTCGAAGCGTTCTACCAGATCATGGACGAGCGCGAAGACGCGATCTGCGTCCGCCGCCTGTATCCACGCGACCTGATCGAATCGCGCAAGCGGCTCGCTGCCTTTCTTTGCGGCTGGTTGGGTGGCCCACGTCGCTACGCGGAACACTACGGCAGCATCAACATTCCGCAATTTCACACCCGCTGGACGGTCGGCGAAGCCGAGCGCGATGCCTGGCTCGCATGCATGGCTCTGGCGATCGCCAAGCAGGGATACTCCGAACAATTCGCCGATTACCTGCTGGCCCAGTTGCGAATTCCTGCAGAGCGTATTCTCCAGGCAGGCCAGCACGCCTGCCCCGTACAGTCGGCCCCACTCTAACCTCGCTGTACCTCGGCTCGAGTAGCCTAGCGTCTGCACGCCGCCGAACCCCTTGCACCTAGCTGCGTCATACCTTGTGAGGCCGTTGCGAACACGGCGGCACTGAACCACGCAAACAGGGGATTCCATGAAGATCCGCTTTGCCTCGGTGAACGAGCAGAAGATTCGCGATGCAGAAGAATTTCTAGGCAAAAGCGGTATCGAGATCGTCAAATTCCCGGTGCGCATCGTTGAAACACAGACCGAGGACCTGAACCAGCTGGTCAGTGACAAGCTGCTGGACGCATTCAAGCTAATTGGCAAGCCCGTGTTCGTCGAGCATTCCGGTCTGTTCATCAACAGCCTGAACGGTTTTCCTGGCGGCCTTACACAGACTTTTTGGGATCGTCTGCACGCCGTACGTTTTTCCGATCTGATTGGCAGCCTCGACGACCCATCTGCCGTGGCACGTACCTTGATCGGCTACTGCGACGGCCGCAAGCGGCACTTCTTCAAGGGCGAGGTCACAGGCAAGATCTCCCGTACTCCTGCCGGCGACCAGGGTTTCGAATGGGACAACGTGTTCGTGCCAGACGGCTATTCGTGCACCTTCGCAGAACTGGGCGGTGTGCATAACGACCTTTCAATGCGCAGGCGTGCTCTGGATGCCTTCATCACGCATTTGCGAAGGGGCTGAGGTAGTTGATGCAAAAGCTTCTGGAGGCGTACAAAAACAACCGCCTGATTCTCTTTGTTGGCTCGGGGGTGTCCGCCAACATCGGGCTGCCGCCATGGCGCGAGCTTATCGATGAGATTGCCGCTCAGCTCGAGTACGATCCAGACGTATTCGATACGTACGGAAACTTCCTTTCGCTCGCCGAGTACTACCGCATCAAGAAAGGCAACATCGGGCCGCTGCGCAGCTGGATGGACCGAGAATGGCACAAGAACATCGATATTCGCGACTCGGAAATACACCGGTTGATCGTCCAGGGCCGGTTTCCTGCCATTTACACCACCAACTATGATCGCTGGCTAGAGAACGCGCACGACGCTCACGGCGTCAGCTATCTGAAAATTGCCAATGCAAGCGATCTGGTCAAGGCGCGAGACGGCGTGCGACAGATCGTCAAGTTCCATGGCGACTTCGACGACGATAATTCCATCGTACTCGACGAGACTAGCTACTACGAAAGGCTGCAGTTCGAAACACCGCTGGATATCAAACTGCGCGCGGACACCTTGAGCAAGGCCGTCCTGTTTATTGGCTACAGCCTTTCCGATACGAATATCAGATTGCTGTTTTACAAGCTTTCAAAGATCTGGAACCAACACGAAACGCTAGGCGTCCGGCCGATCTCATATGTTTTCTCGCATAAACCCAACCCCGTGCAGGAAGAAATCCTCAGTCAGTGGGGCATTCGCATGATCACCTCTGAAGATGACGAACCCGGGCTGGCATTGCAGAACTTTCTGAAAGAATTGGTGGAGGGCTGAGGGAGGTTGCGCACAGTTTGAATCCAGCGCAGTGCAGCGCAAATAGCAAGTGCGATGCCGTTAAACATCGCACTTGTTGGCTTCAGTAGTTGTAGCCAATACCGACGCTGTAAAAGAACGCGCCGTCATCGTAACGATCCCGCGCATCGCTTCCACTTTTGAAGAGGAATTGATATTCGGCCATTGCAGTGATGAAGGTTTTGTCCTGAACCCAGTATTTAATACCGACTTCCGGCCCGCCCATAAAGGTTTCGTCAACCTCCTCGCCATAGATCCCACCAACACTCACCCCGACGAACGGACGAGTATTGCCACTACCGAAGTGATAGTCGTAGAACACACGGGTCGAACCGTCGAACTGAACGCTCTCCCCTTCTGAGTCACGGGCATTTACGGTTTGCCGAACACCCCACATGGAAGCCTCGTCCAGATATGTGCCCCAACTACCTTGTACGGAAAACACTGTATCGTCGAAGTCCTTATCGCTGCTGCCCGCGCCACCCAGCGTAACTTCACGATCACCTGCCACCGGAGCGGCAACTGCGATGGCGGGAAGCATGGCGGCGACCAGGAGGGAAGTTTTGAAAAGTCTGTTCATGACAACACCTCTTGTTCTTGCTAACTATGGCGGAATGCGCAACTTATGTGACGCGCACTGTTAATGACAGGAACACGTCATGACTGTTCATTTTATTTTAGGTATATATTGCAAACACCTGTTTATCAAGGACTTTTTTATTAGCAAAACCCATTACAGCAGATACTTTCTCAGCAATATAAAACAACCGAAACGGGCAACTAGCGAAACGGCAATTCACTCGGGATGGTGATCAGGAAGTGCTGCTTTCGGGTGTCGCCATTTCATCCGGCAGCGGTTCGTCTTCGGGGTCGCTATCGAACTCATGTCCCACGGCGATCCGCAACCAGACCGGCACCAGCAACAAGCCCACCGCTATGCATACCCAGCTGATCACAGAAGAACCATCCGGTGGCGGAAACATCAAGCGCCCTACACCGACCAGCAGGGAGAACAGCGAAACGGCAGTCACCGCAACAGCAAAAAGACGTGTACCAAGCGCCTTGACCGAAACAGAGGCCGCTACCCCATTGAGCCTCGCCGCACGCCGCCAGAAGCCAAACGGACGTACACGACTGTAAAAGTGCTTAAGTGTGGCGTCGTCGGTAGCGGGGGTAATGAAGGTCACCAGGATTGCGGCGGCGGTGGTCGTCAGTGCCATGATTCCAAGGCGCACCCACTCACGATCAGGGTCGGTGCCGAGGTAATAGAGCAGCAGTGGCGCCGTGATCAGCGACACCGCCATCGCCGTCAACTCTGAATAGAGGTTTATCCTCTCCCACAGCCAGCGCAGCACCAGTACCGAGCCCATACCCGCGCCGAATAGCAGTGATATGAACCAGGCTGTCTGGATCGAACCGAGATTGGCCATGATGATCATCGCGATCACCAGAATCAGTACATTCGACAACCGTGCGACCAGCACTAGCTCGCGATCCTTTGGCTTGCGCTTTAGCACGTGTGGCGCGAACACGCCTCCATAGACATCATTACTCCAATAGGAAGCCCCCCAATTGAGGTGCGTATCGACAGTTGAAGCCAGCGCAGCCAGCAAGCCGACGAGCATCAAGCCCCTTACGCCTGGTGGCAGCAGATCTTCGATACCCTGCACGAACAAGGCCTCTCGCCCAGCAGTGAAACCGTCACCGGCCATGTCACCGGGGGTAAAGGGATACAACACCAGTAATCCGACGGCGATCGCCATCCAGAACAGGCTGCGCAGGAATATCTGCAGCCAGGTGAACACCAAGCCGGCAATCCGAGCGTCACGGTCGGTGGGGCATGCCATGCTCCGCTGCGCCAGGTAGCCGGTACCGTCAGCGTTCATCTGGAAGAACCACTGCAGACCAACGATCACCAGAAACGGCATCAACGCCTCGCCCGCATCTGCAGGCGGGGCGAAAGACAGCATCCTGCTCGCCTGTTCGCTGCCGTAGAGTTCGACGATGCGGTCGGTCAGCCCGCTCAAACCACCCGCTGCGTCAACCACGAACCAGGCGTAGAGCAGCGTGCCGATCATCGCCAAGCTGAACTGCATAACGTCAGTCTGTACCACGGCGCGTAAACCGCCCGTAATCGAATACATCGCGGTAAATGCGAGGATCAGCAGGATCGAAATCAAGTTGTTGGCACTCATCATCGCCGGATCGAGTCCAGTAATGCTCTCGCCAAGCTGGATGCCCAGATTGGCGATCAACGCGACGATGGGCTCATAGAGGCCAGCCGGTAACCACAGATGCCACGGTAGGAATACCTCAGCGATACGAATGGCAGCTACCAGGACCATTGCCAACACCACACAGTTGATCACCGTGCCGTAATAGATAGCCTTGAGCAGACGCAGCGGCGTGACACCTTTGCCGCTATAGCGCACACAGGTCAGTTCTGCGTCGGTCAGTACTCCGGCGCGGCGCCAGCCCACCGCAAAGATAAATGCCATCAGCAGGAACGCGAGGCCATAGATCCAAAGACGCCATAGCGCAAAGACGCCCGCCGTCGCGACCAGACCGGTCACCAACAGCGGCGTATCGGCCGCGAACTGGGTCGCCCCCATGGAAAAGCCTGCCTTCCACCCCTTGATAGTCCTGCCTGCCAGAAAGTATTCGTCGAGGCTTTGGGACGCCTTGCCCCGTGCGCGCAGGCCGGAACCCAGACCGTAGAGAACGAAGGCCATGACGATCAGTAGGTCCAACATTTTGTTATGTCCTAGCTGGATGCTGTTCTTCTGAGAGCGCGAGCTATGGTGGAAAATTGCAGGCGTCGGATGAACGGAGCGAACATCGAATTCGGCTCGGACTCATGGCCCGCTGGCCCGACGGGCATCGGTTAATATCCGGCAGCATTGATGGAGAACTGCTCATGGAAGTACCTCAGTTGCGTCAGCTGCCAGACCAAAGCCGACCTTTGCTTAACAAATTCTACCGAGCCCATCGCAGCCATATGCGGGCGCCAGCCGGTGCTCGCTACTGGGTCGCACAGCATGTGGAGATTATTGCGGGGCTATGCCTCACAGGCCTCGATGGCGGCCATTGGCTAACCGGTTTGCTGGTCGCGCCAAGCCACCGTAACCAGGGACTCGCGACACGCTTGCTGGCCCAAGCGCTGGCCGCCTGCGAAGGGCCTGTATGGTTATTTTGTGAGCCGGGGTTAGCGTCTTTCTACAAGCAACTGAGTTTCGGTGAGACCACTGCTTTGCCGGGGTCACTCGCCGCTCGCCTGCAACGTTACAACCAACACAAGACGCTTGTGGCGCTATGCCACGATAAGGAGCAAGCGGCATGACATTAACCGTGCTGAAAATCGCAACTGCGTGCCTGCTTGATGAGGCGGGACGCGTATTGATCGTACGCAAGCGCGGAACCCATGCGTTCATGTTGCCTGGCGGCAAGATCGAGGGTGAGGAGACGCCTCGGCAAGCGCTCGAGAGGGAACTGCATGAAGAACTGGATCTGCTGATGGAGCCGTCGAAGCTAGAGTCGCTCGGCCATTTTCAGTCGCGGGCGGCAAACGAGCCGGATCATTGGGTGGAAGCTGACGTGTTCATTGCGCGCCTAGAAGCCTCGGTAAAGGCACAGGCGGAGATCGACGCGCTGGACTGGCTGGAAGTAGATGCAGCGCGGCAGGGACACTTGGCGCCCCTGCTACGAGAGCAGGTACTTCCCGCATTGCGCCGTAGGCTGCTTGCAGACTAAAGGTAGGGCACCAGTCAGCAGCTACGGAGAAATAGGATCGCTTGCCGGGAACGTCTCTTCCAAGGCCTCATCCAGCTGGTCTTCATTAGCCTCATCTGGATCACGTTTGTCCGGGTCTTCTTCATCTCGCCCAGGTTGGGCAGGTGGATTCGGTTCGTTGCCGTTCATGGTGAGTACCTCTGAGTTAGGTTACGGCTATTAGTCCGTTCACCGGCGCAGTCGTTCGCGCATCCACCTATACAAAAAACTACACACAAAAAAAAGGGGCGGGGGTTAACCCCCGCCCGCCTCCTTCCCTACTTCCCTTTTTTTCCTACTCATCGTCCTGATGAAACCGCCTCCAGCGGCTGATCCTGCGCGACATCCTTGCCGGCTGTGCTTGTCCCTGAGCACGGTTGCGATATTAAGGATTTGAGCGACAACGGCAACTCTGAAAAATGCATGATGGCAACTGAGCCACTATCTTAATAAAATAAATTTCTAATAAAAAACAAAGACTTAACAATCTACTTTTCTTGGAATAGCGATCCGCTCGGTCAACGCTACTAACTTTGCTTACACACTCTGTAAGCAAATGCTTACGTGAGGAATCGTTTAGGCAGAAGTCGTAAGAATCGAGAGTTAAGCCCGCTTATTCAAGCGACCGCCGCTAAGCTGCAGTGCAGCCTGCATAACGGATAGAAATCGTGCCCCTTACCGCGCAGGTAAGGGACAACGGGGCCTAGCGGAACAGCGATTCACTGGAAAGACCGTTACGCTCCAGAATTTCACGGAGCCGTTTGAGTGCTTCGACCTGAATCTGCCGAACCCGCTCTCGGGTCAAGCCAATCTCCTGACCGACCTCTTCTAAAGTGCAGCTTTCATGGCCGCGCAGACCAAAGCGTCGGATAACCACTTCCCGCTGTTTTTCAGTCAGGTCGGACAGCCACTGATCGATGCTTTCGGACAGATCGTCGTCGAGCAAAAGCTCGCATGGGTCGCTCGGCCGATCATCGGTCAGGGTATCGAGCAAGGTCTTGTCGGTGTCCGGTCCTAGGGAGACGTCAACCGAGGTCACGCGCTCGTTCAGCCCCAGCATTCGCTTGACCTCAGCAACCGGTTTTTCAAGCAGGTTGGCGATTTCCTCGGGGCTAGGCTCATGATCGAGCTTCTGCGTCAGCTCGCGCGCTGCCCGCAGGTAAACGTTCAGCTCCTTGACTACATGAATCGGCAGACGAATCGTCCGAGTTTGATTCATGATCGCCCGCTCGATGGTCTGCCTGATCCACCAGGTTGCATAGGTCGAGAAGCGGAATCCACGCTCAGGGTCGAATTTTTCGACCGCACGAATCAGTCCGAGATTTCCTTCTTCCACCAGATCCAGCAGCGACAAACCCCGATTGACATAGCGTCGAGCGATTTTCACGACCAGCCGCAGATTGCTTTCGATCATGCGCTTGCGCCCCGCCGGATCGCCCTTCTGCGCGAGACGCGCGAAGTGCACTTCCTGTTCGGGTGTCAGCAGGGGGGAAAAACCGATTTCGTTGAGGTAGAGCTGGGTGGCGTCGAGCGCGCGGGTGTAATCGATGAATTTGTGTTGCTTGACCGTTGCGGTCTTGGACTTGGTGCCGACTGAACCGACGCGGGAGATCTCGGTAATCGAATCTGTTTCCGCGGACGGTTCCATGAGTAGAACTGCATCGTCTACGTCAAACTCCGGCACTTCTTTTTTGAGAGCCATTATTGTTTTCCTGTTCTGAGTTCGACAACAGGCTTGGGCGGCACGCGTTCCCTGGCATCGCTCAAGCCCCTCCTAGTGCCAGAACAGGCAGCATCAAATCATCGCTTTGGCAGATATTGCATCGGATCTACAGGTTTGCCTTGGCGGCGAATCTCAAAGTGCAGCTTCACCCGGTCGGTTCCAGTCGATCCCATCTCGGCAATAGTTTGCCCAGCTTTGACTTGTTGACCCTCCTGAACCAGCAGCCTGCGGTTGTGGCCGTAGGCACTTACATAGGTATCGCTGTGCTTGATGATCACAAGTTCGCCGTAACCCCGTAAACCACTGCCGGCGTACACAACAGCCCCATCAGAAGCAGCTAAAACAGGCTGTCCTAATTCCCCGGCGATATCAATGCCTTTATTCAAACTTCCGTTTGAGGAGAAACGGCCAATAACCGTGCCGCCTGCAGGCCAGGCCCAGCCGCTTGCAGAGCGGGTAACCGGCTTGATCGGGGTGTTCGGCGCAGCAGGCTTGGGCGCCGCTACGGTGGGTCGCGTCAAAGGCGGCGGCGTCGGTACCGGATTCGTCACGATGGGCGGCGTGCTGGGCGCAGACGCGGGGGGAGCGGTTACCGGACGAGTGGCAACGGCACGGGGTGCCTGGCCACTGAAGCGAATCGTCTGGCCTGGGTAGATTACATGCGGTGGACGGATATTGTTGACCCGTGCCAGATCGCGCCAGTCCCAGCCAAAGCGGAAAGCGATCGACCAGAGCGTGTCTCCGCGCTGAACGGTGTAGTGCCCACTGGTTACACGGTCCCGGTTGTTACGATCGACGACACTCACGCCGCCTGACGGCGAGGTGGCGCACCCGACCAGTAACGAACCCGCCAACAAGGCGACAAGCGCGCAACGGACTGATGAACTGCGTATCCATTGCGTGCTGGCTGTGAGCTTCAATACCCGCTCCCTATGATCGACAAGTCGGTTCAGACGCTTTGTGCGACTGGCTGGTGACGCCCGGCAAACCACTCCAGCCCAAGCACCAGCGCGATGCCGGCGCCCGCCAGAAGGATCGCCAGCAGCAGCTGCGGATCCTGCCCTGTCAGATCGCCATAAGCGCCCGGCAGCAGGTTTTGCTCTATTAGCGGCACGGGCTCACCGTGCGAGTTGGTACGCCAGGTCAGCGTCTCTTTCCAGGGCCATACCTTGTTCAGCGAGCCGAGCATCAGGCCGGTTAGAAATGCCAGGGTAAGGTCGCGCCAACGCCGCAGAACCCAACTCAACACACGCGCAAAGCTCAACAAGCCGACCAGACAACCGGCGGCAAAGGTCAGCATGATGCCTAAATCCAAGGCTTTAACCGCGCCCAGAATTACGGGGTACAGGCCGAGAAGAACCAGAATGAAGCTGCCGGATATCCCCGGCAGGATCATGGCGCAGATCGCGATGGCGCCAGCGAAGAACAAACTGACGCTGCTGGTGCTCCACTGCATGGGCGACGCGACCGTAATCCAATAGGCAAAGCCGATACCCAGGGCCAGACTGATCAATCGTGACAGGTTGCGACGCTGGATCTCCTTGCTGACCAAATGCACGGAGACCAAGATCAGCCCAAAGAAGAACGACCACACCGGAATCGGGTGCTGCTCCAGGAGGTACGTAATCAGTTTTGCCAGGCTGAGCACGCTGGTCAGAATCCCAGCGAACAACACCAAGAGAAAGGTTCCGTTGGCGGTGCGCCATGCTTCGGCGATGCGCCCCTTCAGCAGTACGGGAATGGCGTTCGGCACTGCGCCTATGGAGCGCAGCAATTCATCGTAGATTCCGGTTATGAATGCGACGGTACCACCCGAGACGCCAGGCACCACATCCGCAGCCCCCATCGCCATGCCCTTGGCGTACAACAGCAACGCGTTTTTCATGCTTCCATCCGCTGAGATCAAACTACAGGTCCATTGAGCAGCGGCACGAAGCGCACGGTATCCAGCAGATGGCGGGAAAAACCGTCTTCCTCTCGAATGATCAGCATCAATTGCTGGACTTCGCCAACCCCGACCGGGATCACCAACCGCCCGCCGGGAGCCAGTTGATCGAGCAGAGCCTGGGGCACGTCGGCTGCCGCCGCGGTAACGATGATGCCGTTGTAAGGGGCCAGCGCAGGCCAGCCCTCCCAGCCATCACCCCAGCGAAAGACCACGTTACGCAACTTGAGTTCGACCAAGCGTTCTTTTGCGCGGTCTTGCAGCGCCTGGATTCGCTCTACCGAGAACACCCGCTCGACCAGCTGTGCCAGCACAGCTGTTTGATAGCCGGAACCGGTGCCAATCTCCAAGACCTTGTCAAGCGGGCCGTCAGCGAGCAACAGCTCGCTCATACGCGCCACCATGAAGGGTTGCGAGATGGTCTGGTTGTGGCCGATGGGCAGTGCGGTGTCTTCATAGGCGCGATGAGACAACGCCTCATCGACGAACAGGTGGCGGGGCGTGCGACGAATCACCTCGAGCACGCGAGGATCTGAAAGCCCTTCTTCGTACAGCCGCTGGATCAGCCGGTCCCGGGTGCGTTGTGAGGTCATCCCGGTACCATGGCGCAGCAGGTCATCGGATCCGCGGTTCACAACACGCCCTCCAGCCAACTGTCGAGGCCCTCGAAGGCCTCATGAAAGGTTCGGTCCAGCTGCAATGGTGTAATCGAGACGTAGCCCTGCATAACCGCATGAAAATCAGTGCCTGGCCCGCCATCTTCAACGTCGCCGGCCACCGAGATCCAGTAACCGTCCTTGCCACGCGGATTCGCCTGCTTCACTGGAGGCTTGGCCCTGCTGCGATGGCCCAGGCGGGTCAGCTGGATGCCGCGAATGTGGTCCAGCGGCAGGTTTGGAACATTGACGCTCAATACAGTACGCGGAGGAAGCTCAAGCGACGCCTGATGCTCAACCAGCTTGCGCGCGACATAGGCCGCAGTCGGCAGGTTATCGGTCAGCCGCGACACGAGGGAAAAAGCGAAGGCCGGCTTGCCTGTGAACCGGCCCTCGATAGCTGCGGCGACGGTACCGGAGTACAACACGTCGTCGCCGAGATTGGCGCCCAGATTAATACCGGAAACCACCATGTCAGGCGCGTCTTCAAGCAAGCCGTTAATGCCTAGGTGGACGCAATCCGTAGGAGTGCCGTTCACGCCGATAAAACCATTCGGCATGGTTGTGGGATGAAGCGGGCGATCCAGGGTCAGTGCACTGCTGGCGCCGCTCATGTCCTGAATTGGGGCAACTACCCTGCACTCGGCAAAATCCGCCAGCGCGTCATAAAGCGCGGCGAGCCCAGGTGCATACACCCCGTCGTCGTTGGCGATCAGAATACGCATCAGATGTCCGTCTGCCCTGCCAGGCTGACCAGTTCGCGCACCACAGCAGTGGCAAAGCATCCGGTCGGCAGGACGAATTCAAGTTGCAGAATGTCAGGCTCGGGATAATGCCACGACAAGCCGCCTATTGGGAGGCGAAGAATGCGCCGTTCATGCTTCATTCCGGCTTCTGCGAGCCACTTGGCGATTGACGGCTCCGTTGCAGCTGCCTGCATCTCCAGTGCTTGTACTGCGCCTGCAGCAGGCGATTCGCCGGCGCCCCACAGCGGACCGGTCGGATGCAGATCCAGCACGGCCAGCCGTGGGTCGCTGCACTCGGCTTCACCTGCCGGGAAAAAGCTGCGGCTATCGGTGAAGGCCAACAGATCACCGACTTGGGCCTGGTTCCAGCTACCCGCGGCAACTCGCTCAGCTAATACGTGATTGAATAGGTAACTGCGGCCCGCCGATAGCAGGCGTGAGCGGAGATTGCGCTGCACGGGCAGCTCTTGCCTATCCGCGTACTCACGGGCGCCGTGGACATTTCCGCCCTCATAACCGAAGCGCTGCAAGCCAAAATAGTTGGGCACACCGTCGATCTTGATCCGCTCGAGACGCGCATCGAGTTGGGCATGGTCAGCCTGCAGTTCCGTCAGACGCAGGGTAAACCCATTGGCCGAATGGGCGCCGCGTTGCAGTTTTCGCTGATGGCGGCTGCTTTGGAGAATCCTCAGGGTTTCGTCTTCGGCCCTCGCGAGTGCGGGATCAGCTTTGCCTGGCAGATGCAGGCTGAACCATTGACGGGTCAGAGCCTGACGATCTTTCAAGCCGGCATAACTGATGTTGCGCACCGGAACGCCAGCAGCACGCGCCAGGCGTCGCGCGGCTTCTTCGGTATTGAGGTTGCGCTTTTCCACCCAGAGCCAAAGATGTTCGCCCGCGCCAGACAAGGGGATATCGAGCACCTCGTCGACCTGAAAATCCTCCGCCACAGCTTTGAGCACCGCGGAGCCACAGGCCCCTCCGTGCGCCCTTGGGCCGAGCAACTGGTCTTCGGTCATGCGCTGACCAGCAGCGCAACAGCGTGAACGGCTATGCCTTCTTCACGCCCGGTAAAGCCGAGCTTTTCGGTGGTGGTGGCCTTGACGTTGACCTGATCCAGATCGACCTGCAGGTCCTCAGCGATCAGGGTTCGCATGGACTCGATGTGCGGAGCCATCTTGGGTGCTTGCGCAACAATGGTGGCGTCAACGTTACCGACCCTCCAGCCCTTGCTCTGCACCTGCTTGAGCACGTGCCGCAGCAATACCCGACTGTCGGCGCCCTTGAAGGCCGGATCGGTGTCCGGGAAGTGCTTACCGATATCGCCAAGCGCCGCAGCGCCGAGCAATGCGTCGCTCAAAGCATGCAGCACCACGTCGCCATCCGAATGCGCGAGCAGACCGAACTTGTGAGGGATCCGCACCCCACCGAGGGTGACGAAATCGCCCTCACCGAAACGATGCACGTCATAGCCATGGCCGATACGCATAGTCATTTGCACCTCGAAAAGATCAGCCGGCGATTCTACAGGACAGCGGCAGACGTTGAAGCCGCAGCGGTAAGAACCCCTGCAGATCAACGCAGCCGATAAGCACCATTAACCGAATCGATCATGTATCGCTTTTTGCCGATATATAGTTCGCTCTATCGCGATATACGAACCGGACGACACCATGCCCGACGAACTGGACGACATCCTCAAAGCAATCTCCCACCCTTTACGGCGGGAGATTCTGGGTTGGCTGAAAGAACCACAACGCTATTTCTCCGAGCAGCATCACTCGTTGGAAAACGGGGTGTGTGCCGGACAGATCGACCAGCGCGCCGGGCTATCGCAATCAACCGTATCGGCTCATCTGGCGACCTTGCAACGGGCCGGCCTGATCACCAACCGCAAGGTTGGCCAGTGGCATTTTTTCAAACGCAATGAACCGGCCATCGCCGCTTTCGTGGCCCGCCTCGGCCAGGACCTCTGAGCCCACCAACCCTTACCGTGTAAAGGAGCAGCATCGCTATGCCTACACTTTTCGACCCGATCAAGATTGGCGAACTGGAACTGGCCAACCGCATCATCATGGCCCCGCTGACCCGCTGCCGTGCCGAGCCGGGCCGCATACCGGGTGACTTGATTGCCGAGTACTACACCCAGCGGGCCGAGGCTGGGCTGATCATCAGCGAAGCCACATCGGTCACGCCGATGGGCGTCGGCTATCCGGACACGCCCGGCATCTGGTCCGCTGAGCAGGTACAGGGCTGGAAAAAGGTAACCGATGCGGTCCATGCGAAAGGCGGCAAGATCGTGCTGCAGCTCTGGCACGTGGGTCGGATCTCCGATCCGATCTACCTCGACGGTCAACTTCCGGTCGCACCGAGCGCTATTCAACCCGCCGGGCACGTCAGCCTGGTCCGGCCGATGAAGAATTTTGAAACGCCACGAGCGCTGGAAACCGAAGAGATCGCTGGCATCGTCGAGGCCTACCGTAAAGGTGCCGAGAATGCTCGGGAAGCAGGGTTCGACGGCGTCGAAATACATGGCGCCAACGGTTACCTGCTTGACCAGTTCCTGCAAGACAGCACCAACCAGCGCACCGATCAGTACGGCGGCTCGCTGGAAAACCGGGCACGTTTGCTGTTGGAAGTTACCGATGCTGCGGTAGGGGTCTGGGGCGCTGGCCGCGTAGGCGTTCACCTGGCACCACGCGCCGACGCTCACGACATGGGCGACTCGAATCGTGCCGATACCTTTGCCTATGTCGCTCGTGAACTGGGCAAGCGCGACATCGCCTTCATCTGCACTCGGGAGAAAGCCGGCGAGGACAGCCTCGGCCCACAGCTGAAGGAGATCTTCGGTGGCGTTTATATCGCCAACGAACGCTTCACCAAGGACCAGGCCAACGCCTGGCTGGCCGAGGGCAAGGCCGACGCCGTCGCTTTTGGCATTCCGTACATCGCCAACCCCGACCTGGTCCAGCGCCTGCGCCAGGACGCGCCGCTCAACGAGCCGCGGCCTGAGCTGTTCTACGCAAAAGGCGCCGAAGGTTACACCGATTATCCATCGCTCTAGCTCCTTGCGATGGAAGGCCCGCCCGGACTTCCGGGCGGGCCTTTTTTCGTTCTACCGCTTGTGATGTATAGCGTCACCGAGCTGCTACGCATAAGCGCCGGAGCAATGCGGACAACCGTAAGCGCAGCGGTTGATCCCCATACGCTTGCTACCGGCATAGGCTTGATCTTGAATGGGGCGGCATTTTCTCTGCAAACACGCTCGCTCGTAAGCGCAGCTGACCTAGGCCTTCAATGCCTGCGCGTGATGGCGTAGATGGTCATCGATAAAGGTGCTGATGAAGTAATAGCTGTGATCGTAGCCCGGCTGAATACGTAACGTCAGCGGATGATCCGCCGCGGTTGCAGCTGACTCCAGCGCTTCGGGCTTCAACTGATTGGCCATGAAATCATCCCGATCGCCCTGATCGACGAGTATCGGCAACTTCTCCGGCGCCTTGGATATCAGGGCACAGGCGTCCCATTCACGCCAGCGTGAGCGATCTTGTCCGAGGTAATTGGAGAAGGCCTTCTCGCCCCATGGGCAATCAGTTGGATTGGCGATCGGCGCGAACGCCGACAGCGACTGATAGCGACCAGGGTTCTTCAACGCGCACACCAGCGCACCGTGACCGCCCATCGAATGCCCACTGATGCCGCGCTTGTCGGATACCGGAAAGTTCGCCTCGATCAGCGCCGGCAGCTCTTCGACCACGTAATCGTGCATGCGGTAGTGCTGAGCCCAGGGTTCCTGGGTCGCGTTCAGGTAGAAACCTGCGCCAAGACCGAAGTCATAGGCAGCGTCCGGATCGTCCGGAACCTCGGAGCCGCGCGGGCTGGTATCTGGGGCGACGATAATTAAGCCGAGCTCCGCAGCAAGCCGATGCGCCCCCGCCTTCTGCATGAAGTTCTCGTCGGTACAGGTCAGACCGGACAACCAGTACAGCACCGGAAGCTTTTCGCCTTGCTCTGCCTGAGGCGGCAGATATACGGCAAATACCATGTCGCAGTTCAAACTGCTTGAGCGGTGACGATAGCGTTTGTGCCAGCCACCGAAGCTCTTCTGGCAAGAAATGTTCTCGAGGCTCATGGGCCCTCCTGAGCGGGCCCGTAGCACTCGCACCATCGCAGGCGGAGCGCTGCGGCCCGAATACTGAATCAGTAGTGGATGACGGTTCGGATGCTCTTGCCTTCGTGCATCAGGTCGAATGCCTGATTGATTTCATCCAACCCCATATTGTGAGTGATGAAGGTATCCAGTGGGATCTCGCCGGTCTGAGCCTTCTCCACATAGCTCGGCAGCTCGGTACGCCCTTTGACGCCACCGAAGGCGCTGCCACGCCAGACGCGGCCGGTCACCAACTGGAAAGGACGGGTGCTGATTTCCTGCCCGGCTCCAGCCACACCAATAATCACGGACTCGCCCCACCCCTTGTGTGCACATTCCAGCGCGGCGCGCATCAGCTGGACGTTGCCGACGCACTCGAAGGAATAGTCCACGCCGCCGTCTGTCATCTCCACGATGACCTCCTGGATCGGCTTGTCGTGATCCTTGGGGTTGACGAAGTCTGTCGCACCCAGCTCTTCGGCAATGGCGAACTTGGACGGGTTGATGTCGATCGCGATGATCCGGCTAGCCTTGGCCATCTTCGCACCGATGATCGCAGCCAGGCCGATGCCACCGAGCCCGAAGATGGCCACGGTCGCGCCCTCTTCCACCTTGGCGGTATTGAGTACCGCGCCGATCCCGGTGGTGACGCCGCAGCCGAGCAGGCAGACCTTGTCCAAGGGGGCTTCCTTGGGGATCTTCGCCACGGACACTTCAGGCAGCACCGTGTATTCGGAAAAGGTCGAGGTGCCCATGTAGTGATAAATCGGCTCGCCGTTGTAGGAGAAGCGTGTGGTGCCGTCTGGCATCAGCCCCTTGCCTTGCGTGGCGCGCACCGAGCTGCAGAGGTTGGTCTTGCCGGATTTGCAGAATTTGCACTGCCGGCATTCGGCCGTGTACAGCGGGACCACGTGATCGCCCACGGCAACCGAAGTGACGCCCTCGCCTACCGCCTCGACGATCCCGCCACCTTCATGGCCGAGGATGCAAGGGAATACACCTTCCGAATCTTCGCCGGAGAGCGTGTACGCGTCGGTATGGCAGACGCCCGTCGCGACGATGCGCACCAGCACTTCGCCAGCCTTGGGCGGCTCAACGTCCACTTCGACAATTTGCAAAGGTTGGTTCGGGGCAAACGCGACGGCGGCGCGGGACTTTATGGTCATGGCTGGCGGTACTCGTGGATGGAAAGTAATACGCAGTGTAGTTTCATCGATGGGTAGGGTTAATAAGCTGTTCGTGGAAACATTATTGCTGCCCAGGGATAATCGAGACGCGCCGCTCTCGGCGAATCGCAAAAGGATCGCCTATGAATCGATGGGAAGGACTGGATGAATTCGTCGCCGTCGCTGAGTGCGGAAGCTTCATGCAGGCCGCAGGGCAACTGCGCGTGTCGTCATCTCACGTCAGCCGCCAAGTGGCACGCCTCGAGGAACGTCTTCAGGCACGGCTGCTCTATCGCACGACCCGCCGGGTTTCCCTGACCGAAGCCGGTCATACCTTTCTCTCGCGCTGCCAGCGCCTGATCGAGGAGCGTGATGAAGCCTTTCATGCAATCAGCGACCTGCATGCTGCGCCCACTGGCCTGCTGCGTATGACCGCAGCGGTCGCGTACGGTGAACGCTTCATCGTGCCGCTGGTGAACGAATTCATGGCGCAGCATCCGCAGCTGAGGGTCGATATCGAACTGTCCAATCGCACCCTCGATCTGGTGCAGGAAGGCTACGACCTGGCCGTACGCCTGGGCCGGCTGAGCGAATCTCGGCTGATCGCCACACGCCTTGCCCCACGCGCCATGTATCTATGCGCGGCGCCAAGCTATCTCGAGCGCTACGGCCGCCCGCATACCCTGTCCGAGCTATCGCGACACAATTGCCTGGTTGGCACTGGCGATACCTGGATGTTGCAGGTCGACGGCCGCGAGCAGCCGTTCAAGCCCTCGGGCAACTGGCGCTGTAACAGCGGGCAGGCGGTACTGGATGCTGCGCTTCGGGGCTTCGGTCTTTGCCAGCTACCGGACTATTACGTCCAGGAGCCACTACGCCGCGGTGAGCTGGTGTCCCTGCTGGAAACGCATCAGCCACCGAACACGGCGGTGTGGGCCGTCTATCCGCAACGGCGTTATCCGCTACCGAAGGTCCGCCTGCTGATTCAAGCATTGAAGGACGGCCTCGCAACTCGTCCCGAATATCGGAACGAGCGCGATTGAGTTGCGACTGCGCCGCGCGTCCGACTGCCGACTTGAGGCGGAACCCGACTTAACCCACCACGTCGAAATTCTGAAGCCGGTGCCTCCGGCCCTCTGCTTGAGCGAGCCGGCCAATCAATCAGGAGGACATCATGCAGATTCTGGTGAACAGCAATCATAGCGTCGACGTGACCAGCAGCCTTGAGGAGCACGTGAAAGCGACGGTCGAGAGCGAACTGGAGCGCTTCGACGATCAGCTGACCCGAGTCGAAGTTCATCTCAACGACGAAAATAGCGGCAAAAGCGGCCCGCAGGATAAGCGCTGCCAGATGGAAGCGCGGGTCAAGGGACACGAGCCCATTTCGACCAGCCACAAAGCGGACTCGCTGAATCTTGCCATTGACGGCTGTGCCGAAAAGCTCAGCCATGCCCTTGCCCATGCGCTAGACAAGAAACTCAACCACCACTGAATGCCGCCTGATGCGACCCGCTGAAGCGGGCCGATAGAGACCATGAGGAACTGAATCATCTGACCACGAGTGAGGCCGTACATGAACAGATTGCTCGATCGCGAAACCATGTCCCAGTTACTGGCCAAACGCGAAGCGCCTTGCCTTTCGCTTTATCAGCCCACCCACCGCAGCTTTCCCGAGCGTCAGCAAGACCCGATTCGCTTCAAGCACCTTGTCCGCGAGCTTGAAGACTCGCTCAAGCAACAAGGCCGTGGCGACCAGGCCAAAGCGCTGCTGAAGCCCTTCCACGACCTGATCGACGATCCCGATTTCTGGAATTCCAACCGCGATGGGCTTGCTGTCTTTGCTGCCACGGATTACTTCGAGGTGTTCCGCCTGCAGCGCAGCGTTCCAGAGCTCGCTGTCGCCAATGACCGTATGCACCTCAAACCGCTGCTGCGTATCGCGCAGTCGGCCGACCGCTATCAGATATTGGCGATCACGCTGGACTCGGTTCGTCTGTTCGAAGGCAACCGCGACGGCGTTGACGAAGTCCGCTTGGGTGAAAGCGTTCCGAAAACCGTTGAAGAAGCGCTGGGCCGCGAGCTGACCGAGAAAGGTCAGACCGGCTTCCCGCAAGGCTACAGCCGCGCCAGCGAGCGCGGTGATCCGATGCAGGTGGAGAGCGGAGGCGCCGGGCGCCAGGATGAAATCGATCGAGACCGAGAGCGCTTCTTCCGTGAAGTGGATCGCGCGATTCTTGAGCATCACAGCCGCAAGTCGCGACTGCCGCTGATCCTCGCTGCACTTCCCGAGCACCAGTTCCACTTCCGCAAACTCAGCCACAACGAGTTTCTACTGCCGGAAGGCATCGAGAACGATGCGTCGTTACTGAGTCATGACGAACTCCGCCAGAAGAGCTGGATGGTCATGCAGCCGCGCTACATCAAGCGGCTGGAAGGTTTTATCAACCAGTACGGCGAGTCGCGAGGCCAGGGACTCGCGACCGACCAGCTTGAGCAGATCGGCCAGGCCACACTTGAAGGCCGTGTCGCGACCCTGCTGGTCGAGGCGGAGCGTCGAATCCCCGGGGTGGTCGACAAGGAGCAAGGCAAGGCAGTTGCGGTGGAAGATGACTCAGCCACGACACCCGATCTGCTCGATGAATTGACCATATGGACGCTGGAACAAGGCGGCGAGGTAATCTCAGTTCCTACCGAACGCATGCCGACCGAAAGCGGAGCTGCTGCGATCTACCGCTATTGATCGCAACGGCCTTGCCTCCGCTATGCGGGATGAGTCGGCGCACTGCATAGTGGACTGAACAGCGCTGGGCTCAAGATTTCCAGCGCTGTTCCAACCACTGAAGATCCTCGGGCCGGGTAATCTTGAGATTGTCAGCCCGCCCTTCGACCAGACGCGGGTGGTGCCCTGCCCATTCAAGCGCGGACGCTTCGTCAGTTACGGCAACTCCACTGCCAAGTGCATCCGCTAACGCCTCACGCAGCGATCCAAGCCGGAACATCTGTGGCGTGAACGCTTGCCAAATGACGCTACGATCCACCGTCTCCTGAACGCGCCCATCCGCATCAGCACGCTTGAGCGTATCGCGAGCTGGAACAGCGAGCAGCCCACCGACAGGATCGTCCGCGAGCGTCTCCAATAGATGATTTAGATCTGTAACTGCCAGGTTGGGCCTAGCGGCATCGTGCACCAGCACCCAGTCGCCGTCTGAGGCGCCTAGCCGGCTCAGCTCTCGCAGCCCACCCAGGACCGAGTCGGCTCGCTCACTGCCACCATTGGCACGGTGAACACGCGGATCTGTCGAGCAAGCGAGATCGGGCCAATAGGCATCATCGCTCGCTACGCACACAACCAGCCCCTTGAGCTGGGGATGGCCTAGAAAGCAATCCAGGGTGTGCTCGAGGATGGTCCTTCCTGCCAACTGCAGATATTGCTTGGGCCGGTCGGCTCGCATGCGGCTGCCAATGCCGGCAGCCGGGATCACGACCCAGTAAGACGGGAGGTTGTTTGCACTCATTCGGTGAGCTGAAAGAGAGTCTCGCCCTCTTTGACCATGCCCAACTCATGCCGCGCACGCTCTTCTACAGTTTCCATGCCCTGCTTGAGCTCCTTGACCTCGGCTTCGAGAATCCGGTTTCGCTCAAGCAATCGCTGGTTCTCGCCCTGCTGCTCGGCGATCTGCTTGTTCAATCCGCTCACCTGGGCGAGGCTGCCCTCGCCCACCCACAGGCGATACTGCAAGCCTCCCAGCAGCAAAATCAGGACAACAAACAACCAGTAGGGACTGCGTATGGAAGGCATGGATCGAATTCGATTGGTTTCCAGTGACGTTGTATAAGCGGCGGTCAGCAACATGGTCCGGCTTTCCTTTGCTGGCTAGCGCATCGCCGTGCGGCGACCTTAACAGCGCTGACCGTTATCCACAAAAAAGGGCGACTAACGCCGCCCCTTTCTAGCATGCTTGGGTTTAGCCGCGGAACTCGGCACGGCCCTTGTAAGCTGCTTTTCCGCCGAGCTGCTCTTCAATACGAAGCAGTTGATTGTACTTGGACACGCGGTCCGAACGGCACAGCGAACCTGTCTTGATCTGACCGGCAGCCGTTCCCACAGCGAGGTCGGCGATGGTGCTGTCTTCGGTTTCGCCGGAGCGATGCGAGATCACCGCCGTGTAACCTGCGGCCTTGGCCATCTGAATGGCTTCCAGGGTTTCGGTCAGCGAGCCGATCTGGTTGAACTTAATCAGGATCGAGTTACCGATGCCCTTCTCAATGCCTTCCTTAAGGATCTTGGTGTTGGTCACGAACAGATCGTCGCCAACCAACTGAACCTTGTCGCCGAGTTTGTCAGTCAGCACCTTCCAGCCAGCCCAGTCGGACTCGTCCATACCGTCTTCGATGGAGATGATCGGGTAGCGCTCGGCCAGGCCAGCCAAGTAGTCGGCAAAACCAGCGGCGTCGAAGACCTTGCCTTCGCCGGCCAGATCGTACTTGCCATTCTCGAAGAATTCGCTGGAGGCGCAATCGAGCGCCAGGGTCACGTCGTCACCAAGCTTGTAACCGGCGTTAGCCACTGCCTCGGCGATAGCGGCCAGCGCGTCCTCGTTGGATGCCAGGTTCGGTGCAAAACCACCTTCATCACCGACAGAAGTGCTCAGACCACGAGCCTTCAGCACGGCTTTGAGGTGATGGAAAATTTCGGCCCCCATGCGCAGGGCATCAGCGAACGTCTTGGCACCGACCGGCTGCACCATGAATTCCTGGATATCGACGTTGTTGTCGGCGTGCTCGCCGCCGTTGATGATGTTCATCATCGGCACCGGCATGGAGTACTCACCCGGCGTGCCGTTGAGGTTGGCGATGTGCGCGTATAGCGGCAGGTCCTGATCTTGAGCAGCCGCCTTGGCAGCAGCCAACGACACGGCGAGGATTGCGTTGGCACCCAGGGAGGCTTTGTTCTCGGTACCGTCCAGCTCGATCATGGCGCGGTCCAGCGCCTTTTGATCCAGCGGATCCTTGCCCAGCAGCAAATCCCGGATAGGGCCATTGATATTGCTGACAGCCTTCAGCACACCCTTGCCCATGTAACGGCTCTTGTCGCCATCGCGCAGTTCCAGCGCCTCGCGGGACCCAGTGGAAGCACCGGACGGCGCACAGGCGCTGCCGGTAATGCCGTTATCCAGGATAACGTCCGCTTCAACAGTGGGATTGCCACGGGAGTCGAGAACCTCACGCCCTTTGATGTCGACGATCTTTGCCATTTTTATTAACACTCCGTAGATAGCTTCAAGGCTTCAAGCAGTTTCGATTGGCGCAAAATTCTTGATCAGATCATCCAGCTGCTTGAGCTGGGTGAGGAAAGGTTCGAGCTTGTCCAGACGCAGCGCACAGGGTCCGTCGCACTTGGCATTTTCCGGATCCGGATGGGCCTCAAGGAACAACCCAGCTAGGCCCTGACTGAGGCCGGCCTTGGCAAGATCCGTAACCTGGGCACGACGACCACCCGCCGAGTCGGCGCGGCCACCCGGCATCTGCAGCGCATGTGTGACATCGAAGATCACCGGATATTGCATCCGCTTCATGATGTCGAAGCCGAGCATGTCGACGACCAGATTGTTGTAGCCAAATGAGGAGCCGCGTTCGCAGAGAATCAGTTGATCATTGCCGGCTTCTTCACACTTGGTGAGGATGTGCTTCATTTCCTGCGGCGCAAGAAACTGGGCTTTCTTGATATTGATCACCGCACCGGTCTTCGCCATGGCAACCACCAGATCGGTCTGGCGCGAAAGGAAGGCAGGAAGCTGAATGATGTCGCACACTTCAGCCACCGGCTGCGCCTGGTGCGGCTCATGCACATCAGTGATCACAGGGACGCCGAAGGTCTTCTTCACTTCTTCAAAGATCCGCATCCCCTCTTCGAGGCCGGGGCCTCGGAAGGAGTTGATCGAAGAGCGATTAGCCTTGTCGAAACTGGCCTTGAAGACATACGGGATACCGAGCTTTTCGGTGACCTTCACATAGGTTTCGCAGATTTGCAGTGCGAGATCCCGGGACTCCAGCACGTTCATCCCGCCGAACAGCACGAACGGCTTGTCGTTGGCGATCTCGATACTGCCGACGCGAATGGTCTTCTGGCTCATGCCTTGCCCGCCTTGTAGTCCAGCGCCGCCTTGACGAAGCCGCTGAACAGCGGATGCCCGTCGCGAGGGGTGGACGTGAATTCTGGGTGGAACTGGCAGGCCACGAACCAGGGATGATCCGGCGCCTCGACCACCTCGACCAGCGCACCGTCACCGGACCGACCGGTGATCTTCAAGCCGGCGGCTTGCAGTTGCGGAAGCAGATTATTGTTTACCTCGTAGCGATGACGATGGCGCTCGATGATGCGTTCCTTGCCGTAGCAGGCGAACACATTGGAGCCGGCCTCGAGGCCGCATTCCTGAGCGCCCAGACGCATGGTGCCGCCCAGATCAGACGCGTCGTTGCGGGTTTCTACAGCGCCAGTGGCGTCTTCCCACTCGGTGATAAGACCAACGACCGGATGGGTGCTGTCCTTGTCGAATTCGGTGGAGTTGGCGTCGGTCCAGCCCAGCACATCACGGGCGAACTCGATCACTGCGACCTGCATGCCGAGGCAGATACCCAGGTAGGGAATCTTGTTCTCGCGCGCATATTTGACGGTGGCAATCTTGCCTTCCACGCCACGCAGGCCGAAACCACCCGGAACCAGAATCGCATCCATGCCTTCCAGCAGGCTGGTGCCCTGGTTCTCGATGTCTTCGGAATCAATGTAGCGGAGGTTCACTTTGGTACGGCTCTGGATGCCAGCGTGGCTCATTGCCTCGATCAGAGATTTGTACGCATCCAGAAGTTCCATGTATTTGCCGACCATGGCGATGGTGACTTCCTTCTCGGGGTTCAGCTTGGCATCCACCACCCGATCCCACTCAGAGAGGTCGGCACCGCCACACTCCAGGCCAAAACGTTCGACAACGAAGTCGTCCAGGCCCTGGGCATGGAGTACGCCCGGGATCTTGTAAATAGTGTCGACGTCTTCCAGGCTGATAACCGCACGCTCTTCGACGTTGGTAAACAGTGCAATCTTGCGCCGCGAGGAGACATCGATCGGATGGTCGGAACGGCATACCAGAACGTCAGGCTGCAGACCGATGGAGCGCAGCTCCTTGACCGAATGCTGGGTCGGCTTGGTCTTGGTTTCACCAGCCGTGGCGATATAAGGCACCAGCGTCAGGTGCATCAGCATGGCGCGTTTTGCACCCACTTCGACGCGTAGCTGGCGGATCGCTTCAAGGAAGGGTTGCGACTCGATGTCACCTACGGTGCCGCCAACCTCTACCAGCGCGACGTCTGCATCGCCTGCGCCCTTGATGATGCGGCGCTTGATCTCGTCAGTGATGTGCGGAATGACCTGAATGGTCGCGCCCAGGTAATCACCACGGCGTTCGCGACGCAGTACATCTTCATATACGCGGCCGGTGGTGAAGTTGTTGCTCTTGGTCATTGTCGTGCGGATAAACCGCTCGTAATGACCCAGGTCGAGGTCGGTCTCGGCGCCGTCATGGGTGACGAACACCTCACCGTGCTGGAACGGGCTCATGGTGCCTGGATCCACGTTGATGTAAGGGTCCAGCTTGAGCATCGTGACCTTCAGGCCCCGCGCCTCCAGGATGGCCGCCAATGAAGCCGAGGCGATGCCTTTCCCCAATGAAGAAACAACA
>Ga0222713_10000427_pt1 | contig 47608 bp, 43 predicted proteins | sample C33_649DmetaG_FD_165061 | JGI IMG/M metagenome (GOLD analysis project Ga0222713, IMG submission 165061) | Estuarine water microbial communities from San Francisco Bay, California, United States - C33_649D | ecosystem: Environmental > Aquatic > Marine > Unclassified | place: USA: California... | reverse complement strand
GGGCTTTGTAAACGCAGAAGGGCCGGGCGCGTTGTTGGGACTGTGCTGGCATCATTATCGAAGAGGAAAAATCTGTCATGGCATCGGTAAACAAGGTCATTCTGATCGGCAATCTCGGAGCGGATCCGGAAACGCGTTATCTGCCCAGCGGCGATGCGGTTACCAACATCCGTATCGCTACGACCGAGAACTGGAAAGACAAGAGCGGGGACAAGCAGGAACATACCGAATGGCACCGGATTTCATTCTTTGGCCGGCTTGCCGAGATCGCCGGCGAATATCTCAAGAAGGGCTCTCCGGTTTACGTCGAGGGCCGCATCCGCACCCGCAAGTGGCAGGACAAGGAAGGGCAGGATCGCTATTCGACTGAAATCGTGGCCGATCGCATGCAGTTGCTGGGCGGGCGCGGCGGTGGCGGTGATGGCGGCGGTTCACGCGAGGCTGCGGGATCGTCCTCGGGCGGGGGCAAGGCCTCGCCGAAGAAGGGCGGCAGCTTTGATGACATGGATGACGATATTCCGTTCTAGGTTCTTGGTTCAGGGTTTCAGAAGAAGCCGGGCGCTGCCCGGCTTTTTTACGACCGTACAGCCTGGCTGGACGATGACAGAAGTCCGTAGGTATGGCGCGCAATCACCGACTCTTCGTCTGCCGGAATGATGCCGACGGTGACCCTGCTGTCCGCCGTGGAAATGCGTGCCGCAGCGGCTGCGTTGGCGGCGGTGTCGATTGAAATTCCCAGCCATGCCAGTTTTTCGCAGATCATGGCGCGTATCGGAGCTGCATGCTCGCCAATCCCCCCGGTGAAAACCAGCGCATCAAGTCCTTCCAGCGCGGACGCGAGCGAACCTGCTTCCCGGACTGCGCGATAGACAAACAGATCAATGGCTTCTTTGGCGCGTACATCGCCACTGTCCAGCAGGACGCGCATGTCGTTGCTGATGCCTGAAACGCCGAGGAGCCCGGATTCGCGGTAGAGCATGTTCTCCACCGCTTCTGACGACATGCCCATTTCGTGCATCAGGTAGAACAGCGCGCCCGGGTCGATCGCGCCGCAGCGGGTACCCATGACCAGTCCGTCGAGGGTGCTGAAGCCCATCGTGGTGGCGACGCTGTGGCGCCCGCGCATGGCGCACAGGCTGGCGCCGTTGCCGAGATGGGCCACGATCACCCGTCCGTCAGCGCGATTGCCCAGCAGTTCCGGCAACTTGCCGGCAACGTGTTCATAGGACAGGCCATGGAAGCCGTAGCGGCGCAGCCCATCCGCTGTGACCGCTCGCGGCAGCGCCAGCATCTGCGCGACTGGCGGCTGGGTACAATGAAACGCGGTGTCGAAGCAGGCGACCTGGGGAAGTTCGGGGCGCAGATGCAGCAGCGCCTTGATCGCCGTGAGATTGTGCGGTTGGTGCAGAGGCGCCAGCGGGGTCAGTGCCTCGAGGTCGGCAAGATTGTCGTCGTCGATCAGCAGCGGAGCGTTGTGGCGGGCGCCGCCATGAACCACCCGGTGTCCGGCGCCGAGCAGATGGCGGGCATGGTTGCCGGCCTCCAGCCAGTCGAACAGCCACGACAGGGCGGCTTCATGGTCGAGCTTCCCCGGGGGCAGGGTGCCTGCCAGGCCCCCTAGCGGGCTACCGGCCTGGAACGCCGCCGCCGCACCGATGCCGGAAATCGTGCCTTGTACCGTCCGTTGTTGCCGGGACTCTGCGGAAAATACCGCGAACTTGATGCTCGAGGAGCCTGCATTCAAGACGAGAATCTGGCGGGTCATATTCAGTATTTTTCTGGAAAATTCTTTTTGTTCAACGGGCTAGCTAGGCCGTGATTGTGCCGTTTGCAGTGGGCAGCGCCAAGCCCGCTCGGGCCAGGACTTGAAAAACGCCGGAGTATGCCCTGATATACCCGGAAAGTGGATGTAACCTTCTAAGGTATAATGCTTTTTTTGTATTTCGGGTGTTTGACATGCCAATTTACGAATACCGCTGTAATGCCTGCGGTTTCCAGAAAGAATTTCTGCAGCGTATCAGCGATGCGCCGCTGACCGATTGTCCTGAATGCGGAAAAGCAGCGTTGGGCAAGATGGTGACAGCCGCAGGTTTTCAGCTCAAGGGTGGGGGCTGGTACGCAACGGATTTCAAAAACAAGGGCACCAGCGCCAAGCCGAAAGGCGACGATGCCCAGTCTGCCGAAGCGTCCAAGAAAGACGAATCGCAATCTGCACCGGCCTGTGGCACCGGCGCCTGCCCGGCCTGCAGCTGAGGCCGGACGCAGGGCCTGTACGAAAGCGGGTTATGTGATCATCAGCGGCGCGTTCGCGCGTCGCTCTTCCTAGTTCATGTTCAAGAAGACTTCAATCAAGAATTATCTGGTGGCCGGACTGCTGATCTGGGTGCCGCTGGTGATCACGCTGTGGGTGCTGAACCTGCTCGTCGGCACCATGGATCAGACACTGTTGTTGCTGCCCGAACGATTCCTGACCGAGCAATGGCTGGGAATCCATGTGCCCGGACTGGGAGTGATCCTCACGCTGCTGATTGTTTTCGGGACAGGGGTATTCGCAGCCAACATACTGGGGCAGCGACTGGTCCAGTTCTGGGAGGGGATACTCGCGCGAATTCCGGTGGTCAACACCATTTATCACAGCGTGAAGCAGGTCAGCGACACGCTGTTCTCGGGAACGGGACACGCGTTCCGCAAGGTGCTGCTGGTGCATTATCCGCATCCCCAGGCCTGGTCACTGGCGTTCCAGACCAATGTTCCTGACGAGGTTGCTGCGCAGTTGCCGGAAGAGCATGTCGCCGTTTTCATTCCGACCACGCCCAGCCCGGTCAACGGTTTCTATTTTTACGTGCGACGCGATGAGGTCATTGAACTCGACATGACAGTGGATGCAGCGTTCAAGTACATCGTGTCGATGGGCGTGGCCGCGCCAAGCACTAACGGTGCGGTGATCGAGCCGCCCGATAATTCAAAATAAACATTTAAAATCATATACTTATATGCGCAGCCAATACTGCGGTCGTATCGACCGTTCTTTTCTCGGACAGACTGTGACCTTGTACGGCTGGGTGCACCGCCGGCGGGATCATGGGGGTGTGATTTTCATCGATCTGCGCGATCGCGAAGGTTTGGTTCAGATCGTCTGTGATCCTGATCGCGAGGAGACCTTTCGCGTCGCCGACAGTCTGCGCAATGAATTTGTTGTTCGTGTCGAGGGCAAGGTGCGTGAGCGACCCGCCGGAACCATCAATACCAATCTGGTGAGCGGAGAAATCGAGGTGCTGGCGAGCACGCTGGAGGTGCTCAACGCCGCGCAGACGCCGCCGTTCATGATGGATGAGGAGCAGCTCTCGGAAAACGTGCGCCTGCAGTACCGTTTTCTCGACCTGCGCCGCCCGCAGATGCAGGCGAACCTGCGCCTGCGCCACCAGGCGACGCGGGCGATCCGGCACTATCTCGACGAAAACGGCTTTATCGACGTCGAGACCCCGATGCTCTACAAGTCGACGCCCGAAGGTGCACGGGAATTCCTGGTGCCATCGCGCATGCATGATGGCCAGTTCTACGCCTTGCCGCAGTCGCCACAGCTGTTCAAGCAATTGCTGATGATTGCTGGATATGACCGCTATTACCAGATCGTCAAGTGTTTCCGCGACGAGGACTTGCGTGCTGACCGCCAGCCCGAGTTCACGCAGATCGATATCGAGACTTCGTTTCTGAACGAACGCGAAATCCAGGACCTGATGGAGGGCCTGATCCGCCATCTGTTCAAGTCGGTCATGAACATCGAGTTGGGCGAGTTTCCGCGGTTGACCTACGCCGAAGCGATGTCGCGTTACGGTTCGGACAAACCCGATCTCCGCGTCAAACTCGAACTGACCGATTTGAGCGACCTGATGCAGCAGGTCGAGTTCAAGGTATTCAAGCAGGCGATCGCGCTGAAGGATGGCAAGGTGATCGCGATGCGCGTACCCGGCGGCGGGTCGCTGACGCGCAAGGAAATCGACGATTACACGGCTTTCGTTTCGATTTACGGCGCCAAGGGCCTGGCCTACATCAAGGTCAATGACGTGACGCAACTCAACGATCAGGGTTTGCAGTCGCCGATCGTCAAGTTCCTGCCGCCGCCGGTGCTGGCTGAAATCATCAAGCGCACCGGCGCCGCCAACGGCGACGTGGTTTTTTTCGGTGCCGACCGGCGCAAGGTGGTTTATGACGCACTGGGCGCGCTGCGCGTCAAACTTGGGCACGAGAAGGGGCATGCCGAAGCCGGCTGGAGGCCGTGCTGGATCGTCGATTTTCCGGCCTTCGACTACGACGAAGAAGAAAAGCGCTGGGTCGCTGCCCACCATCCCTTTACCGCGCCCAAGGATGACCATGTGGCGCTGCTCTCCAGCGATCCCGGCAAGGTGCAGGCCAAGGCCTATGACGTGGCGCTTAACGGCTGGGAAATCGGTGGCGGGTCGGTGCGTATCCACCGCGCCGAGGTGCAATCGCAGGTGTTCGCCGCTCTTGGCATTTCACCTGAGGACGCCCGTGCCAAGTTCGGCTTTCTGCTCGATGCGCTGTCCTACGGCGCACCGCCGCATGGCGGCATTGCCTTCGGCCTTGATCGCCTGGTCACGCTGATGACCGGTGCGGAATCGATACGCGAAGTCATTGCCTTCCCGAAAACCCAGCGTGGTCAGGACCTGATGGTCGAGGCTCCGAGCGTGGTCACCGAGCGCCAGTTGCGCGACCTGCATATCCGTCTGCGCAATCTGCCAAAGGCGGAGTAAGCACTGCCGTTGCGGGCCATGGATAAGCGGCAGCGCAGGAACCTCCTGTTTTGGCTGACAGGTTTCGCCGCGGCAGCCAGTTTTGCCGCGGCCCTCGCATTCAGCAACGTACCCCAGGATTCCCGGGTCAGCCTGCAGGAACTGCCGCAGGAGGCAAGGAAGACGCTGCAACTGATACGGCGCGGCGGCCCCTATCCCTACCCGCGTGACGGCAGCACCTTCGGCAACTACGAGCGGCGCCTGCCCGAAGCGCGGCGAGGCTATTACAGTGAATACACCGTCGACACCCCGGGCAGCCGCAACCGCGGCGCGCGACGCATTGTCATCGGTTGCGAGCGAGGGTCACCCGCCGGCACACCGCCTGAGGGTGTTCCGGGACTGCCCCATTGCCGTGGCGGCGGCGAGGCGTATTACACGGCCGATCATTACGCTACTTTCAGGCGCATCGTCGAATGAAGACGCCGTCTACAGCCCGCAACGGGATATATCGCGCTCCGGCGAAAGCGGAAGCGACACGGGCGGCAACGGCAGGACTGCGTGTGACAGCGATTACGCTGCAGGGGGTGCGTGGCAAGCGGGAATTGCTGGAAGCCATTTCGCAGGCGATGGTTTTTCCGGACAGCTTTGGCGGCAACTGGGATGCGTTGGCCGATTGCCTGCAGGATCTGTCATGGTCGCCCGGTGGCCAGTTGTTGTTGTTGCAGGGCGCTGCGGATTTCGCGGCGGCCAAACCCGAAGAGTTCACGCTATTTCTGGATATTCTCGGCGCGGCAGCCGATTTCTGGAAACGGCATGACCGCGTATTCGTGGTGTGGGTCGAAGGGGTCACCGGCCTGGCGGAATTTTCAAAATCATGAATTACAAATTGCCGGTATCCGTGCTGGTGTTGGTGCATACCGCCGATCTGCAGGTGCTGCTGCTGGAACGTGCCGATCGTCCTGGTTTCTGGCAGTCGGTGACCGGCAGTCAGCATCAGGGTGAAACGCTGGAGCAGACGGCGCGGCGCGAACTGGCCGAGGAAACCGGCATTGTTGAAGTTGCGGCGCTGACCGACTGGAATCTGCAGAACCGCTACGAAATCTATCCGCATTGGCGCAACCGTTATGCCCCGGGCATTACCCACAATACGGAACATGTTTTCGGATTGACGCTGCCACGGATGCAGGACGTGGTGCTGTCTCCACGCGAGCATCTGGCATGGCGCTGGCTGCCCTGGAGGGAGGCTGCGGATGCGGTTTTTTCGTGGAGCAACGCTGAAGCGATACGCCGGTTGCCCGATCACGTTGTGAAACGCTGATAAGCCTGTAAAAACACGGGATATTCCGGCTGGCTTTTCTGTCAAAATCCTGTAAATTTGGAAACTTTCCCCTGTGGGGGGGATGAGCTGGAGCAAGATCAGATTATGGAAGTGAAAACGATAGCTTTTGATGGTTTCAAGCCGCTGGCGGACGAGGCCTGCCAGGAACGCATTGTGGCCGCCCGCCGCAAGCTGGGCGACCGCGCTGTATTCCTCGGCCATCATTACCAGCGCGCTGATGTCTACCGGCACGCTGACCTGACCGGCGATTCTCTGCAGCTGTCCAAGCTGGCATCCCAGACCGATGCCGAATACATCGTTTTTTGCGGCGTGCATTTCATGGCGGAAGTCGCCGACATCCTGTCGCGTCCAACCCAGAAAGTCGTGCTGCCGGACCTGAGCGCCGGCTGTTCGATGGCTGACATGGCCAACCTGAGCAAAGTTGAGCGGGCGTGGCGCGAGCTTTCCGAAGTGCTGGACCCGGACGCGACGGTGACGCCGGTGACCTATATCAACTCGGCGGCCGATCTCAAGGCTTTCTGCGGCGAACACGGCGGCACCGTTTGCACTTCGTCGAACGCGCGCACCATACTGCAGTGGGCGTTCGGACGGCGCGAGAAGGTGCTGTTTTTCCCTGACCAGCATCTGGGGCGCTGGACCGGTTACCTGATGGACATTCCCCTGTCGGAAATGCTGGTATGGGATCCCGACGAGCCCATGGGCGGACTGACGCCGCAGCAGATCAAGATGGCGAAGATCCTGCTCTGGAAAGGGCACTGCTCGGTGCACCAGATGTTCCAGGCCCAGCACATCCTGCGCTGGCGCCAGCAGAACCCCTCCGGCGCGGTGATCAGCCATCCCGAGTGCAATTTCGAGGTTTGCAAGCTGTCGGATTATGTCGGCTCGACCGACTACATCATCAAGACTATTGCCGCCAGTGCACCCGGTACCCGCTGGCTGGTGGGAACCGAACTCAACCTGGTGAACCGCATCGCCGAGGAATTCGCGCCGCAGGGCAAGTCGGTGCAATTCATGGCGCCTACCGTCTGCATGTGTTCGACGATGCAGCGCATTGATCCCCAGCATCTCGCCTGGTCACTGGAGAATCTGGTTGCGGGCAAGGTGGTGAACCAGATCAAGGTTCCTTCCTACGAAGCAGAACTCGCGCGGGTAGCCCTGGAACGCATGCTTGCAGTGTCCTGATCCGGAGCCGTCCATGACGGCGGCCCGGCTGAGCGTCGCGACGTACAACATCCACAAGGGATTTTCGGTGACGCCGTTGCTGGCGCGGCGCCCGGTGCTGCGCGCGTTGCGCGAGCAGTTGCGCACGCTCAACACCGACCTGGTGTTCCTGCAGGAAGTCATCGGCGAGCATTCCGCCCATGCCGCCCGTCATCGCGACTGGCCCGCGCAGACCCAGTATGAATTCCTGGCTGACAGCCTGTGGAGCAGTCATGCCTACGGCAAGAACGCGGTGTACGACGCCGGCCATCATGGCAATGCCTTGCTGTCGCGCTTCCCGATCGTCAGATGGGATAACGAGGATGTGTCCGCGCACCGTTTCGAGCGCCGCGGCCTGCTGCACTGCGAGATCGAAGTGCCGGGATGGCCGCAGAACCTGCATTGCGTGTGCGTGCATCTGGCACTGACGGCACGCGGCCGCGGTTTCCAGTTGCAGCGTCTGCGCCAGCGCATAGAGCGCCTCGTGCCTGCCGAGTCCCCGCTGATCGTTGCCGGAGACTTTAACGACTGGTACTGGCGTCATCGTGCAACCCATGAGCTGGCGCATCCGCTGAACATGCACGAGGTGTTTGAGTTGCTGGAAGGCAGTCCCGCGCGCAGTTATCCGGCATGGCTGCCGGTGCTGCGGCTGGATCGCATCTATGTGCGCGGTTTTGCAGTCCGCAGTGCCGGAGTACACCATGGACGGCACTGGGGCCGGATGTCCGACCACGCGCCATTGACGGCCGATCTGGAAAAACTTTGCGCCTGATCATTACAGAGGCAGGATATTGCGGGTGAGACAATCAGCGCGCTGCAGGCATCCCTCTGGGTGCAGCAATGCCTGGTGTCGACGCCGCCAGAATTTCACTTAAATATATGTTTTTAATGATAAAAATAAATTTTTCCGACTGTGTCCTGCAGCATGACTGCTGAGACTGCAAGTTCCGCCACGGGAGTAGGCCGCAACAAGCCGGAGCCAGCGCTGCGCAATGACTGGCGCGTGGTGCCGATGCTGCTGCCGTATTTGTGGGAATACCGCTGGCGCGTGGCGGTAGCGCTGGTATTCCTGGTTACTGCCAAGCTGGCGAACGTGGGCGTGCCGCTGGTCATGAAATCCATTGTTGACGGCCTGGATTCATCACAAGCAGTGCTGGTGCTGCCGTTGGCGCTGCTGGTGGCCTACGGTGTTCTGCGGTTGTCCACGGTGCTTTTTGCCGAACTGCGCGACGTAGTCTTCGTGCCGGTGACACAGCGCGCAGCGCGACGCATCGCGCTGGCCGTGTTCCGCCACCTGCATGCGCTGTCGCTGCGCTTCCACCTCGACCGCCAGACCGGCGGCATGTCGCGGGACATCGAGCGCGGCACGCGCGGCATATCCACGCTGTTGTCGTTCATGCTGTTCTCGATCATTCCGGTGGTGCTCGAGTTCCTGCTGGTAGCGGCCGTGCTGTTTGCGCGCTTTGACTGGCGGTTTGTCGCAGTGACTTTTGCTGCGGTCATCGTCTACATAGCTTTCACGATCGGAATCACCGAATGGCGCACCGCCATACGCAAGCGGGCCAACGAACTGGATTCCAAGGCCAACACTCGGGCCATCGACAGCCTGCTCAATTACGAGACCGTCAAGTATTTCAACAATGAGGATTATGAGGCGCATCGCTACGACGACAGCCTGCAGCGCTACGAGGTGATGGCGGTACGCAACGAGGCATCGCTGGGGCTGCTCAACGTCGGCCAGGCGGCCATCATCGCCGTTGCTGCGACGCTGCTGATGATCCTGTGCGCCCAGGGTGTGGTCGCGCGGGAACTGACGCTGGGAGATCTGGTGCTGGTCAACGGGCTGCTGATCCAGCTCTATATTCCGCTCAATTTCCTGGGCATGGCTTACCGTGAAATCAAGCAGGCGCTGACGGACATGGAGCGCATGTTCGGCCTGATGGAGGAGCATCGCGAAGTTGATGATGCGCCCGAGGCCCGCGACCTGCCGGAGGGACCCGCGATGGTGGAATTCGACGCCGTGGATTTTGCTTATGACCCGCGGCGGCAGATTCTCCACGGCATGTCGTTCACGATACCGCCAGCCGCGAAGGTTGCGGTGGTCGGCGCCAGCGGTGCCGGTAAATCGACGCTGGCACGGTTGCTGTACCGCTTTTATGACGTAACCGGCGGTTCGATACGCGTCAACGGGATCGACTTGCGCGGGCTGCGCCAGGCAAGCCTGCGTGCGGCCATAGCCATCGTGCCGCAGGATACGGTGCTGTTCAATGACACCATCTTCTACAACATTCAATATGGCCAGCCCGCGGCCTCACGCGATGAAGTCATTGCCGCCGCCAGGGCCGCCCACATTCATGCCTTCATCGAGGGCCTTCCCGATGGCTATGAATCCATGGTCGGGGAGCGCGGACTGAAACTCTCCGGCGGCGAAAAGCAGCGGGTGGCGATCGCCCGCGCGATCCTGAAAAATCCGCGCATCATGATCTTTGACGAGGCAACCTCGGCGCTGGATTCGCGCACCGAGCAGTCGATCCAGAAGGAGCTTAACGGCATCGCGCAGGGAAGAACCACGCTGGTCATTGCGCACCGGCTGTCCACGGTCATGGACGCCGACGAGATCATCGTTCTGGATCAGGGGCGCATTGTTGAACGTGGCCGCCATGCCAGCCTGTTGGCGAAGGAAGGGGCTTATGCGCAGATGTGGGCCCTGCAGCAGCAGGAGGACGCCAAGCGTCGCGCTGGTTAGCGTGACAAGGGGAAGCAGACGGATACGCAGGTACCGTAGCCGCCGGATCCTGTCGTAATTCCAGTCGTTGCGCTGTGGCCTTGCGCGATTTCGCGGACGATGGCCAGCCCCAGACCGCAGCCCTCGGGCGAGCCACCGGGGATCCGGTAAAAACGCTCAAATACCTTCTCCCGTTCTGCCTCGGGGATGCCGGGGCCGTTGTCTTCCACTTCGAGCCTTACTGTCTGTCCTTCGCTGCGAACCCGAACCGTGATGTTGCCGTTCTCGGGGGTATAGCAGAGTGCGTTGTCAATCAGGTTATTGAGCATTTCCCGGAGCAGAAACGGATCGGCGCTGATGTTGGCATCAGGGGACTGATCGTCAAATCCGAGATCAAGTCCGCGCGTCAGTGCCCGCGGCACCCACTCCCGGGTGGTTTGCCGGGCCAGTTCGCTGAGATTCACGGATTCGCGCACGATACTGCGATGCGATCCCGGTTCAGCCCTGGCCAGCGTCAGCAACTGCGAAACCAGCCGGCTGGCGTGGTCGGCCGCCGTGTGCAGCTGTTGCAGCGTCTGGCGCGCTTTCTCGTCGGTCACCTGTCGCACTGCGAGCTCGGTCTGGGTCTTGAGTGCTGCCACGGGGGTGCGCAACTGATGGGCGGCATCGGCAATGAAGCGTTGCTGTGCGGCCAACGCAGCACCCAGTCGCGACAGCAGGTCGTTCATGGCATTGATCAGGGGCAACAGCTCGCTGGGGATGTCCTTGCTGTTGATCGGGCTCAGGTCGACGTGCGAACGGCTGGCTATTTCCCGGCGCACCGAGGCCAGGGTGCGCAGGCCGATGCCCACCCCGAACCAGATGGCCAGCATTGCGAGTAGTACCAGAATGCCCTGAGGCACCATCATGCGCAGCATGATCTGGCGTGCGGATTCGTTGCGCACCGCTGCGCGCTCGGCGACGATGATCGACATTGCTCCTCTGCCCGAGCCGGGGCGCACCGGCACGCGGACTGCAACCGCCCGCACCGGCCGCTCACGGTAAGTGGCATCGTAGTACACCACGCGCTCGGTCTGGGATTCAGAAGGGGGGTCCGGCAGATCGGGATCACCGGTGATGTAATCCCCGGTTGGTCCGTTGGCGCGGTAGAAGAAACGACCCTGCTCGCCGCTGATCAGCATTTCGATGACAGGCTGCGGCAAGTCAAGATAAAGCTGTCCCTTGGACTCGCGCACATTGCGCCCGAGGTCGAGTGCGGTATCCAGCAGGGCGCGGTCGTAGTTCAGGTTTACGAAACCCTTGGCCACGTCGTGATCGATCAGCGTACTGATGATCCACAGGGTCATCAGCGGCACACTGACCCATACCAGCAGCCGACTGCGCAACGTGCGCAGTTTATTCATGCGCAGGTTTTTCGAGCAGGTAGCCCAGGCCGCGGATCGTGCGTACGCTTACACCCGCTGTTTCCAGTTTCTTGCGCAGGCGGTGGACATAGACCTCAATGGCATTGGGACCGACTTCTTCGCCCCAGCCATAAAGCTGTTCGGCAAGCTGTTCCTTGCTGACGACGCGGCCGGTGCGCAGCATCAGCACCTCCAGCACACCCAGTTCCCTGGCGGACAGGTCGAGCGGGGTGCCCTTGATGGTCGCGCGCCTCCCGGCGGTGTCCAGCACCAGGTCGCCGTGGGTCAGGTTGGCGCCGCCACCGGACTGGCCGCGGCGGATCAGCGCGCGAACCCGCGCTTCCAGTTCAGGCAGGTCGTAGGGCTTGGTCAGATAGTCGTCGGCGCCGAGATCGAGTCCCTTGACCCGGTCTTCGAGGGCGTCACGCGCGGTGAGCATCAGTACCGGGGTTTTGGAGCCCTTGCGCCGCATCCGGCGCAGCACCTCGTATCCATCCAGTTTGGGCAGACCGATGTCGAGGATCACGGCATCGTAATTCTGGGTGGCCAGCATGTGATCGGCCTGTTCGCCGTTGGCGGCATGATCAACGGCGTAATCGGACCCTTTGAGGGCCTTGATCAGGCCGTCGGCCAGTATGGGGTGATCTTCAACTATGAGCAGTCGCATGACGGAAGTTTCAGTTCGTGAATACCGGGTAATACCCCGCAGGGGGGATGATACTCATGGACCGGCTGCGCCGGGAGAGTGCTACCGCGGGGTATCGTGCCGGACCGGGCATCAGTAAGTTTTACGTAAGTCAGGGTCGTTATTGTGAGCGGGTGCTGACAGGGATTTCCCTGTCGTTTTGAGCGTATTTCCTCCTCGGAGGCCTGTTTACTGCAAAGGTCTGTGCTGAGCGGATCATTGTAAGGCCTCTTTAAGCTCCGCCCGGACAACCCACACTGTCCTGAGCGGAGTTTTTTTTGATACCTCCGGAATAACGGGCAGAACCGTCTGCGGGCAATAATCTGTTGAAAAAAGTGGCGTAACATTGTATTTTTCAAGGGATTTTAAGCAAAACAACCGGGGAGCGGGCTTGACGATGCGTAGGCTGGTCGTGGCGCTGTGCATAACCATGTCGATGGGATCGGCATGGGGTCAAAACACCGACCGCAATTCCCGCCCTGCCAAAGCGGTTGCCAGCGGGCCCGACCTCAAGTCCTCATCGGTGCTGGTTATTGACCAGTCCGAGGGCACCGCCCTCTACGGCAAGAATGCCGACAACGTAAAGCCGATAGCTTCGATCACCAAGGTGATGACGGCGATGGTGGTGCTTGATGCCGATCTGCCGCTGGATGAACTCATCGTTATCAGCAAAGAGGATCGGGATCTGATCAAGGGCACCCGTTCGCGGTTGCATATCGGTGCAGCACTGACCCGCCGTGAACTGCTGCAACTGGCACTGATGGCATCCGAAAATCGCGCAGCGGAGGCTTTGACCCGGGTGTACCCCGGCGGAACCAGCGCCTTTGTCGGTGCGATGAACCGCAAGGCGGTCGAACTGGGCATGGTGCATTCCCGGTTTGTCGACGGGACCGGACTGTCGAGTGAAAACGTCTCCACCGCACAGGATTTGACTAAAATGGTGGCCGCGGCTTACCAATACCCGCTGATCCGGGAATTCACCACGGAGAAAAAGGCGACCGTGCATCTGGCGAACGGTCAGGCCATGAATTACGGCAATTCAAATCTGCTGGTGAGCAGTCGCGACTGGCAGATCGGTCTTTCCAAGACGGGGTACATCTCCGAGGCCGGGCGTTGCCTGGTGATGCAGGCCACCATTGCCAGCAGGCCGGTCATCATTGTGCTGCTCGAATCCTGGGGCAGGCTGACCCGCATCGGAGACGCCAATCGCATCAAGCGATGGATGGAAAGCCGCTTTGGCTCTGATGTGCCGGGCTGAGCCGGGGTTGCGCAACCGTTTCCAATGATGCCGTCCGCGGCATCTCCAGCCCTGTTCGTCGACCTGCAGCCCGATTCCGGCAGCTTCCTGGGTGACGTTTTAAAAGGGCTTGCACAATCACCGAAGGCACTGTCGCCGAAATATTTCTACGACGCCCGCGGCAGCCAGTTGTTCGAAGCCATCTGCGAACTTCCCGAGTACTACCCCACACGCACTGAAATGACCCTGATGCGCGAATGCGCAGGGGAGATCGCGTCACTGCTGGATCAGGATGGCCTGCTGATCGAGTTCGGCAGCGGCGCCAGCGTCAAGACGGAAATTCTGCTGCAAACCATGCGGCCCAGGGCTTATGTTCCGGTGGATATCTCGGCTGACGCCTTGCGGGGCTCGGTGTCGCGTCTCAATACCGCATTTCCCGGATTGCCGGTGATTGCGGTGTGTGCCGATTACATGCAGCCGATGCAAGTGACCGAACTGGCGCGTTACGAAAGTTGCCGCAGGTCCATTTATTTCCCCGGTTCCACCATCGGCAACCTGACCCCGGAGGAGGCGCGGTCGTTCCTCGGGCGTGCCCGCGGCCTGGCCGGTGCCGGCGGATCGATGATCGTGGGTGTGGATCTGAAAAAAGATCCTGCCGTGTTGCATGCGGCCTATAACGACGCACAGGGCGTTACCGCCGAATTCAATCTCAATCTGTTGCGGCGGATCAATCACGAACTGGCCGCCGATTTCGATCTGCAGCAGTTTTGTCACATTGCTTTCTATAACGAAACCGCCGGTCGCATAGAAATGCATCTGGAAAGCCTGAAGTCGCAGCAGGTCTCTGTCAGCGGGAAAAATTTCACTTTTGACGCTGGCGAGCGCATGCATACCGAAAATTCATACAAATACACGGTGGAAGAGTTTCGCGCATTGGCCCGTGATGCAGGGTTTGTTCCCGGGCAGGTATGGGTCGATGCAAAAAGTTTCTTCGCCGTGCATCTGCTGCGCGCCTGAGCGTTTTTACGATACGAACTTTTCAGGAAAAAATTTACTGGCAGTAAATTTTTTTCAGTGGAATCGCGCCGGTTCCTGTGTGCAATATGGACTACTCAGGAGACTGCGTGGCGCCGGTGCTAACATCACAGCTCCCAACTGGTCCTGAAGCCGCGCTCCCTACTGTTCCACCGAAGATGGCCATTTATCTCACGCTGGTACTGATCGTGCTGAATCACATCGCATTCGGCGGAAGCCGGGTCGTGGTGTCTTTGTACGCGCTGGAATCAGGCGCCAGCCAGGCGCAGGTCGGCATTTTGATGGCCTCGTACGCCTTGTGTCCGATGCTGTTTGCGATTGCGATCGGACGTCTGGCGGACCGTGTCGGTCCGCGGCTGCCGATGTTGCTGGGAACGGCAGGCATTGGTGCCGCGCTGAGTCTGCCGCTGATCTGGCCCTCGCTGTATACGCTTTATGTGTCAGCGACCCTGCTCGGCACCTCGTTTCATTTTTTCTTTGTTACCGTAACCGGGATTGCCGGCGGCATCGGCGGCGCTGAACACCGCTCCCGCAACTATGCGCTGGTCAGCCTCAGTTTCTCGGGTGCGGGTTTTATCGGCCCGCTGGTCGCAGGTTTCTCAATTGATCACCTGGGATACCTGAAAGCCTTCGTCATTCTCATCCTCTTCACCATCATTCCGTTGCTGATGCTGTGGTTGCGCCCGGGGTTCCTGCCCGCAGCCGCACGGATGCCGGGAAGCGAGGCAACGGGCGGTGCAATGGAGTTGTGGCGGACGCCGCGCCTGCGCAATACCTTCATTGCCAGTGGTTTCATATCGGCGGGCTGGGATTTGTTCAATTTCTACATGCCGGTGTACGGACATGGCATCGGCCTTTCGGCGTCGGCAATCGGCGTCATTCTTGGTGCGTTTGCGCTGGCGACATTCGTGATACGCGCCGTGTTGCCCTGGCTGGTCAAGCGCTCCAGCGAGGCCGAAATCCTGGTGTATGCGATTTTCTCCGCCGCGCTCACGTTCATGCTGTTTCCCCTGTTCGAGAATCCGTATGCACTATGCGCGGTTGCGTTCCTGCTCGGCCTGGGCGTGGGCGTGGGCCAGCCGATGTCAATGTCGCTGATTTATGCGCTGGCCCCGCAGGGCCGTGCTTCGGAGGCGGCGGGAGTGAGGGTTACGGTAAACAATTTCACCCACTTCGTGATCCCGCTGCTTTTCGGCAGTCTCGGCACCGCCTTCGGCTTTGCGCCGGTCTGGCTCTCGAATTCGGCGCTGCTCGGCGTCGGCGGCTGGCTGGTGCGGCGCGCCCGAGCTTGAAAAAAATTACAAGCGTAACGAGCGGCGAGAGGGCAAGGAGCACGGTGCCCTCCTAGAGGACTTGCTTCGCGGCGCGCAGTAGCTTGTCAGCGGATGACGATCGTCAGGTTGAAGTCGCCGCGCAGCAGGTTGACCGCATAACCCCCATCCGCTGCGCGCAACCGCGACAGGAACTCTTTCAGCGTCTGCACCCGGCGCCGGTTTACCGCGTAAATGATGTCGCCGGGACGGAACCCAGCCTGCAGCGCCCGGCTGTCCGGGTCCACCGCCGATACCACCAGCCCGCCGCCGCGCAGGCGCTGGAACAATGGACTTCCGCGCTCGATCTCGACGACTTTCAGTCCGGGCAACTGGGGAATGGCCAGACCTTCACCTTCCGCTGATTCCTGCGGGGGCGCGATACGAACGCGTATGCGCTGGCTGCCGCCGTTGCGCGTTACCTGCAGTTCGACTTCGTCGCCGACCGGCGTCAGGCCCAGACGGGCACGCAATTCACCGGCACTGCGGATGGCGCGGCCGTTGAGCGCAGTGACCACGTCACCGAGGCGCAGACCCGCCTGTTCCGCCGGAGATCCGGGCTGGATCCTGGCAATCAGCGCACCTTCCAGCGAGGTCAGCCGCAGCTTCTGCTGGGCTTCCGCCGGCACGTCGGCCATCTCGACGCCGAGGCGGCCGCGGCGCACCTCGCCGTAGCGCACGATCTGTTCCATCACCGCGCGGGCCATTGCCGACGGAACCGCGAAGCCGATCCCGACATTGCCGCCGGCCGGGCCGATGATCGCGGTGTTGATGCCCACCAGTTCACCGCGCAGGTTGACCAGTGCGCCGCCGGAATTACCGGGGTTGATTGAAGCGTCGGTCTGGATGAAATCCTCGTAACCCTCGACTGACAGTCCACTGCGGCCCAGTGCGCTGACGATGCCGGAAGTGACGGTCTGTCCGATGCCAAAGGGATTGCCGATGGCCATCACGTAGTCGCCGACCTGCAGGGCATCGGAGTCGCCGATGCGCAGCGCGCTCAGTCGCGCAGCGCTGATCTGCAGCACGGCGATGTCGGTGCCGGGATCAGTGCCGATCAGCTTTGCCGGGAACTGCCTGCGGTCTTTCAGCGTGACGATGACCTGCTCGGCGTCCTTGATGACATGATTGTTGGTCAGCACGTAGCCGCGCGCGGCATCGACGATGACGCCGGAACCGGCGGCCTGTTCCTGACGCTGCGGCCGGTCGGGCAGGTTGAAAAAACGCCGGAAAAACGGATCGCGGAACAACGGGTTGTCTTCCATCGGCGCCCGGGTGACCACCGAGATATTGACCACCGCCGGGGTGACCTGGTTGACCAGCGGCGCAAGGGTGGTCAGGGCGCGGGGTTCGGCGGCAGGCTGCGCCGCAGCAAACTGTGGCAGCAAAGCCCCCAGGGCCATCCACAGCAGGGCGCAAAGTTTTGAACGGGTACGCAGGGCTAAAGACATGTCCGGGAAAATGAGGGTGGCATTGCCGATTTCAAGCCACCGATGATACCCGCACCACCTTGATTACTTCAGTATCTTGAACAGGTTGTTGAAGCTGTCGGTCCACAGCCTCAGGTCCTTGATCACTTCAATCGGGGAGGCTTTTTCGGTAATGCGGGGATGGGACAGCGCCGCCGCACTGCGGGAGACCAGAACCCAGTCCGTCTTGGCCGAATCGTCGTCTTCGTCGGCTTCGTCGACGATCAGCACGGTATGGAGTCCGTGCTCGTCGGCGATGCGTTTGACCACCGGCGCCAGTTCAAGAAAACGGTTGGTGACATGGAAGGCGATGACGCCGTCAGGTTTGGTGTTTTTGAGGTAGACGCCCATCGCCTGAACGGTCATCAGGTGTACCGGGATCGAATCGCTGGAAAACGCGTCGATGGCCAGAACATCGTAGCGCTGCGCGGGTTCGCGTTCCATGGTGAGGCGGGCGTCCCCGAGCAGGGTTTCGACCTGTGCCGGAGTGTCGTTCAGGTAGGTGAACTCGCTGCGTGCCAGGTCAACGACCTGCGGGTTGAGTTCGTAGAAGCGGTAGACATCGCCCTTGCGGCCGTATGCCGCGAGCGTGCCGGTGCCGAGTCCGACCACGCCCACGCGCAGCGTGGGGGTGGCGGCCTGCTTGACGCTGATGATGCGGGCGATGCCGGAGTCGGCGGTGTAATAGGTGCTCGGCCGCATGCGGCGGTCCGGTGCGAGGTACTGCTCGCCGTGCATGATCACGCCATGCATCAGCCGGCGCACACCGTCGGTTTGTGGATTGCCGAAATCCTTGACGCGCAGCGTGCCGTAGAAATTGCGCGTCATGACGCGGGCGTTCTTCGACAGCATGTTGATGTACTCATGGACGTGGAATGCCGTGAATCCCGCGGCAACCAGCGCCAGCACCGGCACGATCAGCATCATGCGGCGGGCGACATAACCCGCGATCAGGGCGGTAAATACCAGGCCTATGCCGAATTCGTAGTAGGTGTCGAACAGCTTGGGGGCGACGAATCCGATCAGCAGGCCGCCGACGGCCCCGCCCAGCGAGATCATCAGGTAGTAGCCGGTCAGATAACGCGGCGCCGGCTTCAGCGAAGCCAGTTCGCCATGAAAGAACATGCACATCACGAACAGGCCCATGGAGAACAGCGGGATGGCCTGCTTGATTTCCATGATGCCTTCGTTGGCATGCAGGGCCCAGGCCATTGCGCTAACGACTACCAGCAGCGGTCCGAAGAAAAACTGGCGCTGATACCAGTTGCGGCCTTCGAAACACAAAACAAAGGACAACAGGTACAGTGTCAGCGGCAGTATCCACAGGAACGGTACCGAGGCAACGTCGTGGGTGATGTGGTTGGTGACGGCGATCAGCATGAACGAGCCGAGTGCCGCCAGTGCGAGCCACAGCAGATAATCGGAGAGGCGGGGTGGCGGTACATCATCGACAGGCGCGGTATCGGTTGCGGATAGCGCATTCGCGGGGCCGGCTGCGGGCTGCCTGCTGAAGTAGGCTGAAGCTGCGCACAGCAGGGCGAACACGCCGTAACCGATGCTCCAGCCTATGGCCTGCTCACGGGTGGTGATGTAGGGCTCGACGACGAACGGGTAGGCCACCAGCGCGATCAGCGAGGCGGCGTTGGAGAGTGCGAACAGCCGGTAGACGTTGCGTGCCTGGGGATAGCTGCGCGCGAACCACGCCTGCAGCAGCGGTCCGGTCGTCGACAGCAGGAAATAGGGCAGGCCGATGGTGGCCATCAGCAGGCCGAGGATGCGCCATGTCGGGTCGTCGTCGCCTTCGGGCTTCCAGCCGCTGCCGGCGATGATCGGCAGGGAAACCAGGCTCAGTACGATCAGCACCACGTGCAGGATGGCCTGCGGCCGCGGCTTGAGCTTGCGGATGCTCCAGTCGGCATAGGCATAACCGAACAGCAGCACCAGCTGGAAGAACATCAGGCAGGTCGTCCATACTGCAGCAGAGCCGCCGAACCAGGGCAGGATCTGCTTGGCCATGATCGGTTGCACCAGAAACAGCAGGAACGCGCTCGCGAATATGGTCAGCGCGTAAATCGGCATGAGAATTTGATCAAGGGGTCAGGTCGGAATATGCAGGGAGCGGCAGTAGCGGGGCGTCACGGCCGCCGCGATTGTAACCGTTGCCGGGGCTCGTGGGCAGCGGAAGATGCGCGCGTCACCCATGCGCCCCGCGGTTCAGGTCAGTTCGGGTGTCGAGAATTGCATCAACAGCACTTCAGCACCCTTATCCCCGGCACGGATCTGCAGCGGTTCGTGATCGGCGCTGACGAATACCGTGGTCCAGGCCGCGCATGATTGGCCGTCGATGGCCAGGCTGCCGTTGACCACCAGGTAATACTGGCCGCCGCTGCCGCGGGGAGCGGGACCCTCGGTCTGCATATCCGGACCCAGGCGCAGCATCCACGAACCCAGCGCACTGTCTTTCTCGCTGAACAGCGTTTCGCGGGCGATTTCCCTTCTCGCCAGCAGCACCGGTTCGGTGCTGAGCACGATCTCGGGCGCAGTGTGATGGCGCTTGCGCGAAGGTTTGAGTTTTTCGCGATAGCCGGGCTTATGCAGGTAGACCGCCCCCGAATCGGTGCGCGCGCGCAACGTGAAATAGGAATAGCCGAGGGCGCCGGCGGTGATCGGTCCGTAGCCGGTGTGGTGGTCGGCGTAGTGCACAGCCAGTGGCCGCACCGGATGGGTGTCGCGGCCAAGGCTGCCACTGCCGGCTACAAAGACCTGGAACTGGTCGACTTCGTGAAAATGGGGAACGATCACTTCGTTGGCGCTCATTTCGATGAGGAAAGCCTGCGGCGTATCCTGCACAGCATCCATGCGCTTGCCGATGAAATCGGTGCGCCAGTGTTCCTCGCCGGTGCCGGTGGATTTGACCTGGCGGCGGCCAGGACCGGCCTGTGCGGCGGTGGCAATGGCTAGCGTCATGTGCTGCTCCCTTTTGCAGGCTGGTTGATCAATCAGCCTTGATGTTCGATTGCCTGATGACTTCGGCGTAACGTGCTGATTCGGCCTTTACGTGTGCTGCAAATTCGGCCGGGGTGTTGCCGACAGGTTCGGAGCCGTCTCCCGCCATCCGCGCTTTCACTTCGGCCCGTTGCAGCGTGGCTGCGGTTTCCTTGTGCAGCGTGTCGATAATGATGCGCGGCGTGCCGGCCGGCGCAAACAGCCCGTACCAGTTGACGATGTCGAAGTTACGCACCCCGGCTTCCATGACTGTCGGGACTTCGGGCAGTACCGCCGCGCGCTGGCCGCCGCTGACCGCCAGCGCACGCAGGCGGTTGTTCCTGATGTGCGGTAGCACTGAAATCACGCTGGCGAATGCCGCCTCGATGCGACCCGACAGCATGTCGGTATACGCCGCGCCCATGCCCTTGTACGGCACATGGTTCATCTGCGCCCCGGTGCGGAATTTGAACAGTTCGGTGGTGAGCTGGATGATGCTGCCCTGACCGGCGGATGCATAGTTGATGCGTTCGGGGTTGGCCTTGCTGAAGGCGACCAATTCGGACACGGTTTTGGCCGGGATTTTGGGATGCACGATCAGCACATAGGGCTGGCGGGTGACCTGGGTGATGGGCGCAAAATCCCGCAGCGGCGCGTAGCGCGCCTTGTACAACAACGGGTGGATTACCAGGGTCGTACTGCCCATCATCAGGGTATGGCCGTCTTTCGGCGCTTCCTTGAGGATTTCAGCGCCGATGCTGCCGCCGCCACCCGGCCTGTTGTCGACGACGACGTTCTGGTTGAAGCGGGCAGCCAGGGGCGTGGCGACCGTGCGCGCGGTGGTATCCATGCCGCCGCCTGCAGCGAGCGGCACGATGATGCGCACCGGCTTGTCCGGATAGGTTGGCGCGGCTTGCAGAGTCAACGGCAGCAGTATGGATGCGGTCAACAGTGTGGTGATGGTTTTTTCCATTGTTCCCTCCTCGGGCATGTTCAGCCGCCGAGTGCCAGCGTGCGGCAATCGGCGACATTCTCCAGTCCGGCCAGTTGATCATGCAGCCTGGTGGCACCGGGGTGGCCGTCTGCCATGCGCATGAACTTGGTCTGCAGTTCACCGCTCGACAGCGGGGAGGCGGGCGTGCCCTTGAACTCCTCGGCGAAACGCTCGAACTTGCGGCCGTCCCTGAGTTCCACTGCTACCCGGGTTGCCCAGGCGCCGCCTTTTTCGCCGTCGCCCATTTCAATGACCCTGACGGCTTTCGCCAGCGCGCGAACCTTGGCGTCGTTGAGCGCCTTTTCCGAGAAGGCCAGCGGATCGTTGACGTCGTAGTACATCGCGATTGCCGCGCAGAACGGCACGCTGTACTGCGCCCCGGCGACGTCGCGCGGTTCGCGGATGTCGTGATGTGACAGCACCTTGTGGCGCGCGTGTATCGTCAGCGTGGCCACATCGTCACCGCCAAAGCCGTGTTCGGCGCGCAGTTCCTGCAGCGACTGCACCGGCGTGTGCGCGGTGATGTGGCAGGCGTAGCGCTTGAGGCAGGCGTGAATGATGTCGTAATGACTGCCGAGGTCTTTGGTGAACTGGGTTGGGTCGCCGTCACGGGCATAGGCTTCGAGATAACCGTATTTGCCCTCGAGCACCGTGTCCGGGCCTTCGTAGCCGTCACGGGCGAGCAGTGCAGCGACCACACCGGCTTCGGAGGCGCGGCCCATGTGCAGGCGCTTCACCATCGCGCCGTTGCCGGCCTTGGTAAAGGCGAGCAGGCCGCCGCCCATCGAACCGGCGATGCCCAGTGCCTGAGTGAGTTGCTCCGCGTTCAGTCCGAGCAGCCTGCCGGCGACGATCGCCGACCCGAAAGGCCCGTTGGTACCCGGCGCATGAAAACCCAGCGACTCAGTGGTCTGTTTCGCTGCAAGCCCGATGCGGAACATCACTTCGGCGCCGGCAATGAAGGCGGTCAGCACAGCCTTGCCGTCAGCGCTCTGCGCTTCTGCAGCGGCCAGCGCAGAAGGCAGCAGGATTGCGCCGGGATGGACGCCGGCACTGGGCTTGCGCAGACCATCGAGTTCAAAGGCGTGCGCAGCGACGCCGTTGGCCAATGCTGCGGCGGGCGCGGAGACCTTGAGGCCGGTGCCGAGGATCCGGCTGGCACCGACACCGCCGCACTGCCGGGCATGTCCCGCAACGATGCGGCTCCACGGCAGGCGCGAACCGAACAGCGCCGCGCCGGTGGTGTCGATGATGCACTGGCGGGCGCGTTCGCGTGCGGCTACCGGTATGTCCTCGTAGCGCAGCGCGGCGGCCCAGGCCGCCAGCGTGCGTGCCGCAGTCTGTGCCTTGGTTGCCGCGCCCATGTCGCGCCTAGGCCGCCAGCAGTTTCGACAGCACGGTGGCGTCGGGCAGCTTCTCGATACCCATCACTGCGTCACGCAGTTCGGCGACGCGCGCTTTGGGCAGCGCCTTGATCGCCAGCTTTTCGAATTTCTCGATGATCTCGGCATCCGACGCGAAATGTTTCTCGCTGCCGCGCGCGGCCTCGACAGTTCGCTTCATCACCGTGCCGTCGTTGAGATGCAACTCGACGTGGACCTTGTGCCGCAGCTTGGCGCCGAGCGCGGTAATTGCGGGATCGTGGATGACTTCGACTTTTTTCGACAATGCGATGCGTTGCGGGTCGGCGACCATGGCTTCGGTGAACTGGTCGACGAAGCAGTCGTTCTCGATCAGCCAGGCGGCGATGCAGTACGGCATGTTCAGCTGCGCCGAGGTCAGGCCCTGCGGTTCGTACGGCCAGCCGACATGGTGCACGGTGACTTCGGAGCCGTGGACGACAATCTTTTTCACGTCGTTGTGGGAGAAGGCGCGTTCCTTGCGCATGTCGCGCAGCGCGTCGAGCGTGGTGTGGTTGGTGCCGACACAGGCGTAGAACTTCAGCGCGATGCCCATGGTCTGCCACACCTCGCCGAAGCCGGCGGTGAGTTCCTTCAGGTTGAACTTGTCGGTGGACTGCGACATCGTCGTGCAGAAACCGCCGTATTCGCTCTCCAGCACGTTGAGGATGCCGGTGAAGCCGGCTTCTGCGAACAGCGCGCCGTAGAGACCCGATTGCGACGAGCAGCCGGCATGCATGCGCTTGACCATCGCGCCGAACTGCGCGGCCATCAGGCCGGCGGCCTGGGTTCCGGCGATGCCCAGCGCGTGCACGGTCTTGTCGACGTCGAGTTTCAACCCGCGCGCGGCGCCGGCAGCGGAGGAGAACACGCCCAGCGTCGCTCCCGAATGCCAGCCCGAAGCGATGTGCGAGGGACCCATGCACAGGCCGACGCGCGGGCCGATTTCGTAACCGGCGACGGCGGAAGTCAGGAACTCCTTGCCGCTCATGCCCGGTTTCATTTCGGTGATCGAGATCAGCGACGGCAGCACCACGGCACCGACGTGCAGCACGCCGGCGCGATGCACGTCGTCGAGTTCAAAACCCTGAACCTGCGTGCCATTGACCAGCGCGGCATGCGGCGCCGAGAGTTTTTTCTTGGTGCCCCACACGCTGCACTGGCGGGTGCTGTCGATCGCGCCCAGCTTGTCCTGCAGGATGCGGCTCCATTCGAGGTCGGCGCCATAAAGCGCGCAACCCAGCGAGTCGAGCATCAGCAGCTTGTTGCGGTGGCGCACTTCCTCGGGAATCTTGTCGTAAGTCAGCCCGGAGACGAACTCGGCGATGCCGCGGGTGTAGGGATTGGAGTGGGTCGATTGCTTGGCCATGGTGCAGGTGCTTTCTCTGTAGGTTCTATAAAAAAATCAATAAAAACATATACTTATTATCATCAGGCGATCACTGCGGCAGTTTGACTGCGGTGCCGACGATGTTCGCCAGCTCGCCGATGTCGGCCAGTTGTTCGCAGCGATCCACTGTGGCGATGATGCGTTCGGCATCGGCCTTCGCCATGCACGGTGCGACGACGTTACGGAACTTGTGCACCACTTCTTCCGGCGCCAGCGGGTTCTCCGGACTGCCGCGGCGGTGCAGCGCGAGCTTCTCATGCACTTTGTTATCGCGGGTGGTGATCTTCACGCGCGAGGCGTGGCGGAACGGCGCCCCCATCTGCTCGATTTCGCCATCGACATGCGCGCTGATGCGCGCAATGAAATCGAGGATCTGCGGGTCACTGAGCCGGGCTTCGCGGAACTGCTCGGTGAAGGCGGCGCCGTCGAGTGCGATCACCGCCATGCCGTAGTAGAGGTTCATCTGCGCCGCGGTGACGCCCTGCGCCTTGTATTCCCAGGCGCAATGCACATGGGTCATCGGCGACAGGCCGGTTTCGACCTTGGTGATGTCGCCGGCCTTGAGCCGGTGTTCCTGCATCAGTTCCGACAGCGCATCGAGCGCGCTGTGGATGCTGGTGACGCTGGCGTGCGGCTTGTAACCGACGTTGAGCGTTTCCCAGGTTTTGCCGAGACCATCGGTGAGTCGCAAGGGATTCGGCTTGTCGGAGTAGGTGGCGAGGTAGCCGCCGTACGGCGCTTCCAGCGCATCGAGGATGCCGGTGAAACCGCGGGATGCGAGTTGCGCGGCATAGACGCCGCTCTGTGCGGCTCGACCGCTGTGGAAGCGCTTGACCATCGCACCTTCCTGCGCTGCCATCAGGCCGCCGGCCTGCGAGCCGGCCATGCCCAGCGCATGCTGGAACTGCGTCGCGTCGAGGTCGAGCATGCACGCCGCGGTGGCGGCGGCGACGAAGGCGCCCGAGGTGCCCTGCGGATGAAAGCCGCGGAAGAACAGGCTCATCGTCGCGGCGTTGCCGACGCGGTGACCGATTTCATAACCGGCCACCATCGCGGTGAGCAGATCCTTGCCGGAAACTTTTCTGTTTTTGGCCTCGGCCAAGTTCAGCGCCACCGGCGTGGCGATCGAGCCGGCGTGGACGATGGATTCCTTGTGGATGTCGTCGAGTTCGAAGGCGTGGCCCGAAGTGCCGTTGACCAGCGCGGCAAGTGCGGGGGAAGTTTTTCTGCCGAGTCCAATCAGCGTCGCCACCGGCTGTGCCTGTTCGGCAGCGGCAAGTTCAGCGACTTTTCGGGTCCACGGCAGCGTCGCGCCGTAGAGGCAGCAGCCCAGGCTGTCGAGCAGCGACAGCTTGATGCGGGCGACTACCTCGGAGGGCAGGTCTTGATAACGCAATCCCGCCCCGAAGCGAGCAAGATCGCGCGTCGCGTCAGCGAGCAGGGGCGGCTTGCCCGAAGACACGACTCCTCAGCCTTTTGCCGCGAGTCCGGCGGACGTACCGGCGAGCTTGCCGAATACAGCGCCCGACACAAGCCCGGTGCCGCTGGGGTAGTTGAAATAAAACAGGCCGCCGACCATTTCGCCGGCACAGTAAAGCCCGGGAATCGGCAACTGGTTGGTGTCGAGCACCTGGCCCGATTCCTTGTCGATCCTCAGGCCGCCGAAAGTGAAGGTGATGCCGCAGGTCGTCGCGTAGGCATCGTAGGGCGGAGTGTCGAGCGCCTGCGCCCAATTGGATTTCGGCGGTTCTATGCCTACCGTCCCCTTGCCGTCCTTGATCACATGGTTGAAGGGTTTGTCTTTCATTACCGCGTTGTTGTAGTCGCGCACGGTCTTGAGGAAACCCTCGGGGTTGACGCCCTCGAGCTTGGTCGCCAGTTCCTCCAGTGTATTGGCGCTGACCTTGGTGACGAACTTGATGCGGTATTCGGAGCGCAGCAGCTTGGTGACCTTGGAGTCGAACACCTGCCAGGCGAACTGGCCCGGCTGCTTGAGCACTTCGCCGCCGTACTTGGCATAGGTGAAGGAATGGAAGTCGATGCCTTCGTCGACGAAGCGCTTGCCGTCGGCGTTGATCAGCAGGCCGAAGATATAGCTGTGTTTCTGGAACTGGTCGCCGACGTTGACGTCGCCGAATTCCGGCGCGTAGCGGTCCCAGCCGGTGGCGTGGCAGCCCGACCAGTTGCCGTAGGGCGCGGCACCGATGTCGAGGGCCATCTGGATGCCGTCGCCGACGTTGTAGCGGGTGCCGCGCACCTTGGCCAGTTCCCAGCCCGGGCCGAGATAGCGTGCGCGCATTTCCGGGTTGGCCTCGAAACCGCCGCAGGCGAGCACCACGGCCTTGGCTTTCATGTCGTAGGCCTTGCCTTTGCTGCGCACCCGCACGCCGCTGACTTCTGCGCCGTCGTAAATCAGCTTGATCGCGCGCGTTTCGTAATGCACGTCGATGCCCGCCTTCTGTACAGCCTTGTCGAGAAACTGCACCAGACCAGCGCCGCCACCGTTGACCTCGATCGGCATGTTGCCGAAAAATTTGCGCCGGCCGTCGACCACCGCCGACTGACGCCCCCAGTTGGGCACGAACTTCACGCCCTTGGAGCGCAGCCAGATCATCGTCGGCAGGCTTTCGTTGACCAGGTATTCCGAAAGATCGGGGTCGGTGCGGTAGCTGGTGAGCTGGTGGACCTTGTCGAGGAATTCCTCGCGGGTGTTGGTGCCGAAGTCGGTTTCGGCGATTTCCTTTTCGGTGATGTCGGTGACCTTGAGCAGGTCTTCCACGGTCTCGTAGGCAAAACGCATCACGCCGCCGGCAAAGCGGCTGTTGCCGCCTGACTCGTCTTCATTGGCGGCTTCGAGCACGGCGACACGCGCGCCCTGGTCATGCGCCGACAGGGCCGCGCACAGCGCGGCATTGCCCTTGCCGACGACGATCACATCATAGCTGTTCATTTAATGGACTTTCAGGAAATCAAGATAAGTGCAACGACTGCAGGAGTGGCGAATTTAGGTCTGCTGCAACGACAGTGTCAAGGTAACGCCATCTGGAATTGGCGCAGACCCTTGAGACTGGAAATTGGCGAATACCGTTTTGGGTTCAGTTCCTTCAAGCTGCTACGCGTTTCGGCCCGCCGCGCCCTGCCGCCAGCTTGACGATCTCACGCACGTCCTTCGCGTTCTCGAAATCCTGGATTGCGGCGTAGAGCCGTGAGACGTTATCCGCCGACAGAGCGCGTGCAGCGCAGTTGTCGAATTTTTCCTTGAGCATTTCGGCCGGCAACGGCTTGTCGACGCTGCGGCCCAGCGCCTGGTCGGTCTTGGCGCTGACCACGCGGCCGTCGGTCAGCGTGACTTTCACTTCGGCGCCGAAATGGTTGTCAGCGGGGAACTGCGCGGTGGTGTAGGTGGTGGAGTGGATTTTCGGCAGGATCGCACGGGTGGCCGGGTCTTTCCAGGTGTCGCCTTCGAACTGCTCGATTTTCACCGTGCGGTCTTTCAGCACTCGCGCCAGGGTGTATTGCACGCTGAACTTGGCGTCGAGCGAGGATTGTGGATCAGGACGGTTGGTATGTTCCAGCCGGCGCGGATGGGTCCACGATTCGATTTTCGCGACATTGTCCGGCGTCAGGTCGTGCTTGTGCACAAGCTCCAGCATGCAGTCGATTGCCGGGTGGGTGCTGCCGCAGCAGGGATAGGACTTGATGGCGATGCCGGGACGGGTGATGTCCAGCGGATTGGCCCAGGCGGGGATCGCCCTGGATGCGTCGTAGTTGCCCTCGCCGTTGAAGACCTCGAAATAACCCTGCTTGTGTTCAAACGTCTTTGCGCCGGCGGTGAATCCGTCGCGCGCCAGCAGCGCCGCGAGCAGGCCGTTGCGTGCACAGTGGCCGACGTGCAGCGGTTTGGTCATGGTGCCGAAGTTGGATTTGACACCGCTGGAGAACGAGGCTGCGATCGACAGTGCGGTCGCGGTTTTTTCGGCGGACAGTTTCAGCAGGTGGGCGCAGGCAGCGGCGCTGCCGAATACACCGAGGGTTGCTGTCGGGTGCCAGCCTTTGGTGTACTGATGGAAGTTCACCACCATCGACAGCTTGCATTCGGTTTCAAAGCCGGCGACGTAGGCGGCGATGAAATCGCGGCCACTCGCGCCGGTTTCATCTGCGAGCGCGAACAGCGCGGGCAGCACGGGTGCCGAGGGATGACCGCCCAGCGTGTTGTTGCAGTCGTCGAAATCGAGCGCGTGCGAGGCGGTGCCGTTGACCAATGCGGCGTCGAGTGCGGCGATGCGCCGTCCGTGGCCGAACACCAGCGCCGGGCCGTTGCCCGATCCCGAGACGCCGAGCACGATGCGCGTGCAGTCTTCCGCTGCGCCGGCGAGGGTCACGCCGACAGTGTCGAGGATGCCGACCTTGGCCCAATGCACGGCATCGGTCGGTAATGTGGAATACTGTAACGATATGATTTTATTGGATAATTCAGTGGCGAAGCTCATCGTGCTGCTCCTCTGCAGCGACGCTGCGGATTGCGCGTCGCGAATAGGCGGTGGCGGAAGAGAGTGGGAGTCGAACCCACACAGGACCGCTCGCGGCCCCTACCGGGTTTGAAGTCCGGCCGCCCCACCGGGAGCGATTCCCTTCCATGATGCAGCCGTCATTGTAAGGCGGGGCGGCATGCACGCGTAAGCCTGTTCCAGACTGTGATGCCCGCAGCTGTTTGCAGACCCCGGCGTTATACTGTCGCCGCTTACAAAACACACGAGGAGGAAGTCATGCAGGCATCACTACGCACCGGGATCGTGCTTGCCGCATGCGCGCTGGCGCTGGCGCCGGCGGCTGCGACAGCCGCGGGTTATCCCGAAAAAGCGGTGGAAATGGTGGTTGCCGGCAACGCCGGCGGCGGACTCGACCTGACCGGGCGTGCGCTGGAAGCCGCGCTGCGCGAAACAAAACTGTTTCCGGAGTCTTTTGCCATCAAGAACGTCGGCGGCGCCGGCGGCAACGTGGCGCGCACCCAGGTGCACCAGAAAAAAGGCGACGGCCATGTGCTCTACGTCGAATCCAACCGCATCTATGTCAACCGCATCGTCGGCACCACGCAGCTCACGCATCGTGACGTCACGCCAGTCGGTCGCCTGATTACCGAGTACCTGGCGTGGGTGGTGCGTGCCGACTCGCCGATCAAGTCGCCGAAGGACGTGTTCGAGCAGTTGAAGAAGGATCCCGGTTCGGTGGTGTTCGGGGTCGGCACGGTACCGAGCAACGACCAGATGAATGTGCTGCGTCCGGTGATGGCTGCCGGCATCGATCCGAAGAAGGTCAAGGTGGTTTCGTTCAAGAGCGGCGGCGACCTGACCATCCAGCTGCTGGGTGGCCATATTCCCGTGATTTCCACCGGCCTGTCGGAGGCGATCGAGCAGGTCAAGGCCGGCAAGGCGCGGGTGATCGCAGTGTCGGCGCCGAATCCGCTGCCGGGCGACCTCGCCAAGGTGCCGACCTGGCGTTCGCTGGGCATCGACGTGGCCATCCTGCACTGGCGCGGCGTGTTCGCGCCGCCGGGCATATCCAGGGACGTCGTGGCCTACTGGGACAAGGCGCTGGGGCAGATGGTGAAGACCGAGGCCTGGAAGCAGCAGCTGGAAAAACACGGCTGGTTCGACGCCTACGCCGACTCGGCGAGTTTTACCAGGGATCTCGATGCTGAGGAGAAAATCTACGCCCAGATCCTGACCGATCTCGGCATGGCCAAGGGCCTGAAGAAATAGCGTGTTCCCGATTTGAAAAAAACCGCCGGCTCGACCGGCGGTTTTTTCATGTCTGGCGCGCGGGGTTCAGCAGCAGCGGGGCGATTTCCACGGTGCGTTCACCATCGGTGATCCAGGCGGTGCCGTCCTGGATCGTGCACTGTAACTGCATGGTGCGTTGCGCGAGCGCCGCCAGTTCCTGCGTGGCGACCGGGGGCAGTGCAAATACCTCGAGATTGGCGGACCGCACCAGTGTGTTTTCAACGCCCTGCCACCAGCGCCCGGCATTGCGGCCGTAGGCATAGACGCGAACCTGTGCCGCGCGGCCGCAGGCCCTGCGCACGGTTTTCTCATCGGGCAGTCCGACTTCGATCCACTGGCGGATGGCGCCGGTGAGATCCTTTTCCCATAGGGCTGGTTCGTCCTCGTCGCTGAGACCTTTGCCGAAAGCCAGTGACTCGCCGGCATTCAGGGCGTATGCGAGCAGGCGCACCATCATGCGTTCGTCGGTTTCCGAAGGATGGCGCGCCAGCACCAGTGCATGGTCGGCATAGTGTCCGCGATCCATGTCGGTCACGGTCAGTGCGGCCTTGAAGACGGTAGCGTTGAGTGCCATGGCGGGGTTGCCGCGTCTGGCGCGGCATGGGAAGTGTGTCCGGCCTATTTCAGGCGTGCGGCCACTGCATCTGCAGCCCGCTGGGCATCGGCGATCGCGTCGGCAAGACTGCCACCGCAACCGTTGCGCACGGCCCCGGCGGCCCAGACTCCAGCAAGCGCGGTTTCCTGACTGTCATTGGTCATTACGAATCCTTGCGCATTGCGGCTGATCTCCGGCGGCAGGAAGCCGCTGTTGGGATCGAGGCCGATGTAGGCGAACAGGCCGGCGCAGGCGATTTCCTCGGTGCCGGATGTGCTGCTGATGCGCAGTTTTTCCACCATGTTGCCGCCGAGCACGCCTTCGACCGTGGTGCCGAAGCGCGTTTCAATTTTGGCGTTGGCTTTGACGTGATCGATGAAATGCTGCTGGGCACTGAATGCCGTGCCCCGATGCAGCAGCAGTACCTTGGCGCAGTACTGCGCCAGCACCAGCGCTTCCTGCAATGCCGAATCGCCGCCGCCGACGACGGCAACCGTCTCGTTCTGGAACATCGGGCCGTCGCAGTCGGCGCATTTCGAAACGCCGCGACCCTCGAACTCGGCTTCACCCGGTATGCCCAGAGTCTTGAGGCGTGCACCGCTGGCGACGATGATCTGACGCGCTTGATAACCGCCCCCTTCGGTGGTGACAGTAAATCCGTCACCGGTTTTGGCAATCCTGGTGACCGGCTCCTGGATACTGGTGACACCGGCGTCGGCATTGGCCTGGGTCAGTTCTGCAGCAAATGCTGCGCCGCCCGCTTCGCCGCCGGGCGGCGCCGGATCAAGTTCGTTGACATTGATGACCAGGCCGCCGAACAACTGCGCCTCGAAGGTGGCGGCGGAGAGGCCGTGGCGGGCGATTGCGCCGGCGGCGGTGAGCCCGGCGATTCCCTCGCCGATGATGATGACGTCAAATGCGGAATTCGGCATGGTTCTCTTTCAATAACGTTTGTTGCGGAAAGGGGGGCGTTGCTGCGGTTTGGGTGCGGCCGGTTTCTGCTGCTGGGGCTTGGCTGTTGCACCGGGTGCGGGCGGAGGCGCCGGCTCTGCTGCACCGAGGATGGGGGCAAAGTCCTTGCGCATCTTGCGCGCATCGCCGATGCGCTGCGTAATCTGCAGGCTGTCTAGGGTTTCGAGAATCTCGATGGCGAGGGTGCGGCCGATGCCGGTCGCGTCGCGGTACTGTGCCGCCGTGAACAGGCCGTTCGGCTGCCTGGTGCAGACGGCTTGCGCCGTGGCTGCCAGGACTGCCATGGTTGCCTTCAGGTAAAAACGTTCGCTGCCCACGCGGTAGAGATTGCCGGCCTTCATCTGGCGGTAGAGAAAATCCTTGAGCAGGGCATCCTTGAGTTTCAACTGCGGCGCGAGTTCGCGCAAAGGCGGCGCGTTGAATCCCGCCGACTCCAGCGCTGGTCGCACGGTTTCCCACATCTTCGCATCGGCACTGTTGGCCGTGGTGTCGTGTCCCGGAATGCGCACCAGCGAGCTGTGGATTTCAATCCTGCGCTGGTCGGCGAGCAGGCGCAGCAGGTGACCGAACGTCTCGGTGTCGAGTTCCGGTGCCAGGGACTTGCGTAGCGCTTCACTTTCGATGCCCCCGGCTTGCGGCTGTGCCTGATGGAATGCGCGTAATTGCGTGACGACCGCTTCGTGCAGGTCGGCGATACGCTTGCCGGGCAGGGCGATCCTGCGCTCCTTGCCCAGCATCACCAGGCCGGTCCGGGAATATTCCGCGGCCGCGATTTCCGGCAGCAGGTTGAAGATGGCCTCGAAATGGGCGGGGTCAACGGGCCTGCCGCCTGCTGCCAGCGCAGCCAGCGCGGTGCCGGGATCGGCGGTTTCCAGCGCTGCGAGCATGGTGTCCCGTGCTTTGCCGCGGCGCATTTCCGGCGGTGCGGGATCGATCAGGACGCCTCCGCCGATGGTGCGCATGGCAGACTGGTCGCGCAGTATGAAGCGGTCGCCGTGCAGTGCTGAAACCGGCTCGTCGAGAACCAGCCGGGCGATGATTTCATCGCCCGGCGCCAGTGACTCGCCGCGGCGCAGGGATACGCGCGCGGTAACGTCGGCGGTGCCCAGGTGCAGGTGTACCGGTGTCCAGTGTTTCAATGGGTGCTTTTCCCCCGGCAGCACGCTCAGCCGGACGTCCAGTTTCCGCGTCGGCCGGTGTATGGCCGCGCTCATGATCCAGTCGCCGCGGCGCACCGATTCGACATCGGTGCCGGTCAGGTTCAGGGCACAACGTTCGCCGGCACGTGCCTGCTCTGCCGCCTTGCCATGGATCTGGATGCCGCGCACCCGCACTTCGCGTCCCGCGGGCGAGATCAGCAGACGGTCGCCACTGCGCACGATGCCGTTGAAAACCGTTCCCGTGACCACGGTGCCGCTGCCGGCAACGCTGAATGCGCGGTCGATCGCATAGCGCATGTGCTGTCCCTCGATGCTGCGACCACCGAGTGTTGCCGCTTCCCGGATCAGCATGGATTTCAGTTCAGCCACGCCCGAGCCGCTGATCGCTGATGCGGGATGTATGGCGGCGTCGGCAAGCCGGGTCGGGGCGAGCAATGCCCGGACCTGCGCCTTGACCTGCTCGATGCGGGGTGCTTCTACCCGATCGGTTTTGGTGATCACCACGGCGCCGCGGCGGACCTGCAGCAAGTCGAGGATTTGCAGGTGTTCGACGGTCTGGGGCATCACGCCGTCGTCGGCGGCAACGATCAGCAATGCGAAATCGATGCCCGATACCCCGGCCAGCATGTTGCGGATGAAGCGTTCGTGTCCCGGGACATCGACAAATCCGATCAGTCCACCGCCTTCCAGCGGCAGGTAGGCGAAGCCGAGGTCGATGGAGATACCGCGCGCTTTTTCCTCAGGCAGGCGGTCGGTGTCGGTGCCAGTCAGGGTTTTGACCAGCAGCGTTTTGCCGTGGTCGATATGACCCGCAGTCGCAATTATCATGCGCCGGCCTTCAGCACTTTCAGCTGGCTGACGAATTCCGCTTCCTGATCAAGGCAGCGCAGATCGAACATCAGCGAACCGTCGCGGATGTGGCCGATCACCGGCACCGGCAGTTCACGGAATGCGGCAGCGAGTTTGTTGAGGTTGCCTTTTTTTCCGGCGGGCCGGATGGCGAGTGCGGCGCCGGGCAGCGAATCCACCGGCAGTGCGCCGCTGCCGATCTGTGATTTGCATTCGGCAATGTCGACTGCCCAAAGGTCCCCGAGCGCCGCTGCCAGTTTGGGCTGCAGACGCGAGGCCTGTGCCACCATGTCCTGGCGCGGGCGCGTCAGCCAGCGCAGCGCCGGCAGTTCCTCATGCAACCGTTCCGGATGCAGGTAGAGACGCAGTACGGCGTCGAGTGCGGACAGTGTCAGTTTGTCGAGGCGCAGTGCGCGCTTCATCGGATTTTTCGCGATGCGCGTCATCAGGTCCTTGCGTCCGACGAGCAAACCCGCCTGCGGGCCGCCGAGCAGCTTGTCGCCGCTGAAGGTGACGACGTCGGCGCCGCTGGCCAGCGCTTCCCGCGGCGTGGGTTCGTGCGGCAGGCCGTACTGTCCGAGATCGATCAGCGTGCCGCTGCCGAGATCGATGATGAACGGCAGCCCGTGTTCATGCGCGAGGGCTGCCAGTTCGTTTTCAGCCACCGTGGCGGTGAAACCCTGCACCACGTAATTGCTGGTATGTACTTTCATGATGGCCGCAGTGCGCGGCGTGATCGCTTCAGCGTAATCCTTCAGGTGCGTGCGGTTGGTGGTACCGACTTCGACCAGTTTCACGCCGGCACGGGACATGATGTCGGGGATGCGGAAGGAGCCGCCGATCTCGATCAGTTCGCCGCGCGACACCAGTACTTCGCGGCGCAGCGCCAGGGTGTTCAGTGCGAGGTAGACGGCGGCCGCGTTGTTGTTGACGGCGACGGCTTTTTCCCCGCCGGTCAGCTCAATCAACCTGCGCTCGACATGACTGTCACGTTCGCCGCGGGCGCCAGTAGCCAGATCGAATTCGAGATTGACCGGATGGGTCATGGCTTCCATGACAGCGGCAGCAACGCTTTGCGGCATCACTGCGCGACCGAGGTTGGTATGGAGCACGGTACCGGTCAGGTTGAATACCGGTTTCAGCGATGGCGCAACCGAAGTTTGCAACAGAACCGACAGGGAATTCAGGAAGGACTGTTCATTCCATCCTGCGGCATCAGGCTGCGCCAGCCTGATGCGCTCGGCGTCCAGCGCTGCCCGTAGTACGGCGGTTACGCGGCTGCGCCCGTAAATTGCGACGAGATCCGTGACCGCAGGGCTGGCCAGCAGGCGATCAACCGACGGCAACGCGCGACGCGCGGCTGTTGGTGGATTCACCATGGCGGCGTGGCCAGATGGCGTGGCGATCGGATCATCACAGGCTTGGAGGGACGTGGGGGTGGATCAAAGAGCAGCGAAGGCGCAGTTTAGCCCATGCCTTCAGCGGGAAAAAATGCCGCCCGCAGCGGCGGGCGGCAATATTATATAAATATATGATTTAAAACAATTATTCCCAGAGTCTCTCGGGCAGGGGCAATCCCGCGAGATCTTCGGCGGTGAGTTTGCGGTCCGGAGTGATGCCATGGCGTTCGAGTACCGCGGCAAGCTGGCGGGCGTGCTGCGCGCTGTGCCAGGTCGAACGCTCATAGAGCATGTGGATCGGCTGCATGCCGAAGAACGTCTTGATTTTCTGCTGGCAGGATTTGTCGGCAAGGTTCTGCCACCATTTTTCCAGCCTCGCGATGATGGTGTCGCCGTAACGGGCGATTTCTTCACCGCTCATGAACGTTCCGTCCTTGGGCGGGACGTTGGCAAGCTGTGTCGCATATTCGACGCCGTCTTCGACGGACTCGAGGAAAGCTTCGCCGATACGGAACACATGATGACCCATCAGCCGGACGGAGCGGTCGCGGTTGTCAATCACGCGCTCGGTCAGTTTGTCGTCCGGCATCTGGCGCAGAAATCGCTGTGTGGCTCGCAACACCAGTATCCAGCGCTTGATCAGCTCTTCCGGGGGCAGGGGCTGGTGGCCGGTACCCTGCAGCCCGACGAATTCCGCGACGTCTTCGAGATTCTGGCCGAATACGTACTGCTCCCCTCTGGCCACCACGGGGACGTTGCGTACGCCGAATTTAAGCAGGCGCTCGCGACCCTGCGGATCATTCAGCACGTCGATGGCGATGAAGTCTATTTTTTTGCGCGAAAGAAACTCTTTCGCCCGCAGACAACTGCTTCACCCGGGCTGGGTGAACAAAACAAACGGTTCGGTGGCGCCCATGTGTGATCTCCAGGCAGGCGGTGAAAACAAGACGTCTAGCGTACGTTCGGGCGGCACCGGGAGTCAAGGATGGCGGTGCTATAATCGCGCGCTTTTTCCTGCATCCAACTCCACATGATGAAGCTGATCGGGACCCCGACGAGTCCTTATACCCGTAAAGCGCGCGTTGCTCTGATCGAGAAGCGGCTCGAGTGCGAGTTTGTCAATGACGCACCGAATACGCCGACGAGTACGGTGGCGAACCTGAATCCGCTGGGCAAGATTCCGGTGCTGGTGCTCGATGATGACAGCACGCTGTTCGATTCACGCGTGATCGTCGAATATCTCGACAATGCGAGCCCGGGCAACCGCCTGATCCCCGAAGAGAAGCGTCCGCGCATACATGTTCGGCGCTGGGAGGCGCTGGCCGATGGTTGTACCGATGCGGCGGTTGCCATCTTTGTCGAGCGGCGCAGACCCGAAACCCTACAGTCCCCGGACTGGATTGCCCGTCAGCAGGGCAAGGTTGATCGCGCGCTGCAGGAGATGGCCGATGAACTGGCGGCAAAGCCATGGTGTACCGGCGATTTCTTCACGCTCGCCGACATTGCCGTCGGCTGCTGCCTGGGATTCCTCGACCTGCGCCTGCCCGATCAGCCCTGGAGGCGCAGCCATCCGAATCTGGCGCGACTGGCGGAAAAGCTTTCCCAGCGGCAATCGTTCCGCGATACTGTGCCGGCCTGATCAGCGCGCGGCTCCGCCGACGGCATCCGGCGGGCAGTCGGTTTCACTCAGGGCTGGAGGCGCCTGACGCGCGGATTCGATGATCCCGCCGCCTATGCATACTCTGCTTTCGTAGAGGACCACGGATTGCCCCGGGGTCACTGCCCACTGATTTTCGGCGAAATCGACCACGCAGTTTGCGGATGACACCGATGCCAGCGAGCATGCCGCATCCTGCTGGCGGTAGCGTGTCTTGGCGCTGTAAACCCATTGCGTGCGCGGGTGTTCGCCGCTGATCCAGTTCAGGCTCACCGCCCGCAGCTGATCGGCAAGCAGGCGTGGGTGGTCATGTCCCTGCACGACCACCAGCCGGTTGTGGCGCATGTCCTTCTCCGCGACATACCAGGCATCGCCATCGCCATGGCGGGTGCCGCCTATGCCCAGTCCCTGGCGCTGCCCCAGCGTGTAGAACATCAGCCCCATGTGCTTGCCGATTTTTACGCCTTCAGGAGTGACGATATCCCCGGGATTGGCCGGCAGGTAACGGTTGAGGAATTCGCGGAACGGGCGCTCGCCGATGAAGCAGATGCCAGTTGAATCTTTTTTGTCGTGGTTGGGCAATCCTTCGCGGCGTGCGATTTCACGCACGTCGCGCTTGTAGAGCGTCCCCAGCGGGAATGCGGTTTTGGCCAGCTGCTGCTGGTTGAGGCGATAGAGAAAATAACTCTGGTCCTTGGTGCCGTCTTCGGCCTTCAGCAATTGATGCAGGCCATCGACTTCACGGACCTGTGCGTAGTGGCCGGTGGCGATACGGTCGGCACCGAGGTTCATTGCGTGATCGAGAAAGGCCTTGAACTTGATTTCGGCATTGCACAGCACATCCGGATTGGGCGTGCGACCGGCGCGGTATTCACTGAGGAATTCGCTGAATACGCGGTCCTTGTATTGGGCGCTGAAGTTGACGGCCTCGATTTCGATGCCGATGCGGTCTGCCACCGCCACGGCGTCAATCAGATCCTGACGCGTGGTGCAATGCTCGTCAGTGTCGTCGTCCTCCCAGTTTTTCATGAACAGGCCGACCACGTCATATCCCTGCTGTTTAAGCAGCAGCGCGGCCACCGATGAATCGACTCCGCCCGACATGCCGACTACGATTTTTTCTCTGGCAGCCATCGGTCAGTTGTAGTGGTGAATCAGGTCCAGGGGAAAACGCCGGCCCGACAGGTGATCTTCCACGCACTGCAACAGCAACGGGCTGCGATGGAGATTTTGTTTGGCGCGGATTTCCTCGACCGGCATCCACAGTGCGCGGAGGATTCCCGCATCCAGGGGTTGCCGGGGTTGATGATCGGCGATATCCCCGGTGAAGGCGAAGCGCAGGTAGGTCACGCGGTCTCCGGGATGACGGTATTGGTAGACGCCGAGCAGGGCGGTGGGCGTGAAACCCCAGGCCGTTTCCTCGCGGGTTTCGCGGATGACGGCTTCGATCAGGGATTCACCGGGTTCCAGATGCCCTGCAGGCTGGTTGTAACGTATGCCCTGGCTGGTTTCTTCCTCAACCAGCAGAAATCGGTCCTGGTCAGTGACTACTGCAGCGACCGTGACATTGGGTTTCCAGAGGTGTTCATTGCTGCTCATGGGTGCATTTTAACGGGCATGGTCGAGGAGTCCAGACCATGAAAAAAGCAGGGCCGTGGCCCTGCTTTTCGAGATTTGGTGCCGATATTTTATTTCTTGTCTTTTTTGGCTTTCTTTTTGTCCTTCTTTTCTTCTTTTTTCACATCCTTCTTGTCAGCCGAAAACACAGGTGCTGCAGCCACCGAAGCGAATACCCCGGCCATGACCAGCGCAAGCAGTTTTTTCATGTTTCCTCCCTGGTTGTAAAAGGCAGAGGCCGCTTCCGGCCCGCCGCTCGTTCAGAGCGCGCATACATTATCTGACGCCCCCATAAATGACAAGTGGTGCATCTGGGTGCAATCCAGGGAAAAAAAAGCAGGGCTAAACGCCCTGCTTCTGGTGCCAGAAGAAGATTACTTCTTGTCTTCTTTCTTGGCGTCTTTCTTGGCTTTCTTCTCGCCTTTTTTCTCTTCCTTCTTCACTTCTTTCTTTTCTTCAGCGGCGATCGCCGGGGCAACAGCAACGGTGGCGAACACGGCGGCGATGATGGCAGCAATCAGTTTTTGCATGATTTCCTCATTAGTGGTTGATCAACCAGGCTTTGCAGCCGGCGACCGAAATGGTTCGGTCAGGCATCAGTAACGGCGGGCCGGACAGTGGTTGACACCGGCGCATTCATTCCTGCCACTGGGCCTGCAAATCCTGTGGCGGCGGCGGGGCAAGAAGTGGGACGAGAGGGGCAGGGATGTAATGTAAAAACTAATTGACATCAAGAATGGTGGTGGCGCCGGGAGCGAGTCCTGCAATCGTCCAGGGACCGATGCTGTAACGAATCAGGCGCAAGGTCGGGAAACCCACGGCGGCGGTCATGCGCCGCACCTGGCGGTTACGCCCTTCGCTCAGGGTCATGCGCAACCAGCAGGTCGGGATGGCCTTGCGCACGCGTATGGGGGGCTGGCGCGGCCACAGCCAAACGGGTTCGTGGACCACTTCGACTGCCGCGGGACGAGCCTGGTAATCCGGCATCCGGATACCCGCACGCAGCGGTGCCAGGTCGTCATCGGTCGGCACTCCCTCGACCTGCACGAAGTAGGTTTTCGCCAGTTTGTGCCGGGGATCGGAGATGCGGTGCTGAAGCATGCCGTCCGCGGTCAGTATCACCAGACCCTCGCTGTCGGTATCAAGACGCCCTGCCGGATAGACGTCTGGAATATCGACAAAATCCTTCAGCGTGGCATGGGGCGGTGAAGGACTGAACTGGCAGATCACGCCGTAGGGTTTGTTGAGCAGGACTATGGAGGCCATGACGCCAGTGTAGTGCGAAAAAAACCCCCGCCTCAGCGGGGGTTGAGATGAATCCGGTTCCGTTCAGGCAGCCACAGAAGCGCTTTCCAGATTCCGGGTCAGCCATTCGTAACCCGGCAGAGTCAGGAATTCGACATAGTCGTCGCTCGCGGTGATTTCTTCGAAAAGTTTCGCGGCCTGTTCATACTGACCGGCCTTCCATGCCGTTTCGCCAAGCTCGCGACGTACACGTGCGAGTTCCTCCGGCAACATCTTGCGGAACATTTCGCGAGTCACCTTGCGCCCGTCTTCAAGCTTGCCTTTGGGGCTGCGCATCCATTGCCAGATCTGCGAGCGGGAAATTTCCGCAGTCGCCGCATCTTCCATCAGGTTGTAAACCGGGACACAACCGTTGCCAGCCAGCCAGGCGCCTATGTACTGGATGCCGACGCAGATGTTGTTGCGCAGTCCGGCTTCGGTGATCGGGGCCTCCGGCTGGAAGTTGAGGAGGTCCTTGGCAGTTACCTTGACGTCGGGCCGCTGGCGGGAAACCTGGTTCGGCCCGGGCATATGCTTGTCGAACACTTCCTTGGCGATGCCGACCAGACCGGGATGGGCGACCCAGGTGCCGTCGCAGCCGTCGGTGGCTTCGCGTTCCTTGTCGGCGCGGACCTTGGCGAGTGCCGCATTGTTTGCCGCTTCGTCGCCCTTGATCGGGATTTGTGCGGCCATGCCGCCCATCGCAAAGGCGTTGCGCTTGTGGCAGGTCTGGATCAGCAGCAAGGCGTAGGCGCGCATGAAAGGCGCGGTCATCGTCACCTGGCTGCGATCGGCAAGGCAGAAATCCTTGTTGGAACGGAATTTCTTGATGCAGCTGAAGATGTAATCCCAGCGGCCGATGTTGAGGCCCACGCAGTGGTCGCGCAGTTCGTAGAGGATTTCGTCCATTTCAAATGCGGCGAGCACGGTTTCGATCAGCACCGTGGCCTTGATCGTGCCCTGCGGCAGACCCAGTTCGCGCTGTGCCATCACGAAAACGTCATTCCACAGTCGTGCCTCGAGGTGACTTTCCATTTTCGGCAGATAGAAATACGGGCCGGTGTTACGGGCGATCGCTTCCTTGGCGTTGTGGAACACGAAGAGTGCAAAATCGAAGATCGCGCCAGACACCGGTGCACCATCGACCTGCATGTGGTTTTCCAGCAAATGCCAGCCGCGTGGACGTACCAGCAGGGTGGCGATGCGTGCGTTGAGGTTGTACTGCTTGCCCTCGGGGCTGCTGAAGGTGATGGTGCGGCGGACGGCGTCGCGCAGATTGAGCTGGCCCTCGATCATGTTGTTCCAGGTCGGGGCGTTCGAGTCCTCGAAATCGGCCATGAACACGTTGGCGCCGCAGTTCAGCGCGTTGATCACCATCTTGCGGTCGGTGGGGCCGGTGATTTCGACGCGGCGATCCTGCAGATCGGCCGGCACGTTGCCGATGGTCCATTTCCCTTCGCGTATGTCGCGGGTTTCAGCCAGGAAATCGGGTAATTTGCCGGCATCGAACTCGCTTTGACGTTGCGCGCGCGCAACCATCAGCTCCCGGCGCCGGTTTTCGAACTTGCGCGAAAGCTTGGCAACGAAGGCGATGGCGGGCGGCGTCAGGATCTCGCTGAATTCGGCGGATAACGAACCCAGTATTTCGACACCTTCAGGCAGGTTGGATGCGGTCATATGCGGCTCCTCGGGGGGGTATAAATAAATTGATTTTTCGTATAGTAAAAATCAATATCAAAATGGTTGCTGCGTTGCATTATACATAATGCGTTCCAAAGTCAAAAAAATAGTACGATCCAATTTTTCACTCTGTGGAAAATCATGTTTTTAAGCCGCTATATATGCCGCAATGCGGGAAAGCAGGCTAAATCAGGCTGACCGCAAGAAAGCGGTCCCGAAAAAAGCAACGCCCGCGGGTGCGGGCGTTGTATTGGTGCAATTACCGGGAAAGGGCGGTTACTTGCTGCCCCAGGGCTTGATCGCCTGTTTGAGCTTGCTGTAGCCGTCGAGATAACGCGGGCGTTTGCCGGCGTAAATCTTGTCGAAGGTGGCCAGTTGCGCATCCAGCCACTTGGCGAGTTCTGCGTTGCCGGGGTTGGCTGCCTTGTAGGCTTCGTTGATCAGCACGAAGTGAATGCGCGGATCGTAGGGATCCTTGGTGCCGCCGACGGTCTCGTCACCGGCGAGGAGGCGCATCAGCATCGCATCGGCGGAACCGAGCGTCTGCTCGTAAATCGGTGCGCCTTCCATGCGGTACATCACGCTGGTCATGTCCTTGCCGTTGGTCATCGTGAAGCCCATCTCTTTCCACACATCGGCCATTTTCTTGCCGGCCTTGGCGTGGTCGAGCACCATCTGGCCCCACTTGCGCAGCACGTCGGGCGCGTCGGCCATCAGGTCGGTCAGGCGGTCGCCGTCGAGGTCCGTCGAGTAGACGATGCACTCGCGCTGTTCACACATGTCGTGCAGCAGCAGGCCGAAGTTGGTGTCGGAGATGTGCTCGTAGATGTCACCGCCCCAGTTTTCCATGCCCTTCTTGAAGTCCTTGGGCAGCAGTGCAACGATGGCTTCCACGTTTTCCTTGTGTTCCTCGTAGGCGTCGACCGCGTACTGGCGCTTCAGCTTGAACTTGGTGCCCTGGATCAGCCAGCGGAACAGGCCCGCGTTGACCGCGTCTTCCTTGGCCTGGGTCGGCTTGGTGGCGACGCGGCCGATGCAGCCGCGATCCTTGACCAGTTGCAGGAACAGGCGCGCGGCGTAGGCCATGCGCACGCCGGGGGTGTTCATCTCGGAGTGGATGTTGCCGGTGTCTTTTTCAACCTTGAATTTCTTGTTGTCCTGCGAGTAGGGCAGGCCGGGCATGAAGCGCACGTTGGTGATAGAACCATAGGGTCGCACGTTGCAGTAGACGCCGGCGGCGGTGCGCAGCGGGGCGTTGGCCGATTTGCCGGCGACGACGACTTTTTTGCCGCCGTCGTTGACCATGAAGTCGCCTGCGGTGGACCACTTCAGGCAGGTGTAGTCCATCTTGCCGAACCATTCGAGCGATTTCAGCTTGGTGTCGTGGCGGAACTGGGCCATCATCGGCACGCCGAGGAAGGGCAGCCCCAGTACATCCAGTGCCATGATCGTGCCGTTCAGCGCGAAGGTATCGGTGAGGGCGTGTGCCACCGGGTTAAGGCCCCCGGCGAAGTTGCCGCCTTCCCAGATGATGGCGTCGCTGATGCCACGCGGCTGGGTCTTGGACCGCTTGAAAATGCTGTCCAGGTATTTGAAGAGGTCGCCGCTGTTTTCTTCCTGCGCGATTTTCAGCAGGTCCAGATTTCCGCTCATTTCTCAAATCTCCGTTCGAATAGGGTCTTACAAGTGATCGGCGCTTCATCGCGATCGGAAGGGGGGCCGGCAGCAGTTTTGCTGGAAGCCGTGACAACCTGCCGGCGGCGGGCTGTCGGCCGGTCCGGGTCGCGATTATCGCATTATTTGAATGCCGCCCGCATCCGCGCCGTCAGTGGCTTGGGCGGGTGCAAGAAAAAAACCCGCAGCAAGCCGCGGGTCTTGTTCCTACAGGGCCGTCGGTATGAATACCGGCGGCGAAATTCACAGCTTCAGGCTGCTTGGATGTTAGAGGCTTGCTTGCCCTTCGGGCCTTGGGTGACTTCGAAAGACACTTTTTGGCCTTCTTTCAGTGTCTTGAAGCCGTTCATCTGAATCGCGGAGAAGTGCGCGAAAAGGTCTTCGCTGCCGTCGTCCGGAGTGATGAAACCGTAGCCTTTGGAGTCATTGAACCATTTCACCGTACCAGTTGCCATAGTGCCTGCCTTGATAGAAAAGCGGATGGGCTCCGCGATTTGTTCGAGTTCCAAGGATCGCACCGGCCAATCTGGTCTTGCGATGAAGCCTGAACCCCAACACCCGACTGCTTTCTAGGGTATTTGCCGGGGAAAGTCAAGTACGGGCGGGAAAAGGGAAAATTGGCATTTTTACTTGTTATTTCGCCACTTGAAAAAATCCTCATTCCGGAGAAAATAGGTTTGCAGCCCCCATTTTTGCGGAGAGCGTTTTTCGGGCTTTTAACGGCATGGCGAACAGGCAGCGTGAAGACACCGTCCTTGAGGCGAAACGCACCAAGACCAAGCCGCCACCGATGTTCAAGGTGCTGCTGCTTAATGACGACTATACCCCCATGGATTTCGTGGTCGGGGTACTCCAGAGGTTTTTTTCCCTGAGCCGCGAACGCGCCACCCAGGTCATGCTCAAGGTGCACCGCGAGGGTATGGGCGTTTGCGGGGTTTTCCCCAGGGATGTTGCGGCCACCAAGGTGGAACAGGTAAAGTCGTACGCCAAGCAGCACCAGCATCCGTTACAGTGTGTGATGGAAGAAAATTGAACCGGATTAATCCATGATCGGACAACCATGATTGCCCAGGAACTCGAAGTCAGCTTGCACATGGCGTTTATGGAAGCCCGCCAGAAGCGCCACGAATTCATTACGGTCGAGCACTTGCTGCTGGCGCTGCTGGACAATCCGTCGGCTTCGGAGGTGTTGCGGGCCTGCGCAGCCAACGTCGACGAATTGCGCAAGCTGCTGGCCGATTTCGTCACCGAACACACCCCTATACTGGCCGGCGAGGAAGTCGATACCCAGCCGACACTGGGTTTCCAGCGCGTGATCCAGCGCGCGATCCTCCATGTCCAGTCTTCCGGGAAAAAGGAAGTCACCGGCGCCAACGTGCTGGTGGCGATCTTCGGCGAGAAGGATTCGCACGCGGTGTATTTCCTGCACCAGAAAGGCGTGACCCGGCTCGACGTGGTGAATTTCATTTCGCACGGCATCAGCAAGGTGCCGCAGACCCAGCAACCGAAACCCGAGGGCGAGCCGGCGGAAGCCGAACAGGAAGCCCAGTCTGGCGGTGCGCTGGAGTCCTACACGCTGAACCTCAACGCGCTTGCCGTGTCAGGCAAGATCGATCCGCTGATCGGACGTGACCACGAGCTTGAGCGGGTGATCCAGACCCTGTGCCGTCGGCGCAAGAACAATCCGCTGCTGGTCGGCGAGGCTGGCGTCGGCAAGACTGCGATAGCCGAAGGCCTGGCGCGGCGCGTGGTCGAGGGCGAAGTGCCCGACATCCTGAAAAAGGCCAACGTGTTCGCGCTGGACATGGGCGCGCTGCTGGCCGGCACCAAATACCGCGGCGATTTCGAGCAGCGGCTGAAGGCCGTGCTCAAGCAGTTGACGGAAAATCCCCACGCGATCCTGTTCATCGACGAGATCCACACGCTGATCGGTGCGGGTGCGGCTTCCGGCGGCACACTGGATGCTTCCAACCTGCTGAAACCCGCGCTATCCAGCGGCCAACTGAAATGCATAGGCGCAACGACGTACAACGAATACCGCGGGGTATTTGAAAAGGATCATGCGCTGTCGCGTCGTTTCCAGAAGATCGACGTAATCGAGCCGACTATTGCCGAGACCGTGCAGATCCTGAAGGGACTGAAATCACGCTTCGAGCAGCATCACGGCGTCAAGTACCAGCCCGCCGCGCTGAATGCCGCGGCCGAGCTGTCAGCGCGGTTCATCAACGACCGTCATCTGCCGGACAAGGCCATCGACGTCATCGACGAGGCGGGTGCCGCACAGAAGATCCTGCCGAAATCAAAGCAGAAGCGCATCATCGGCAAACATGAGATCGAGGCCATCATCGCCAAGATCACGCGCATTCCGGCACAGACAGTGTCAGTGGATGACCGCAATGCGCTGAAGACGCTGGATCGCGACCTGAAAGCCGTGGTGTTCGGCCAGGACAAGGCGATCGATGCGCTGACTGCGGCAATCCGCATGGCGCGCAGTGGACTTGGCAATCCGGCCAAACCCATCGGCAGTTTCCTGTTCAGCGGGCCTACCGGCGTCGGCAAGACCGAGGTCGCGCGCCAGCTTGCTTACGTGATGGGTGTCGAGTTGCTGCGTTTCGACATGTCCGAATACATGGAGCGCCACGCCGTTTCGCGGCTGATCGGTGCCCCGCCGGGATACATCGGATTCGACCAGGGTGGTCTGCTGACCGAGGCCATCACCAAGCATCCGTATTCGGTGCTGCTGCTCGACGAGATCGAGAAGGCACATCCGGACATCTTCAACATCCTGCTGCAGGTAATGGACCACGGCACGCTGACAGACAACAACGGCCGCAAGGCGGATTTCCGCAACGTGGTGATCGTGATGACCACCAACGCCGGCGCTGCCGAGCTGTCCAAGTCATCGATGGGCTTTACCGCAAGCCGGCAGGCCGGCGACGAGATGGGCGAGATCAAGCGCATGTTCACGCCTGAATTCCGCAACCGGCTCGACGGGATCATTTCATTCCAGTCGCTGGACCGGGCGATCATCCTGCGCGTGGTGGACAAGTTCCTGATGCAGCTCGAAGAGCAGCTGCACGAGAAGAAAGTCGACATCAGTTTCACCCCGGCGCTGCGCGATTATCTGGCCGACAAGGGTTTCGATCCGCAGATGGGCGCACGTCCGATGTCGCGGCTGATCCAGGACACCATCCGCAGTGCGCTGGCCGACGAACTGCTGTTCGGGCGACTGGCGAATGGCGGCAAGGTGTCGGTCGACGTCGATACTGACGGCAAGGTAAGCCTGGATTTCGCCGAAGAAACAGCAAGCGTAGCCTGACCGGACCGGTATTCACCGGGCCTCCATTCCTCATTTCCAGCTTGGATCGGGGATAGTTTTCGCGCCTCCCGAATTCATAGACAAAACCTGACAGGGCTGTAAGATTTTCGGCCTTGACAGTGGGCTTGTTGTTATCGACACTGCATAAGAAAAAACCGATATTGTTTGGCGACCACGGTCGCACGTTATTCATCACGGAGGAGTTTATGAAGCGAGCTTATCTGCTGGCAGCAGCTTTACTGGCCGGCGGCGGACTGGTCCAGTCTGCTGTCGCGGCCGATCCGAATTACGCGCGCAATCTGGCATCCACCTGCTTCACCTGTCACGGCACCGACGGACGCAGCGTCAATGGCGTTCCGCCCAGCCTGGCCGGACAAAACAAGGACTACCTGCTGAAGCAGTTGCATGAATTCCGTGACGGCAAACGTCCGGCAACCATCATGCACCAGCATTCCAAGGGTTATACCGAAGAGCAGCTCGCGTTGATCGCGGGCTATTTCGCATCCGTCACCCCCGGTCGGGCCGCAGCGGCTCCGGCAGCGCGTTAAGGAGAGGATCATGAAACTGAGCAGACGGGAATTCGTTAAATGGACTGCTGCGACTGCCGGTGTCGGCGCCGTGGCCGGGTGTGCAACGGGCGGCGGTGCCGGATCCGCGCGCGTGGTCGTGGTGGGTGGCGGCTATGGCGGCGCCACCGCGGCAAAGTACATCAAGATGTGGGCACCCGAGATCGATGTCACCCTGGTCGAGCCCAACGAGCATTTCATTTCCTGCCCGATCAGCAATCTGGTGCTGGGCGGTAATGCGAAAATGGGCGACATCACCTTCACCTACGATGGCTTGCGGCAGCGTGGTGTGCGCGTGGTGCGCGACTCGGCTGTTGCGATCGACGCGGCGAAACGCCAGGTGCGCCTGGCCGGAGGAGATACTCTCGCCTACGACAGGGTGATCGTGTCCCCCGGTATTGAATTCATGCTCGAACAGATTCCCGGGTTGCGCTCGGAGTCGGCCCGCGAACGCGTCCCCCATGCCTGGAAGGCCGGCTCCCAGACCGTGATCCTGCGCCGCCAGCTTGAGGCGATGCGCGACGGCGGTGTTTATGTCCTGCAGATTCCGATGGGGCCTTATCGCTGTCCCCCGGGACCGTACGAACGCGTCTGCCAGGTGGCTGACTACTTCAAGAAAGCCAAGCCGAAATCAAAGATTATCGTTCTCGATTCGAACCCGGATATCGTGTCGAAGAAAGGCCTGTTCCTTGCTGCCTGGAACGGAATGTACAAGGGCATGATCGACTACCGGCCGAACAGCGAAATTGCCGATGTAGATGTCAGTGGCATGACGGTCAAGCTGCAGTTCGACAACGTCAAGGGTGACGTGCTCAACGTGGTGCCGGCACAGCGCGCCGGCGACATTGCGGTGAGAACCGGACTGATTACCGCCAACAACCGCTGGTGCGGTGTCGACTGGCTGACCTGCGAATCCACCGCGGTGAAGGGCGTCCACGTCATCGGTGACAGTACCCTTTCGGCACCGGGCATGCCCAAGTCAGGCAGCATGGCCAACCAGCAGGCGAAAGTGTGCGCCGCAGCTGTGGTGGCGCTGCTCAAGGGCCAGCCGGTTAATGCCGATCCGATGATGATGAATACCTGCTACAGCTTTGTCAGCGGCAACAGCGCCATGCATGTGGCCTCGGTTCAT
>Ga0222713_10000426_pt1 | contig 47616 bp, 44 predicted proteins | sample C33_649DmetaG_FD_165061 | JGI IMG/M metagenome (GOLD analysis project Ga0222713, IMG submission 165061) | Estuarine water microbial communities from San Francisco Bay, California, United States - C33_649D | ecosystem: Environmental > Aquatic > Marine > Unclassified | place: USA: California... | reverse complement strand
ATTAAAGAATCTAATGCAGCTTTGGTTAGGTTGTCTATGTCAGGTTTGGATTGGTGGAATCTGCCGTGATGTAATTTCTTTTTTTTCTTTGACCAAGAAGGTGGTACTGGAATAAAAAAAGTTATGGAAGCTCCTATTGGGGGAAGGATAAATTGTTTGGCTTTGGCTTCGGCTAAAAGGTCAACTTTGTACTTGTTGTATTTTTCTAATCGGAGTAGTCTGCTTAAACCGGAAGGGCGTAGTTTTTCTCTTGGGATTCTAAAGAATATGGAATCACCTTGAGTTGCCCTAACGTGGGTTTGAGGGGTTATGTTAAGTATTACTTTCTTTTGCATTAGTTCTATCTTTTACAGCTTTTAACAGAATAAATTCTACTGTCTTTGTTACCGACCATTTTTTTCTTTCAGCCAATTTTACAAGTTTCTCGTGAACTTCTGGGGTTAAATAAATTGTTGTACGCTTCATAGTGAATCATTTTGATGCAAGATACATCATGTTATAACATTTTCCAAATAATTAGTGTAACGTTACGCTTTACAAAGTTTTCTATTAGGAAACAAAAAACCTCCTTTTTAGGGGAGGCTTCGCATAAGAAATTGAACACTTTTATCTGATATTCTTTATGTAATTGGCTAATTGTTCGTCCTTTCTTAAAACATTATCTCTCAAATCCAAAACCCTTTTACCGTATAATGGATTCTTCCTCATGTCAATACCTTCTTTTGGTAATGGAACTCCGTATATGCTTTGCATTGCAAAACCGTGATATCCCTTTTCTGTATTAGGTGTAATTTTTCCCAACCCGTTGTACGTTTGCATTCTTAATGCTGGGTCTTTTATTCCTAGTTTATCAGCATATTTCATCTTGGACATATAAGCTCTCGCAAACATATCGTATTCGTCACTAACGCCTTCTTCCTCTGTTTCCATTTTTGTTGGGATGTCGTTTATTATCTCATTATCTGACATTTTTATTTGTCCTAATCCTTCTCCTTTTCTATTTAACCCTGTTTCCTGAAGTGATACTGATAATAAATCGTATGGGTCTAAATTGTATCTTTTAGCTGCTTTTACTATTCCGTATATATCTTTTGAAGGATACTTTCCGCTTACTAAATCCCTGTTTGGGTTTATTGCTTTACCTGTTGTGGCGTTTACTTTTCTATTATCTTTTAATTCGTAATCTCTTGGCATTACAAGTCCTTTCTTTGCAACCGGTGCTGTAGGTGTAACGCTAAATACTTTTTTAAGAAAATCCATTATTGGATTGCCTTCGTTTTCGCTATGAATTGTTTCTGATATTGCGTCTAACTCTGCCATTAAGATTTTTTATGTCTATTTGCAAACATTCTTGCTTGTGCAATTGAACTAAATCCCCACGCTTTTAATGCTAATGCTTTCCTTGTAGGTTCACCATTTGGTTTTTTCATTGCGCCTTTCATTCCGGCAAATCTTGCAGCAAAAGAAACCCTGCGTGGATTGACACCTGACTTTACTGGGGCTTTTAGGTTACCTCCGGTTTCGGCATTATATGATGCTCTGCCTTTTTCGTTCAGTCCTCCTTTCGGATTTTTGCCTTCTGCCCTTGTCCAAGCTGGTGTCTTACGCATTACTTTTTTTCTTTTGCTTTAATCTTTTTTTCTTGCTCAAGCATTTCTTTTGTTGGCTTTTTACCTGAACCTGATTTAGCTCTGATATTATTCCAAAGGCTATTCGCAACTCCTAGTTTGTTTAATTTCCCTTTCATACCACTAAATTAAGGATTTCCTAATATATTTGGTTCATTTTTTGTATCAATTATATCAATAAGTGGCTTTCCACCGGTGTCTATTATTTCAACTTTTTCACCCGAAAGCATAGCATCTATCGTTTCCTCTATGATTTCTCGCTGTTCCGGGCTTAATAGGGCGACTTTCTCGTTGATGGCGGGTACTGCAAAGACATCGCTTAAAATCTCCTTCTTTATGCCATCTCTGACCGATTGTGTTATATGCGGATGGGTTATGGTATCCTTGAATATCCAATTAATTTTATTTACATGGCTTAAGAATAACCTTGCACCACTTGATTCAGGGTATTGTCTAATAAAGTCATCGTAATGTTCTTTTGCCATTTTTAGATGCTGAATAGCACTTACTATATTTGCTCCGTTCATTTATTAAAGTTTAAATGCTTGTATTCTAGTTCTTGTAAAAATGTTCTTGCTTTGAGAACTTTTGCCTTTGCCTTCTCAATCAATTCTTCGTTTCTGTAAACTGGGAATAAAAGCACTCTTTCTTCTAATGGAGCATTGGAGAATATCATGTTCTTTTCTTTCTCATTCCATTCTTTTATAAATTCAGGTGACTCTTCACTAATAACATCCATCTTTCTTAATAAAGAAAACTTTGCAGAATTTCTAATATGCTCTGGGGTGTCAATCAAGCAATAAGCAACGCAAGCTTTTTCTAATCCTAATAAATCCATATATCCGTTTACTTGTGCCTCGTATGTTGAATCTAATTTATCAGGTATGTTTGAAAGGAATGTAATCCAATCCCAACTTGACTTTGTATCATATACTATTTCGTCAATAACATCAGGAGTACCTATAAAAAAATCATTACTAAATACTTCAGTATTTTTACTTAACGGTCTTTTTATTGTAAGTGATAACATATCTATTGCTTCCGGTTCTACTGTATTGCCTTTGTCTGTGTATTTGTTATCAATCTCTTTTTTAAACCCGTATTTTTTATTAGCATACACTTCTATCAAATGCGTCTTTGCTGTTTTAGAAAGTTCGCCAGATTCTTTATCTGCCTTTGATATAGGTTCGGTTAATAATTTACCAATGCTACTGCAATGGATAAGTGTGTTAAAGAATTCCATTATTTTATGCTTTTTAATTTTTTGTTATAATGTTCTAGTAATTCCGGATTGCTTTTTGACATCAGCTCCCAAGACTTTAGCTCTGCTCTTGTTTTACAAGCATCTATAAATTCTTTAGTTTTTTCAGTTAATGTTTTCTTTGATTGGGTTGGAATAGTTTCTACTTCAATTTGGTCTTCATAGAAATAACCTAAATCTTTTAGTTTTGCTACATTTTCTTTATGATATTCTTCCACTAATAATTTAGCGGTTTCTAGTGCTTCTTTAGCATCTTCTCCGGCGTTAATAGCCACTTCTACGCCAATCTTTTCTGAAGCGTAATTTCCTAAATTAAATGTTCTTTGATAATTGATTACTTGGATGTGCATAGCAGTTGTGTGTTTTAAAAAATTGGTAGCAATCTCATCATTAATTGTCTTTCTTTTTTATGAAAGAGCTTAAGTGTAGAAATTGCGTACCAATAGGGGATTTTGATTTTTAGTTGAAGCCTATCTAACTCTTATTACTTGTGTTGTGTTTTCAATGACCTTTATCTTAAAGATTTTGTCTTTGTGGTCTTCTTTTCTTTTTAGATTTGAAATCATTACAGCAATAGATGTATATGGGTTAGTAAATTCAATAATCTCATTCACTTCTAGCGTAGAAACCTTACTAGAAACTGAATCTGGGTTAATGTGTCTTGCCATTTTTGATAATTTTTAACAAAGTTAAGTTAATTATTTTAAATTAAAAAACTATTTTTAAATTAATTTTGTTGCCTAATAGGGAAACTTTTGTTACCAAAACGGGAACTTTGTTTCTTATCTGCATGAATATTCTGAAAAATTCATGCAATAGTTAATAAATTGGCAATATATGTCCGAAATAGTGTCACTAATTTATATAAATATGTGACATAGTAAGGGGTAATTCGGTTATATCTTGTAACATATAAAAGGTAAAAATGTTACAAAATAGGTGCAAATGAATATAAATGGGCGCAAAGTAGTAATAATACTACCCTATTATCAAAAAATGTAAACTATGCAAGTTTTGATATTACTCAATCGACTGAGTAATTTTACTCAATGAGCCGTAAATGATTGATAAACGGCTTAATAATGATTGATAAAGTGTCTTATAAAGCACAAAAGCATATCAGAATGTGCATTTTATGACGCATTATGCACTCATTAGTGTCAAATAATGCACTTTATGGTGGGTATTCCCGAAATTGATATATAATTATCTATCGCAAATCCGCCAAACCCTTATAAACATTCGCTTTAGCGAAAAGAAATCCCAGAACACTTGGAAGGGGAGGGGGTAACGCCTAGAATCAGGGGGCGGTCGAGCGAAAGGGGAAGTCAAGCAATTCAAGGTACGGGGGGTTCGGTTTTGGTTTTCGGATTCGGTTTATAGTGTAGTATAATTAATATGTTTCCGACCTGCATACAAAGTAATATGGTATTGGGTTTGCTATGTGTTAGCGGATTGATGAAGGGGTGATATGTTACACGCAATTATTGAGCGGGAAACTTGCTATAATGTAGTGTTAAAATTTTAACAAAGCTTTAACTTTTGTGTTGATTGTGGTATGGATTAGGGGGTGTATATTAAATTAATAATGTAGCTACATTTCTTGGTTTTAATTTAATTATTGTGTATATTTGTAGCTACAAAAAATAAATATGGCAAAAAGCAAACCAATTGGAGTTAGATTTGATGAAGATGTAGTAAAAATAATACAAGAAAAATATCCTCAATTTGAAACTCATCAATCAATTTTAAATTTTTTAATGGATATTTATCCAGCTTATGAAAATATGAAAGCCTTAACAAGGCATGAGTTGATAACAGAAACGAAAAGAGGCGCACCATTTAAAAATATGCCTCCTTATGACAGAAACAGCCCAAAATCAGAGGTTAGTTCCAAATTGGAACAAATACCAGTTGAAAACCATAAAACGCCGCCAAAGGGCTTAAAAGGGATAGATTTAATTATTTGGAAATCGGAAAATTTGTAATGTAAAATATATAAAAAAATACTACTTTTACAAAGTTCTGTGTTTTTTTGATTGATTTTTTAGTTGAAGCCCTCCTTTCTAGGAGGGTTTTTTATTTGTTTTGGTTGTGAAAATTAGCCATCATTTTTGCTATTTTGCCATCTATCTCATCGGTTTGGTTTTCCATCAAAATAATAAAGGTCTAAATCATTTTGACAATCATATAGGTAGTTAGCGTGTAGTTCATCTGCTATGTATAATCCAACATCTTCTACTGCTTTACATATTTCACAAGGACAAGTAGATGCGGTTCTATAAACCTTTTTCCCTATCCTTTCTTTGTACCATTCTAAATCATGCTTATCCATAGGTTATTTGTTTTGGTTATAATATTCAATTAATATTTGTGGTATTTTTCTTTTCTCTTCTTCTGCAACATTTGGATATATCCTTATAAATTTTTCTATTATTTCATCAAAACAATTCATATCTATAAGGTCAATAACACTATTGTCAAAATTAGTATGGCAACTATTACCCCAAAAACAAAGCTCAACCCAATTGTCCGGATGCGTGGCTACTGATAGAAATAATCTTTTTGGCAATATATGCGCTATGCTATAATGAAACTTTTCATCATCTTTTTTTGATGAAGGGTTATTACAATTAGAACATACACCTTTCATTTCTTTTCTTCTTTCTTTAAACCAATCCCATAATTGCTCTTTATCTTCTTTTATATTTTCGTGCCTATGTTTTATAATCCTATTAGCCGTATCCTCAAGCGTTGCGTGTTTTTTACATCTGCTCTTGCTAAAATTATAATCATAACAACCGCATTTAAGTTGTTTCTTCTTAACTATTATTGTGCTATATGCCATTTTGTTTGTTATTTGCTATATCGTTTAGTAATCTTGTTAATGGAATTAAAAATCCTTTGGAAGTGTTATTATCTCCGCCATTCTTAAGGAATATGCTTTGTTTAAAATAAACCCTGCAAACATCCTTTAAGGCTTTAGTTGGAAATATTAATGACGAATCAAGTTCGCTCATTCTGTAAATCCAATAGTCTGCGGTAGTGGTTGCTAGTCCACTAGGTTTATCTCTTGACTCGTATTCAATAAATAAATTTCCTGTCTTATGTATCATTCTATCATTTTTTACTTCTATAAGTTTACCATTAGAAAACAATTCATTTACCCAATCTTCAGCTTTTTCTCCAAAGTTTAAATCATGTGTAAAACTAGATGAGTATTTCATAAGTTATGTGTTATATGCAAAAGTAATTAATATAATTAAATAAATAAAAAATATTTTTCAAAAAATAAATTTTGCAATTAAAAATAAAGTTCATTACTTTGCCTTTCAATCAAAATTTTTTATGAAAAACTCAAATGTCAAAGACGAGATTCTTCTCTATCTCGAACAGGAAGAACGACCATTAGCTTGGCTTTCAAGAAAAACAGAAATACCATATCCAACACTTTATTCAATTTTTATACAAAGGATAATGAACCTTTCTGATAAAAATTTAGCTACAATTAACAAAGTATTAGACACTGATTTTATTAACGATTAATTACAAAAAGATGGCTAAAAGATTTACTGACACTGAAAAGTGGAAGAAGCCCTTTATAAGGGGCTTACAAGGTGCTTATAAGCTCCTTTGGTTATATATCTGTGATGACTGTGACCATGCAGGTATTTGGCAAGTTGATATGGAAGTTGCTGCAATAAGAATTGGTGAAAAAATAGATATAAAAGAAGCAATTAATAGCTTTGGCGATAAGATTGTAATTTTTGACAAAGGAAATAAATGGTTTATACCATCATTTATAGAATTTCAATATCCTTCTGGCTTAAATCCTGAAAATAGAGCGCACAATAGTACAATCATATTGCTTGAAAAATATAAACTTCTAGATAAGAATAATAAGCCCCTTAAAAGCCCCTTGAAAGGTGCTATGGATATGGATATGGTTATGGTTAAGGATAAGGATATGGTAAAAGAGTCGGGAATTCATTTTTTATGGGAGAAAGAAGATATTTCTGAATTATGGAAACAATGGAAAGATTATAAGTTTAAGCAGTTCAGGTTTAAATATAAAACTTTACAAAGTGAACAAGCATCTTTTGATAGTTTAATGAAATTATCAGACAAAAAATTAGAAATTGCTGATGAAATAGTTAAACAATCTATGGCAAATGGCTGGAAAGGATTCTTTGAGCTTAAAATAAGCCAAAATAAGCCATCTTCTTTCAAGATTGGCAATAAGTATCAGAACGAATTAGAAACCGCTAGAAACGCCTTTAAACCAATATAAACGATGATTACCATTTTTAAGAACATTTTTTCCAAAGAGCCAAATTACATTTCAGTTGAAGCTGCGCTAAATAGGATACAGCAAGGTAAAAGTAAAACAACAGTAGAGGAAATTAGAAAAACGATTGATAAAGAGAAGGCAAATAAGATAAAATTAAACCTTCCGTCTATTTGCTTTAGTGGAAAATTTGGAGCAGATAGAACTGATGCCCAATTAATTCAACATAGTGGTTTTGTTGTGCTTGATTTTGACAATATCTTTGAATTAAGGGAAAAGCAAACTGAAATAATATCAAATCCGTTTGTTTATGCTTGTTGGATTAGTCCTTCTGGAAATGGATTAAAGGCATTGGTAAAAATAGCCAATGGAGCAAAGCATAGAGAACACTTTCAAGCTTTACAAGAAGTTTTTCCCGAAATTGACCGAAGTGGGATTAATGTAAGTCGGGTTTGTTACGAGAGTTATGATACCGAAATTTACATAAACGAAAATGCTGAAGTATTTAAAAAAATTAAGAAAACAGAGAAGGTTGTCGTTTATGAAAAGAATGATGATGACGAAAAGATTTTTAAAAATATCGTTACTTGGCTTTCAAATAAAAATGAGGCTTTTGTAACCGGAGAAAGAAATAATTTCATTTTTAAACTAGCATCCGCTTGTTGCCGATTTGGTATTAATGAAATGACCGCTAATTCAATGATTCATAGCGAGTTTTTAACTAATTCAGAGTTTACAAAAAACGAAGCTAATAGGGCAATCCGTTCAGCATACAAAGCTAATTCGGGTAATTTTGGTAGCGCATCTTTTGACAAAGAAATCTTGGTAGATAAAGTTTCAAGAAGGGAAGTTGAAGTTGAAAAAGCGGTATTTGATGAAGGGTTAAAGTTGAAGGATGTTATTTACGGAATTGATGTAAAAGAGCAGGCGTTAAAAATTTATGATGAAGGGTATGCTAGGGTTGATGGTATCGGAGTTCCCGAATTGGATGAAAGATTTAAACCAAAGAGAGGGGAAATTACCGTACTTACAGGAATAGGTAACTATGGTAAATCTTCATTTAAAAAGTGGTATCAAGCTATGAGGATAATGCTCTACGGAGAGAAGTTTGCTACATTTTCGCCAGAGGATAATCCACCTGAAGAATACTACCACGATTTTGTTGAGATAATATTAGGATGTGATTGCAGTCCTGCAAATCCACATAGACCAAGTAAGCAGGTTTACGAATATGTTTACGATTTAGTTTGCCATCATGTGTTTTATGTTTATCCAAAAGATGTATCACCTACGCCTCAATACATAATGGAAGTGTTTTTAGAATTGATTGTTAAGGAGAATGTTGACGGGGTTGATATTGACCCGTTTAACCAATTGACAAACGAATATCAAAAGTTTCAAAGAAGTGATAAGTATTTGGAGTGGGTATTGTCAGTGTTTTCAAGATTTTCTCAAATAAACAATATTTTCTTTTGGATAATTGCGCATCCAACAAAAATGCAAAAAGCAGCCGATGGTAACTATCCATGTCCTGATGTATTTGATTTAACCGATGGAGCTATGTGGAATAATAAGATGGATAATATCCTTGTGTATCATAGACCATTTGCGCAAACAGACCCGCAAAACCCATCATGTGAATTTCATAGTAAAAAAATAAGAAGGCAAAAGATTGTTGGTAAAAAAGGCTTTATTTTGTTCCAAATGTTTTTCCAAACTAGAAGGTTTTTATTTAATGGATTGGATTCATTGCAGAAGATTATAAACGATAAAAATATAATTTTAAGACCAGATGTGGCAGTTCAAAAGACATTTGATAATTGGGTACCTTATAAAGATGACAACGGAGAAGAAGTAAATTTTTAATATAAAAAACAAAAAAAATGATACGCATTAGTGTAATCGGAAGATTGGGACAAGACGCAGTCGTAAACAATGTCAATGGTAAAAATGTAATTAATTTCTCTGTAGCCTACAGCGAAAAGTTTAAAAACCAACAAGGAGAAGATACCGAAAGAACAACTTGGGTTTCTTGCGCTTATTGGACAGATAAGCTTAATGTTGCTAACTATTTAAAGAAGGGTACATTAGTTTACACAGAAGGCAAACCTGAAGCAAAGTCTTATCAAAACAATAAGACAAACGAAACTGTTCCTCAATTACATTGTAGAGTATCAACAATACAATTATTGTCAAGTAGTAATAAAGAAGAAAACAATTTTTAATGTATATTCACGAATTAAACAACCCAATAGATGTCGAAACTCCACTTGGATACGGAAAAGCAATTGCATGGATTGACTACGGAAGTGACACAAACACTGTTTGGAAAGTCATATTATACCACAACAGCATGGTGCGGAACTTTTACGATGACGACATTCTTGTTTACCCCAATAAAATGGACGGTGGGGAATTAGATAAAGATTATTTCAAAAACAAAAAATAATGGCAAAACTAACCAATTCATCCAAAGTTACATTTGGAACAAAAAAATCAGGGAGAGCAAAAAAATCTTACAATAAAAGTAATCCAAGACCAAAGGCTTACCGAGGTCAAGGGCGTTAATTAATTAAAAAACACAAAAATTAAATTAAAAATGAAATTTAAACCATTAAACAAAAGGGTATTAGTAAAGCTTGACGAAGCAAAAATGCAAACAGATGCGGGAATCTATCTTCCGCAAACAGCTCAAAATGATTTTTCAACAGGTAAGGTGATTGCTGTTGGAACCGAAGCTGCGCTTGTTAAAGAGGGTGATAGAATAATGTTTGCCCATAGCGTAGGGGTAGATATTGAAGTCGATGGAGAAAAGTTAAGGTTAATCCCAGACGAAAGTTATATCGACGCTGTGATTTAATTTAAAAAAATGCCTTCAAAATTTTTGGGGGCATTTTAATTTTTAATAAATAAAAAAGTCTAATTTTATGCTATATATGCAAGCACAACCGGTAAATCATATTTTTTTAAGCTTAACAAAACCTATTCAAGATACAATCAAGGTAGGTGATTTAGAGTTATATCTTGACGGGTCGTACAGACCTGAATGGAACGCTACAGTAGTAGGTGAAATTTATGCATTGCCAAAAAATCCAAAAGGAGATAATTCTAAAGTTGTTTCCAAACTTAAAAATGGAGATAAGGTTTTATTTGATTACTCCGTAGTTGCGGAAAGAAAATTTGAATCAGACGGCGGAAGTTTTACGGAAATAACAAAAGATAGCCCTTATTACCAAAAATTTACAAATGGGAAGGGAGAGAGATTGCTTATTGTAGCTATGCCGGGTAAGATAACCCATATTTGGGTAGGAACACTACATGATAAAAGAGGTAATTTTGTTGACGGATGTCAAGGGTCTGAACATGATTTAAGTAGATGGAAGTCTCAATTTAGTTTTGGAGAAACGCAAAAGTTTTTATTTAAAAACTTAATTGACATAAACGACAAAGATGTTTGGAAAGCTGATTACAGAGATATATATGCCAAAATAGTTAAGGATGAACTTATAGCAGTTGGGGATAGAGTTATTTTAGAACCAATTGATGAAAACATACCAAAAGATGTAATTAAACAAATGGGTATTGTTGATACTATTGATGCAAAAGTTAGACTTGGAGATAGAGCAAAAGTACTATCAGCTCCCGAAGATTCTGGCTTGGAAAAAGGAGATGTTGTTGGTTTTGAACCGCAGTACCTTGAGAAATATGAATATGGAGATAAATCTTATTATTTAATAAAATCCTATAGAGCATTAGGAATTTGGGAGGAAAATTAATATGGCATACAACTTAAACGAAATATACAACTTCATGGTCTTTATTGTACGTAAAGAACGGGGTGTATTTGTTACAATACCAGAATTTGAGTCAACACTTGATAATGCACAAATAGAAGCTGTATCAGGTTGGTTTGAGCAGTATGGCGCAACACAAAAAATTCATGACGCAATTAGAAAGCTTCGTTCACAAGTTCAATTTACTTCTGCATCAGACGGACAGGTTGATTTTGCTTCTGATTATTTACATATGATTGGGGGCGCATATACCGTTACAGGTAGTAGTGTAAATCCAGTAAGATTTGTAAACGAAGACGAAATAGCATTAGCTTTAAAAAGTCAATTAAGACCTGTAAGCACATCGTTGCCAATAGCAAAGGATACAGCAACCGGATTCCAAATATATCCGCAAGTTATTCAAACCGGTTTTTATAATTACTTGAGAAGACCTTTAAAACCTGTTTATGGATATACTCAAGCCCCCGGTTCTAGAACATTAACATATGACAACGCCACAAGCACGCAGTTAGAATTTACGGATGTTTATATTAATAATATTATTTCAATAGCATTAAAGTTTTGGGGCATTAATATGGCTGAACAAGATATTCAGGCATTTGCACAAAATCAAACGCAAGAAACTAAATAAAAATGGCTAATAGCACTAAATACCTTTTGGCTGAACAAGTACAAACTAGATTAGCCGGCGGATACAGGGACGCAAGTCAACCTGTACAAAATGTAGATATAGTTAAAGCAATAGAGCAAATTATCAACTCTATGTTTCAAATGCAGTATTACAATGCTACATTGCCGACAGGAGAAACTATTCCAGATAATTTAATGATAGCTTTTTATGAAAATATACCTGTAACAACTCTTGGCGATAAATCGCAAGCCGAACTGCCAATTATCCCGATTTCTTTACCAAGAAATATGGGTGTTTATAGAGTTACAGACAATAAAGATAATGATTTCATTCCTGTTCCATTAGGACAAGGTGCATTATTGAGGGCTGATAAATTATTAAACGATTTGCTTGGTAATGTTTGGTTTGAAATAAGAAAAAATGTTGTTATTTTTTCAAAAGATATATTATTGCTTGGCATTGATACGGTGAATATGTATTTGATTGTAATGGATATATCATTGTATTCAAACACTGACCCATTACCAATACCTGCAAGTATGGAAGAGGAAATTGTAGAGAAAGCGTTTGCTAAATTTGCTACAGTCATTCCTGAAACGGGCATAGTTAACAATTATAGTTCAGCAACACAAAAAATTAATTAGAAATGACTACAGCAAGTTTAGATTATATAGTTAAAAATTTCCTTTTAAAAAAAGGATACCCATTGCATTGGTATATGCAATTTATGGTTTACGCATCAGATTGTCTTCGTGATATAACATTTGACGACTTGCGTGTTATAAATACAAAAATACTTCCGGTAAATCAGGCTATTAATACAGCAGAATTACCTGAAGATTATCAGGATTATGTTAATGTTAGCGTTATGGTTGGGCAAAGAATACGACCATTAGTGCCTACTTTAACATTAAACCCGTTAACAAGTTTAGATACAAATAGTAACTTTAACCCACAGGATTGGACAGATAATTTAACGCCTCCGGATTCAAACAACGGACAAGCTCAACTATATTATGGCGCATTGCCTTATGCTCAATGGTTTACAGTTCACTATAATGATTTTGGTGAAAATATTGGTAGGTTTTTTGGTTTAGGTGCAGGGTATCAAGAAGATACTTTTCAAGTTTTTAAAGAAAGAAATCAAATCCAAATAGACCAAAAATTATATGTTGAAAATGTAGTATTACAATATATTTCAGATGGTCAGTCAGCAGATGCTGCAACATTAGTAGACCCTTATGCAATAAAAACAATTCAAGCATATATTGACTCTCAATTGAAAGCTCATAATAGAAATTATAATATGGGTGAAAAGCAATTATCGCAAAATGAATACATTCGTGAAAGAAAGATATTGAGAGCAAGAAAAGCTGATTGGAGTGTTGAAAAAATTAAGAGGATTGTACAAAAGAATACAATCGCAGCGCCTAAATCATAATAGAAATGTTAAGAGATAAAAAATTATTTACTGGCGGAACGAATCAAGATGACTCGTTGCATTTATTGGACGATGCTCAATACTTGAGGTTAATGAACGGGCGTGTTGGAGTTACACAGTATGGTAAAAATTATCGTGTAGAAGGTGTACCCGGAACTACCTCTATAACGCAATCAGTATATCCTCCTTATGGAACAAATATATGTATAGGAAGCTGTGTAGACATCGAAGGTCAAAGATTAATTTGGTTTGTATATAATACATTTGATGACCATGGAATTTATGCATTTGATTTTGCAACATCTACAACATATGCTGTATTGTATGATAGTCAGGTTGAAGGTGGGTTGAATTTTAATAAAAATCATAGGATTGATAAAAATTGCAAGGTTAATCAAGGTTTACTTTATTGGACAGATAATTACAATGAACCTAAAAAGATTAACATTGATAGTGGTATAAAATTAAATTACCCAGCATATGTTACAGATGCTAGAGCTTATACAAGCTTAACTGACTCTTATGAGATTATGTTAATAAGAAGACCTCCTGTGTACGCTCCTTCAATAGTAAAGCAATACGACAACCAATTTATAAATAATTTTATAGCAAATCGTTCTTGGTTATTTGCGTGGCAATATGTTTATTTTGATGGAGAAGAAAGTGTTCTTGGTGAATATTCGGTTGCTTCTATGTTAAATTTAGTAGAGTTAGGTGTGCCAGAGTTATATAATCATATATATTGTACTTTAAATCTATTAGAAAAAATACCACAAACTGCAAGAATAATAAGACTTGTTGCTAAAGATGAACTTACCAATTCGGCAAATGTAATTAAGACATTTGATAAATTAATAGACGAACAACCATTCATAGCTCATAATAGCGGAGCAACACAGCTTTCTTTTGATTATTACGGCGATGTGACAGGAGCTACTATTCCTAGTTCAATTGCTTCAAAGCCATTTGATAGCGTTCCCTTACTTTCAACTACAATGGAAAGCGCAACAAATAGAATGTTTTTGGCTAATAACCTATCCGGTTATGACACCCCAACTACAACTTCGTTAGCTGTAACTCAAACAACGGCAATAGCCGGTGCTAATAAAAGATTTTTTAAAAGCGAATCTTCTTATCAATTGGGCGTTGCTTTTTATGATAAAGCGAGAAGAAAGTGCGGTGTTGTAACAAAAAATGATAACATTACGACTACTCCAGAAAAAGTGTTTACTCCAAATAGTAATTTTAATGTAATCCCTATAATAGCAAATTACGACTTTGCTGTTGATAATAATTTTGAATTTGATGTTGTGCAATTGGGTAATTTTACCGCAAGCGGAGGCGCACCCGGAAATGGAACTGCATTTACAGCTACATCCTCTTTTACTGCTGATATGTCTGTAAATATAATTGGTAATGTAACAGCATTGACGCCGGGGTTTGATGTATTTAGAATAAGAATAATTAAAAATTATGGTTTACCGGCTATTGCAGAGCAATTTTTTGATACAGCATCAATGGGGTTGCCATATTATTTTAATTCTACCTTGACTTTAAACAATTATGCTATAACAATTGGTGATGTATTTCAAGTTCAATTTATAAGTGCGGGTATTTGCGAATTGGAATGTTATGGTGGCTCCCCTTTTACAATAGCATCAGCTAGTACCGCATCAAGCAATGTGTTAACACTTAATTGGGCATTAAATAATAACAATAGGTTAAATGAAATACCTAGTTGGGCTTATTATTATTCTATTTTAAGAACAGGAAATTTAAAAACAAGATATTTTATAGATTCTTATAGTAGTACTAACAAGTACGCATCTAAAAATGTAACCGTTACATCTCCTAATTTTGCTACTTATACTTATTCTCCTACTTGGAATGCCGTTACCACTAACGCAATTGCAATAGATACAACTATATTATTACAATCAGGGTTGGGGTACAATTATACAGAAGGGGATATATGCGTGCTTATTGATAGTAACGATACTAGATACGAAATACCGGTTATAGGTCAAGATGGAGCTTATATTTTATTAAAATCAGAGTATTTGGTATCAGATTTAACTAATATTCCCTACATATATGAAATATATACACCATACATAAAGGGAGAGAATGAACCTTTTTACGAAGTTGGAAACATGTATCCGGTAACAAATGCGGGGACAGTTAATAGGCAGTATTCTGCATTGTCAGGTAGCTTAATAGGCGATGTTTTTGTATTTCAAAGGCAATTTAATTCTACCGTGTATTATTATGTAGAAGCAATGTCCCCAAATGACCTTTTTTATAAAAATTGGTTTACTGACCAAGGATTCCCAAATTTTGTTATTCTATTAGGTCAAAATAGAAACGAACATGAAATTAGATATTCTAATGTGTTTGCAGCAGGAACTCAAAGTAATGGATTAAGCACATTTGAGGCTTTGAATTTTAAAACAGTTCCATTGGGTACAGGTAGCATACAAAAGCTACAGTTGGCGTCAAAAACGACAGAGCAGGGTGTTGTAATGCTATCTATTGGCTCTTTCCAAACCGCATCATGCTACTTGGGTGAAGTTCAATTGGTTGGTTCCTCTTCTAATTCATCTTTAGTTCAAGATACTGCTGTAATAGGTACGGTTAATGTATTAAAAGGAATGTTTGGAACTACCGCTCCAGAAACGGTAGTTGAATATTTGGGTGTAATATTTTGGTATGATTTAAATAATGGAACTATTGTTCAGTATAGCTCAAATGGATTATTTCCAGTAAGCTCTTATAAGCAAGAAAAATTGTTTAAGAATTATGCAAAAGGGTATTTAGCAGCAAGTGAGGGTAATTTAGATAATATCAATGGATTTCATCATATACCAACATATGTAGACCCCTATCATAAGGAGCTTGGTGTGACATTGCCCGGTTTAATTTATGAAAATTATGCTGATACATTGCCTAGTTACTCTTCGGTTCCATCTTACGCATCTTCTATTATAAATAGATTTGATATGTCTGATGGATTAGCTAAAACCGTAACTTTCAATATTCAAGAAAATAAATGGGTAAGTGATTATCAATTTATTGCAGAGCAATATGATTATTTTGACAATAGAATGTTTGGTTGGAAAAATGGCGCTTTATATGAATTTAATTCAAATAGTTCTTTGTGGAACACTTGGTTTGGACAGCAATACCCTGTAAGGATATGTTGGGTTTTAAACAAACCATTGAGTGGATTGAAGGATATGGCTGAAATTGTAATAGAAGGCAGTCAAGCGCCTAATTTTACGGTTATTTACACAACATTGCCAAATACTCAAATTACTGATTTGACAAGTTCTGATTTTACAAATCAAGAAGGGATTTTATATGCTAGAATATTAAGGGACAGGTTATCGCCAAATACAGCAGGAACGGCTGACCAAAAGCTTAATACTGGGGATGTTGTGCTTTCTCAAATCCCTCAAATTATGACCGAATTTCAATCTTACGAATCAATAATTTATGTTAATTTTGTTGATGTAGGGTTTAATTTATCAAGAGGGCAAAATTTTATTCTAGGAAATCAATAAATTGTTTAATTTTAAATAAAAAATTATGTCATTCATAGGAGCAGGAGCAATACTAGGTGGCGTTGGAGCATTAGGTAAATCAATATATGGTATTACCCAAATGAGCAAGGCTAATAAAATCAACCCGGAGTGGGCTAAATATGAAAAAAATCCATTAGCAGAGCAAAATTTAGGAGCAGTAAGAAATTTGTTTTATGGTAGAAATCGCGCGTTTACACAAGCGCAAGCTAACATTGGGCAAGCTCAAGCAAACCAAATAGCTAACGCTCAACGAAATGCAACCGATTCTGCTACCTTGTTAGCTACAGGAGCGGGCGCAGCTGGGCAAGCTGAACTTGCTTTTTCTAATTTAGCTGGTCAAGAACAACAACAACAAGCAGGCGTTTTGGATAATTTAAGTAGAGCTTACGCAATGTCTATTAACGAGGGGGATAAAGTGCAGGCAAATAAATTAATGAAATATCAACTTGACGCTCAAGCTCAATCGGCATTAAGAGAATCCGGCATGGGTAATATATTTGGCGGCGTTAGTGATATTGCTGGCGGGTTAATGCAGTATGGCAATTATAAGAATATAGCAGACGCTTTAAAAAAATAAATATGGCAGAGAATTTAGGTAGTTACGCAGTAAATCTTCCAAAAATATTTCAATCGCCGGGAGAAGCTTTGCAGTCCGCAACAGGAACGGCAGAAAGATTATTGCAAATGAAACAAGCCGAAGATGCTAGAAGTCAAGCGGCGGCAGAAAGGAAAGTCAAAGAACTAGAGGGTGATAGATTAAGGGGTATGGCGATAATTGAGTCTGGGGTTAAATTAGATAAATTACCTCCTGATGAACAAGCTTATCTTGTAGGGCAAGAGGCTGTGTCTAAATTAAAATCTAATTTAATGACACAATTAAATAATAAAACAATTGACCCTATTGCATTGCAAATTCAAGTAGATAATGGAATGAAGGGCATTACAAATGCATCAAATACATTTATTTTAGAGCATAATCAAGCTGATGAAATTGCAAATCAAATTGCAAGAGATAATCCTTCAGTAGATATAGCATCACTTAAAAAAGATTTAAGAGATGATGTTAGAAATAGAAGAATTGCACAAGGGCAGTTTGTTGACCCTACTCAAGTGCAACCATCTTCTCTTATATCTCAAGTAACAAATCCGGAAAATTTATCAAAATACATTACAGAATATAACGCCTTGGATAAGGTCATGAGTAGTAAGCAATCTAGTACGCCTATTAGGGCTAAACTTGGTACACCTCAATCATATACTACTTATGGAGGACAAGTTGGATTTTGGGCTAAACCAACATTCCAAACAGACCCTAGGGGATTTATAACGGGCGGAAAAAGCCCATCTATGACGGATACTGGAACAGAAATAGCAAATGAGCCTCTACCTGCGAATTCATTGAGAGGGGTTGATAAACCATTAGATATGGTTCCCGAAGGAGTATATCAAAAATTTACAACTGATGGCGGTAATCAAGCTAAATCTGAAATTTCCGCATTGGCGCAAAAGCAATTCCCAACTTATAAAAATTTTACTCCACAAGAGAAAGAATTTGCTAATAGAAATGCTTTATATAATTATTTGAAAAATAAAGATAGAGATGGCTTTGCAGGAATAGGCGAAGTTGGATATAATCCTCCTCCATCATATGCTGGTCAAAAACCAACAGAAGGAGAGAGGAAGGCAGCTAAAATTGGGGAATATTTAGATACATTTACAAATGCTATTAAATCTAGTGATGTAGATAATATAAAGGCTTTAGCTGGTAAGCTTTATGGTTTAGGTGGCGGCAAATCAAAATTTTCAAAAATAGAAGTATATAAAAGACCTGATGGTACAGTTACTGGAGTGCAATTAAAATATATAGATAGCAAAGGCAAAATGGCGGGCGGCGATATTATTAAAGCAGATGACCCATATTTGAGAGATAAGCTTCAAGGTTCTTATCAGCAAATATCAGGTAGTGAAAGCGCAGCCGAAATTGAAAATTTACCGAAATCGGGGGAAAAAACAAAGCCAAAACCATCTGCGAATAATAAAATTACCGTAATTTTAAATGGTGAAGAAGGTGTTATAGATGCATCTCAATGGGAAGCTTTTAGAAAGAAATATCCAACAGCAAAAAGAAAATAAAAATGCCAGAAGAACAAAATAATCCGTTTGCAGAATTTGGTGGAAAGGTAGTAAAAAAGAAAACAAATCCATTTGCGGAATTTGGCGGCGAATTAAAAAAAAAAGACCAACCTACAAGTTTAGGATATTCGGTTACACCATTACCATCTCGCGATAAATTTGATATAGGAGAAGAAGTGTCTACTATTGGATATAAAAGTCCAATAGGTAAAGCTATTCAGAAAGATAAGATAAAGGGTAGTAATATAGCGGGAGTATATAATACATTAGTCGGAAGTTTATCGTCAATTATAGGAGGCGGTGTTTATATGGCTGATATACTTGGCGCTCAGCCTTATATGCCATTAAGCGTTAGAATTGCTAATGCAGATGCAGATAGAAAAAAAGCTGTTAGTTTTATAGAGCAAGCTAGAATAGAAAAAGGCTTTCCATTAATAACCCCCGGCGGAGTAGATTGGATTGGTTCAAGCAAAGAGTTTGAACAGCAACAAAGCGAGTTTGATGTTACTCCAAAAGAAGGTAAAGGTTTATTTAGTGGAGTAGATTTTGAAGATGTTAGAGGGTTAGCTTTTCAAGCCCCTAAAACACTAGTAGAAATGGCTGCCGGTGGCTTGTCCGGTGGTTTGACATTTGCTCAACAATCAATTAACGATAATGCAAAAGAATTAGAGGAAAGCGGGCAAGGTAAAAAATTAACTGATGTTCAAAAAGTAGGATATTTATTTGCACAAGCAGCAGCTCAAGCAGCTCTTGAAAAATTTTCTATAGATAAAATATTAAAAAATACAGGTTTAGCTAAAAGTATAGAAAAGAAAATTGCCGCAGAGGTTATTGAAGGGTTTGCTCAAAAAGGTATAAAAGCTACTGCAAAAGAGGTTCAAGATGAGATGGTTAAAAAAGCAGCTAAACTATCTACTAAATTAAAAAATGTAGGTATAAAAGGAGTAGAAAGTGCTTTTGTGGAAGGAAGTACAGAAGGTATTCAGCAAGCGGCTTCGGATGCTATAAAAGTAGCAACTAATAAAATAGCAGAAAAAGAAGTTTTTAATGAAGAAGATATAAATAAAAACTTTTGGAAAAATGTTGTCAATAATGCTATTATGGGGGCTGCAATGGGCGGGGTAATGGGAGCAGGTTTGCAAGGCTTAAATAGCACCGACAAGGCGATTAGGCGAGAGATTGCTAATGCAACAGGTGAAAAGAAGTTTTATGTTGATGATAAAGAGGTGACAGAAAAAGAGTTTAGTCAGTCTACAGGTAACAAAAAAGTTACTACTGATTTACAGAATATACAAGACCAAATCAATAAGCAAGTAGAGGAAGGTAATTTAACTCCGGAAGAAGCGGAAGCGGCAAATATTACAGCACAGCAATACGCAGAAATTGCAGGTAAAATTCCTACAACAGTATCAAAAGAAGATAAGTATAAAATTATAGGTGGTATTTCTCAAAGGAATAGCTTACAGCAAGATTTGCAAAACGCTCGTGAAGAGATGATGCAAGTTGACCCTATATTTAGAAAAGAAAAACAAGACCAAATTGATTTAATACAAGCTAAAATAGATGAAACGGGTGATTATTTAGAAGGTCTTGCAACAGGAAAGAAGCCAAGATATATTAAAAGAGATGGTAGAAAAGGAGAAGAAACTACCTATTATAAAGTTGATGAAAATGGAGATAAGACTCCAATAAGTCAAGCTCGTTATGATTTAGCTAAAGCAATTAAAAAAGAAGATAGTAGGAAGAAAGCTCCTGTTGACGAAAACAGACGCAGAAGAGTAGAGCAATATGATATATTATATGGTGTAAAATCAAACAACCCAGAATTTGATTTTCCTAATACATTTGAAGAGTTTAATAAGAAAATAGATAGCGACCCTAACTATTTATCTGATTTATACAAGAGAGCAAAAAAATACAAAGAAACAGGAGAAATTGCTGAAGATGAAATGGGTACAGAAGCATCTTTCATAGAGGCTATAAATCCGCCCGTAGAAAAAGATATTACAATAGGTGAAGTTGTAGATAAAAAAGGTACATACAAAGGACAAAAAGGAACTTTTTTACAAGAAGGCGATAATATTGTATTTGAGAATGAAGCTTCAAAAGAAAAGTATGAAGTAGGTAAGGCGGCTGAAATACAAGAGAAGCCGGCATCTGAATTTGATATTAAATATGACGAGTCTTTAGTTGCAATCGACGATAAGGGCAATATAAGTGTAAGGGAAAAGCCTTACATAAACAGATATTCAAATCCATTAAAAGCTATTAATAAAGATGAAGATGGAAATATAGTTTCCGTTAATTTGGAAACGGCTGATGGTAAAAAGAGAACATTTAAGGGAAGTATAGCTGAAGATATAGCTTATCAAATAAACTTAAAAGAGAAAAGCAAAGAAGCGCCTAAAGTTGAACCTAAAGCTGAACAGGTTGTTGAAAAGCCTGTTCAAGTAGTTAAGCCGGTTAAACCAGTTGTTAAAGAAGAAATTGAAGAAGAAGTCGAGCCGGTTGAAGTAAAGGAAAAGCCTAAAACTAAAGTTGAAGAAATTAAAACTAAAATAAAATCTAAATTAGAAAGTTTTAAAGAAAGGTTTGCTCCTGTAAAGAAAACATCTACCCAAGGCGAAAAAATTGCTGAAGCTAAAGATGTTTATAAGAAATTAAAAGAAATGGATGCTGCTACTGATGCAGAGCAAATTGGATTGAGATATTTAGCAGATGGAGGCACAGTTAGTCAGGCTGCAGTTGATGAAATTGTAGGTACTACTGCCAATGTTAGAGCTACATTAAACACCGGAAGAAAAGTTAAGACAAAATCAGAGGAAACAAAAGCTAGAGATTATGTTGCGGGTGATGAATCTCTAGATGATTTGGCGCATAGATTATGGGAGGCAAACAAGCAAAGAGTTCCTGAAGATAAAATAAAGGAAGCTTTAATGGAAGAGATTGGAAGCAATAATACAAAATTTGATGCAGCTAAAACTTATTTAGAAAGATATAGTCCCGAATATACCCAACAATCATATGAGGACAGAATGAGTGAGCAAATGCAAGCTGAAGAAGAAGAGTTTAGAAGAAAACTAGAAGAAGAAGGATTGGAAGAAGCTCCATTTGCTGTTAGAGAAGCAACTACAGAAGATGTGGAAGCAATGCAAGAAATTGTAGCTGATTATGTAAAAGATGGGGTTACAGTATTAGATGACATTAAAAGAGAAATAGCAAAAGAATTAGGATATAATACAAAAGCATTAAGACAAATTGTTGAAGATGCTTACAATAGATATACTACAACAACAGAGGTAGCTCCTGCAGAGGTTTTAGGCGCTATTTCAGATAGGGTTGGAAATAAGATGAAGCAAATGTTTGGTAAGGCAGCTCAAGCGCCAGTTATACTTAATGATGCTAATTCTATGCTCGACAAGGCAGCCGAATTGGGGGCAGATGGCACAGTTGTAGAATTCCAAAAAGAACAAGCAAAACAACAAAAAGGCGCATCCGTATCAGATAAAAATGCTATTGATGAGTTGAGGTCAAAAACAGAAGATAAAGCTAAAATTAGCATTATTGATGCAGCTGAAAAAATGATAACAACCTTAAAGTCGGTATTGCCTAATTTTGATATTGTAATACATGGTAGCAACGAAAGTTATAACGCAGCCATGAAAGATGCTGAAATTGACGGTGTAGTTGGGGGCGTTGGTAATTTTAGTTATTCTAAAAAGAAAGGTGAATATTCAGGTCGTATTGATATTAACTTGAACAGAGCAAATAATAAGACATTAGCGCACGAGGTAGCTCATGGAGTTATGTTGAAGGCATTTGGCGATAACCCAAAATTGTTTAAAGAATTTAGGGAGAAGATAGCATCTGTACTAAATGAAAGTGATAATCAAACATTAATCGATTTTGCTGATAGGGCTACTTATGCAAAAAATGATACTTACGAGGAGTATTTAGCAGAATTAACAGCTATGTTAGCTGAACAGGAAACTAAATTATCTACAAGTACATTCCAAAAAATTGCTGCTATTATAAATGATATAATAGAAAAGATAACAAATGGCGCATTTAAACCATTTGAAGATATCAAAAAAACAAAGCAAGTTGTTGACTTTTTTAATGACATATCAGAGTCTATTCGCAAAGGAGAGGCAATAAAGATTGAAAATATTAAAACCGCAGAAGAATTAAAAAAGCAGGCTAAATTAGAATTAGAAGATTTTGAAAGAATTGCCACAGAAAGCATTGCGGATATCGCTAGCATGTTTGGTATGGATTTAGGCAAGCCGATAACTTCAAAAGCTCAAGTCCCTGTTGAACAGCTTCCTAGACCTGTTGTTAATGGATTTGATGTTTTAAAGAAAAAACTTGGGGAAACTGCAGCTAAAAAAATAAGAGAAAAAATTCCATTTGCATTAGACTACCCTACCGAATTTGTTGATTTTGTAACAGCAAAAATACCGGCAAAAGAAGATATTCCATTTGTTGTAGACAAGATGGGTGATAGGTTAGATGGTTTGTTTAGAATAGCGGTTGATAAAAATATCGAAGCCGCAGATGCAAAAGGAAAGACTCCAGAAGAATTATCAAAAGAAGCAGGGTATGTGTTTCATAGAACCGAAAAGCCTGATGATGTATTAGTATTTAAAAAAGATTTTGCACGAGGAGAAGTGTTATGCACATATAATGATGTAGAGGGTAGAATGTATAATAATTTGGTTTTTTGGTTAAGAAGAAGTGAGGCTGAAACGGTATTGCGTGCAGGAGATTTAACACAAGAATATTTAAAAGAGCAATCGGAAGGTGCTGTTTTATGGCGCAATTATTTAGATGGGAAAGGGTTAAAAAAAGATGATGGGTCATATGATTTATCAGATGTAAGACCATCAAGACAAGACCCTTATGGAACGTCTTCAATGAGTGTTCAAATAGGGAAAAGAGGCGGCGATATTTCAATAAAAAATAGATATAATCATAGTGTAAATAATCCAGATGCTACATTTGGTAATGATTTAAATTCTATAGTAGACGGTCTTCATGACGCTGTATATAATATAGAAGGAGTGCCAAAGAAAAAGCAAGAAATGCGCCTTCCTGATAATATAGTAGCAGATAACAAGGGTAGATTATTTAAATATGATAGGGAAATTAATGATATCTATATAAGTAAAAACGGGTATATAGATAACGGGGTTCTTAATCTAATAGATAAGTCTACCCAAAGGATGATTGATAATTATCTAATTGATTCAAAAAATAAAACAGCACTTTCTGTAACAGGGTCTGGTAAATCAATTTTGCCTAATATCAATAAAATTACCTTCGATAAAGATGCTATTAAAATTCAATCAGATAATGGGTCTTTAAATTTTACATTGATTGGTGGTAATATTGATAGATTAAGCGGAGATATTACAACAGTAGGCGATAAGTTTTTGCATTTAAATGAATCTTTAACTAGCGTTGATTTGCCATTGGTTACAAGAATTGGTGAAGAATTCCTTTATTTTAATAAGTCTTTAAAAAGCATTAATTTACCATTAGCTCAAAATATTGGTGAAGATTTTCTTTTGTTTAATGAATCTTTAAAAACCATTGATTTTCCATTAGTTAAAACTATTGGCGATGAATTTCTTCGTAAAAATGAAATTTTAGAAAGTATTAATCTACCACAGGTTGTAATTATTGGTCGTGATTTTCTTCAAGATAATGAATCTTTAAAAAGCATCAATTTGCCATCTGTGCAAATGGTAGGAGGTAGTTTTCTTTATAATAATAAATATTTAACAGATATAAATTTGCCAAATCTTGAGATTATTGCTGACAATTTTCTTGTTAATAATCAATCTTTAAGAATAGTTAATTTACCACAAGCTAAAGGCATTGGTAATGGATTTTTATATACAAATGAAAATACAGATGAAATTAATTTGCCATTGGTAAAAACTATTGGTCATGATTTTATGTATGTTAATAAATTTTTAACAAAAGTAAATTTACCATTAGTAGAAGATATAGGAGGTGATTTTCTTTATACTAACAATAATTTAACAAATATTGATTTGCCATTGGTTAAAAGAATAGGTGGCGATTTTCTTCGTCGTAACCAGTCTTTAAAAACAATAAGCCTACCGTCTGTTACAAATATTGGAACTAGGTTTATGCAAAATAGTATTTTAGAAAATGTTGATTTGCCATTGGTTGAAAGTGTTGATATAGGCTTTATGAGCAATAGTCGTTCTTTAGAAAATATCAATTTACCATCGGCTGTATATATTGGAAGTGATTTTTTTGGTAATAATGAAACTTTAATTAATGTAGAATTACCATTGGTAAAAACTATTGGCAACTCATTTCTTTCTTCTGCAAAGTCTTTAAAAAATATTAAATTGCCATCTCTTGAAATTGTAGGCAACGAATTCTTGTATTTAAATAAAGAATTGACTACGCTAGATTTGCCATCAATAAAAATTATCGGAAGTGATTTCTTATATTATAATGAATCTTTATCAACACTTAAATTGCCTTTGCTTGAAGGTATTGGAAATAGTTTTCTTTACACTAATAAATCTTTAATAAATTTAGATTTGCCATTAGTTAAAGATATTAGTTATAGTTTTCTTCAAAGTAACAAATCTTTAGAAACTATTAATTTGCCATCAGTAAGAGGCGTTGGTAGTAATTTTCTTCATGATAATACATCTTTAACAGCACTTGATTTACCGTTACTTGAAAAAGTTGGCAGTAGATTTCTTTTTTATAATGAATCTTTAGCAAAGCTTAATATGCCATCAGCTACTGATATTTATAGTTATTTTCTTTTTAATAATGAATCCTTAAAAAGCCTAAAGTTGCCAAAAGTTTTAAATATTGGCGACAATTTTCTTTATAATAATAATGTTCTGACTAATCTTGAAATTCCATTAATTGAAGTTATTGGGAGCTATTTTCTATCTCATAATACAACTTTAGAAAATTTTGAATTACCATCTGATGCGTATTTTTATCGTGACGGATTTCTTGAAGATAATAAGGATTTAGCAAACAAACTTTTTGCAAATAGCGAAACGCCTGTAAGGTCAAAAGCGCAAATGCCAATGTTTATGGCTAATCAAAATGGGGAAGATGTATTAGGCTTTGCTTATGATAATAGAATGTATTTAAATGGAGAGAAACTTAATCCTAATACTATAATCCACGAAGCAGGTCATATTTGGACAGAGTGGGTTAAGAACAATGATACTAAATTGTATGACAAGGGTATGGAATTGGTCGAAAAATCACCATATTTGCAAAAGGCAAAGAATAGTAAATTTTACCAAGAACAAGCAGATAAGTTAGCTACAGAAGAGCAAAGAGAGGCTTACTTTAAACACGAAGCATTAGCTATGGCTATTGGTGATAAAGGCGCTCAATTTGTATTAGAAAGCAAAAAAGAATCATTCCAAGATTGGTTAAAGACTTTGTGGACTAAAATAAAGAACTTAACAGGATTTAAAGATTTGACAGCAGAAGAGTTCCAAAACTTGACTTTTGACCAATTCTCTAAAATGGCTGTTAAAGAAATTTTAGGTACAGAAGGTGCAGTTGACAAGTTAAATGCAATAAAAAGTTTTAGGAACAAAAAGAAATTTATAAAAGATAATCTAAAATACGAATCAAATAAAAATGCAATAGACGAACTTGATTTTACAGAAGAAGATTTCATTGAAATCGCAAAGTCAAATTTTGATTTATCAACCTTTAAAAATATAAAAGATGCCGTACAAAAGCGAAGCACAAAGAAAGTACTTCAACCAAAACAAGGAGAAGATGGAGAAGCAAGGGGTGGACGTAGACGAGTGGAACCAAGAGTCGAAGGGGAAAGAATTGCCGATGAAGAAGGCGAAACCACACAGCCCGAAGGTATTACGCAAATCCCAGAAGAAATTCAAGGTGTAGGATTAGAAAATCAAGATATAGATTATGTCCGCATAACAAAAGCGGAATTAAATAAATTAAGAGAAAGTCTTGGACTACCTGCATACAAAGGATTGCCTATTGAGAATCGTGAGATGTTGAGAGAAGCAGCTCAAGAAATGATTAAGAAAGGCGTAAGTGTTGAATCTCTATACGATAAAATTAGAAGAGGAGATGCTTTGTCTAATTATGAGAATGCATTTATGGCTGAATACAGGGCTGCGTTAGATTTAGAATTAAAAAATAATCCTTCTCAAGAGTTATTAAAAAAGATTGCAGAGTTTGCTGACATATTCCAACAGGGAGCATCTTTAGCAGGTAAGGCATTAGAAAGTTTAAAAATAATGAAGAAGCTTAACGAGGCTAATACATTGTCAAACTTTTTATTAACTAGACAAGATAGTAAAGGTTATCCATTGACCACTAAAATGATAGTAGAAGAAACCGTTAAATTTGAAAAAATACAAAAGGCAAAGGCGGAATTAAAGGAGTCTAGCGATAATGATATTGAAGAACAATTAAAAGCGGAAGTTGAAAAAGAATTAAAAAAAGAAGATAAAGCAAAAGCTAAAAAATCTCACGAAGAATTTGTCAAAGAAAGAAAAGCGGCATTGGCGGCTGCAAGAGAAGCGGTAAAAAAAGTTAACAAGGGTGGCGGCGGATTGATGGCTTCTGCGCCATATTTGCCTCAATTAATTGCAGTAGCTCCTCATATGAATAAATATGTTAAAAGTTTATTTGCTGAAGGTGTTTCTAAATTAGATGATATTGTTACCGAGGTTCATAAAGAATTTTCTGAATTAGTTGAGGGATTAACAAAAAGAGATGTGTTGGATGTCATTTCGGGTAAGTATAATCTTAAAAACAGAACAGCTAATGACATAAGTGCGGGTATTAGAATGTTGCGAAGAGAAGCTGAATTGTTAAATTTACTTGAGAAGGCGAGATTGGGTCAAGAAGAAGCTAAATCTGAAGAGCAAGTGCAGGAAAAAGGCGTAAGAATAAAGCAATTAGAAGATAAAATAAAAGAGGTCAAAAGGTTATATAAGGCAAAAGAATTAGCAGAAGAAGGGGTTGTTGAAGGTTCATCTTTTAAGGATAATTTAACCGATGCTGAATATAATAAAAAAAGACAAAAATTTTTAGATAAAAAAATTACAGAATTAGAAAGTGATTTAAAAAATAAAAAATACGATAAAGAAGCAAAAGAAACTCCTAAATATACAATGTCTAAAAAGACAAAGCAAAAAATGGAGAAGGTTATAGAACTTGAAAAAGCACTTGCTTTAGAAAGATATAACGAACAATATAAAAAGTTAAACAAATGGCAGAAGGGATGGGAGATGGTAAAAAACATTACCGGTATAAGAAGAATAGTTCAAACCGCACTTGATGCTTCTATTTGGTTTAGACAATTAGCTAAATTGACATTAAATTATAGAAACTGGGATATTGCTGCAAAATTTATATACGCAGGCTCTCAATCAGTGTTTAGCCAAAAAAATTACGATAGATTAATGTACGGGATACATCAATCACCTGATTTTAAGGATATGCTTAAAGATGGAATTAGGTTTAACGAGTTGACTTCAATTGATTCTAAAAATACAAATGAATTTGTAAACCCTAAAAGTATTGTTTTTAAAATACCAATTGTTAGAGATTTGATGATTTCATCTCAAAGAATAGCTGACGCATCTATAAACGTCGCTAGGTATGAACTTTATCAAAAATATGAAAAGGTTTTATTAAGTAAGGGTATTACAAGAGAAAGCGACCCTAAGCTATATCAAGAAATGGCTAAATGGGTAATGAATAGCACTGGTAGTGGTAATATGTTAAAATCATTAGAATCAAAAGCTATGCAGGAAACTGTAGGTACTATATTTTATGGTGCTAGATTAATGGCAGCAAATTTTAATACTTTAAATCCAGTTTACTATGCAAAAATGCCTCGCGAAGTGCAACAAATGGTATTGAAAGATATGGCAGCATATACGTCTACTATAATTATGTCAACATTAGCTTTAGCGGCAGCCGGCGGCGCTGTGTCTATGGACCCAGATGACCCTGAATTCTTACAAGTTAGATTTGGGAAAGATGTTTACGACCTTACTGCTGGACAAGCTCCATATATTAGAACATTTTTAAGAATAATGGAAGCGATTGGGATAAATATTGGTGCATCGCTTGGTATGACGAGCAAGTTTGAAGCCGCTAAAGCGCGAGATTTCGCCTTAAGTAGCACTCTTAGGTTTTTTAGAAATAAATTATCTCCAAACTATTCTTATGCAGCTAATAGAATGGCTGGCTCAAATACAATAGGTGAAGATTTTGACCCAATGGAAGCATTGGAGATATATCCAATGTATGCAGATGATGTTTATAAAGCAGTTAAGGAGGATGGAATGATTTCATTATTAACCGTATTGATGCCAAATATTTTGGGAGTAGGATTTTCTAGTTATTATGCTGATAAAAACATGAAGCCTATGGAAGAAATGATACAAAGAGCGCAAAATAGTGATGAATTAGACCCTAAATCAATTAGAGAAGATATAACTATGAGTGAATTCAAAGAATTTGCTAAATTGCGTGATAAGCTAATTGAAGAGAAAATGAAAGAGTTGTATGAAGAAGGTATATATGATGCAGAAGCAGGAGAATATGTACCAATCAAAAAATCAACACCAGAAAATATTACAGCGGCTATTATGAAAGCAAAATCAGCCGCAACAAAAGAAGCTAAATCTGAATTTAATGCCGATGAGGAGGAATAACTAAAAACAAAACATGGAAACACTAGAAGAACTAAAACACAAACTTTCACTTTATGAACAAAACGGCGCAGCCAAATTATTTTACGCTTTAAATAGGAAAGCGAATGAGATGGCTGATTTATTGAATAAAACCAATATAAGCAATTTGTTACTTGATGACCCTAAAGACAAAACATTTGAAAGACTAAAAGTTATCTGGAACGACAGCGCTAGTATTTCCGCAGCCATTAAGGAATTAGGCATTTCAGCGGGTGTTACTGGAGATGAGCAGAAAGATGTAGTCAAAAAACCATTTGTTGAAACTATAGCAGAGTCAAGAAGATAATGTCTGATAAAATAAAAATATACGGGGTAGAAATTAATCTACCTCCCGTCCCTGATGACATTGAAGATTGGGGAGCTGATATTGCTAGTGAGCAGTATTGGAGAAGAAGAGAATTGCCTAAATTTTTTGAATCGGTAGAATACGATAAAGAGGGTAATGCGCTATTAGATTTAGAGCAATCTGAATTTGCAGCAAGAGAGGTAGATAGATGTAGAAAGGGGTTTTGGTTTTATAATAATGGAGTGCCAACTTTTCTTACAGGTAAACACTATTTTTATCTTCAATGGTGGAAATTAGAGGATGATATCTATGGTGATTTCAGAGATGCAGATAGACGTTATTTCTTGTTTTTAGACCATTGGGAAAAAACTCCTTGGTGTCTAGGTGTTGTTAGGGGTAAAAAGCGTAGAGAGGGCGCGACATCGCAAGCAACATCAAATATCGTTTATGAGTGTATCTTCTATAAAAATAGCTTTTGCGGATTAACAAGCAAAACGCAGATAGATGCTAAAGCTGCATTTACAAACATGATTTCTTTTGGGTACAGGCAGTTGCCCGTGTTCTTAAAGCCAAAGCAATTAAACAACAAAGACAGCGTAAGTGAACTTGTATTTGCACATAAGTCTGTAGAGGTAAAAGGTGGGAAAGGAAGTACAATTGACACAGATACCGGACATAGGTCTAAAATTGATTACAGAGCGCCTTCCTTGAACTCTTATGACTCCGGAAGGTTAAGTCGTGGATTGTTTGACGAAGGCGGAAAATGGGCAAAAGAAAACCCATTCTCGACATTTATATCAATTGTGAGCAAGACACTTGTAAAGGGCGCTAAAAGGGTGGGATTTATAGAATGTCCATCAACATCCAATTCAATGACTAGTGGAGGAGAAGAATTTAAGATTGTTTGGGATAATGCAGACCATATTAAATATCCAAAAACCCCTAATAGACTTGCTAAATATTTTTCTCCAGCTTATGATGGGTACTTGGGTTTTATAGATAGATATGGGATGAGTGTTATTGACCCGCCAAACGAAGAACAATACAAATTCCTAGTTGAAAACTATGTAGGCGCAGGCGACTTGAATGAAGAGGATATTAAATTAGGTGCAAAAGAATATTTAAAAGAAAAAAGAAATATTTTAGAAGGTGTACAATTAGAGGAGGAGATAAGGATGAATCCTTTTGATGAAAGGGAGATGTTTATGCTTCGGAATAATAATTGCCATTTTGATGCTGTATTATTAAACGATTTGTATGAAATATCTAAAATAAACGAAAAGGAAGTATTAGAATATGGCAATTGGGTGTGGAAAGATGGCAAACCTTTTACAGAGGTTGAATGGCATCCTACAACCAAAGAAAATGCAAGATGGACTATAGCTAAAAACTTTAAGCGACCTGAAGGCGAAACATATATAACTAGGGGGTCTTTATTTTTGCCTAAAAATCCCGTTCAATTTATTATGGGGTGTGACCCGTTTCAGAATTCAGTAGTTGAATATGGGGAAGGTTCTAAAGCCACAAGCTTGGTATTAAATAGATATGATGTAGGAACTAATGACCCCGTTTACAATATGATGTTTGTTAGCAAGTATCATGCAAGACCTAAAATGGTAGAGTTATTCCATATGGATATGGTTTTACAATGTTTTGCTTACGGCGGACAGATATTGATAGAAGCTAAAATGGATGGCGGTCTACGTAAGTTTTTTATAGATAACAACTGCGAAGCATTTCTGATGCGATTGCCGGACAAATCAAATTACGGTATTGACCCTAATGCTGATAATAAAGCACTTATGGTAAACTTATGGGAGCAATATATCTTAACGCATGGGAAGGAAGGTAAATTAATATATCCGGAATTAATAGACGATAAGTACGATGGGCTTCTTAAGTTTAACGTAAATGAAACTGAAGTAAGTGACCTTGTAATGGGAGGCGGGTGGACGCTTGTTGCTGACTATTTTAAACGAGCAATTTTTAAGAAGTCAGAAGATAGAATTAAAATAACAGATTTTTTTAAACAAACAAAAATAGCATAATGGCTTGGATTGATTTTTTTACAAAGATATTCGTTATAAATTTACCAGAAAGGACTGATAGGTTATTAGATATAGCCGGCGAGTTAGATAAGTGGAATATCCCATATGAGTTAGTTAATGCTATTAAGCATGAAAAAGGAGCAGAAGGATTACGCCTTACGGTGCAGGGTATATTTGAAAAAGCTGTTGAAAATAAATGGGATTCGGTATTGATTTTTGAAGACGATGCAATGTTTGTTGAGTCATGTGGGAATCCTAATGAAACAATGGAAAAGGTAGTAAAACAACTACCCGAAGCTTGGCATATATTACTATTAGGAGCGCAGGTTACTGGCGGGTTTAGAGCAAGAACATCCCCTAATTTATTAAGAGTAGAAAAGGCTTTTGCAACCCACGCTTGGGCTTTGTCATTGCAGGGAATGAAAGAAATATTAATTCAAGGCTTATACGCCCCGATAGATAATTGCATCGTTGAAAAAATACAACCCATGCAGCAAACTTACATAACATATCCGTTACTTTGCACACAGAAAGAAGGAATGTCTGATATAGGAGGTCAATTTATAGATTGGCGACCATTCATAGAAAATAGATACTATCAAAAACTAGGAGAAATACAACCATGAGAACCTTATCAATTTGCATACCTACTTGGAATAGAGTAGAAATGACATTAAATAGTTTTAAAGAAGTTTACAATGATGACAGGGTAGAAGCTATTATTATTGTAGATGATGCAAGCGATGAGCATATTTATGCCAAGTTAAAAGAAGAGTGTGATAAATTATCTAAAGTTAAATTATATAGAAATTTGACTAATAGGGATTGTTATGCTAATAAGTATGTATCTATTAGCTTATCTCCTACCGACTATTGCATTATATTAGACTCTGATAATCAAATAGATACATTATACCTTGATAAAATTTTTGAACAAGAGTGGTTGGAAGATATAATTCTAGCTCCTGATTGGGCAAAACCAACATTCAATTATACAGAATACTCTAATTTAATAATCAGCAAAGACAACTTAAAAGAATATATAGATAAGCCAATGTTTGAAACTTGCTTAAATTGTATGAATTATTTTGTAAACAAAAATGCTTATTGCGATGTTTGGGATGCTACAATAGACCCCGTAACAAGTGATAGTTTATTTCAAAATTACAATTGGCTAATGTCAGGTAAGTATATTCATATTGTTCACGGATTAAGGTATGAGCATTTGGTTCACAATCAATCTCATTATATAAATAATGTTCAAAGAACAGGTGATTTTAGAGAAATATTAATAGAAAAGATTAGGAAATTAAATTAAATTAATTAATTTTACTTATGGTATCTTTTACAAACGCAGGAAGAATGGGTAATTGGCTTTTTGAAGCAGCTACAGCAATGGCTTACGCTTTGAAGCATGATTTAGATTTTACCGTTCCAAAAGAAAGTACGAATCCCAAATGGAATCCTATTTATTGTCCACATTTAGTAAACTTTAGCTTCAATCCTGATATTGAAAAAATACAATTGTGGGAAGGGAAACATTCATACGAAGAATTGCCCTTTGAAGAATCTTGGAGAGATAAAAATATAATCATTGAAGGTTATAGACAAACTGCAAAATATTTTGATGAATACAGAAGTGAGATTTTATATTTATTAAAATTTGATTGGGTAAAGAAAGAAGGATATGTCGCAGTTCATGTAAGAAGAGGGGATTATTTGGAATTAAGACAAAAACATCCAGAGGTAACGGTAGAATGGTACGAGAAAGCAATGAGTATGTTTCCTGATTGTAAATTTAAATTTTTTTCAGATGATATAGCTTGGTGTCAAAAAGCGTTTGCCCATAGAAGTGATTGCGAATATTCCGGGAATACAGATGAACAACTTGATTTAATAGAAATGAGTTGGTGTGAACATCAAATATGTAGCCCGTCTACATTTAGTTGGTGGGGAGCTTATTTAAACAGAAACGAAAATAAAAAAGTAATATTTCCGCAATTTTGGTTTAGCGAAGGATGGTGCGGATTAGACACGAGCGATATTGTAAAACCTGAATGGATAAAATTATGAGTGAATTAATTATGTTTGATTTTCAGCATTTCTACCAAAGAATTGCAAAAGAGCTTCCTGACGATTGCAAAGTTTGTGAAGTTGGTGTTGCTAATGGCGATAGTGCCATTTATTTAGCACAAGAGATAAACCGACTTGGTAAAAAGTTTAAGTTGTATATGGTAGATAATATGGATTATGGCGGTTATTTACAAATGAAAACTATTTACCAAAACATTATAAAAAGCGGGCTAGGTGAATTTATTGAAGTAGTTCCATTTGAAAGTTTAGAGGCGGTAAAATTATTTAATGATGGTTATCTTGATTTTTGTTACATTGATTCGTCACATACTTACGAAGAAACTAAAAAAGAAATAAAAGCTTGGTATCCAAAGGTAAAAGATGAAAACATATTAGCAGGGCATGATTACAATGCTCCTGAAGTAATGAGAGCGGTTGACGAAGTAGTCCCTAAAGTTTTTTTAAGAGATGAATTAAATGGGCAGACTTTTAATCCGGAAGATATTTTACATTCAGAAGATACTTTGAATAATTGGGGATTATGGTGGTTTAAAAAACAATGGTATTTAAAATTAAATAAATAAACATGAAAACAGCTTTAGTTTGCGGAGCAGGAGGATTTATTGGTAGCCATATGGTTAAAAGATTAAAAAAGGATGGCTATTGGGTAAGAGGGGTAGATTTAAAATACCCAGAACATTCTGAAACAAAAGCAGATGAATTTATTGTTGGTGATTTAAGAGATGAGCAATTAGTTAGCAGGGTTTTGTGGTCGCCAAAACAACATAATTTACTAGATAAGGATAATGCATTTGATTTAGTAATTCAAATGGCGGCGGATATGGGTGGCGCAGGGTATATTTTTTCAGGAGATAATGATGCAAATGTTATGCATAACTCTGCATTGGTAAATTTAAATATTGCATTTTACGCTTCCAAATGTGGCGTTAAAAAATTATTCTTTTCATCAAGCGCTTGCGCATACCCACAAGAAATACAAGAGTCTACAGACAACAAAGGTTTAAAAGAAAGTGATTGTTTCCCGGCTAACCCAGACAGTCCTTATGGATGGGAAAAGATATTTAGTGAAATATTATTTGATTCTTTTTACAGAAATTATGGTCTTGATATAAGAATAGCTAGATTTCATAATATATTTGGAGAAGATGGTACATGGAGTGGTGGTAAAGAAAAAGCACCAGCAGCTGTTACTAGAAAAGTATGCGAAACTGAAGATGGGGGAGAAATAGAAATATGGGGAGATGGTTTGCAAACAAGGTCTTTTTTATACATAGATGAATGTATAGAAGGCGTAATGAGATTGCTTGAATCTGATTATAGAAAGCCAGTTAATATTGGTTCTGATGAAATTATATCTATTAACGATTTAGCTAAATTAGTAATTAGCATTTCGGGTAAAAATATAAAAATTAAAAATATAGAATCTAACGCAATAGGCGTAAGGGGAAGAAATTCAAATAATGAGTTAATACAAGAAGTTTTAGGGTGGCGACCATCAAAGCCTTTAAAAACAGGGTTAGAAAATTTATATGTTTGGATAGATAATCAAGTTAATAAAAACGCAAGTATATGATGATTTCATTTGACTATTTAGTCAACAAGCATAAGTTAGATATAAACGGTGTATTGCATTTGGGAGCTTCTACCGGACAGGAAAGAGATGTCTATGACAGTTATTGCAAGGGAAAGGTTATATGGGTAGAGGCTATACCCAAAGTTTATTTAGACCTTCAGCAAAATATAAAACTATACCCACAACAAACAGCATATAATGCTTGCTTGAGTAATGTGGATGGCGATGAAGTAGTATTTAATGTTTCAAATAATGAAAGCCAAAGTTCATCTATTTTGGAGTTAGGTGTTCATGCATTGATTCACCCGGAAGTGCATTATGTAGAGCAAATAGCCATGAGAACGGAAAGGGTAGATACATTGCTAAAAAATGTAGATGTATCAGGTATTAACTTTTTAAACGTTGATTTACAAGGTGCGGAACATTTGGCAATAGAAGGGATGGGCGATTTGATTAAGAATATTGATTACGCATTACTTGAGGTAAATATGAGGGAAACTTATAAAGGGTGTATGTTGATAGAGGAACTTGATTATTTTATGCTGCAAAGAGGATTTGAAAGAGTTGAAACAGGAGAATGGGTAGCCGAAACATGGACAGACGCATTATACATCCGAAAATACAAAATATGATACACATACCAGAAGAATTTACTCCAACAATAAATACAATATACCCTTGGGAGAATGATATTATATTTGAAGATTGGGTTTCACACGAGCATATACCTAATACGGAAAGGCATTATCTTCCGATTCAATGGACAGCATATCATGTTAATAATAATTATGGGAATAATTCTGTAGCGAGAAAACAATTGCAAGATTATGTAGATAAGTTACCTAAAGATTTAAAGTATTGGACTATCTGCCAATATGATGACGGAGTAATGACAGATTTTAAAGATTTGGATATTCTAGTCTTTAGTATGAGTAAAAAGACAGGGGTAGAAATACCTTTATTGTGTAAGCCACACTCATATAGATGGAATGGGAAGAAGTCTATTTTTGCATCTTTTATTGGCACACATACTCATCCGATTAGGGAAAATGTATTTAATATAAAAAATAAGGATTATTACGTTTCGGACAAAGAGCATAATATACAAGATTTTTGCGATATAATTTCTCATTCATTATTTGGATTATGTCCAAGAGGGTATGGCTTAAATAGTTTTAGAATAGCAGAATGTATGCAATATGAAACTATTCCTGTATATATTTCTGATGAATTCATTGGCTGTTTTGATGCTAATTTTGAAGATTATGGAATTGTGATAGAAGAAAAAGATGCAAATAAAATAGAAGAAATTCTAAAAGGTTATACCGATTTGCAGATAGTTGATAAGCAGTTGAAAATCAAAGAGATATACAATGAGTATTATACATACGAAGGGGCTTTTAACAAGATTAAAAACATTATATGCAAATAGCAGTGATTCATAATTTTGATTCGGCTGCTAGATTTGATATGTTAATGCAGGAATTTAAGACTCAAGGCATAAGAGATTTTAAATTTTTTCCGGCAGTTCATGATAGTCATTCGGTTAAGAAAGCTATAAATTTAGCGCACAAGCAATGCGTTAAGTACGCTTTAGATAATAGTTTACCTGAAATATGCATAATGGAAGACGATGTTCGTTTTACTAACAAGGATAGTTTTTCTTATTTTTTAGAGCATAAACCTGAAGATTTTGATGTATATTTAAGTGGTATTTATTTAGGAGAGATTTTGGAGGATAATTCGGTAAAAGAATTTTCCGGATTTCATTGTTATATTGTAAATAAAAGATTCTACGAAACGTACTTATCATTGCCTGATGATGCTCACATTGACAGAGCGTTGGCGGGTCTTGGAAAGTATTATGTATCTAGCCCTTTTGTAGCAATTCAGCACAATGGATTTTCCTATAATACAAAAATGGAAATGAATTATGATGACCTTTTAATAGGAAGAGAATTATATTAATTTAATTAATAAATATATTTTGTTTTTTTTATTTACTTTTAATTAATTTTGGTAATAAATTTTATTTAGTTAATGCAACAAGCTACAAATACATACCCTAATCAACAGATTGACCCAAGGGAAAAAGGATATGATTGGATACTTCAATATTGCAAAGCGGCATGGGGTGATTCCCGTGGTTATGTGCCAAATAATATGTTGAATTTTGGTCAATCAAAAATGAATGAAATAAGAGAGTATGCATTAGGAAGACAAAGTACTACAAAGTATAAAAAACTTTTAAATGTAGATGAGCAAACAGATAAGACATGGCTTAATACGGATTGGACTCCGCCATCATTTTTAACAAAGTATAGAGAGATAGCTATTTCAAAACTTGTTCAAAGGCGTTATGATTTGCAAGCGTTTGCAGTTGACCCTTTAGCTAAAAGTGAAGAAGATGAACGCTTTAATGAAATGAAGGTTAAAGTAATGATGCGTGAAGCTGCAATTAAAGCAGGTAATGAGCAATTAGCTAATAGTCCAGTATTAAAGCCAATGGAAGGCGAGCCTGAAGATATGGAGCAGTTGTTAATGGAGCAACAATTTGGTTACAAACATGTTATGGCAATGGAAGCAGAATGTGCTATTGCTTTGACAATGTATAAAAATAAATTTGACGAGAAAAGAAAAAGAACTATTGAAAATTTATTTGATTTTGGTATTGGTGGATATACTGAATATATAGATGAGAATGGTGCGGTGAATGTAAGAGAAGTTAATCCTGAAAATTTAGTATTATCGTATTGCGCAAAAAATGACTTTTCCGATTTAGTACATTTCGGAGAAGTTAGAGAAGTATATGTAGGGGACTTGGCACCTTATTTTTCCCCCGACCAATTAAATTTGATAGTTCAATCTGTAGCCGGACGCTTTGGTAACCCATCTAACTTTATGTATGGCACAGACTATTCAAAGTATTGGAATCGTTTTAAGGTGCTTATTTTAGATTTTGAATTCCTATCATGGAATGATTACACTTATAAAGAAGAAATAGATAACAGAGGTAATGCTCGCTTTGGTAAAACAAAGTATCAGGATTCAAGCAAAATGGACTTGGCGGTTAATGAGAAGGGAACAATTGAAAAGTTTGACTACGCAGGTTCTGTACCTAGTTTAGTTGACTCAAAGAGCAAAGGACAAGCCGAGCCTGTATATATGCCTGTTACTAAAAAGGTTGTTTATAAGTGTAAATGGTTAATTCAAACTGATTATATGTATGATTGGGGTATGTCTGAAAATCAAATTAGACAACCTTCGTCTTGGTGGGATACAAAATTAAACATCCAATTATATTCATGGAATTTCTATAAGATGCGTTTTGCAGGCATTACAGAAAGATTAATTCCGTTAGAAGATAAAGCGTGTTTAGCTTGGTTCAGGCTTCAAAATATGTCTAATAAATTAATTCCGTATTTAATAAATATAGATTTAAATGCATTAGAAGGAGTTGATTTTGGTGGTGGTGGAGATAAGATGAATCCAACAAAGGTTATGGATTTTATATTTTCTAATTTTGTTGTACCTTATCGTTCAACTGATTTGTTAAGTCAAAATCCAAACTACAAGCCAGTAAGCATTGAAGCTTCAGGGCAATTAGCTGTATTTGGTCAATTGTATCAAGAGTTGCAAAACACTATTGATATGATGCGTCAAATATCAGGATTGAATGAATTGACAGATGGCTCTACTCCAAATGCAAAAACATTAGTTCCAGTTGCAAACGCTGCAATGGAAAGTACTAATAATGCTTTATACTTATTAAGTTTTGCAGATAAGCAATTAGTGCAAAATGTTGCAGACGCTATTGTTGCAAAAGTACAAATAGCTGTTAAATTAGGTAAGGTAGAAGGTTATGGTAGAGCATTAGGTACGGAAACCGTTAAATTTTTCCAAATCAATCCTAATATATCTATTCATGAATTTGGTATATTTATTGAAGATAGCCCGTCTGATTACGAAAGACAACAATTAATACAAGAATTAAATATTAGAGATTCTCAAGGATTGATTGAGCCTGAAGATAAAATACTTGTAATGAGTTGCCGTAATTTAAAAATGGCATCAATGATACTTGCATATAAGATTAAGAAGCGTAGAGAGAAGATGCAAGAGTTTGAATTGCAAAAGGTAAGAGAGGCTTCTCAAGGTAATGTAATGGCGACTCAAGCAGCAGAGCAAGAAAAGCGTATTACATTGCAAGACCAATTAAATGCAGATATAGCTAAAATTAATGCTGAAAAACAATGGGAATATATTATTCAAATGGGTAAGAAGGATAAAGATATTCAAGAAGCTGAAATACAAAAAGAAGCAAAAGTTATCGCTCAAAGAATAGCAGCAGATGCTAGAATAGCGGTAAGCGACAGGAAACAAGTACAAACAATGAAAACAAAATAAAATGGTAAAATCCTTATTATCTAAAAGTATGAAAAGCGTCTTGCAAGAGGCGTTATATCTAGAGTTATATCAATCTAATCTTTGGAAAGCTTTGGCTAACCAAATGCAACAATATGGCTTCTTTGGTACACAAAAATATTTTTTAACAGAAAGCGCAGAAGAATTAACGCATTATCAAATGCATGTTGAGTTCCAAAATGATATGGGTGATTGCGCCGACATGCCTTCAATCGAAGCTATTAAAGATAAAGTAAAAACTATTGGCGAATCTTTAGAAATAGGCTACGAAATGGAGCTTGAAGTGTATAATAAATATAAAGAGTTTTACAAAAAGGCAGAAGATGAAGATTGCGTTGTAGGACAATTTTTATTACAATTCTTGGAAATACAAAGAAAGGCAGTAGGTCATTATGGTGATTTATTGGCTAAATATGAAATAGCTGAAGCAACTAAAGAAATATTAGAATTCGACCAACATATCAACGATGTTCCTTAAATATAATTTCGTAACGAAAAAACACAAAAATGTCAGAAGAGCAAAATCAACAAACAACACAGGAAGAAGCAAAACCGGTTTACAAAGCTAGTACGGGTATCCCAAGCGTAGATGATTACAGAGAAGCCGAAAGTCAAAACTTTAAAGCCGAGGAAAACGAAGCGCAGGTAGAAACACAAACTCAAACTGTTCAAAATGAGAACACTGCAGTTAGTGATAATACGCCACTTGAAGATAACGCATCTTCTTTTTCAATGCCATCACTTGATGGAACAGATGGAGAAGAAGCAGCAAGCGCAACAATTGGCGACTGGAAGGAAGAGTTAAAAAAAGCAAATCCAAAAGATATTCTAAAGGAATTAGGATATGATGATTTTTTAGCGGAATTTGCAGAGTATAGAAAGAATGGAGGAGATGCGTATAAGTATTTAGAAGCAAGAGCGTTTGATTGGGATACTGTATCGCATCAGGATTTGATTTTAGATGAATTAAAATCGCAATACCCCCATCTAACTGAAGATAAGGTTGAAAGACTATATCAGTCTAAATACAAGCAATCAGATATGGCATCTGATGAAGATAGAGAAATTGGATTAATTCAATTAGAGGCAGACGCAGAACTTGTAAGACAAAAAAGAGTTACCGAACAGAAGCAATTCCAAATACCAGACCCCGCAAGAACGCAAGAGGCGAATACGCAGGCAATGTATGAAGAGCAGCGAAAGTTAGAAATAGACCAATCACAAAAGATTATTCAATTTTTTCAGGAACACGAAGCCACTAAAAACTTATATCAAAGCAAGAGAGTTGCTATTGATTTGGGTGATAATGGTAAATTCAATTTTAATATTGATAAACCTGAAAATCTAATGTCAGTAGCGTTAGATTCAGAAAAATGGCAAAGAGCAATATCAGTAAATCCGCAAGAGGCAGATGTGAGTAAGCTTATACCAGATGTCGCTAAATTGCAAAAAATTGCATTAGTGGCAATGAATCCAAACTATGAGAGAGATTTAGTGAACTATGGTAAATCATTGGGGCTGAAAGCTATTGTGGAAGAAGGGCAAAACGCACGAAGACCAATAGGTAATACGCCTGCCCAACCCAATGAATCGTTTGCTGAAGCTATTAAAACAAGAGCTAAAGTAAGCACACTAGGCAGGTAGAATTTATTTTACCCTTAAAAACAAAACAAAATGGCAAATATTGGAAATATAACCAAAGCCTATGTCAGCGCTATTGACCCAGTGCTTGACACGAGAGAGATTAACAAGTTAGTTACCGACATCCAAAACGAAGATGCGTTAACCGACATTTTATGGTTGGGAGATAGAAAAAAACCAATCGCAACAGGTCAACCTTTGTACTACACATTTGTAAACGAAAGTTTATTTAAATTGTTAGATACAACAGGCGGTACAGTTAATGGTTCAGGTACAACTTCATTAAACTTCACTTGTACAGCAGCGACTTCAGGTCAAGCTCGTAAAGATGATTTAGTGTTAGTTCCTACTGGTGCTATTTCTGCAATCGTTACAAACGTAGTATCTACTTCAGGTATTGATACAGTTTACATTAAGACAGTTTCTGGAGCTAACGCTACTTTGACTGCTGGTGATAAATTATCTTTATTCTCTGTAGCAGTTGGTGAGAACTCTGTTTCTCAAAGCAATTTACGTTTCGGTTTGACTCGTTACACTAACAAGTATCAAATCTTTAGAGAAATCTCTAAAATCACAGACGTACAAAACGCTGCTACAATCGAGGTAGAATTTAACGGACAAAACAAATTTATCGTTAAAGACCATTTAGAGAAAGCAATCCGTTTAAAAGGACAAATCAATGCTGCTTATATCGCAGGTGATATGTCAGTTACAACTTTCAGCGATAGCAACCCTATTTTGACTGATGCTAACACTTCTGGCGGAGATGGTGGTGGACCGGTACAAACTACTCGTGGATTGAACAAATACATTGAAATGTATGGTTCTACATTAGTAAATGGTACTTTAGGTACAGTACAACAAACAAATATTGATAACGCTTTAGATGTGTTGATTTCTCAACGCTCTCCTAAAGATTATTTAGTATTTGGTTCTTCTGCTGCAAAGCGTGCGCATGATACATATTGGAAGGCTTTAGGTTCTTCTGGTGTTCAATCAGTACGTATTGTAGTTGATGGTAAAGAATTAGATTTGACTGTAGACAAAGTTAGCTATGGTGGATTTGATTTACATTACATGGCAATGCCAATTCAAGACCAACCGGTATTATTCAGCCAAACTACTATCAATAAGAGTGTTTACTACATTCCTTATAATAATAGAGTTAAAGTTGAAGGCGGTGGTTATGATTCAGCAATGCGTGTAAGATACGTACCTGCTCAAACCAAGTATGGTAATGACATGATTGGTGAAATCCATACAGGAGCATTATCTCCTGTTAATCCTAACGGAGATGCGATGAACTGGACATGTTCTTGGACTACTGCGCAGGGACTCGAGTGCCTTGGAGTACAGCACTTCCTTCGTCAACAAGTATTATCTTAATACAAACTAAAAGGGGCGGTGTAAAAAGCCGCCCTTTATTTTCATAATAAAAAACACACAATATGCAAGTAGTTGGAAAATTCAACGCGATTTCAGAGGAATTAAAAAAACAAATTCCTGCGTTAGAGGTTGGTCAAACAATCACATTTGAAATGCTTACCGGTCAAAAAAACAATGACCCTGATGAAAAAGAAAGACAAAAAAGTCCTATGCTTTATCCTAAAGCAAATATTCCTTTAAGGGATAGAATCAAAGACCCTTATATAAAAGAAGGAAGCTCTTGGGTAGATATTGTAGTTGCTGACTCATGGGATAGAGATGGTAATCCTAGAGAAAGATTTTTTATGCCGGGGATTAGTGATGGCTCTGGAGATTTTAAATTCGGAGGCAAATTTTCATTAACCGGTGGAAACCAAAGAGATGAAGAGTTGTATGAGTTTTTGATGATTTCAAATTGGAATCAAGATAGTATTATAGGAGAAGGAGGAAGAGATAAAAGCAAAGCTCCTATGTGCAAGGTTATTAATCAAAAAGTTACAAGTCAAAAAGTTATGACTGGCTTCAACACATTAAAAGAGGCAATTAATATTGTTACCAAATTAAAACCTTTTGAAGCTCGTCAAATTGGTGCATCATTAAATTGGAATGAGTTTACTGATGATGAAGTTATTTTAGCTCAAGTAGCTGATTTAGCTCGTACTAAACCTGAAGAGTTTTTAAGAGTTTATAATGACCCTAATAAACCAATTAAAGCATCTGTTAGAAAAGCATTAGATTCTGATGTTCTTAAATTTGATATTGCAACAGGAAAAGTTACTCTTGGTTCTCAAGAAATAACAACTATATCAAAAGAGGATAGAGGAAATGTTACAGAAGCTCTAACTCAATTTATTAATTCTGCAAAGAATGGTAAACAAGTTTTAGATAATATCAATAAACAATTAACTGAACCAGAAACGGTATAATTAATTTAATTATTTACAAGAAAGCTCTTACTTAAAAAAAGTAGGAGCTTTTTATTTATAATACTATTATTTTTTGGTATTTTTGGTAAAAGTTTATATTATGCCATTTATAGAGAATTTTACCGCAACGCAATATATTTCAGTGCCTAATTTGATTGTATTTGATGATACAAGTACGGGTACAGATGCTGCTATTACTAGCAGAAGAGTATATATGCAAAAATCAGATGGAACATATCTTGTTGAAGCAGGAAATACTACAAATTATGAACTATTTCCTTTGGCAAGTGGTAATACAATTAGTTATGATGTTCTTGATAAAGATTACGCATTAACTATTACTGTAGAGTGGGGAAGTGTTACTTCTACAATTGGCGATTTTGTTGTACTACATAGTAAGACAGTTGATTATTGTTTTTCAACTTACTCAAAAATATATGATGTAAAATTATCTAAAGCTCAAGTTTCAAGCCCATCTTTATTAGATGGAGATAATTGGCTATCTACAAAATTTGCATTGACAACTTATATTAGAGCAGCCGATGATGCTGTTTTATTAGGGGCTGGTATAACAATTGCGCAATTATCTTTAAATAAGGCGAAATTTATTATTGACAACCCTAAACTTGTATTCTAATGCCAAGCACAGCAGATGTTATAGAGATAGCGAAGATTTCAGTATCATTGGTTATTAAGGCTATTGAAAATAAACAAGAAAATGATTTAAATCTTCCAAAGAAATTATCTACGGAAGTTTATTTACTTCAATGGGTTTATTCAAATGGATATACTGGAATAAATATAGATGGATTTACTGATTATGTATATGGAATGTGTGGTGGATATGCTTATCAAGCAGAAGGATTAATTGGTACTGGCGGTATCGTTATTAATCCAGCAACTGGTGGCGCAAGAATTCCAATACCATTGGGACAATATGCGGGTACTGGTAATACTTCAATTACATTTGCTGAAGCAATTAATAAATCATTACTTTCTGCTACAAGAGGTGCGCAGGGAGTTGGACAAATTATTTACTTTGGTACACCTACAGGAAGTGATGTTAAATGGGATAGTACAACAGGTACATTAACTGTTGCATCAACTGTTCCATTTACAACTGGAGAATTTGTTAGAATATTAGTTTATTAATAAAATAAGATGGCAATACAATCAATAATTACGGGTGATATAAAAATTCGTGAATTAAACGGAGTTTTAATTGCTACTGATGGTATAGTAGATTCTGTTGGTAATATCACATCTGGTACTTCAGGAACATCTGGTACCACAGGAACTTCAGGTACAGCAGGTACTAGTGGTTTTGCTGGTACAAGTGCAAGACTTGTTTTTAATTATGTAGCCACAGCGGGACAAACTACTTTTTATGTACCTAGTGGTTATGAAGATGGAATGATAGATGTTTTTGTGAATGGAGTAAAATTATTCCCAAGCGATTATACAGCAACAGACGGCGTAAATGTAATACTTAATAACCCTCTTCAAGCGGGTGATAATGTAGAAATAGATAATTTCGTATCTAATTATGTATCTACCTCAGGAACGTCAGGTACATCAGGTACTTATGGTACTTCTGGAACAACAGGAACTTCTGGTATCGGTGGTGATAAGTATTACACCGTATCAGTTTCAATATTTACTTTAGGAACAGGTGGTTACTTAATGGTTTCACCCGGTTTATCATACTCTCCTGCACAATCAATTATTGTAGTACATGATAACACACACTATCAAGAGTGTGAAGTTGTTTCTTATAATGTGGTTACAGGAGAAATAGTTTTTGGCGACCCTAGTAGGGTTGTTGGTGGTGGAACTTTTTCTAGTTGGACAGTAAACTTAGATGGTGCTTCGGGTGGCGATGGTACTTCGGGTACTTCAGGAGTTAATGCGACTAGTGGTAGTTCTGGAAGCAGTGGTAGTTCTGGTACAAGTGCGACTAGTGGAAGCAGTGGTTCAAGTGGTTCTTCTGGAAGTAGTGGTTCAAGTGGCAGCAGTGGTTATAGTGGTACTTCAGGAACAACTGGAACTAGTGGTAGTTCGGGAACATCAGCAACTAGTGGCTCTTCGGGAACTTCAGGTGTTGATGGTACTTCAGGTGTTAATGGAACTAGTGGTTCTTCAGGAACTAGTGGTAGTAGTGGTACTAGCGGAACAACAGGTACTTCAGGAACGACAGGAACTAGTGGAACAGCGGGTACAACAGGTACTTCAGGTCTTTCAGGGGATAGGTATAGAACAACATCTACTACAACTTTTACTTTAGGTAATGCAGGTACTTTAACAGTAGGAACACTATTGGGATATAGTCCCGCTCAATCAATTATAGTTGTTTATGATACTTCAAACTTCCAAGAGTGTGAGGTAGTATCTTATGATGCAAATACAGGCGTTTTAATATTCCTTGCCCCTACTAGAACAGTAGGTAGTGGAACTTATAGTGCTTGGACAGTGAACTTGGATGGTGCGAGTGGTGGTGATGGTTCAAGTGGTACTTCAGGCACTTCTGCAACAGCAGGAACGAGCGGTACGACAGGCACTAGTGGTACGACAGGCACTAGTGGTACGACAGGAACGAGCGGTACGACAGGAACGAGTGGAACGACAGGAACGAGTGGTACAACGGGTACAAGCGGTATCAATGGTGTATCAACTAATTTATTCTTATACGAAGCTGACGCAAATACTTTTACGGGTGCGCCTTCAAGTGGACATATTCTTTGGAATAATGCAACACAGATAAGTGCTACCCAAATAAACATAAATCACTTAACAGATACCCCGATAACAGATATTGATATATTTATATCCTTATGGCAAACAGGGCAAAAGTTAACAATACAAGATAGAGCCAATTCAGCTAACTATCAAGTATGGACAATTAGCGCTACCCCTATTTATGTTTCTCCAACTTATTGGACAATACCTGTTACATTGGTATCATCAGCAGGAACGGGAACAACAGGGTTTGCTAATAACCATCCAATATTTGTAGCTACATCCGCCTTTAGCGGAACTTCAGGAACTACAGGGACTAGTGGCACAACAGGGACTAGTGGCAGCAGTGGTTCAAGCGGAACTACGGGGACAAGCGGTACAACAGGTACTTCAGGCTCAAGTGGCTCTTCGGGTTCTAGTGGCTCTAGCGGTAGCAGTGGTTCTAGCGGTTCAAGCGGAACAAGTGGTCTTTCAGGTACTTCAGGAGCGCAAGGTACTAGTGGAACAACTCCCGTAGGTGTAATTACAGGAACAGGTACTACCAACTACCTACCTAAATTCACAGGTGCAAGTACAATAGGGAATAGTATTGTTCAAGATAATAGTACACATATTGATATTGGTGGATATGCTTTATTTACAAGAGCAGGTAAACAAACAATTATTAACCCAAATGTTGGAGCAGGTAATGTTGTTGCTGATTTTGGTGTTGGTAGTGGAATGGGGCTAACTTTTACAACTGATGTTGAAAGAATGCGTCTTACATCTTCAGGCAATTTAGGATTAGGAGTTACACCGAGTGCGTGGGGAGCAAGTTCATTTGCATTTCAAACACAAGGTGGAGCAGTATGGAGTTTTTCATCTGCTTATATGGATATTTGGCATAATTCATATTATAATGGAACGAGTAGTATTTATACAACA